>Ga0265316_10000132_pt1 | contig 81702 bp, 70 predicted proteins | sample 4522metaG_FD_202092 | JGI IMG/M metagenome (GOLD analysis project Ga0265316, IMG submission 202092) | Rhizosphere microbial communities from Carex aquatilis grown in University of Washington, Seatle, WA, United States - 4-5-22 metaG | ecosystem: Host-associated > Plants > Roots > Rhizosphere >... | reverse complement strand
CACCGCGGATTGAGACCGCATAACGCTTTTTGCGAGGATTCTCCTTTCCGTGCTGCCTCGGCCGTTCAGTCTTCGCTTCATGTTGTTTGCCGTCGAGTTGGATTACGCTGCCCGGGCTTTGCTGTTGCCGTCCAGGCGTGACTCCACCAGTGTCCCGATGGCCCAGATGAAGCCCACCAGCTCGCGTGCAACGGCCGCCGCCACTTTGCCTGCGGGCTTGCGACACCCTTGGCGGCGGCGCGCTGGCGGACCAGATCACGCAGGGCCTCGTGCTCTAGCGATGGCACCCAGACCGGCGTGAGGTCGCCGCTTTGGTAGGACTGTGCGAGCTTCTCGGCGTCGCGACGATCGGTTTTCACCTTGTCGCCGGCCTTCTTGGGAATCAGCGACGGCGCGACGACCTCGCAGTCGACGCCCAGCTTGGTGAGCTGCCAGTAGAGGGCATACCAGGTGGGCCCAGCCTCGTAGCAGACCTTGAGATTCTTTCCGCCGCCAAGCTTTTCGGTGAGCTTGCGCACGGCCTCGGGGCGGTTGGGGAACTTGCCGAGGCTGCGAATACGTCCGCGCCCTTCCGCGATGGCAGCGGTGATGGTTTCTGCGTGAACATCCAGACCGAGATATCGAGTACAATTGCTCATGACCGACTCCTCCGTTGTGGCTCTGCGTCTTGTGTCTCTCACCAGGCCCGAGCGTAACCCACGGTCCCGGTGTGAGTCGGTCGTTCCATTCTGACTAGACGGCAGTCATCTGGTCCAGTCTGCGATCTCTAAGTCGAAGTACCGGAAGTTCTCGGTGTTTGCGGTGACGAGAGTTAGGCTCTCGTTGTGAGCGATGGCTGCGATTTGGCCATCCACGAATGGCGGCGTTCTTCCCCTCTCTTCGAGTCGGGCTCTCTCACGCCCGTGCCATTCGGCCGCCGCATCGTCGTAGGGCAGAATGGGAAAAGACCGTCGCACCACAGCGTGGAGGTACTCTTCCAAAGCACGCTTCCGCTTCCCGGCCGGAAGCCGACTGCAGCCATAGATTAGCTCGTGCCAAACTGGCGCAGCAATGGCGCAGTGATCGCTTTGTTGCTCAAGCTTTCTTACGACGCGCCGGTTGGGTATCTTCGCGATGGGTGCAGAGATGATGGTCGTGTCGAGCAAGAATTTGAGCGTCACAGTCGGACTCGACGTCCCGGCTCTCGATCGCGGATGGAGCCGAAGAAATCAGGTTCCAGGCCAATCTCCTTTGGGGCATGTCGCCCAAGGAACGCACGGAATGCGTCGCCAAAGTTGGTGCGCTCGCTGCGAAGCCTGTCGTACCTTTGTGGAGAAAGCACCAGCGCCACTGCTCGCCCGCGCCGAGTCAGCTGCACGTCCTTGCCTGCCTCCACGTCATCCAGAATGTCTGGAAGATGTGCTCTCGCGTCTGCAACGGAATAACTCTTGGACATTCTCCCAGTGTACATCTATTTGTACATCTGGCAACTCGTTCCTTCACTGGCTACTGTGACTAATACGCGAACCGCCGCACCGACACGTTCATCACCAAGCCCAGCGCCAGCATGACAGTGAGCGCGCTGGAGCCGCCGTAGCTCAGCAGGGGCAAGGTGACGCCGACCACTGGCAGAAGGCCGGTCACCATGCCGATGTTGACCGCAACTTGCCACGAGAGCATGGCCGCCACGCCCACACACACCGTGATGCCGAATCGATCGCGGGCCTCGCGTCCAATCTTGATCACCCACAGGGCCAAAAGCGCGTAGGCGAGCAGCACCACCATGCAGCCCAGGAACCCCCATTCCTCGGCCCACACGGCAAACGGAAAATCCGTCCACAGGGCCGGCAGCGAGCGCAACCGAATCTGCGTGCCCTGCAAGAATCCCTTGCCGATGAGCCGTCCCGAGCCCACGGCGTTCATGGCTTGGCGCGGTTGCCAGGCGGTGGCCGGGTCGAGCGCGGGGTTGATGAAGGCCAGGATGCGATTGCGCTGATAGTCGTGCAGGGCGTATTCCCACAACGGCGTGGCGGCCAGCGCCACCACCAGGGCGATCCCCGCCATGGTCTTGAGGCGGAGACGCGCGGTCAGCATGACGGTGGCGAAGATCAGCACGATGATGAGCGCGGTGCCCAGATCCGGTTGCGCAGCGATGAGCAGAAAGGGCAGGCCGGCGAGGAAGATGGGCACCAAGATGTGGCGCAGGGTCCGCCCGTCGAGCGCCGGTGTCTCGTGCACGTACTTGGCCAGAGCGATGATGGTCAGCACCTTCATCAGTTCAGATGGCTGCAGGTGAAAGGCGCCCAGGTCGAACCAACGCCGCGAGCCCCCCACCATTTTCCCGTGAATGAGCACAGTGACCAGCAGGGCGATGCCGACGCCATAGAGTGCGTAGCCCATGCGCGCGATCACCCGGTAGTCGAAGCTGGCCACCGCCAGAAACAGCAGACCACCGACTGCGGCCCACGAGAGCTGCTGCGCGAACAGGTGGAACTGGCGCTCGCGCACGGCGCTCCACAGGTTGAGCAGTCCCAGTGAGATGCACACCAGCGTGGCCACGGTCAGCATCCAGTCAAAGCGGAAGCGCAGCTTGCGCCAGGAGACAACCCTTGCCACTAGCGGCCCTCCTTGTGGGCCGGGCCCGGCGGCAGAGCCGGGTCGTCGTATTTCGCAGGCTGGGCGGGTGAAGGCGGAAGCGGCACAGGGTCGGGCTCCGACCCCCCGACCAGGGAAGGCAAATCTCCCCGACCCGGCGCGTGTCCCGTGTGGCGCGCCAGACGAGGCGGTGACCGATCTTCGGGTGGCAGCACGCTGTCAAAGTAGTTGTCGACAATCTCCATGGCCACCGGCGCTGCCACCGAGCCGCCGTGGCCTCCGTGTTCGACGAAGACGGCGAAGGCGATGCGCGGCTTGGCGGCCGGGGCGTAGCCCACGAACCAGGCATGGTCGACGCGTTCGTAGGGCAGGGGAGGATCGTCCTTGCCGACCCGCCCGCCTCGGTACACTTGCGCGGTGCCGGTCTTGCCGGCCACCTCGATGTGGTGCGAGCGCGCCTTGTAGGCGGTGCCCTTGGGATCGCTGACCACGCCGTACAGTCCGCTGCGGATGGTGGCCAGGGTTTCGGCGGACACCGCCACGTCCCGGCGCACGCGCGGCGGAAACTCCTCGACCACTTTGCCGTCCGGCGATTCCACGCGCTCCACGATTTGTGGCAACCACAACTTGCCACCGTTGGCGATGGCCGCATAGGCGAGCGCCATTTGCAGCACGGTGACGCGGGTGTCGCCCTCGCCGATGGCGGTATTGAGCGCGTGTCCAATCATGAAGCCTTCACTCTTGCCGCCCTTGCTGTCCTGGGCGCGGTGCCATTCCTCGGTGGGGACGAAGCCAGCCTGTTCGTTGTTGAGTCCCAGGCCCGAAGGTGCGCCCAGCCCCAGCTCATTGGCGAACTTGGCCATGCGATTCATCATGCCGGGCCGACCGCCCAGGTCGTAGAAGAACACGTTGCAGCTTTGCACGATGGCATCGTGCAGGTTGACTGCCTTGTGGACCTTGGTGCAGCGGAAGCGACGCCGGCCCACCTGGATGTAGCCAGCGCAGCGCACCTTGTCCTCGGGAGTGATCAGCTTTTCTTCCAAGGCGGTGGCAGAGGTGACGACCTTGAAGGTCGAGCCGGGGTTGTAGGTGTCGGCCAAAGCCTTGTCGCGGAAAGGGCGCAGTCGATCGGTCATGATGCGCGACACCGCTTCCGGCGAGAGGCCGCGCGACATCAAGTTCGGGTCGAAACTGGGCTTGGAGGCCAGCGCCAGGATGCGGCCGGTTTCCACGTCGACGAATACGGCCGCCGCGGCCTGCGAGCCGCGCAAGGCGCGCTCGACAATTCGCTGCAAATCCAGGTCCAGGGTCAGCACCACGTTGTTGCCCGGCACCGCTGCTTGACTAAGGGGCCCGTCGACCAGATCGGCGATCCGTACATCGGTGCGGCGCAGACCGCGCCGGTTGACCACCATCCGTTCGAACCCCTTCTGGCCGCGCAGATACGGCTCCCATTGACGTTCGATCCCTGTGCGGCCCACGTAGTCACCCGAGCCGTAGCCCTCATCTTTGCGTGTGCGCAGTTCTTCCGCCGAGACCTCATTTACGTAGCCGATGGCGTGACTGGCCAGCGCGCCGAACGGGTAGTGGCGGCGCTGCACGGCCACCACCTTGATGCCGGGATTGTCGAGCGCGGTCTCGAGTTGGGCCATCACGTCGCGCTTGATGTCCTCGGCCACCACCATGGTGCGATCCTTGCCCTTCTGGGCTTCCTCTCGAATCGCATCCCAGGTCGGTACGCCCTCGACGTCGGGACCCAGGAGTTCGCGCAGGTGGAGGTAGGCCTCCCGCGTGAGCTGGGAGGGCAGGACCTGAACATCGTAGGAAGGAACCATAGTGGCCAACACGCGGCCCTTGTGGTCGCGGATCTGACCGCGAACCGCGTGCAGCACCACGGTGCGCACGATGCTATCAGCCGTCATGCGGTAGAAGCTGTCGCCCTCGACGACCTGAAGGTAGAAGAGCCGCGCCGCCAGACCCAGAAACACCAGAGTGATCAGCGCGGAGAGGTAGCGAGCCCGGTGCCTAATTTCAGGAAGTTCGGCGTCTTGTCCCGCGATATCCATGAGTGACGATATCCAGGAGATCAGCGGGGCGGCAGGCCTTGGCCGAGGGCGCGCGCCCGTCGGCGCGACAGCCCGACGCGCAGGAGCGCGGGATCGAGACGGCCATCGAGACGACCCAGCAGCCAGAGCACAGGCGGTCCGAAGGCCGCGGTAAGCAGGGCCTCGAGCGGCGCCTGGCGAAGGCCGCCGTAACCGGTTTCCGGGCTGACCTGGGCGCGCACCACGACGATGAGTACGGCGGACAGCAGGCTGGCCACGAAGGCGGCTGCCGCCTTGAGCACCACGCCGCGCACCGCGAGTCGCGAGGCCAGCGCGCGGGCAAAGAGCGCCATCACCAGAAACACGAAAGCGTGAACTCCGCGCGGAGCTCCTGACACCAGATCAAATAGATAGCCGAGTGACAGCCCGACCAGGGCGGCGGCACCGGGCGCCCACTTGAGCGGCGACAAGCCGATGTACAGCACGGTGAGCAAGCCCAGGGTCGGTGTCACCAGGTGCACCGGCGCGAACTCCATCACCGTGGACTGCAGTAGCAACAGCAGCAGGCCGACGATCAAGGTGGCGACAGAACGCATCAGCGATAGACCCCCAATCCGTGGCTGGGGGAAAGCGCCTTGTGCGCGCCCGCTTCGGGATCCGCGGGTGGCGCCGGCGCCACCACCACCAGCACCTCGGAAAGTCGCGCGAAGTCCACGTCGGGCGAAACCTCCAGATCCTGCGACATCCCGGCGGCATTGCGGGTCACCTTGCTGATCTTGCCCACCGGGAGATCGCGGGGAAAACCGCCCAGGCCGCTGGTCACGACCAGGTCGCCTTCTTTGGCTTGCTCGCCCTGCATCAGGTATTCGATGGCGCAGCGGTAGCCATTCTCGCCGGGCTTGCCGCGTAGAATGCCGCGACCGCCGGTTCGCGGCAGCACCACGTCGATGGCGGAACGGGGATCCACCGAAAGCAGGATGTCCGAGGTATCGCCCGCGACGCGGTTGATCCGACCCACCACACCGTCGGGTGTGATGATGGGCATGCCTCGGCTGACCAGGCCCTCACCGCGGTCGAGCTGGATGCGTGCCACGCGGAAGTAGGGCGAGACGTCGATGGCGATCACCCGCGCCACCAGGGTTTCCGCGGTCACGGCGTTGCGCAGGCCGAGCAGTCTCTGGAAGCGCACGCTCTCGGCGGCGCCGCGCTTGGCTTCAAGCAGCTCGGCGCGCAGCCGGTTGTTGTCGTTGCGCAAGGTCTCGTTCTCGGCGCGCACGTGCACCAGATCGACATACTGGCCAGCGGCGTGACCGATGCTGCGGGCCAGCCGGGCCATGCGCGACTGCAAGGGCGTGACGAGCAACAGGATGCCGCGGTCCACGGGCGAGAGGTACTCAGGCGCCTTCGCGCTCTGGCGCAGCAGGAACAAGGCGGTGAGAAAGGCCGCCGTGATGATCACAGCCTCGCGGATCTTCTGTCGGTGCCCCGACGGGAGCATTCCTGCGTGCACAGCGACAGCAAATGTAAGGCCGCCCGAGCAGACGATCCACTCGAAACGGCGGACTATTGCAGGGCGACTTCCTTGAGCAGGGCCAGCTCGTCGAGCGCACGCCCGGTGCCCAGCACCACAGCGCACTCGGGCGAGTCGGAAACCATGACCGGCAGCCCGGTCTCTTCGCGCAGCAACACGTCCAGGTTGCGCAGGAGCGAGCCGCCCCCGGTGAGCACGATGCCGCGGTCTACGATGTCCGCGGCCAGTTCGGGTGGGGTGCGCTCCAGCACCGAGCGTACCGCCTCCACGATGGCACCCACCGGCTCGGAGAGCGCCTCGCGCATCTCGTCGCTGGTCACCACGACGGTCTTGGGCACGCCGGCGATGAGGTCGCGGCCCTTGATCTCCATGGACTCGACCTCGTCCAGCCGGTAGGCGTTGCCAATCTGCTTCTTGACCAGCTCCGCGGTGCGCTCGCCAATCAGCAGGTTGTACTTGCGCCGGATGTAAGCCACCACGGCCTCGTCCATCTTGTCGCCGGCCACGCGGATGGAACGGGCCGCGACGATGCCGGAGAGCGAGATCACCGCCACCTCGGTGGTGCCGCCACCGATGTCGACGATCATGTTGCCCGAGGGCTCGGTGATGGGCAGGCCGGCGCCAATGGCGGCGGCCATGGGCTCCTCGATAAGGTACACCTCGCGTGCGCCGGCCGCCAGGGCCGAGTCGCGCACGGCGCGCTTCTCGACCTCGGTGATGCCCGAGGGCACGCCGATGATGATGCGCGGTTTGACCAGGGTCTGCCGGTTGTGCACGCGTGTGATGAAGTAGCGCAACATCGCCTCGGCCACCTCGAAGTCGGCGATGACACCGTCCTTCATGGGTCGCACAGCTACGATGTTTCCCGGCGTGCGGCCCAGCATCTCCTTGGCCTGCTTGCCCACGGCCAGCACTTTCTTGGTGCCGTTGCCGGTTCGCTGAACCGCCACCACCGACGGCTCGTTGGAAACGATTCCCTTGCCGCGTACGAACGTCAGCGTGGTCGCCGTGCCAAGATCAATGGCAAGGTCGTTCGAGAAAAGACCGTAGACCCAATCGAGAAGCATTCGCTTGTGCCGTGTGCCGGTGGCCTGGCTATCGAGACTACACGCATAGCCAGACCGCTAGACTTTTGGTCTTATCACACCGCCGCGCAATACGCCAACCGCCATCCGCGTCACAGGAAATTAGGGTAAGCGGCCGGAGCAGGGGGCGCGGGTTCCGAAGGTGGTTTGATCGAAGTTATCAAGTTTACAAGATTGTTGTAAACCAGCGACTGTCGAGGAACGCAAAGGCAATTCCTGCTGGCCGCGCATGGTCGTGCGTTTTGCCTGGCGACCGTGCTAGATTGCCGCACCTTTCAGCCCACATAGCCCAGTCAAACGGAGGCCGTCTCAAATGCTCGAGCAGATGCGTCAACAGTCCCGATCCCTGCTCATCTACCTGTTGTTCTCGATCGTGATTGTTGTGTTCATTGTCAACTTCGGTCCGCAGTCCATCGGTGGCTGTGGCATGCGAATGCCACACCGGGTGACCGAAAGCGCCGCCCAAGTGGACGGCCGCACCCTCACCCTCAAGGATTGGACGTACGCCTACACCGTCCTCAATGCGGCTTCGATCTCTCCCCAACAGGCCAAGCAGATCCGGCTGAAAGAGACCATCATGGATCTGCTCATCGATCGTGAGCTCTTGGCCGGGGAGGCTGCACGATTGGGCTTTCACGTGGGCGAGGATGAGGTCGAGGACCTGATCGCCGAATCCAAGATGATCAGCATGGGGCGAGAGCAGAGGCTTCCCTACGCGGAGAGTGAAGGCAAGTTCTCCTACGACAACTTCCGCAAGTTCGTGCAGTACCACCTGGGCATGTCACCCAAGTCCTTCATCGAGCAGCAGCGCCGCGAGCTGATGGCGGCCCGCATGCGGGATCTCTTGCGTGCGGGGGTTGGCGTGTCGGCGGACGAGGTCAAGGAAAGCTACCTGCGCCAGTCAGACCGGGTCAACCTGGAGTACCTGCGCTTCCCCATTCACCGTTACGAGAACGAGGTGGAACTGCGGCCCGAGGAGATCGCGAGCTGGAGCAAGGCCAACGACGACAAGCTGAAGAAGCTGTACGAGCAGAGGAAGACCGCGCTCTATGACAAGCAGCCCAGGCAACGCAAGTTGCGCTTCCTGCTGGTCGCGGTCCCCAGCGACGCTGACCCGGACAAGACCGCCGAGGCGGGCAAGCGGGCGGACGGGCTGGCCGCGCGCGTGCGCAAGGGCGAGCCGCTGGCCAAGCTGGCCAAGGCGTCTTCTGATGATGCCCTTAGCCGCGCGCGGGGTGGGGACCTGGGATGGCAGCGCAAGGGTGGCACCACCCTGGGCTCTGAGGTCGAGGACAAGGTGTGGGCCGCCAAGGACGGCGAGCTGGTAGGACCGGTGAAGATCGCGGGCGGCCTGGCCTTGGTTGTGCCCGAGGCCACGCGCGAGGGCGACATTTCCTTCGAGCACGCGCGCACCGAGATCGCCGAGTCCGAGTTGCGCCAGGAGCGTTCGCAGGCGCGCGCCAAAACTGCGGCCGATGCGGCCCTGGCCAAGGCCAAGGCCGAGCCCAGCAAGAGCTTGAAGGATCTCTTCCCGGCCCCCGAGAACGACGAGAAGGCCAGCAAGAACGACACGATTCATGCGGAGGAAACTGGCCTCTATTCGCGTCGTGGCGCCATGGTTCAGGGCATCGGACCTGCGGCCACGCTGGCCAAGGCCGCCTTCGAGCTGTCGAGCGAGGCACCCCTGGCCGGGCCATTCCAAGAACTGGGCAGCTTCATCGTAGTCAAGCTCAAGGAGCACATGAAGCCCGACATGGCCGAGTTCGAGAAGGAAAAGCAGCGCCTGGCCGACGACGCCGCCCAGCGGAAAGCGCAGATGGTCGTGATGGATTGGGCGCGGCGGCGGTGCCAGGAGGTCAAAGAAGCCAAGAAGATCGACGTGAACCTGGATCTGCTGCGATACGAGGGCGGGCCGGAGGGCGCGGTGTCGTACGAGCCCTGCTCGCCGCCGAGTTTTTGAGAGAAGCGTGAGGTTTCGCCCCAGCCGATGAGCGCTCCACGGGACGAGACCAAACGGCCATCCGGCGAGTCCTTTCGGCTGCCGACGCGTCGGCCCCGCTGGGTCACCGCCCTCGCCGTGCTGATGCTGTTGGCGGGCGCGCGTTTGTTTCTGGGCAGCCTGACCGACTTGCGCCGCCTGGGGACGGGGCGCTCGATGGCCGAGGTCAGCCTGGACGGATTGGCCAACGCCGAGCAGGAGGTGCTTATCCGCGGGCAGATCGCCCTCGACGAGGCCGTGGATCGGGCTCACCCGGTTGCGGCCTGGACGCAGGCCGTGGCCCGCCTGGCGCTGGCGCTGGTGTTCCTCTTCGCCGTGGCCGCAGTGTTTTCCGACGATCCTCGGGCTCGCCAGGCCAGTGTGTGGGCGGCCTGCGGCGGACTGGCCTTGCATGGGGGCAGCGGGGCCTTCTTGCTGCTGGTCGTGCGCAATGGGGTAGCAGGTGCCGTGCCGGTTTTGCAGCAGGTGGCCGCCCAGGCCCACGCGCGAGCCGGGGATACGCCTCCCGCCTCGGTCGATCTGGCCCAGCTGGCTTCCACCCTCATGGTTCAGGTGCCCCTGCTCACCAGCTCGCTGGGGGTTCTGTTCAGCGTCCTGTTGCTTGTCACCTTCGGTGGACGCCGCGGCCGACTGTTCTACAATGGCAGTGCGGAAGCGGACCATGGCTGACACCGAAGGGGCATTCCGACTTACTTTCGTCGAAGGGCGCGGGCTTCTCAGCCTGGCTGGCCGGGACATCCCTGCCTTTGGCCGGGTGGAGAAACTGGAGCTGGAGATCCCCAACCTGCGCTTTCCCTTCGATCTGTCGGGGGGAGTGACCCGGTTCAAGAATCATCGCCTCAGGCTGCGCGAGCTGGGGGTGTCGTTCGAGGCCAAGGATTTGACGGGCTTCTTGCGAGAGGCGCGCCTGGCGGACTATGGCCTGTTCGGCCCCGAGGTGGAGATCGAGGATGGCCTGGTTCGTATCGGAGCGCGGGCCGTGCTCGGGGATCGGCAGGCCGAATTCACTGCCACCGGTGCGCTCACCATGGTGCAGCCGGGTTGCGCTCGACTCTCCATGTTCGACGTGCGGGTGTACGGTTTTCTGCCCGTGCCTCCGCCCTTGTTGGTGACCGCGCTCTTCACGGCCCTGGGCGCTGCCCCGTTCTCCGAGTCTGAGGATGGCGTGGCTCCACTGGTGCACCTCGAGGGTGCGACCGACTTGGAGATCGACGTGCGCGAGCTGGCCTTGCTCGCCCTTTTGCCCATGCACGGGTGGCGCATGCCCGAGCGCCACCACTTGGACGGTACCGCCTTGCGTGCCGAAGCGGCCTCGCAACGCCTCACGGTTGCCTTCTTCCCGTCGCAGGATGCCCCCGAAGCGGCGGACTCACCGGCCACGCCGGATCGGTTGGCCGACTATACCGCGGCCATGAGCCGGCTGGCGACGGCCGAGAGGGCCTTGCTGGCCGGGGACGTGGCGCGCGCGATCGAGAGCTATCGACAGGCGGCACCGCTGGAGGTTGGGGATCAAGCGGGAACAGCCCGCCTGCTGAATCTGCTCACCTCGGCGACCGAGACGCTGCCCGAGGCTGAGACGACGGCCTCGGCTGCGTTGCAACGCTGGCCCGGGCTCGCCAGCGCGCTTGCGGCCCAAGCCATCGCCGCGAGTGAGAGTGGTCGCCCGGGTGTGGCGGCCGAGTTGTGGGAGTGGCTGGCGGCGAGCAGCGACGGCTCGCGCATGGATCGCGCCTTCGCGTTGCTGGCGGCGGCGCACCAGTGGGTGCGGGCAGGGCAGACGGACCACGCGGCCAGGGCGCTGGAAGAGTCGCTCGCCCATCGTTCGGTGCTTGGCCCCGCGGCTAGGGCGCTGGCCCTGCGTCTGGGGGCGGAAGGGCGATGGGACGAGATTCTGCCCATGCTGGGGCGGCGGGCACAGGACGCCCAACCAGGATCGTCGGACGACGTGGGCGCCACCGTCGAGATGGCCGCGTTGGCGGTCGCCTCAGGCGAGCCGGACCTTTGCGCCAAAGCGGTGGACTCTCTCGACGGCCTGCTCCTGCGCGAAAACTGGCCCGACCCCACCGTGCCGCGTGCCGAGGCGGCGCGCCTGATGGCCGCGTTGTGCTTGGTGTTGGGGGACGAGGAGGCTGCCATCGAATGGTTGCACGAGTGTCTGCAGGGCGAAGCGCCCGGTGCCATCGCGCAGGCGGCCTGGCAGCGCCTGCTCGACATCTACGCACAGCGGGACGACGCCCGAGCGGCGGCGCAGACGCTGGAGGCGTGGGCCGCCGATGCGCGCACCCCAGACTCGGCTGAACAGCGGGCGGCGTGCCTGTGCGAGGCGGCTCGTCTGCTGCACGATGCTTCGCCGGCGGGCGACGGGGCGGTGAGCCTGCTGGAATCGGCGTTGCGCATGGATCCGACCTGCGCGCCGGCTCTGGATGCCCTGGAGGCGATCGCGGGCGAGACCGGCGACTGGGCTGGGCTCGCCCAGATGTTGCACCGACGACTGGCCGAGGTGAGGCCCGACGAGGCGAAGCAGCTGCTGCAGCGACTGGGCTTGGTGTTGGGAGACAGGCTGCGGGACGAGAAGGATGCGGTGGCCACCTACCAGGTGCTGCTCGATCTCGATCTGGGCAATGCGGAGGCGCGTCTGGGCCTGGCCCGTCTGCTCTGGCGCGCCGGGGAGCGGGAGGAGAGCCAGCGCGAGTATCGCGCGTTGCTTGGTCGTCCGGCGTGCACGCCGGCTGTGACGGGCGAGGCCAACCTGCGCATCGCCCAGGTCGCACAGCAAGCGGGCCAGGTGGCCCAGGTCGAGGCCGCGCTCGCCGCGGCCCTCGCGTTTGAGCCCGAGGGGGCGCCGGTGGCTGTGCTGGCCGAGGGTCTGCAGGCGCTCGGCCAAGGAACGAAGCTGGCCGAGTGTCTGGTTCTGCGCGAGCAAGCGCTGGAGGACGGTCCGGCGCGCGTCGCGGTCACGCGGGCACTGGCCGAGGTGCTGCTACAGTTGGGCAAGGTCGACGAGGCGGAGGCGGCTTGTCGCCGCCTTCTGGAACAGGCTCCCGAGGATGTGCGCGGCCTCGAACGTCTGGCTGCCCTCTGTCGCCAGCAGTCGCGCAGCGACGAGCTGGCGCTGCTGCTGGAGCGGTTGTGGACGGCTCTTGCTGGTCAGCCGGCCCCTGAGGGCCTGAACCTGGAAGCCCTCGGGCTGGAGTTGGCCGGCCTGTTGTCCCAGAAGGACGACAGCCGCGCCCAAGCCGAGACCATCCTGCGGCGTTTGGTTGAGCAAGGCTCGCGCGTCGCCCGCGAGGCACTCAGCGCGCTTCTTACCAAGAAGGGGGCGCTGGACGAGGCGGATGCCTTGTTGCTGGCGCGGGTCGACGACGAGACCGATCAAGCGGCGGCGGCCCTGCTCTTTGAGCGAGCCCGGCTGCATCTGGCCCAGTCCGAGGGCGAAGGCTCGGCGCTCACGCTCTTGCAGTCGGTGGGGAGCGCCGTCTTGCCTGCCGATGCGCTGGATCTGCGCGCCGACTTGGCCGAGAAGGCCGGCGATACCATCGATGCGATCGCGTGCTGGCAACGCCTGCGTGCGCTACGCAAGGACGACCGCGCGGCCCGGGACGCCGTGGATCGCCGGCTGGCGGCGGTGGTGATGCGTCCCACGGTGTCGACGGCAACTGCGCAGGCGATGCTGGAGGAGCTTCACAGCGCCAGTCCCTCGGATGGGGCGCTGGCCGAGTCCCTGTTCGACGTGTACGGAAGGCTGCCTGACATCGAGGAGCGCAACCGATGCTGGGGTGCTCTGTTGCAGGAAATGCCGGGGCTGCCGGCCTCGTGTCATGCGCGCTGGCACCTGGCCCAGGCCGAGGTTGCGGAGCGGGGCGGGAACGCATCCCTGGCCGAGGAGGAGCTGGCGCGCGCGAGAGCTCTCGACAGTGGAGCGCCGGCTCGCGCCGGCCAGCTCGCGCTGCAGGCGCGGCTGGCCACCGGCCGGGGCCAGCTCGACGAGGTTCGGGCTTTGCTCAGTGAGGCGCTCGCGCTTTCTCCCAACCACGCGAGCGCGCTGGCCGCGCAGGCCGAGCTGGCCTTTCGCGCGCAGGAATGGGATCAGGCCCGCCAGGCCTATGTGCATCTGGCCGCGTTGCCCGACGCGGCTGCCGTGATCCCTGCTGACAAGCTGGCCTTGCGTCGGGCCGAGCTGGCCCAGATGTTCGGGGACTCTGCCGATGCCGAGAGCGCCTACCGGGAGCTGGCCCGTCTGGATCCGCACCACGCGGGCGCGCGCGAGGCGCTGGCGGGTTTCGCGCTCGCGCGCAACGATCACGCCGGCGCGGTTGCGAAACTGGAGGAGGTGCTTCGCCTCCTGCCGCGGGATGCGGTCGCGAGTCTGACCGACACGCGGCAGCGATTGGGCGAAAGCTACCTGGCCCTCGGCAATCTAGTGGCCGCACGCGAGAGCCTGGAGATGGCGCTGGCCAGCGATTCCGAGCGCACCGGGGTGCTCGAATCCCTGGTGGAAACCTATCAACGGCTGGGCCTGCAGCGCGAAGCCGCCGCGACTTGTGAGGGTCTGGCCCGCAAGCTTGACGATCCACACAAGAAGGCCGAGGTTCTCTATCGTCGGGGAGAGATTTTGCGGGTTGCCCTGGGCGATGTGGACGGTGCCAACGACGCCTACCTGCGCTCGTCGGATATGGATCCCAGTTTTGCCCCCACGCTGGCTCGCCTGGTTATCTACTACTGGGAACGGGGCGATCTCAGCAACTTGGCCGAGGTGGGCAGTGGCCTGATGCGCACGACCGCGCGGCCCCTGCCGGGCGAGCCGGACCTTCCCTTCTTGGTCGCGGTGGCCGCCATCCTGGCCGGCAAGGAAGAAGAACTCGTCGGCAGCGCGTTGGCCGAGGTACGCTTCGAGGTCGACCCGGTGGCCCGCCGGCTGGGCGAGCTGGTCCGCCTGAGCTACAAGCCCGCCGCGCCGACCGTGCCGGCCTCTGGCGGCAGCGAAAGTGGCGCGCGCAAGCTGCCTGACGAGCGAAGCATTTTCGAGAAACTGGACGCGGTTTTTGCGACCCTGCGCACGGCCACGCCGCTGCAATTCGAGGCGGACTTGTCTGCCGCCGCCATTCGCGGTGTGCTGGGCGATCCGGCGGATGTCGGCCTCGCGCTGCTTGCGGCCCATCTGCAACAGCGCTGCGGCCGGCTGGCCCCGGCGCGGGCGGCGCGGGATCTGGCGTTGTTTCTCGATCCGGATCTGGCGCTCAAGGGCAGCATCGAGAGCCTCGGCGCACAGAATCTCGCCCTCCCGGCTGCCTGGAGCCCGACGGTGGCCGAGCATCCCCTGTGCCACGGGCCCTTGCGCTGCGTGCTGCGCGCGCTGGCTCCCGCCTTGGCTGAGATACCTCGTGCGGGGGGCGCTCCCGTCGAAGGGACGCCGCTTCAGCCCAAGGCCGAGGCTGTCTTCCGCGAGCTGCGCGACCAACTGGGGGCTCCGGTTCTGCGAGCCGTGGTGCGGGGCACGGGGGCGGATGTCACCTTCGCCGCCACACAGCCGCTGACCGTCGTTATGGGACAGCGGACCGAGGAACTGGATGACGCCGAGTTGCGCTTCTTCGTGGGGCGCGCGCTGGAGCAGGCACGCGCAGGAACGCTGGCCGTGGCGCGTCTGTCGGTCGACAATCTGCGCGCGCTTTTGCGAGGGGTGATCCGCGTGGTGTCCATGGGAGGCTCCGACGAGGGAGTGAACGAGAAGGACAGCGAGAGCGAACGCGCAGCCAGCTGGGCGGCGTTGCTGTCCCAGCCCCAGATCGCCAGGCTCATGCCCACGGGAAAGGTCCGCGCCGACCTGCTGGTCGATGCCGGCGAGGCGCTGTCGCGGCCGCCGGATCTGGAAGGCTACGTGCGCGGCTGTCGCCACACCGCCGACCGGGTCGGACTGCTCTGTTGTGGCAGCCCGTTGGTGGCGCTGCGAGCGCTGACCGGCCAGTTCAAGCGCGAGGGAGCCTCCCCGGCCGAGGAGGGCACGCGACAGGAGCGGGTGCGCAGCTCGACGGCATTGCGGGAGTTGGTGGCTTTCATGTTGTCGGATGACTACGCAGCCCTAGTCGAAGAGTGAAATGATCGGCGTATTCGACTCTGGATTCGGCGGGCTGACGGTGCTGTCCGCGCTGCTGCAGCGGCTGCCGGATTATGACTATCTCTATCTCGGCGACAGCGCACGGGCGCCTTATGGCCCGCGCAGCCTGGAGGTCGTGCACAGCTTCACGCGCGAGGCGGTGGAGTTCCTCTTCGACGCTGGTTGTCCCTTGGTCGTGTTGGCGTGCAACACCGCTTCGGCGCAAGCCCTGCGCACCCTCCAGCAACGACATTTGCCTGCACACCGGCCGGACCGGCGCATCCTGGGTGTGGTGCGGCCCTCGGCCGAAGCGCTGGCCGGACTGTCCCCGGGCGCCATTCCGGGCCTGACCGAGCCGGCACTCACCACGGGCACAGTGGCGGTGTTGGGCACGGTGGGCACAGTGGCATCGGGATCGTATGCGCTGGAGTTGGGCAAACTCGCGCCCCGGCTGCGGCTGATCCAGCAGGCGTGCCCACTGTGGGTTCCCTTGGTGGAAACGGGTGAGCTGTCAGGGCCTGGAACCGAGTATTTCTTGCACAAGAACCTGGATCCGCTGTTCGCGGCGCCCGATCCCCCCAGCCGTCTGTTGCTCGGGTGCACGCACTACCCATTGTTGCTGCCCTTGATTCGCACCATGGTACCGCCTGCGGTGGAGATCATCGCGCAAGGCGGGTTGGTCGCGGATCGCTTGGCCGACTGGCTGCAACGGCACCCCGAGATGGAACGGCGGCTGTCGCGCAAGCGCACGCGGCGCTACGCCACCACCGATGATCCCGTGTGGTTCGCACGCCAGGGACAGGCCATCTTGTCGACGTCGATCGAGGTCGAGAGGGTGCGGCTGAAGCCGTGGTGGGGATAGCGTCTCTCAAGGTGCCAGCGCGCCGATTGAGGGCTTCTTGCGTTTCTTGCCCAGGCTATCGCGGAGCGGAAGCTGTTTGGCGTCGCCTCGGCGCCCGAACAAGGTCGACCCGGCCTTGGGACGGAAATCTGGCCGATTGGAGCCGAGCTGCCACCAGTTGCCCGAGATTGTGACCCAAGGCTCTTCCCCGTAGCGCACGAACTGCGCGGCCGCTTTCTCCAGCGTGATTCCGCTGACATTGAGCGGGCCTTCGGGCAAGCTGACCGCCAGGCTTCTCAATGGCTCGACCGTGCCCGGGTAGCTGACGGTGCGGAAGACATTGAAGGCAGCTTCGAGCTGGTAGATGCTGGTATTGAAGATCTCGATGGAAGAGGGCTCGTCATTGATGAAGATGTTGTTGTACATCCTGGTTCCCCAGCTTCCATTGCGACATTGCAGGGCTGCGCGTTCTGGGTTGGCCATGAGCACAGTGTTGTTTCTGATGAGATTTCCGTGACAGCCCCACAGCGGCAGGTCCTCTGGGTTTGTGACCTGGCTTGGCGACTGTGGCCCAGGCTCAGCATAGGCTTGGTCATAGGGATTCCCGTCGTCCCATTGGGCAATTCCATGATTGAAGTTGCCGTAGATGAGGTTGTTCTGGATCAAGGAATCCTGCAGACCGGCCAGGTTGAGCGAACCTCCTCCGGTTTTTCCATTTCGGTTGATGACATTCTCCTCGATGATGAAGTTGACCCCTCTGCCATCAGGAAAGTTGTTCTCGCCGAATTTCTGCGTCGCCAGTCTGACCAGACCTAGCGCCCACTCGCGCGTGGGTTCTTCCTTGCGGTAGTTCTTCAGCGAGGCGTTCTTGAGCAACTCGTGGAATGAACTGACGGGATCGAGATTGCACTGCAATCCGCCAGAACTGCTGCCGAAAAAGATATTGCGACGGATGACATAATTGTCAGAGCCGTCCGAAACGTAGGCCGAATGCTCAAGTGCGGACAGGGCAAACACATTGTTTTGCAGCAAAACCGAGTGTGTGTCAGTGGAATGGAGGCCCCATTTGCGGTGATTGTGCGAGAAGGTGTCAGTGATGACAATGTGATGGGTCAGCTTGCCACTGCGCCCGAAATCTCCATCCAGCATGATCCCGGCCCTCGGCCCCTTGGGTTCCTCGCCGGGGCCCGTGCTGCCCGCAATGTTGAAGCCCTGGACGATCACGTGATGGGTCGATTGCAGCAAGATCATCCAGTCCGGCTCCGGCGATGGCCGGTCAATCGTCACATCCCCGGGCTTTCCCATGGCCTTGAAATGGATGTATCGCTGGTCATCTGCGCCGGGTCTTTCGCGCAGGATGAAGCCAGCGTACCGGCCCGGCATGACAGCCACCAGATCTCCGCCCTGGGCCATGTCCGCGGCGCTCTGGAGGCTACGGAACACGGTGTGAACAGGATACTTTCGCGCGATGCCTCTGTCGTCTTTGTTTCGTGCGTTCAGGTCGAGTGCGCCGACGCTTACAGTCTGGGGTGGGTGTTCAGAAGCATCCACCAGGAGCACCCGCGAATACGCCTTTTGCACGTGCAGGGTGTGTCTCACCCACTCATCGGAGTCTTGGGTCTTGTAGAAGACTGGCGAGGGTGGTGCCTGAGCGAGGAGGCTCTCTGAACGCCAAAGCAGGGACGCTGAGAAAAGAATGAGAAGAGTTTTGATTCGCATCGCTGGCATGGCGTCTCGCACGTGGGAACTCTACTACGCGTGAGGAGACGAGAGGTGGTTTTGGTGGACTCGATGGCGCCCCGTCCGGAGAGATCACCGTCGGCCACGCCCACGCCCGCTTTGGTCTATCGCGGAATCGAGACGGGACTTGACCCGGAGCCGCAACCTGCCGATGCTTGCATGAGAGGCCAAATCCCATGCGCTGCCGTCTGCCTTCCCTGCTCGCGATTGTTTGCCTTGACGTAATGGCCTGCCGGCCCTCGGGACCTCGCTTTTGTCCTGAGGGAATGTCATTGGACAGCAAACAATCAAGACCGGAACAGGTGGCGTGGTGTCGCAGCAGGGACGGCCAGCGTGCGCAATACGTCGAGTTCCTGCCTGGCGGAAAAGACAAGCGGCAGATCTGCGAGTTTCGCCAGGGCCGGGCCGACGGGCCTTTCGTAGCCTGGTTTCCCGGCGGGACAGTGTGGATCAGGGGCCAATTCACGGCCGGTCGTCCTGACGGCCGCTGGAATCAGTGGGACAAGTCTGGCTCGCGAGTCGCCGAGGGCGAGTACCGCGGCGGTCGGTTCATTGCGGGCGCGCCTGTGGCCAGCGCCGCGGCCTGCGACAAGCTAAACGTGCCGTAGGCGGTCGGCTGGAAGAAGTCTCGCTCAGCCCGGCGGCACCAGGGCGCGCCACTGGCCGGCGCTGAGATCGCCGAGCGTGTAGTCGCCGAAGCGCGATCGGTGCAGACGGCACACCTCGTATCCGAAATGGGCGAACATCCGTTTCACCTGGTGAAAGCGGCCCTCGTGCAGGGTGATCTCAACCTCGGCGCCGCCGCGAAGCACGAGCTGGGCGGCAGCGCATGGCTTGTCCTCGCCCGCGAGCCGGAGAGTGCCGCTGGCAAATTCATCCACCAGGCGCGGCTCGGGCGCGCGATCGAGCGTGGCTTGGTAGACCTTGTCCACCTGATGCCTGGGCGAAGTCAGACGGTGGACCAGCGCGTGGTTGTCGGTGACGAGCAGCACACCGGTGGTGTCGCGGTCGAGCCGGCCGATACTGGTGACCGCCGGAGCGCGCTGCAGCCAGCGTGGCGGCAATAGATCGTAGATGCGCCGGCCCTCGCGCAGGTCACGCGAGCACACGCAGCCCGCCGGCTTGTGCAAGATGACGAAGATCCCCTCAGGAAACTCTAGGGACGCGCCATCCAGCTGAACAGAGGCTGACTCGGCCTTGCCGCCAGGATCGTCCTGCACCACACCGGCGGCCGTCACCCGGCCGTCCGCGACGAACTTTCTGACGTCGCGGCGCGAGCCGTAGCCGAGGCTGGCGAGTATCTGATCGATCCGGCGAAGCGGTTTCATGAGGAATCCGCAGAAGAGTAGGCGGCAATCGTCGTGCGGACAAACTTGTAGCCCGTAGCCACTACGCCGACATGTCGAAGCCGAGCTGCTCGGCGAGAGCGCGCAGGGCTTTGCCAGGACGGCGGCGGTTGTCCCGGAGGTGGCGCAGGTGTTCCCACAGCGCCTCTTGAGCGCGGCGGGCGTGCTCACCGCCAGGCTGCAAGGTCGCGCGTTTGAGCAGCACCAGCGCGACTTCCCAGGCTGATGCGTCGGTGTCATCGGGCGGCGAATTTTCCAGGAAGTTGATCAATGCCATTGCGAAGAGGCGCGCCAGCCAAGGGGCCTGGTCGTCAGGCAGCGGCTCCACCAGTTCGGCCATACCCAAGAAAGCCTGGCACCTAGCCCTGGTGGTGGCCTGTTCGGCGAGAAACACCAGGGCGCGCATGCGCAGGGATTGAACGGCCTCTGCGTCGAGGTCGTCCAGGGTTAGCCGTTGTTCGCCGATCTGGCACTTGAAACCCGCCTTGCCGTCGTACTGGGCGGAGAAGGCGAGGGTCGTGGTCTCTCCGGTGCGGCGCTGTATCACGGTGGCCTGGCCGGCCAGCCCGGCCAGGGCAGAGGCCTCAGGAACGATCGCGACCTCGAAACCAGGTACCTGTAGGTCGCGTGGCTCAGTTGGCCCCGACGCCAGAGCGGTAAACGCCACGCGCGCAACCGCGCAGGCCGGGGTGACGCGCGCCTGGCTCGCCCGGCGAAATACATCGGCACCAGTTCCCAGGGCAGGTTCGTTGCTCTTAGCGTGCGCCAGAATATCCAAGACCGCGGTCTCGGGCGGGCGGCCGCCCAGCGAGCGCCAGACATCCATGGCGTGGGCCGCGCGCCGCAATCCGATCATGCTCTCCAGACCCGCGATGTCGTCGAAAAACCAAGCGCAGCTCGCGTACATGAGAAGCAGGGATCGCTGCATCTCCATCAGCCCGAGAGCGCGCCGTGAAGCATCCGTGTGGCCGTGCTTGAGCGGACCCCGTCCCATGGACTGCAGGTGCCGCATGCGCTGCTCAGGGGCCGCATCCACGATGGCGCCGTAGGCATCGCGGGCCTGCCAGGGATCCGCGAAGAGTTCGCCGCCCGCCTCGGCGAAGAAGTCCGCCGCCCGGTCACGCAGATGATCGAGCGCCGCACGCAGAGGACCGCGCCAGGCCTGGCTCCATCCTCGGCTGGCGTCCATGGCGCAGCCGCAGTGCCGGCGCCAGCGGCCCACGCCGTGCGAACAACTCCACGCGGTTCCCTCGCCATCAGGGCCGGGGTGCAGCTGGGCCTCCCAGGTGGGCGGCTGGCGTTGCACAAACGCGGCCAGGTTGGTGACATCGATTCCCAGCGAGGCTGCCTCGATGTGCGTGGCATAGGCCAGGGTCAGATCCGCAAACTTCTTGTGATGGCCATAGAGCTCGCCGTCGCTGGCAGCCAGCACCAGGCGCTGGCCTTTCACATTGGAACGATCGCCGGCCTTGAGCACGGCTGCCAGGAAGGTGCCGGCGTCGCGACTCGCGCTGCCGAAGGCCAGGTCGCGCGAGATCGGCCCGTCGAAGATGGCCAGGGCGATCCAGCGACCTGAACCGTCAGGATGCGGCCAGCGGTACAGGCGGCCCGTGTCCAGGGTGTTGGTGTTGACCGAGACCCAGTCCTTGCCCGGCGGTCGCACAGCCGCGACTTGTTCGGGCGCCAAGATGGTGAAGCGGACCTGTGCGTCGATGAGCGCTTCGAGCGTGGCCGTGTTCACCGCGGTTTCGGGCAACCAGATGCCCTCGGCGTCGCGGCCGAAGCGGAAGCGGAAGTCGTGCAGGCCCCACGCGATTTGGGTTTGCCGGTCTCGCGGCGACAGCAAGGGCGTGATGGGGTGTGCCCACACCTGGGCCACGCCACCGCCTTGGCCCAGGCGGTGGCGTTGGTTCGCATCGCCTTCCCGGATGCGCCGGGCGGCGTGCGGGTCATGACGTTCTAGCCAGCGCGCCAGGGTGGGGCCGAAGTCGAAGGTGAGGCGATCGTAGTTGTTGACTAGCGCCTTGATCTTGTCTCCGCCCTGGAAAATGCGGGCGTAGGCATTGGCGCGGTAGCATTCGGCATGGATGCGCGCGTTCCAGTCGTGAAAGGGTGTGGCGCCGGGTTCACGCGGCACCTCGTCAGTCCAAGGGTTTTCGCGCGGCGGCTGATAGAAGTGGCCGTGGACGACGAGCGCAAGGGGACGAATCTTGGCCATGGCGCGAGTCTAGACCGCTATGTGGCTCGCTTTGCTAGAAATCGCGCGCGCGGGTCAGCCACGTATCACCCGCCTTGCCCACCACGGTGATCCCACCCTCGCTCACGTGGTGGCGGACAGCATCGCGCGCCAGATCGTGGCCAATGTGGTCGCCAGGCGCCACGCGCACGTTCTTGTCGATGATGGCACGCTGAACGCGCGCGCCTCGGCCGACATAGACGTTGTCGAACAGGACGCTGTCGCGGACCTCCGCGCCTTCATCGACCCAGACGTTGCGGCCGAGCACGCAGTCCTTGACGAACCCGCCCGCGATCACGCATCCGCTGGACATGATGGATTGCACCAGCATGCCACGCCGTCGCTCGTCGTCGAACACCAGCTTGGACGGCGGGTCAGGGTAGTTCTGGCTGATGATGGGCCACTCCCAGTTGTACAGATTGAAGCGCGGCACGACGTTCTTCAGGTCCATGTTGGCCTCGTAGTACGACTCGATGTTGCCCACGTCGCGCCAGTAGCCTTGTTCGCCCTCCGCGGTGACGCCCGGGATCACGTTGTTGGAGAAATCGTAGCAGTACACGCGGCCGGTCTGGACCAGTGAAGGCAGGATGTCGCAGCCGAAGTCGTGGTGGGTGTCGAGATGGGCGTCCGCCTCCAACGCTTCGTGGAGCGCGAGGGGCGCGAAAATGTAGTTGCCCATGGAGGCGAGCGCCCGCGTGGAGTCGCCTGGGATGGTGGTGACGTTGCTCTGGGGCTTTTCTTGAAACCCCGTCACCCGACCGGTGGCGTCGGTCTCGACGATGCCGAAACCTCCGGCGTCGGCCACCGGGACCGGAATGCAGGCGATGGTGGCCAACGCATCCTTGGCGCGGTGGAAATCGACCATCTGGCGGACGTTCATTTTGTAGACGTGGTCGGCGCCGAAGACCAGCACCATGTCAGGGCGAAAGATCTCCACCAGGTGGAAGTTCTGGTGGATGGCATCGGCCGTGCCCCGGTACCAGCTTTCGCCGGTGCGCATCTGCGCGGGCACGATGGTCACGAAGTCGGCGTGCGTGCTGCGCGCGCCCCAGGTGCGCTGGACATGTTCGACCAAGGACTGCGCTTTGTACTGGGTCAGCACGTAGATGGCCCGCACTCCCGAGTTGTGCATGTTTGACAGCACGAAGTCGACGATGCGGTAACGTCCGCCGAAGGGAACCGCAGGCTTGGCGCGGTCGCGGGTCAACGGGAAAAGGCGTTCCCCTTTTCCGCCGGCCATGATGAAAGCGAGGAGGCGAGGCTGGTCCATGAGATTGGGTAAGCCATTATATCCCCGAATTGGTCTCGCGCCTGGTTTGTGACAAACTGGCCCCCCTATGGCGCCCGAAGAAAAGCTGTATCAACAGTTGCACGCGCTCTCGATGAATATGTGGTGGGCCTGGAACCCGTCCGTCATCAAGTTGTTCCGCGACATCGATCCCGAGGGTTTTCGTGCTTCCAAGCACAATCCGCTCAGGGTGGTAAAAAGCTTGAGCTCGGAGCGGTTGCGCGAATTGGTCCAGGACGCAGCCTTTCGCGCGCGCGCCGATCGGGTGTACCGCGAGTTTCACTCCTATGTGTCGCCCAACGCGCACACCTGGGCACAGACCGAGGCGGCGCCTTTGCGCGTGCGGCCGGTGGCTTACCTGTCGGCGGAGTTCGGCATCCACGAATCACTGCCCATCTACAGCGGCGGTCTTGGGGTGTTGGCCGGCGACCATGTCAAGACGGCGTCTGACCTGGGCCTGGCCCTGGTGGCGGTGGGGCTCTTCTACCGGCAGTCCTATTTCCGCCAACAGATCGATGCCGAAGGTTGGCAGCACGCCCAATACGAGAGCGCGCCGGAGGAGTACCTGGCCGCCACACGCAAGCTAGACCGGCAAGGCAAGCCGCTGGTCATCGAGGTGCCGCTGGGCCGAGAGCGCCTGTACGCACAGGTCTGGCAGGTCAACGTGGGACGCAACCAGCTCTTGCTGCTCGACACCGACGTGGATGGGAATTCCGAGGAGAACCGCAAGCTGGCCGCACGCCTGTACTTCGGCGACCGGGGCGTGCGCATCCGGCAGGAGCTTCTGCTGGGCGTGGGCGGCATCCGCGCCCTGCGCGCCGCGGGCATCGACTGGAGCGGGCTTCACCTCAACGAGGGCCACAGCGCCTTCGCCACGCTTGAGTATGCGCGCCTGCGCATGGAGGAGACCGGAGCGGACTTCTGGACAGTGGCCCAGGACGTCGCGCAGTCGACGGTGTTCACCACGCACACGCCGGTCGATGCGGGCCACGATCGCTTTCCGCCCCAGCTGGTCGAGGAGTACCTCGAACCGCTTCGCCTTTCGCTGCGCCTGTCGAAAGAGGAGTTCATGGGACTGGGCCGCGTGCGACCACAGGATTCGCACGAGGCTTTGTGCATGACCGTGCTGGCCTTCAAGATGTCGCGCTATGCGAACGGGGTGTCGTGCTTGCACGGCCGGGTGAGCCGGCGAGCCTGGCAGGCCCTTTGGCCGCACCACCGCGAAGACGAGGTGCCAGTGGGCCACATCACCAACGGCGTGCACGTGCGCACCTGGCTGGCGCCTGCCATGCAGGAGCTGTACAGCCGCCACGTGGGCCCCGACTGGGCCGACAATCTGCCCGACCCGAAGATGTGGGCCCGCATCGACAGCGTCTACGACGCCGAGTTATGGGAAACCCACCGCACGCTGAAAGCCACGCTGGTGGGTTTCGCCCGACGTGAGGCGGAAGCCCAACGCAGACGCAACGCCCACAGCGAGGAGTTGATCGAAGCCGCCAAGACGACCCTCGATGCTGACGTGCTGACCATCGGGTTTGCCCGCCGCTTTGCCACCTACAAGCGGGGCACCCTGCTCTTCACCGACATGGAGCGCCTGCGGCGGCTCCTGCTGGATCCCGATCGTCCGGTGCAGCTCATCTTTGCCGGCAAGGCGCATCCCGACGACCAGCCCGGCAAGGAGCTTCTGCGTACCGTGTATCAGGCCAGCTTGCTGCCGGACCTACGCTCGCGCATCGTCTTCGTCGAGGACTACGACATCAACGTGGCTCGCCATCTCGTGCAAGGCGTGGACGTGTGGCTCAATACCCCGCGCCGGCCGCAGGAGGCGAGCGGCACCAGCGGCCAGAAGGTGCTGCTCAATGGCGGCCTCAATCTCTCCATCCTCGACGGTTGGTGGGCCGAGGCCTATGACGGATTGAACGGTTTCGCCATCGGCAACGGCGTGTGCCATGTGGCGGTCGCCGAGCAGGACCGGCGCGACGCCGAGTCGCTGTACCATGTCCTGGAGACCGAAGTTGTGCCTTGCTACTACAACCAGGACGAGCACGGTGTGCCGCACGACTGGGTCGCGCGAATCAAGCGGGCGATCCGCACGCTCGGTTGGCGCTTCAACACCGACCGCATGGTGCGGGACTACGTGCGCGAGTGCTATCTGCCGTCAGCAGGCGTGAATAGCTGCGCGATGCCGAAGTAGAGGACCGGAGCCGGAGGCCGGGGCCGGGGGCGGAGACGGAACCGGTGGCCGGGGTTGGCGAAGCGCGGGGGCAAGCGGGTGGCGTGCGGGGCGGGCAGACCCCGAGAGCACTGGAGTTGACGCGCTTGCTGAATCGCGGAAGGCGTGGCGCCGACATTCTGCCTGGCCACACGGGACCAGGCCGGCGTCTGATACAATTGGCGGGTGACTGCCAGGCGGACGATCACACTCGAAGAACTGCGCCGTCAGAAGGACCGGATCGTGGCACTTGCCGAGCGGCACGGCGCCCACAACCTCAGGGTCTTTGGCTCAGTGGCGCGCGGCCAGGCAAACCCGGAAAGTGATGTGGACCTGGTGGTCGATTTTGATCGTGGCCGCAGCCTCATGGACCACGGCGAGCTGATGATGGATCTCGAGGAAGTGCTGGGGTGCCGGGTTGATGTCGTCAGTGAGCGCGGCCTGCGCGACCGCTTTCGGGCGCGGGTTCTCGCCGATGCGGTGCCACTGTGAGAGCCGACGCCGACCGGCTATTGGACATTCTGGAAGCTATCGATGCCATCCAGAAGGAGGCAACGAGCCGCGCCGATTTCGACGCGAATAAGATGGTGCGTGTTTGGTGCTTGCACCACATCGTGGTTATCGGAGAGGCCGCCGCAAGGGTGTCTGAAGCCCTACGTGCTCGTCATTCAGAGGTGCCGTGGCGTCGTGTGGTTGCCATGCGGAATGCGGTGGTGCACGGATACTTCCAGGTCGACTGGGATGAAGTGTGGAACGTTGTGGAACGCGAGCTGGCACCGTTGCGGAGAACTCTTGGGGATGTCCTTGCCACCGAGAAAAACGAGGCGTGAAGCCTGATGAAGGAAATCCGAGCCGCGGGATTACGGCGGGGTAAGTAGATATCCAAGACTTCTACCCTGGGCTATATTCGCGCCCCGAGATGGTGCTTCTGCTTCGCCACTCGTTCCAACGATCCTTGCAGCGACGCCACCATGGCCTGCCTGGGGGTCAAATAGCCATGCGCTGCACGGCAGTCTTGCTCGCACTGGTCAGCGCGCTGGCATCTGCCTGCAAGGGCCAGGACAGCGTACCTCTGTCGCCGCCAGACGCGGGGGTCGGCGGGAACGGCGGAACCGGCGCCAGCTCGGGCATGAGTGGAAGCGGCGGCGCGTCGGGTGGAGTTGGCGGTATGATCGGCTCCGGCGGGGTAAATGGGACAGGTGGAATCGTAGGCAGCGGCGGCACGGTCGCTTCTGGTGGGGTAGTTGTGACCGGTGGAATCGTTGGCGCGGGCGGAACCACGGCGGTGTGCCAGGAAAGCGCGACCCAGTGTTCGGACTACGGCCTGCAGACATGTGCGAACGGGCAATGGGGCGCGGCAGTGGCCTGCTCGACCGGATTGGTGTGCGAGCGTTGCCCGCCGGCCGCATGCTTGGATCCAACTTGGGCCGAATGGCCGATGCCCAATGATCGGGTGGACGTGACTGCGGGAGCGCCCAATCTTGAGAGCTACACGGACAACAAGGACGGTACCGTGACCGACAACCTCACGGGTCTCATGTGGCAGCAAACCGTGCCAACCGGCGCGTACACCTGGTCCCAGGCGGTCGCCTACTGCCCGACGCTGAACCTCGCCGGCCACAGCGACTGGCGCCTCCCATCGCGAATCGAGCTGGTGTCCATCGTGGACTTTGGGGAGTTGGTGTCCATCGTGGACTTTGAGGTGACAAGTGGTGCAACAATAAGCGCAACATATTTCCCCTCGACGGAGGCAAACTGGTTCTGGTCATCGTCGCCGTTGGCCGGCTCGCCGTCTGGCGCGTGGGTCGTCTACTTCGGCGACGGCAGAGCGTTGGGCTTCGTTGTGTCCTACATGGGCTCCGTTCGTTGTGTGCGCTGAGGACGGGCATTTTTGCTTTTTGACGTCTTGACATTTCTGGAGGGTGGAATGCCGAGCTACTACGAAGCGTTGCCGACTTACAAAGTCGCCGTGGATATCGCTGCCCGGGTAGACGCGGTCGTGCTTTGGGAAAGGCCACAAATACACCCTGGGTGGGCGTCTACTCAAGACGACCCTGGATGTTGTGATGCTCGTCGTGCGACTCATTCAACGAGGGCTCGCGCAGGGGTTGACCATCGAGGTGGCCCTTGAAGCGCCAGAGGCTTGCGGCAATGTCAAGCGGCGCCGCTTGGCATATCTCTTTGAACGGCCCTTGCCCCGCGAATGTGAAAAGGAGAACCCCAAATGAAAGCCCATGTTCCCCGTTTCGTTGCAGCGGTCGCGGTCATCGTCGTGGCATTGACCGCCTCCGCGGACGCCAATGCCCCGGCCGGGCGGTACACCACGGCGAACGGAACCGTCTACGACACCAAGACCAAGCTCACCTGGCAAGAAGCGGTCCCAACGGGCACGTACACCTGGGCTAACGCCAAGGCCTACTGTGCCGGTTTGAGCCTGAACGGCACCGGTTGGCGCCTTCCGACGATCAAGGAGTTACAGACCATCGTCGACGATTCGCAGGCGAATCCATCGATAGATACGACAGCCTTCCCCTCGACGCCGACAAGCTGGTTCTGGTCTTCGTCGCCGTTGGCCGGCTCGCCGTCTCTCGCGTGGTGGGTCAACTTCTTCTACGGCGACACGCTCCACGTCGATGTGTCCAACTCTTACTACGTTCGTTGTGTGCGCTGAGGACGGGCATTTTGACGTTCGACCTTTTGACCCTTTCTTCGCAATTCATCTGCGGGCAAGAAGAACGGCGATCTCCTGCGGGCTGCCACGGGGAGCGTCGATGTTTTCGTAACCATCGACAGCAACGGTTGGCGTCTTGCCGTTTGGCGTGGTCGTCCTGGTGGCGCGCAGCAACCGACTCGGCGACCTGCTTCCCCTGGTTCCAGATATCCTGGTGGCCCTAGGTTCGATACGGCCTGGCCAAGTTCTGCGCGTCGGCGAATTAGCTGAACCTGCTGCCCACAGACGGCGGTCCTACGCCGCCTTGGACGTCTGATGCGCGGGATCTTCGTCCGTCCAAGCGTCGCGCCTGAGCTGGCGCTCGAGCTTTCGCAAGGCACTGAGTTCGATCTGGCGCACCCGCTCGCGGGTGAGCGCGAAGCGCGCCGCGATTTCTTCCAGGGTCATGCCCCCCTGTTCGGCGGCTTCCAAGGCACAGGCCTCGCGCAAGATTGGCGCGTTGGCGTGGGACGGTTTGGCACCGCGGGTGTCACGCGTTTCCGCCGTCAAATTGAAGCGGCAAATGGCGTACGGGCAGGGGCCGGGTAATCGGCGGCACGCGCCGTGCGTACTCTCGAAGATATTGAGGCGGGAAGCGTCTGCCATGTCAGCTCTCTCGGTTAGGGGGTGGCTCGCCGCGATCATCCTTTCAATGACATGTCAATTCGGCACCCCGGCCCCAGAACTTGAGGGGTCGGCCGGCGGAAGCCAGTTAGATGCCGGTGGGCGCTACTTTGAAACAGCTGCGCCGGATGCCGCGTCGGTCGTCTTTTCAGGCAGTTGGATCCGGATATGCGTCCGACGTGCAAATATGAACAGGGCCACCAGCCCTACCATGACCGCGTACCAAAGCGTGCACAGCCGCGTGACGAAGGTGGCGGCCGCGGCCACGCTGCGGCCGGTTCCCGTGCCCAGCTGTCCCAGCAAGGCGAGCATGCCGGCCTCGGTGACACCCAGACCGCCCGGCAAAAATGAGAGCGCACCGGCCACGGTCATGGAGGCGTAGATGAATGTGCCGGCCTGCATTCCGACGGCAGCGCCGGGAAAGCCGCGAACCACGACCCAGAAGGCCACGCACTCGAAGTACCAGCTCAGCGTCGAGAGCAGCACCGCGACCACCAGGGGCCCGGGCCGCAGTAGCGCAGCGGTAGCCTGGTAGGCCTCGTGCAGTTTGTCGGCAAACGAGCGCACGCCGGGCAGGCGGCTCGACAACCGCAGGAAGAACATGGCGATGGACTCGACCGAGATCACCACCAACCCCAGGCCGATGACCACGGCCCCGGTGGCCAGAAAGCGCCGGTCCACGTGAAAGGTGAACACGCCGACGCAGGCGAGCAGCAACAGGCCGACCAAGTCCGTGAAGCGTTCGGCGATGACGATGGGGGCGGTGCGCGCGGCCGGGATGCCGTGCGATTCGCGCAAAAGCAGCGCCTTGACCGCCTCGCCCAGCTTGCCCGGGGTCACAGTGAGGGAAAAGCCGGCCAGAAAGATGAGGAAACTGTGCCCGGCAGTCACCTGCCGCAGGCCGAGCACCTTGAGGTAGTAGTGCCAGCGCGCGAAGCGCACGCCGTAGTTGAGCGAAGCCAGCGCGATGGCGATCAACGCCATCACCCAGTTGAAGGTGGCGAGCGCGTGCCCGACGCTGCGGGCCCCGGCCCAAACCGAGAAGCCGACGTAAATGGCCACGCCAGCGGCCACCCCGAGGGTCACGCGCCAAATCAGTTTTTTCACAGGTCACCCCAGATTTGGCGTGGGAGTCTGTCTTGCTGGCCACCTGCGGCTGAGAACACAGAGGGGAGAGGGGAGGACACGGAGGGAACCTCGGAGGACTATCCTTCCAGGCCCTGGTCGCGCATTTTTTCCACGCGCTTGCGCTCGTTGTGGTCCAGGATGCGCTTGCGCAGCCGAATGCTCTTGGGCGTGACCTCGACCAGCTCGTCCTCATTGATGAGCTCGAGCGCGGCTTCTAGGGTGAGAGCGAGTGGCGGCGTAAGGAAGAGTTTCTCGTCTGCCGCGGTGGTGCGGATGTTGGTCAGCTTCTTGGCCTTGGACGGGTTGACGACGATGTCGTTGCCGCGCGCATGCAGGCCCACGACCTGGCCGCCGTACACAGGCACGCCCGGGGGCAGCAACAAGGCGCCTCGTTCCTGCAGATAGAACAGGGCGTAGGTGTTGGTCTGGCCGGGGTCTTGCGCGATGAGCACGCCATTGGTGCGACCCTTGAACGTTCCCGCGTAGGGGCCGTAGTGGGTGAAGTTGTGGTTGAGAATGCCTGTGCCGCGCGTGTCGGTGAGGAACTGCGAGCGATAGCCGATGAGTCCGCGCGACGGGATGACGTATTCCAGTCGCATGCGGCCCTCGCCGGCTGGCCCCATTTCCTGCATGCGGCCGCCGCGCCGGCCCAGCTCTTCGATGACCGGGCCGTTGTAGGCCTCGTCGAGATCGATGACCAATTCCTCGTAGGGTTCGAGTTTTTCTCCGTTCGGCCCCTCTTTGAAGATCACCTGGGGCTGCGAGACCATCAGCTCGTAGCCTTCGCGGCGCATGGTTTCGATCAGCACCGACAAGTGAAGCTCGCCGCGGCCCAGAACCTCGAAGGTGTCGGGCGAGTCGGTCTCCAGCACGCGCAACGCGACGTTGGACTTCAGCTCCTTGAACAATCGCTCGCGGATATTGCGCGAGGTGACGAACTTGCCCTCATGGCCGGAGAACGGGCCGTTGTTCGACATGAACTGCATCTTCACCGTGGGCTCTTCGATATCGAGCAGGGGCAGAACCACCGGGCGGGCGATCTCGGTGATGGTCTCGCCCACGGTCAAGTCCTGCATGCCGGTGATGGCGCAGATGTCGCCGGCCACGGCTTCTTGAAGCTCGAAGCGCTTGAGCGACTGGTAGCCCAGAATCTTGGCCACGCGGAATTCTTCGCGGCTGCCGTCGCGGTGTATGCACAGGGCGCGTTCGCCCTGATGGATGCGGCCCGAGAGCATGCGGCCGATGGCCACATAGCCGAGATAGTCGTCGTAGTCGAGGGTGGCCACGTGCATGGCCAGGGGCGCGTCCATGTTGGCCAGCGGTGGGGGCGCGGCCTGAACAACCAAGTCAAGCAGGGGCGAGAGGTCTTTGTGTTCGTCCTTGAGGTCTTTGACCGCGTAGCCTTCGCGACCCGAGGCGTAGACCACCGGAAAGTCGAGCTGTTCTTCGCTGGCCCCGAGCGCGCAGAAGAGGTCGAAGGTGTCGTTGACCGCGCCGTCAGGATCGCAGCCAGCCCGATCGATCTTGTTGACCACCAGGATGGGCCGCAATCCAAGGGCAAGCGCCTTGCGCGTGACAAAACGGGTTTGCGGCATGGGGCCTTCGAAGGCATCCACCAGCAACAGAACCGAATCGACCATCTTGAGCACGCGCTCCACCTCGCCGCCGAAGTCGGCGTGGCCGGGCGTGTCCACGATGTTGATGCGCGTGCCTTTCCAGGTGATGGCGGTGAATTTCGCCAGGATGGTGATACCGCGCTCGCGCTCCAGGTCGTTTGAGTCCATGGCGCAGTCGGCAACGACCTCACCCGGCCGGAAGCTGCCTGCCTGGCGCAAGAAACCGTCGACCAGCGTGGTCTTGCCGTGGTCAACGTGGGCGATGATCGCAATGTTGCGGACATCGCGTCGGCGGGGTGATTCGTCTATTTCGGCTCCGAAACTAGTCATGTGAGGCGCGCAGACATACCACATCGCTGGCCAAGGGGCCGCAATGCACTGGATGACCTTCGCCTGATTGCGGTAGGCTAGCCGCGTGACGGAACCGACTGGATTCGGGTTCAACGAGCTGCACGCCGAGGAGCGGGGCCTTCTGCTCGGCCTGAGCCTGCAGGCCACGGGCGACGCGGCCCTGTCTCGTCTGGCGAGTAGTCGTCGCCAGGCGTGCCGAAATGCCTGGCAGGCCTTGCGCGCCCTTTCCCGTTCTGACCGGGCCGCCGTGCTGGCGGAATGGATTGTGGAGGCCCGTTCACCGTTTCCGCCAGGGATGGAAAGGTTGCATCCGAGCTGGCTCGCGGAAGCAATCGCCCGTGAGCCGACGGAGCTTTGGCCGGCACTGCTTTGCGGGCTGCCTGGGGCGCAAGCCGTGCAGCCGCTGTTGGAATTCAGATGGGAACCCTCAGAGGGTTCGCTCCGCCCTTCGGCCCCCCACCTACCACACCTCCCCGCTCGCTTCGCTCGGCCTCGCCAAACCCTCCCGCGGTGGTCCGCCGCCGGCGAAGCCGGGGGGCTCCCCACGCGACAGGTTCGCGTTGGCAGCGCGATCACGCCAGACGGCGAAACCTGGCCACCCAAATCGGTGGCTGAGTTGCAGGGTTGCGTTTTTGGTCGGCTGGCGCCGCTATGTGCAGGCCCTTCGGGCCCGCTGGGCGCAGGACTGTGTCGCCTGGGTTGCGACGAGCTGCTGGCCGAGATTGCTCGCCGGGGTCCGGCGCTTCAGCAAGAGCTGTGCGCCGAGGGAGACGCGTCTCTGTGGGCGGTGGCCGGTCGCTTGCCTGCCACGCTGGGACGACAATGGGTGAAATGGTAGAAGGTGAAGGCATGGGCCGACTGCAGAAAGGCTTGGGACGCGTGGTGCCGGCTGCGGTTCTCACCGCACAGGCTGAGGCCGCACAGGTTCGGGCGCGGACCGAGGGAGATGCAGCCGCCCTGCGGTCCGAGGCGCAGGCTGCGCGAGCCGAGGCGGAGCGCGCCGGTTTCGAGGCTGGTAAGCAGGCGGGACTGGCACAGGTAAGTGAGCTGCTGCTGACGGCGCGTGCGCAGGCCGAGCAAGACCTGGCTAGGGCCAAGGACGCGGCCATCGTGCTGGCTCGGCGCATGGCCGAGCGTATCGTGGGCCGTGCGGTCGAGCTTTCGCCCGAGCTGATGGGCGAGATCGTGGCTGAGGCGCTGGCCGCCAGTCGCGCCCGCAAGGGTGCCGTCGTGCTGCGCGCCCATCCCGATGATCTGGCTGCTGTCGAGCGCGAGCGACCGCGCTGGCTGGCGCGCGTGGCGGCCGGGGTTGACGTGCGCGTAGTGGCTGACCCGGCGATCGGCCGTCATGGCTGCGTGGTGGAAACCGTAGTCGGCCGTCTCGACGCACGCCTGGATACACAACTAGATGCGCTGGAAAAGGCCCTGCGGGGAGTGGCCGGCGCGTCTTCGTGAGGCAAGCGTGACTGAATCCGACGTCGGACCCGCGCTGGTCGAACTCGGCGACGCGCTCAAGGCGCTGGACCAGGTCAATCCGCGGCGGTTGGCCGGCCGGGTGACGGAAGTGACCGGCCTGGTGGTGCGCGCCACCATCCCTGGCGTTCGCGTGGGCGAATTGGTCTACATCGATCGCGACGCCATGCCTGGTGCGGGCCGGGCGGTCGAGCCACGCCTGCAGGCCGAGGTGGTCGGCTTTCGCGGCGACGAGGTCGTGCTCATGCCGCTCGGGGAGGTGGCAGGCATTGGCCCGGACGCCGTGGTGAGCCCGACCGGTCGACCGCTCTGCCTGCGGGTGGGCGAGGGGATCTTGGGGCGCGTGCTCAACGGTCTGGGCGATCCCGTGGACGGGCAGGGCCCCATCGTGGGTTCGACTGAAGAATGGGCGGTGGACCGGCGCGCGCCCGACCCACTCACGCGTCGCCGCGTGAGCAAGCCGCTGGCCCTTGGGGTGCGCGCCATCGATGCCTTTCTCACCGTGGGCGAGGGGCAGCGGGTGGGCTTGTTTTCTGGCTCAGGCGTGGGCAAGTCGATGCTGCTCGGCCAGATCGCACGCCAGACCGAGGCTGACGTCAATGTGATCGCCATCGTGGGCGAGCGTGGTCGCGAGGTGACCGAGTTCATCGAGGATGCGCTGGGGCCCGAGGGGCGCGCCCGCTCGGTGGTTGTCTGCGCGACCAGCGATGCGCCCAGCTTGGTGCGACTCAAGTCGGCGTTCGTGGCCACGGCAGTGGCCGAGTGGTTCCGCGACCGGGGACAGCGCGTGCTGCTCATGATGGATTCGCTCACCCGCTTTGCTCGCGCGCAACGCGAGGTGGGTCTGGCCGCGGGCGAGCCGCCGGCGCGACAAGGTTTTCCCCCCAGCGTGTTCGCCCTGCTGCCGCGGCTGCTCGAGCGCACGGGCAATTCCCACCTCGGGTCCATCACAGCTCTTTATGCCGTGCTGGTGTCGGGCGGTGACATGGACGAGCCCATTGCCGACGAGGTGCGCGGCATTCTCGACGGGCACATCGTGCTTTCGCGCGAGCTGTGCGACCGCAACCACTGGCCCGCTATTGACGTGCTGCCCTCGCTGTCGCGGGTGATGAACGCAGTGGTCGATGAGAGGCACCGTGAGGCCGCCGGCCGCGTGCGCGAGCTGATGGCGGCGTACGAGCAGAAGCGCGACCTCATCGCCCTTGGCGCCTACAAACCCGGCAGCGACGAGCGCACCGACGAGGCCATCGCCGCGATGGACGCCATCAACACTTTCCTGCGCCAGGGAACCCATGAGGTGTCCTCGTTCGAGGAAACGCGCAAGCGGCTGCTGGCATTGGTGTAGAAAACCATCCGAGGAAAACAAGATGAACGAATGCTTGTTCTGTAAGATTTGCGAAGGAAAGATCCCAGCGGCCATCACCTATCGCGACGACGAGGTGCTGGCTTTCAAGGACATCAACCCCAAGGCGCCGTTCCACCAGCTCGTGATCCCGATTCGCCACGTGGTCAGCCTGGCCACGGCCGACGAGAAGGACGCGGCTCTGCTGGGCAAGTTGATGCTGGTAGGGGCACGCCTGGCGCGCGAATCGGGTTTGGCTGATGGCGGGTTCCGGGTCGTGACGAACGTAGGGCCGGACGCCGGACAGTCGGTGCTGCACGTGCATCTTCACGTCCTGGCCGGGCGCCCTCTCGCCTGGCCACCAGGGTAGGGGCCTCTACTCTTCGATTGGCCGACGGCCGACGATCCGGGCCGCTGGCGGCGTCGGGCCTGCGCTTCCGGTCCTCAAGTACATCAGTACATTCCGGTCCGGTTCTCGGCCCTCCTTGCCAGCAGCCCGGCTTGTCGGCCGGGTCACGGAGGCGAATGTGACAGGGACAATTCAGGCTGGAAAGTGAAATTCGGGCGAGCGCAGGGGCGGTCCAGTAGGGGGAAGGCGATCTGTAGACGCTCGAAGGGAAAGCTCTTCGGCGCAGATGCCGGGCCGCACAGCGCTGGAGACCGTGCGGTCGCCGATGACCACCTTCACGGGAAACGCGGTTGTTCAATCGAAGCGTCCACCCCGCCACTGGGAATCTGACACCTCGTGGTGCAGAAGACCGACATGCCCAACGGACAACCAGCATCCCCTAGGTTTCCCAGTCCAGCATCAGTTGTGTTCCTGCCGTAGTCATCCAAGCACACACCGTTAAGGTTGCCCAGGTCACACCTCTCGCCACTAACCGGATCGAAAATGCCATCGCCACAGCACGGTATACTTCCCGCATCGCCTCCATCGGACCAAGTGCCACTGCAGACAGCAGGGTACGCTTCAGGTATGCACACGATGGATCGGGCGCACAGCTCCTTTTCATAGCAAGAATTTGGGACCGCACAGTATACGTTCGGAGGCGCCTGCCTATAGCCACGATCGCATGTCTGTGGATCGCCGCAATCCACTCCAGTGCCTCCAGTACCGCCTGTGCCGGCACCTCCGGCTCCGCCTCGAACCGCATCGCCCCCTGCTCCGCCTGTTTGTGGGCTAACTGAGCCCCTCGAACCGCTGACGCCCGCACTGCCCGTGCTGGTGATGCCGTTGGCGTTGCTGGGGATGCGTCCCTCGCTCAGACCGTCGCCCGCCGGTATGGGTCCGCAACTCACGAGTAGAATGGATGCAACCCTGATCCCAGCAGCAGAGGGCCAGGCCAGATTCGGTCGGCTGGTTGGCAGCATGAGCATGTCGGCCTCCTTCAGGTACCCAACCACGACTACCCATGCGACGATAGCATGCATAGACAATCCGATGGGGTTTTTAGCATCCAGGAACCCGCTTCGATATGCGAAGCTGGCACCGGGTGGTTTGTCCGGAATATCGCGCGCGGCCTTGGGTCACGCAGCTTTGCGTCGCGGACAGATGGCATACGTATACTTTTGGCGATACTATACGTACATGCACAAGCTAACCCTTAGTGTGGACGAGAAAGTCGTCGGGCGGGCCAAACGCTACGCCGCCCGGCATGGCACGTCGGTCTCGCGGATGGTCGAGCGGTATCTTGACCTCGTGGTCGCGCCAGCGCAGCCTGCCGAGGAGGATCCTCCGGTCCTGCGCATGCTGCGGGGAGCGGCCAAGGGTATTTCTCACGAGGAGTATGGGAGTCATTTGCAGAGGAAGTACCGGTGAAACGGCTACTGCTCGACCTGAACATCGTGCTTGACGTTGTTCTGGATCGGGCCGAAGCCGCCAGCGCGGGGCGCCTGTGGGCTGCACTGGAAAGGGGAAAGGGTCGGGGGTTCGTTCCCGCTCATGGGGTCACGACCATCTTCTATTTGGTTTCTCGTGCGCAGGGTCCCGAGTTTGCCCGACGAGCCACCGATGGAATCCTGCGCACGTTTGCTGTGGCACCGGTAGACGAGAAGGTTCTGCGGCGAGCGCTGTCTTTGGGTTGGACCGACTTCGAAGACGCTGTCTGTGCATCGGCAGCGGAGGTATGCGGCTGTGATGCCATCGTGACCCGCGACGCGAAGGGCTTCGTCGACTCGCCAGTTCGGATCATCGACCCTCCGACAGCCCTTGCCTGGCTGACCGGCGGCTAGCCGAGGGTGCCAGGTGCGGGCGGGGAAGATGGGCAGGGGTTACATCCTGATATCGACCAGGATCCTCTTGCGCAGCTCGGTCAGGAAGTTCTTGGTCTGGCGTTCCATCTCGCGCTGGCGCAGCTGACCGCGGATCTGGTCGCGCACTTCAGACAGGGGCTTGGGGTCCTGCGCGCGACGGCCCAGCAACTTGATCACGTGGAAGCCGCGATCGGCGCGCACCGGCCCGCGGATTTCGTCGACCTTCATGGAGAAAACCAATTCCTCGATGGGCTTGGGCAGGATGTCCTTGCCGAACCACCCCAGATCGCCACCCTCGGCGCGGGTGGCGGTGTCCTCGGAATACTCGCGCGCCAGCCGGCTGAAGTCCTCGCCTGACTGTGCCCGGCGCAGCAGGAGCTGGGCCTGCTTTTCTTTTTCCTGTGTCGTGGCCGCGTCGGCACCTTCGGGGATGGCCAGGAAGATGTGGCTGGCGCGTACTTGCAGGTTGGCTGTCTGCATGTGGCGCTCGTAGTAGCCCTGCACGTCGGCGTCGCTCACACTGACCTTGGAGCCCACGGCAATGTTGATGATCCGATAGCGCAGGATCTCGCGTTTGGTGTTTTGCCGGTAGGCGGCCAGACTCATGCCCTGCTTGTGCAGTTCCTCTCGCAACTGGGCGTCGGTGAGGTTGTAGTCCTTCTTGATCTGTTCGATGGACTTGTCGACCTCATCGCTGCTGACCGAAACCTTGAGCTCGGCCGCCTCTTGCACCAGCAGCTGCTCGTCCACCATGTGTTCGAGAGTCTGACGGCGCACGGCCGCAGCGCGCGCGGCCCGCTGGCCGGGATTCGAGATGGCGGCGACGTCGGCCATCATGGGCGCAGCCCGCTCCTCGACTTCGCTCTGCAGGATGATCTCGCTGCCAACCACCGCGACGATCTTTTCAACCACACGCGCCTGGCCCATGGAGGGAAGCAAGAGCAACAAGGCAACAAGGCACAGTCGGGTCATGGGCATGGCACGGGTCCTAGGGTTTGGGTGTGGGCGCCGGGGTCGGGGCAGAACTGGGGACGGGTGCCACAGTCGGGGGGCGGCCGCCATCTGCGGCGGGGGCGAGGGCGATCTTCGCGAGCTCATCCTCGTAGATTTCTACGCGGATCGACTTGCGCGTCTCGTCCGTCAGCTCGCGCTTTTTCTGGGCTCGCATCTGATCGAGAAGGCGCTTCTGGATGTCGACCTTGGCTTCCGCAAGTGTTCGCGTCGTCTCGGCCCGGCGGTCGGTCAACTTGAGGATGTGCAAGCCCTTGTCAGACGCGATGGGGCCGACCACGTCGTTGACCTGAGACATGGCGAAAGCGGCCTCGACCAAGGCCTTGGGCTCGCGCGTGGTCTTGCGGTCGAAGAATGTCAAGTCGCCCGCGCGCGGTTTGGAATCGGCATCTTCCGAATAGCGTTCGACCAGATCGCGAAACGACTTGGGATCATTGCGCCTGGCTTTGGCCTCGGCAGCGATCCGGCGCGCGGCGGCCTCGTCGTGTACCAGGATCTGGCTCACACGCACTTCTTCGGGACGGACAAATTCGGATTGGTGCTCGCGGTAGTACGTCTCGACGTCAGCCGGCGCAACGTCTTCGGCCCGCAGCTTGTCATTGATCTCTCGCTTCTCGAAGAGCGCCACCATCTGCTTCTTGGCGATGCGCTGCACGTCGGGGTCGCGATCGTAGCCTCGTCGCAGCGCCTCGCGCGCCATCAACTCGTAGCGCACGAGACTGTCGAGGAGTTCCTTCTTCTTTCCCGGCGTGGAGTAGCGCGCGAGCACGAAGGGCGTGTGGGCATAACGGGCCAGCACTTCCTGCAGATCGCTAGCCGTGATTTCCGTGTCGTCCACCCGGGCCAAGACCGGGCCCGAAGGGGCAGCGCCCTTGGCCCCCGATCCGGGGCTAGGCTTGCAGGCGCACAGGGCCAGGGCCGCGATGTAGAGAACGTAACCGCGCATGCCGCTTGCATGGCACAGGTACGAGCTTCCCGCAACACCTACCCGGTCACGCACGCCAACACGTCCTGCAGCCGCTTTCGTGCGGCGGCCAGATGGTCGCGTTTCTCGTCGTCGTCGAAGGCGTACGACAGTCTCATGTCGGGCGAGAGCTTCCAGCGGCTCCCTTTGTGCTGCACCAGGCGCATGACCCTGGCTGGATCCAATCTCGCATCCGCGCCAGCGGACAGCACCAGTCGGCCCGCGCTTAGCTCGTAGGCCCGCGCGCCCGTACGGCGCACCAGCGTCTTGTCGATCATGACTTCACCGAGCAAGCGGGCCTCGTCGGGCAGCGGGCCGTAGCGATCCTCCAGCTCGGCCAGGGTCTCGCGCACGTCGCTGTCGTCGCGGGCCTGGGCCAGGCGCCGGTAGAAGTCGAGCCGTTGGCCGGTGTCGGGAATGTAGTCGTCGGGCAAGAAGGCCGGCACGTCGACCGCGATCTCCGGGTCGAATTCGCTGCGAATGGGCTGTCCGCGCAGCTCGGCCACGGCTTCTTCCAGGATACGCGTGTAGGTGTCGAAGCCGACCGCCGCGAGCAGGCCGGACTGGCGATCGCCCAAGATCTCGCCAGCGCCGCGGATCTCGAGATCGTGCGTCGCCACCTGAAACCCGGCGCCCAGCTCGGTAAAGCGTTGCAACACCTCGAGCCGCTGGCGCGCCTGGGCCGATAGCGCGCTCTCCGATGCAATCACCAGGTAGCAGAAGGCGCGTTCCTTGGCGCGACCGATGCGCCCGCGCAACTGATAGAGCTGGGCCAGTCCGTAGCGATCGGCGTGGTTGACGATCATGGTGTTGGCGCGCGGGATGTCGAGGCCTGACTCGATGATGGTCGTGCAGCACAGGATGTCGTAGCGCCCGTCGACGAAGTCGATCATGACCTGTTCCAGCTTGGCCTCGGGCATCTGGCCGTGGGCCATACCGACGCGCGCCCCGGGCGCCAAGGCGCAGATCTCTCGCGTCCACTTGGGCAGATCCTCGACCCGGTTGTGCACGAAGAAGACCTGGCCGCCTCGTGCCAGCTCCTTGGCAATCGCCTCGCGCAAGAGGTCGGGATCAAATCCACACACGAAGGTGCGAATGGCCAGACGATCAGCGGGCGGGGTGGCAATGATGGAAATCTCGCGCATGCCACTCATGGCCATCTGCAGGGTGCGCGGAATGGGCGTGGCGGTCAGGGTGAGCACGTCCACCTGCGAGCGCATCTCCTTGAGGCGTTCCTTGTGGGTGACACCGAAGCGCTGCTCCTCGTCGATGATGAGCAAGCCCAGGTTGCGGAAGTGCACGTCGCGCGACAACAGGCGGTGGGTGCCGATGACGACATCCAGCTTGCCGGCGGCCAGCGCCGCGATGGTGTCCCGCTGTTCATGCTTGCTGCGAAAGCGCGAGAGCGACGCCACCCGCACCGGGAAGTCGCGCAGCCGCTCGGCGAAGGTCACGGCATGTTGTTCGACCAGAACCGTGGTGGGGGCTAGCACCGCGACCTGGCGGCCGCCCAGCGCGGCCAGCAACGAGGCGCGCAGGGCCACCTCGGTCTTGCCGTAGCCCACGTCGCCGCACACCAGGCGATCCATGGGCGCCTCGTCTTGCATGTCGGCCAGCACCGCCGCGATGGCTTTGTCCTGGTCGGCGGTCTCTTCGAAGGGGAAGGTCTCCTCGAACTCGCGGAAGATGACGTCAGGGGGCGGAAAAGCGTGGCCCGGCAGCGCCTGTCGCTGGGCGTAGAGCTGCAGCAGGCTCTCGGCCAGCTTGCGCGCTTCCGAGGAAACCCGGCGGCGCTTCTCCACCCAGGTGGCGCCGCCCAACTTGTCGAGCCGCACGGTTTCCGGCGTGCCGCCCACAAACCTGTGCACCACGCCGATGCGATAGACCGGCACATAGAGCCCGCCGCCGTCGTACTCCAGGTGCAGGAAATCCTGGGCCACTCCGCGCAGCGAGAGTTTCTTCAGGCCCCGGTAGCGGCCCACGCCCTGCTCGTCGTGGACCACCAGATCGCCTTCGCAGATCTCGGCCAGATCCCCGAACCCGGGCACGGTGGCCACCGGGGACGCGCGGTGGGCACGCGCGCCGAAGATTTCCTCTTCGGCCACCAGCGCCAGGCGATTGTCGGGCAGCCGGAATCCGCGCGTGAGCGGCCCAACCAGAATCTCCAGCGAGGGACGGGTCGCGATTCGCTCAAGCAGATCTTGCGCGGCCCCTTCGCTGTGATCGCGTGGGGCTTGGGGCTTCTGGCCGAAGGCGTGCAGCACGCCGGCCAGTCGGTCTGCGTGAGCGCGGGTGGGCGCCACCAGGCACACACGATAGCCTCCCGCGTGCCACAGCCGAATGCGTTCGCACAGGGCATGCCCAACGTCTTCATCACCGCGTTCATGGAGCAACTCGGCGCGCAGGCTGGTGTTGGGCTCCGCCGTCACCCGGATGCGCGGCGCCGGCGGCCCGTCGTCGGCGCTGGACGACGCCATCTCCACTGCGCGCAATTCCACGCGCGGCCAGGCCCGCAGCGCGAGGCGCGCCTCTTCCTCGTCGAGGAGGAACTCCTCTGCGTCGAGAGCGAGGCGGTGCTCGGCCCGGCGGTGCAAGGCACTCTCGCGCACGCGGGAAAAACTGCGGCGCGCCTCCTCCAGCAGCGCCGGCGGATCCTCGACCACCACGCGCGTCTGCGGCGGAAGGTAGTCGAAGAAGGAAGCGAGACGGGCATGGAAGATGGGAACCAGCGCCTCACTGCCGAAGAAATCCTCGCCTTGTTCGATCTGCTCCAGCAGGTGGCGGGTCTTGCTCGACGGGTAGGCGGCTTGGTCAGCGGCGGCCAGCAAACGCGACCGCACATCCGCGCCGGCGGTGACCACAGTCTCCCGCACCGGGTGGAGCGCCACTCGGTCAATGGGCCGCAAGCTGCGCTGGGTGGCGGCGTCGTACAGGCGCAGCGACTCCACCTCGTCGCCAAACAGCTCGATGCGTACCGGGTGCTTGTAGATCGGGGGAAACACGTCGATGACAGCCCCGCGTACAGCGAAGGTTCCGGGATCCTCGACTACCTGCGCCCGGCCGTAGCCGGCTCGGCATAGATCTTTGACCAAGGCCTCCCGATCCAGGGTGGACTGGGCCTCGACCACCCGGCAGAGATCGGCGAACGGCATCGGGGGAATCACGCGGCGAAACACCGCCGCCGCGGGCGCCACCACCACGGCCGGGGCGTGGCCGTGACCCAGGCGGTACAGCAGTGCCAGCCGGCGCATGACGGTGCGGCGGTCGGGCTGCATCTCGGCGTGCGGCGAGACTTCGGGCGCAGGCAGGTCTAGGACGGGCGCAGGGGCCAGCGGATCCTCGACTGACTTGCGCGGTGCCAGGAAGAACGAGAGGTCGGCACAGCGGGTTTCCACCAGATCCTCGCCCGCAACCACATAGAGCAAGGGACCCTGGTCTTTGCCCTGGCGCGCCAGGTGGGCGGCGATGGCTGAGCCCACGGCGCCTGCGGCGCCATAGACTTCCACCGCGGTCCCGGCGCCCGCGTTTTCCAGCAGGGCCTCGATGTCGCGTAGTACGAGTCGGATATCCACGGGCGGCGCCCGGAAGGGCTTTCCAGTCATACCCCATCTCTGGCTCCACTCCGAATCCTGAGTTGGGAGCAGAGTCGCCGTTGACCCCAGCGTTCGAGCGGGCTAAGGTGCCCTTCAATCAAGGAGGAGCGCACATGAAACGCGTCTTGGGCCTGGCCTCGGCCGTTCTGGTCCTGACATTCCTGGCAGCCTGCGATGAGACCAGGCTCCGCATCGACCGGGTAGAGCCAGCCGAAGGCATCACCGCAGGCGGGGATCATGTGAACATCGTCGGGGTCGGTCTGCAGCCAGGCAAAACGCAGGTTCGCGTTGCCTTCGGTGGTCACGTGGCCGAGCAGGTGGTCATTCAGTCCAAAGACAAGATCAATGTCGTCACGCCCAATGGGGACAAGGGTCCGGTGGACGTGGTCCTGGACTTCGACAACGGGGAGCGTTTCAAGATCCCGGGCGGCTTCCGCTACGTTGAGCCGAAGCAGAACGATGACCTGCGCAAGGCCTTCTTCAACAAGAACAAGGGAGCTCAGAAATAGCTACTGATGGGCCACTCGAAAGAGCTGCTGGCCCATCAGTAGCAAGCTGCCAGAAGGCACCACCCGCGCGTCGCGAACGCGGAGGAACGTGCCGTTCGATGACCCCAGGTCAGTCAGGTACACGCGGCCGTCACGCAGAGTGATCTGCGCGTGCGTGCCCGAGACGTAGCCGTCCTCGGGAAAGAGGATGTCGCCGCGCTCGCGACCGAGCACGACCGTCTCGTCGAAGAGCGGGAAGGCAGGGCCATCCACGTCGCGGCCCACGATGACGGACAAGCGGCCCCAGTACCCTGGGTTGGGCGTGCCGATGATCTCGGTTCCATCTTCGAGAGGCGAGGGTGGGCTGATGGCGTCGAAACGCAGCAGCTCCTGACCGATGCGCAGGGTGTCGCCCGATTCCAGCGGTTCTTCCTGCGTGAGCTTCACGAACACGCCATTCAGGCTGCGCAGGTCGCGGACTTCGAGCCCTGCCTCGGTGAGAACAAATTCGGCATGGCGAGGCGACAGATAAGGGTCGGCGTCGAAGAGATGGCCCTGGCCTCGTCCGACTAGATTCTCACCTTGGCGCAAGGGATGACTTCCCCCCTCGGTGCCGTCGGGGCGGATGAGCGTGAGCTGGCCACGAACCGTGGCTTTCACGGGCTCCGGGGCCAGCGCCGCGGCTTGCTCGATCGCGGCCTCGACCACGGCGCCTGCGGCGGGCTTCATGCGATGACCGCAGGCTCCGCAGAACGCGAAGCCAGCAGACACAGGGTTGCCACAGCGTGGACACAGAGTGGGACCCGAGGCTGCGGCAGGGACCGGAGCGGCCGTCGCCAGCGGATACGCGGCGGCCACGTCCATGGGAGCTGGCGGCGCGACGCTTGGGCTTGGCTGCCCAGTTGATCGGGCAGGGGCCTGGACCGCAGCGACCGAAACCCGCGGTGCCGCGCTGGCTGCGGACGCGGCAGGGCTCGGCCCAGCGCTGGAAGCGCCCCCGGGGCGCCAGGCGGTCGGTGCGGTGGCGAGCCTGGAGGCCGCGACGGCAGCGTCCTGCGGCGAGGTCACAGGTCGCTGCCGGGACGCCTCTTGCCCAGCGGCAGGGGTGGGCACACGGGAGGGAGAGGAGACTGGGCCCGCTGAAGTCGGCGCGGTCCGCTGGCCGCCTATGGCCCCACTGGCACGGACTACATGGGGAGCCGAGCCAGGGGAAGCAACCGGCCGAACCACCGGAGCCGCGGCGGGAGCGGGTGCTTGGAAACGCGTGGCCTGAAAGGCCACAGCGGACTCGGGATCGCCCATGCCTGTGGGCGGCGCGGGCGAGAAAGTCTTCGCCATGCCCAGAGGGGCGGGTTCCTGGGCGGCCGGAGGCGCCCTCAAGGGATCCGCCGCTGCGGGAACTGCCACCTGCAGTTTCGAGCCGCAGCCGAGGCAATACTTGAACTGGTCCTGGTTTTCCTTGCCGCAGCGAGAGCAGATGATCACGAGCTATCCTCCACGCAGTTCTTGAAAAGGAACATTAACCCTCATTCGCTTCGTCGTCGCGCCGCATTTCTCCTACGAGATCTCCACCCGCAGGAGTTGTTGGCCGAGAAACACGTAGTCGCCATGTTCTAGCGGCGACTCATCAGTGATACGCACGAACGTGCCGTTCTTGGAGCCCAGGTCGTTCACCGTGAACACCCCATCCGGGGCGATGGTGACTTCGGCGTGGCGGCCCGAGATGAAGGGGTCGTCGGGAAAATTCAGGTCATTCTCCTCGCGACCGAGCGTGACGCTGTCACCGCGGGCGCGCACGATGAGGCCGATTTCGCCCCCGCGCAGTCGCTGGATGACCCGCATCTTGGAGGCCCGCTTGGGGCTGGCGTAGAAATACGTTCCCTCGGCATCCGGCTGCGGCCCGAAGTCGGGTGCCAGGGCTTCGACTTGCAGGAGTTGCTCGCCCACCAAGAACACAGCGCCGGAGTCCAGCCGCGTCGGGGTGCGAATGCGCACGAACACGCCGTTGATCGAGCCCTCGTCGCGTACGAACAGTTTGCCGTCGCGGTAGAAGAAGTTGGCATGGCGCGGGGACACCAGAGGATCCTCTGCAAACAAAATGGCACCCTCGATGCGGCCCACCAGGTGCTCGGTTCCCCCGAGTTCATAGGCCAGGCCATCAGCACTGTTGGCCTTGACCACCACCAGCTTGGCGATGCCGGCGGCCTGGACACCAGAGAAGAACATGGTCTTGCCGACGCCGGCGTTGGGGTTGGGCGCGGATGGCACCTCGATGCGCGTCCCGCATTGGCCGCAGAAACGATCGCCGATTGGGACCGGATTGCCACAGGTGGGGCAGGGCTTGGTTGACATGGAATCCTCCACAGGAGCAGCGGGCTGGGCCCGGCCAGGCGATGGCTCGCGAGAAGCCGCCTCGACGATGGGAGCTTGGCAGACCGGGCACAAGGTTGCGTCGAGACTGGTCAAAGCGTCGCAACGGGGACAAACCAGGCCGACGGGCATGCTAGTGCAGCCATCTTGCCCGCATCGCTCGGCCTGTCAAGCAGGCGCGTTCCGTTGTTACCGCCTCGACGAGCTGTCGCCGCTGGCCGGGCTTGGCTCATAGCGTTCGCGTAGGAAATCACGCACGGCCACTCTGACCCGGTCGGGCATACGCAGCGCCAAGGCCTCCCGGGAAACCTCGGGCGTCTTGCGGTAGGTTTCGAAGAACCTCATGCAATCGGGGCAGTTTCTCAGGTGGGCAGAAAAGAGCTGCTTTTCCCGGTTGGGCAGCGAGCCACTCAGGAAATCAAGGCAGTAGTCCACGATTTCCCGGCAAGAGAGAAACCCAAGTTCATCGTCAGAAGGCTTCACGTCGTTGCTTTCCCGAAAGGCGCTCTTAGTGGAATATACCCTACCATCCATGACTGCCCAAGGCCGATGGCAGGCTTTTTCACACGATGCTTTGCCGCGGCTGCCCGCCCAGGCTGCGAAATGGACGGCAGTGCTGGCTCGGGCTCGACTGCGCATCCCGTCGGCCGTGGCGATCGCCGCTAAGGGGGTAGGGGAGATCGAGATTCATCCTGACCACCTAGCCATTGCATCGGACGCGTCCGGGAACGTGGCCAGCGACGGAATGGACTGGTTTTCGCTGGAATGCGACCGCCAGCGAGGCTGGATGGGAGTGGACCACCGGGTTTCACTGGCCCTGGTGCACGCCGTTCTGGGCGGGCCGGCACCAGCTTCGATTCGTCCGCTGGGCAGCGGTGAACGTGGCGTCATGGCCGCCATTCTGCTCTCGGCGCTGGATGCCATGGGGGTTTCCCAGATGGTCGAGCTTGGGCTCGGGGTCTCGTCGGAGCCGCCCCATCCGAGCCCCGCGCGACTTGTGCTTGGCGGTTCGGTCCGCACTACCGTGGGCCTGGGGGGCCGGGTTGCTCTGGTGATTCCGGTCGCGTGGCTAGCCAACATTGCGGGGAACGGCCCGATCGCAGCGCATCTGGATGGGCTGGCGGCCAGCGCGACCCTGGAGCTAGCGCGAACCGATTTGTTGGGTGCGGCTTTTGCCACGACTGCCGTGGGCGACGCCGTGGTGTTTGACGGCATTCCTGGAATTCAAGCGGACTGTCCCTGGCCCGCCTGCTTGCGCGTGGGCGACTTCGCCGCGCCCGCGTGCCTGGCTGCTGACGGTACGCTGACCATGGTGGGCCCTATTGTTCAGGCTGAGGAGGAGACAAAGCCGATGGCATCGCAAGACGAGAAAACACGGTACAAGCCGGAAGCTCCGTCATCGTCCGAGGTGGCACAGGTCCTGGCGAGCGCGCCGGTAGAAGTGGTCGCCGAGATCGGCCGCTTCACGCTTCGAGGTGACGAACTGGCGGGATTGATCAAGGGCGGTGTATTGAGCCTTGGGCCACGCCGGACCGACGCCATCGAGCTTCGGGTTGGCGGTCAACTCTGGGCCGTGGGCGAGCTGGTCAGCGTGGGTGACGAGCTGGGCGTGCGCATCCTCAGGCTGCACGCGGGGTGAGACAGATCGCCTCCAGCGAGGCGGCGGTCGCCGACCAGCGCGGGGCCGCGTGCATGAGCGAGCCCAACAGAGGTTGCCATAGCTCGACGTTCGCTCGCAGCGCGAGGGCGCGCTGGATGGCGCCAACTCCGCCCCACGGATCCGCAGGCGCATAGAGCAGGCCACAGCCCGTCCGTGACGCCACGTCGCGATCCACCAGATAGTCTCCGTTTGCGCCTGCGTCGGGAGCCAAGGGAAGGGCTCCGTAACGAAGGGCCAGGCTCGCCGGTCGTCCGGTCATGTCAGCGGCGTCCGCCAAGAACACAGCGTCGGCAGCGGCCAGGATCTGCCGCTCGGCTTCCCAGCCCAACTCCGGGAAAACCGTGACCTTGCCCGGCGACCCAATGGCCAGAACATTGGCCTGGTCGACCAGCGCTCGATCCCCTCCCGCGGGGAACACGACCGCGACATCCGCGCGGCCCAGCCGCGAAACGGCCTCGACAATCTCGCGACCGCCCCGTGCCGGATCGAGCGGCCCAGTCGCCAGCAGGAGCGTGCGCGGCCCCACCGCGAGTGACGTGCGTCGAACAAGGGTTCGACGACATTCCTGCTTGCCGGAAGGGGACTCAGCCGAAAAGGTGGCGGGCAGTGCGGGATCCGTGGCCGGATCGTGCGGCAGCTCGTCGCACCCGAAACGCATCGAGGTGACCGGCTGGTCCGAGGCACGGCAGGAAAGCTCAGCGGCACGGCGGAAGGCTTCCGCGGCCCCGGGGCAGGGGAGAATCACCACGTCGGCCTCGATGGCGCCCAACCCCACCAACATGCCATTCGAGACGGCCACCGCGGGGTTCTCAGGATCCAGCTCGGCGCGCTCGTCTTCGGATAGAGGCTGGTCCCAGCGTCCGTCGGGCACGACCAAGGCGGCATGGGCAGTAGGCGCGCAGGCCAGGGCCAGCGCCGATGTCTCGCCCCAACCCACCACCACGTCCGGCCAGCAGATCTGGTCGCGAACCAGCGAGGTGGCAGCGCTGGCCAGGAGGACCGATCGGCGCCCGCGATTGTCCGAATGAGAGCCGAGCACGTAGAGCGCGCACTGGCTTACCGCTGAACGTCCCTCGTAGAGCGATAGTTCCTGGTCTGCGCCCCCCACACGAACTGCGATGGTTCGCAAGCGTCGCGCCATTCCGGGCAATCGCGAGGCCTGGTCGGGTGTGGCCAACGACAAGATGGTCACGCGGTGTTTGGCCACCGACAGAGCCAGCGCCAAAGCCGCCGCACACCCCGACAGCTCGCCTTCGACCACAGGCGAAACCTGATCAGCGACAAGCAGAAATTCGGCCATCTACCCCGAAGGTACCTCGGTGTCAGAGCGGCCGCCCTTGTGGTCCGGCGAGGACGCCCAAGCACGTCCGCGGAAAAGCGGCCTCACTCGCTCGCGCCGCGCTCGTCTTCTTCTCCGGGAAACTCGTTCACAGAGGGGTATTTCATGATCTCTTTGCGAGAGATCTTCCATGCCTTCTGCACTATCCAGGAGAGAGAACGATCCTGACGCGTGGCCTCTTCTTGGATCTCCTTGAGCATCTCTTCTGGAAAGTAGAGACTTTGTTTCCTCTTGTCCGAACCGGCCATGAAGCACCCCGTTGTGGCTAATCTCGCCTGGGCGAATTCTTTGCATTTACGCAGTTCCAGGGCAGGCTGTCAAGGACACGGATTCATTGGCATCTTTTCTGCGACATGATTCAATCCGGCGGTACACTAAAAACGGATGTCTGTACAACCTGAGTCAAGGGGCTTCATGGAAGGGACTGGATTAAAGAAAAGAGATCTCAAGCGGTTTCGCGAGATCTTGTTGAGCCGCAAGAAAGAGATCCTCCGCAACGCGCAGCGGACGCTGAGCGAAGACATGACGCTTGAGTCCGACGATCTGCCAGACGAAATGGATCTTGCGTCGTCCGAGTACCTGCAATCGTTCACGTTCAGGCTGCGTGGGCGCGAGAAGACTTTCTTGCAGAAGATCGACCACGCTCTTGAGCGCATTGACGACGGGACGTTTGGTCTGTGCGAGCAGTGCGGCGAACCGATCTCGGCCAAGCGGCTTGAGGCGCGACTGGAGACGACGCTTTGCATTCGTTGCAAGGAGGATCAGGAAAGGATGGAGAAGGCATACGGGTAGGGGGCGGGAGGTTCCCCTGGAAGGAATGGCCAGGGCCGCCAGTGTGCTGGTTGAGCCGTGTCTGGGCGGTTCCCTTGTTCGTTTAACCGCGAGCAAGGACAGATCAAAGGTCTGGCAGACAGTCGCGTTTGCCGTCGTGGCGTTGAGCCTGCTTCCGGGTTGCGTGGGAATATTTGCTGCCAGTGGGGGAGTCAGCCTGTCTTGGGGTACTCATTCGCACGGGGTTCTGTTGGGCGCGGTCGCTTTGCCCGTGGAAGGAGACGGCTACCAGGTTCACCGCGAGTGGCGCGCGCGAGGCCGAACCTTCGCCATCGAGGAACTCGTCGGTGGATTGACACGGGCCTTTGCGCGTGTCGAGCACACCGCCCCGGGCAGCGTAGCCTATGTCGGAGATCTGTCGCTGCGTCGCGGGGGAGACTCGAGCATGCACCGTTCGCATGAGAGCGGGCGGGACGTGGATATCTTCTACTATGCCGTGGATGGCGAGGGGAAACCGCTACCCAACCCTCCGGCCATGATTCGCTTTGCAGATGATGGCGCGGCGGTCGCGTGGTCCTCGGGCAAGCCGGGACGGCGCATGCGCGAGTCGCTGCCCGATGCCCATCTCGACTTACGGCGGACATGGGCCTTGGTGGCGAGCTTGCTGTCCGATCCGATCATGGAGGTGCAGTGGATTTTCATCCACCAGCCGATCACGGAGTTGCTTTTGCAAGAGGCAGAACGGGAGAAGGCCGATCCGGCGCTGGTGGCGCGGGCACGCGAAATCCTTCACCAACCCACGGATGCGAGTCCGCACGATGACCACATGCACGTGCGCGTGTTCTGCCCCGTGCACAGCCGCATGTTTGGCTGTGTCGACAAGGGGCCGCGGCGTTGGTGGAAGAAACGCTGGAAGTACATGAGTCCTTCATCGTAGTTCCAACACTTCACGGCGGCGACGACGGCCGATGATAGAGTGCAGAACCCTGGAAGGGTTCCGCACCTCCCGCGACGGGCTTCGGCGAGCAAAGCTCGCCTGCGCCCACGCGGATGGGCCGCTGCTGGCGTCGGGCCTGCGCTTCCGGTCCTCAAGTACATCAGCACATTCCGGTCCGGCGAAGCGCGCGGCGCAGCCGCGGGCAGGGGTGGCGGGATGGTCCGTCGCTAGTCGGCCCTCCTTGCCAGCCGCCCGGCGAAGGCGCGGCGAAGCCGCGGGGGCAGGTGGCAGGGTGGGCAGGTCCGAGTGCCCGAAGGGCCTTGTCGGCCGGTTGCTAGGGGACATCCAGAGAGCGGTTTGGCCACGGGGGCGTTGGGCTAGATAGTCCACCCGGCCCCGTCGCCGCGCGCTTTGGACGCCCCCACCGGATTCGGAATCGGCCAGGGGATCTGGAGCCGGCCAACGGCTCCCCCTGCGGGGACTGCGGGACCCGCCACCCGCCCTGCCCACCCCGCACGCCTGGCGCGCCCTTGCCGACGCCAGTCCGTCGGCCTCCAGAAGCGGTGCCAGCAGTGACCGCAGGACCACGCAGGCGGGCTGAGCGTCGGGCGGCGCGGCTGACGGCCGAGGAGTGACGGCCGAGCGGACGAGCGAGACACCTGAACAAAAGCCTAGTGGTTTTCCCTATTGAAGAGAATCTATTGAATAGAATACAGTGACAATCGGACAATGAAACGTAGTAGCGAGATGGCCGACGTCGAGACTCAGGCGGGGACGATGCGCGCCCCGGGATTGCTCGACGAGGACGAGCTGGTGGACATCGAGGGCCGCTATCCCAAGGGCATCAGCTCGCGCGAGATCGTCGACCTGTTCGCGTCGCGGGGTGTGCGCTTCTCGGAAGCGACCCTGCGCAAGTACGTGCAGCTCGGCCTCTTGCCGCGATCGGTGCGGGTGGGTCGCAAGGGCAAGCATTGCGGGTCACGTGGCCTGTATCCGGCCGGCGTGGTCCGGCGGGTGAACCAGGTCAAGTCCATGATGGCGCGCAATCTGACCATCGAGGACATCCAGCGTTCCTTCGTTCAATTCAAGCAAGAGATCGAAGGCGTCAGCAAGGGTCTTCGTGATCTCATCGCCAGCTTCGAGCGGGAGGCCAAGGGGCCGGCCCTGAGCCCGCAGCGGCGTCAGGAGATCGAACGAGAGATCGAGGCCGCGAAGCACGCCGCCAGCGATCTGGTCCGGCGTATCTCCGGTTTGGAAGCGAGTTTTTCCTCGCAGGCCGCGGCGGCGGCAGCGGGGACTGCCGCGGGGGGCGGCAGCGATTTGTACTAGCGCGATCCCCGACCGACACGCGCGAGGGAGGAACACCATGGCCGACGACAGAGTTGAATTCGAGGAGCAAGAGGACGAAATGTTCGACGATCAGCCGCAGCCCGAGGTGGCGAAGATCCGCCGTAAGGTGGTTCCCTCGCGCGACGGTCGCTTCCGATCCAAGACCATCGCGCCCAAGCGCCTGACTCGCGACGAGAAGCGGCTGGCGCAAGAACTGGTCTACCCCGAGGATGTCGCGCGACCGCACACGCGCGAGGAGTGCCTCAACATGCCCCGCCCCTGTCCGTTCGTGAGCTGCGAACATCACCTGTACCTGGACGTGAATCCCGACAGCGGCGCCATCAAGCTCAACTTTCCGCACCTGGAGGTGTGGGAAATGGCCGAGACCTGCTCGCTGGACGTGGCGGATCGAGGCGGCATCACCCTGGAAGACGTGGGCGCTATTCTCAATCTCACGCGCGAGCGGATTCGTCAGGTGGAGGTGCGCGGTCTGGTCAAGATTCGCACCAAGAACAGCGAAGCACTCGGCCTGAGCAATCCCTGAGTGAGTCAGGCCTTTCGATCAGCCGACCGCCTGGGTCCGAACCCGCTCGCCGGGATCGACGCGGTTGTGGCTGAGCAACTCCTGGGCGAGGCCTTGGCCGCGGGCGGCGACTACGCCGACCTGTACTTCGAATTCCGCTGCGGAGCTGACTTCGTTCTGGAAGAGACCCAGGTGCGCAGTGTCGGCCGGGTCCTCGTCGTCGGTTTGGGCGTGCGCGTGTTGCGCGGGGATGCCACCGGCTATGCCTACACCGAGGAGCTTTCTGCGGCTCGCATGAGCGAGGCTGCGCGCACGGCCGGCCAGATCGCGGCGGCTGGCGGCCAAGTGACGCCGATGGCGCTGACCCTGATTCAGGGCAGCGACACCTATCCTGTGCCGGAGTCATCGCTCGACCGGCCCGGCCCGGACAAGGTGGCGCTGCTCCGCCGGGCCGACACGGCGGCGCGCGCCTTCGATGCGCGCATCGTGCGCGTGGAAGTGTCGTTGTCGGAGGAGTGGCGCGAGATCTTGGTCTTCACCTCGGATGGACGGCTGGCACAGGACAGGCAGCCCATGCTCCGTCTCGGGGTTCACGCCGTGGCCGAGGAAGCTGGCCGCCATCAGGGTGGTCGTTCGGGCACGGCGCTGCGCCGGGGTCTAGAACTCTTCGCGCTGCCCGGACACGCGCCCGAGGAGCACGGCCGCGAAGCCGCCCGCATCGCGGTGGCCATGCTGCACGCCCGGGAGGCGCCCGCCGGTCCCATGGAAGTTGTGCTCGGGCCGGGCGAGTCCGGCATCCTGCTGCACGAGGCGGTTGGCCATGGCCTTGAAGCTGATTTCAACCGCAAGAAGACGTCGAACTACACCGACCAGATTGGCAAGCCGGTGGCATCGTCGCTGTGTACCGTGATTGACGACGCGACCGTGGGCCATGCGCGCGGGTCGATCAACGTGGACGACGAAGGCAACCCGGGCCAGCGCAACCTGCTCATCGAAAACGGCATCCTGCGCGGCTACCTGCAGGACCGCATCTCGGCGCGCCACTTTCACAGCGAGGCCACGGGCAACGGCCGGCGCGAGAGTTTTCGCTGCCAGCCGCTGCCGCGCATGACCAACACCATGTTGCTGGGTGGCCAGGACGATCCCGAGGACATTGTCCGCTCCGTCACAAGAGGCGTCTATGCCAAGCACTTCTCGGGCGGCCAGGTGAACATCTCCAACGGCGACTTCGTGTTCTCACTCACCGAGAGCTATCTGATCGAGGACGGCAAGCTCACGGCGCCTCTGCGCGGAGTGAATCTGATTGGCAACGGCCCCGAAGTTCTGCGCCAGGTGACCATGGTGGGACACGATTTCCGACTTTCCGAAGGAACCTGGACTTGTGGCAAGGACGGGCAGTCGGTGCCGGTGGGCGTGGGGACCCCGACGGTGAAGATCGCGCGCATTACGGTGGGAGGCACGCGCACGCCATGAGCAGGCTTCCCGATGCGCGGCGCTGCCAGGAATGGGCCGAGCAGATGTTGTCTTATGCGCGGACGGCCGGAGCCGATGCGGCCGAAGTTCTGGTGCGGGACGGCTCCGAGCTAGAGGTCAAGGTCCGCATGGGCGAGCCCGAGTTGGTCAAGGACGCGGGCAGCCGGGCACTCGGCCTGCGTGTTCTGCGCGATCATCGCGTGGCTGTCACGTACACCTCGGATTTCGCGCCCGCAGCCATGCGGCAGTTTGCGCGCCAGTCGGTCGAGCTGTGCGAGCTGGCCGAACCCGATCCCTTGGCCGACCTGCCCGAGCCGCACGAGATGGCGCGCGACGTGCCGGAGCTCGACCTGTGGGACGAGACAGCGCCTTCACTCGACGCGGCCCAGGCCTTGCGTCTGGCCAAGCAGGGCGAGCAGGCGGCGCTGCAGTTCGACCGCCGCGTGACCAATTCCGAGGGCGGAATTTGCAGTCGTGTGATGGGCGCGACCGCCTTTGCCAGCTCAGCCGGTTTCTCAGGTGGTTATCGCGGCACCAGCCTCTCGTTGGTGGTCGCACCCGTGTGCGACGACGCCGACGGCAAGAAGCGCAACGGCTACCACTGGACGGCGTCGCGATTCACCTCGGGGTTGCTGGATCCCGAGGCGGTCGGACAGGAGGCAGCTCGGCGCACTTTGGCCAAGTTAGGATCGCGCAAGATTGCTACCTGTCAGGTGCCGGCGGTGTTCGCACCCGAAGCGGCGCGTGCTCTCTTGGGGCAGCTGGCGGGTGTGGTTTCGGGCGGAGCCGTGTGGCGCAAGAGCAGCTACCTGGCCACGCGCGAGGGCACAGCCATCGCCTCGGCTTTGGTGACGGTGGTTGACGACCCACTTCGGCCGCGCGCTCCCGGGTCGCGGCCCTTCGACGGGGAAGGTCTGGCCGCGCGGCCCAACGTGGTGGTGTCCCAGGGCGTGCTGCGCACCTTCCTGTGCGACGTGTACTCAGCACGCAAGCTGGGCCGTCGCTCAACCGGATCGGCGGGACGGGGCCTGGGCGGCGGGCCGCACGTGAGCGCGTCGAACTTCGTCTTGCTCGCGGGCAAGACTCCACCGGCCGAACTGGAACGCTTGTCCGAGGGGCTCTATGTCACCGATCTCATGGGCTTCGGTTTCAATCCCGTGACTGGCGACTGGTCGCAAGGCGCGAACGGCTTCTGGATCGACAACGGCAGCCGCGTCCATCCGGTCAGCGAAATCACCATCTCGATCAACTTCGACGATTTGTGGAAGAGCATCGATGGCGTGGGCAACGACCTGGACACGCGCGGCTCGGTACAAAGTCCGACGCTGCGTGTGTCGCGTATCACGGTAGCGGGAACTTAGGCAGTCAGGTAGCCTTCCCCCGTGCGACGGCCAGGGCTCGGATGACGTGGTCGTGCAGCGGGCCGTTGGAGGCGACCACGCCGCTGCGGTTGTTGAGATCGGCCTTGCCGTAGTCGAGAGGTCGGCCGTCCATGTCGCTCATGCGGCCGCCGGCCGCGATCAGAATCGCTTCAGGGCCGCAGGTGTCCCACAGTTTCGTCTGTTCACCCGGATAGAGGTAGAGGTCGCGTTCCCCTTGGGCCACCAGGGCAACCTTCAGACCCACGCTGCCGACCGTCATCTCGTCGGTCACGCCCAGGGCGCGACGAAAGGCATCGATCTGAGGCGAGCGGCGTGACTGGGACACCACGATGCGCACGCCGGGCGGCTCGGCCAGCGGGGATGTTTGCACGGGCGTGCGCGTTCCGCCAGGCTGCTCGCGCCAAGCAGCTTGGCCGACCACACCACTCCACACCGCGCCGGTGCTCGGGTGCGCCACCACGCCGAGCACGGGCCGGCCGTCGAGGCAGAGGCCGATCATCACCACGTAGCCGGTTTGGCCGCGAATGAAGTCGCGCGTCCCGTCGATGGGATCGACCATCCACACGCGGCGACTTCCCAAACGCGAGCCGTCGTCGGGCAGTTCCTCCGACAGGACCGTGTCGCCAGGGAATTCTTGGGCCAGGCGGCTGACGATGAGGGTGTTGGCCGCCAAGTCAGCCTCGGTGACAGGCTCGCCCCCGGCTTTGTGCTTCACCGCCATGGGCTGTTGGGAAAAGCGGCGCACCAAAGCGGCGGCCTCCCGGGCCAGCTCGCGCGCGACATCGAGCTCGTGCGAAAGATCAACCGGGCTGCTCACCCTCGCTATTCCTTCATCCGGTCGCGAACGAATGGCCCATGCCCGTAGAGCATGGCATCCGTCCAACCGCCCGAGGTGGGAACCATGACGTTGGGATTGAAGTAGCAGGTCGTGTCCACGCAGCGATCGAGTTTCCAGGCAGCCCAGCTGATCTTGTTGGTGTTCATCCAGTTGTGCCAGAGCTGGGCCTCGTCGAGGCACAGGGTGGGGTTCGCCGGCGTCCCACCATCGGAATCGGTGGCACCCCATTCGGTCACGAACAAGGCGGCTCCGAGTGACAGGGCCGTGTTGGCTTTGTCGCGCAGTGGCTGCCTGTGGGTGCATGAGTAGAAGTGCAACGTGTACAGCAGATTGCTGCCGGAAACCGGGTCAGCGGCGGCTACATCCACGTCTTGCGACCAGGTGGGCGTCCCGAGAACAATGAGGTTATCTGGATCCACAGCCCGGATGGCGTCGACCACCGCCTGATGGTACGGCTTTAGCACCGTGGACCAGTCCTGCATGGTGGGCTCGTTGAAGGGCTCGTAGATGACGTTGGGATAGCTGCCCCAGGTCTGCGCCATCTCGGTGAAGAACGCGACGGCTTCTTGCTGATGGGAATCGGCGTTCTCTTCGTGCCAGTCGATGATCACGTACACGCCCAAATCGATGGCGTTTTGGACGATCTGATTCACTTGTGCCTTGGCAATTTCAGGAGCGTCAAGGTAATCGGTCGGGGATCCTTCTGCGACGCCCATGGCGGCACGGATGAGTGAGGCATTCCAGTTGTCACGCATCCATTGCAGTCCCTGCTTGTCTTCCGCGAATCTCTGGTTCTCCCAGTTCAGCCACATGCTGCTCGGTCCCTTGAGCTGAGTCGGCTGATTCTGTTGATCGACGAGTCTGTTGCCCGAGACCTTGAGCCGACCATGCTGTGCAACCGGGCTTCCCGCGGGCGCACCTCCGGCGGCGCCGCCGCCACCCGTCCCACCGGTGGAACTGCCGGTGCTCGGTACAATGCTATTGATGCAGAAGTTGAATGGCACGGCGACACTGTTGCTGCCAGGAACCAGGATTGCGATTTGCGTGAGGGGCTCTCCGTTGTAGGCGTTGCCGTATCCGCCCCAGCAGGCCGTGTTGAAGCTGCCCCAGGGGATGAACCCGCCCGAGCCCGCGATCGGCACGCACCAGCGGTCGTTGGGATCTGTCGCGCCAGCGGGGCCTGAGATCTGGACACGGAGTTGGGAGCCGCCGGTGTCGGTGACGTCCACGGACACGCCGGCGCTCGTCGGCACGACCGTGTTCATGGGCGCGTCTTTGCTTTGTGCTTGGTTGAGGTTCACGCCAATCATCGCGTAGCCGCCCCAGTCATACTGAGAAGCGACGGAGCCCGATGCGCACAGAGGGCCACCGGCGGCCAGCGCCGGGAAATCCTTGAGCGTGATGGTCGAGCCATTCTCGGTCGAGGCAGCCGTCCACGCATATCCTTGCCAGCTTCCTGCTATCACGTAGCCGCCAGCTTCCACGGTCCACCCGCTTTCGTTGGTGCCACTTGCACCGCCGGGGCCTGGGCAACCCTGGCCACCGGTCGAGCACGCCTGGGAACCCGGAGCCAAGAGCGGAGTTATGCCGCAGGCCAGGCAGAGCGTCGACGCAAGCCCGAGCCATGCCAGCGGGGAATGAAGCGAAGTGTGCGTGGGAAGACGAATTCGCATGGAGCATTCTCCCAATAGGCAAACTCAAAATGATATCAGATCGGCGCAGGCCGGTGTGCTGCTTGGGCCGCGAGGTCGGCCACCAGCTGTCGTCGACCGATGAGCAGCACCAGGCCGGACAGGGAGAGAAGCAGGCCGTTGAGCAGTACGGGGATGCGCAGCCCGACGGAGTCAGACACGACACCGATGAGAAAGGGCGACAAGGCGTCGCCGAGAAGATGAATGGTCGTGGTGTGCAGGCCGACTCCTCGCGCACGCAGGTCAGGTGGGAGTACGTTCACCATGGCGGCGTTGAGTGGTCCCATGTTGGCGAACAACAACAGCATGGTGACGAACAGGCCCGGCCAGAAAACTGCAGGCGCGCGCGCCAGAACCGCCGCCATGGTAAAGGGCAGCGAGGCGATGAGCGCCCAGCCCGAGAAGCTGAAGTGGGCGTCGGGAAAGCGGCGCGCCAGCCGGTCGCCCAGTTGACCGCCGACGATGGTGCCCAGGAATCCCGCCACCAGCAGCAAGGCGCCGAAGATGGTGCCGGCCGCGGCCACACTCAAGCCGCGCTCGCGCACGAAATAGGTGGGCATCCACGCGCCCAGGCCGCCCATGGAGAAAGTGAAGATGGTCTGTCCCGCCATGTTGAAGAAGAAGCTGGGCCGCCGGCGTAGCGCTGCCAGGGTCTCGCGCAACGAGGTCGCAGGCTGCGATGGCTCGTCGAAACGTCCGCGCGGCGGCTCACGCAGGAAGAGCAGGGCCAGGGCTAGCGCCAGGCCTGGCCCGCCAGCCACGAAAAAGGCGGGACGCCAGCCGAAGCGCGCCCCGATCTGGCCGCCCAGCACATAGCCGAGCGCGATTCCCACCGGCATGGCCGCGTAGAAGATCGACAGTGCGCGGCCGCGTCGGTCGGGCGGGTAGTGATCGGCCAGTAGCGACGGCGTCACCACCGTATAGCTGGCTTCGCCGATGCCAACCACGGCGCGGGCCAAAGCCAGCCAGGCGAAGCTGGCCACCAGGCCCGAGGCAAAGGTGGCCAGGCTCCACACCGCCACGCCCGCAGCGGCGACATGCAGGCGTTTGCAGCGATCACCGAGCAGGCCCGACGCCGGACAGGCCAGCGCGTACACCAGGATGAACACGGTCTGCAGCGAGCCGGCCTGCGCGTCGGAAAGGTGCAGGCTCGCAATGATGAGAGGCAGCACCGGGGCCGTGATGAAGCGGTCCAGGTAGTTGAATGCGTTCACGCCGGTCAGGACGGCCAGGGTGCTGGCCGGACGCTGCGCGAGGCCGGGGCGTGATTCCGTGGTCACAGATTGCATGGGTACCACGAAAGGCCGTATCGCGGTAAAGTGCCGCGCATGAGCACACTCAAGGAAATTCTGGGTCCACCCGCAATTCGCAAGCTGGTGGTGGTTGACTGCGAACGAATCATCGAAGAGGAGGTCGCCTCGAAGGGACTGATGGGCATACCCATCAAGGCTGCCTACGCCGTGGTCAAGGCCATCAAGCCGGGGTTCATCCCGGAAGTCATAGACGCTCTGCTCGACGATTTTGCCGATCGCCTGGACCCGCTGTACCAGGCCGCGCTGGCCAAGAATGAGCCGGTGTCAGCGTACATGAACGCACGCGCCGGCGAGGCTGCCGAGGCGTTGCTAGGCATAACCGACCAACGCGCGCAGAAGGCGAAGAATCAAGTCGTCAGGGGCGCCTACGACAAGATGCGGCCCATGGCCAAGAAGCATACCGAGGCGGCCATCCCGCGCGTCAGCCGCATGGTGGCGAAATACACCAGCGCCGCCGCGGCCGCGCCTGCGACGTAGAAACCGTCGGGCGGCCTAGGGGGCCGGTCCGCGGGCCGCGTGGGCGAGGACGTGGGCGAGTTCGTGCGCGCTACGCGGAAGGCGGAAAGCGTCTGCGGCCTGTGTGCCGTGAGCCGCCCACGCTCAACGCCGGTCGCCACCGTTCACGGTGCCGCTCACGCGTACCGCTCGCGCGCACGCTGGCCGTCCGCACCGCTCACAGGCTACACTGGGCATCCGTGCCCTCCCTTCACATCGTGCTCGTCGAGCCGGAGATCCACTGGAACACCGGCAACATCGGTCGCACTTCATTGGCCGTGGGGGCGACCTTGCACCTGGTCGAGCCGCTGGGGTTCACCCTCGAAGATCGCCATCTTCGGCGCGCGGGACTCGACTATTGGCCCAGGGTGCGGCTGCGGGTGTGGCCTGGCTGGCCAGCCTTCGAGGCCGAGCTGCCGCAATTAGGCGCGCCCTTTTTCTTCACCGCATCGGCCCAGCGCACGCTGTGGGACGTCGATTTTCCCCAAGACGTCGTCGTGGTCTTCGGCCGCGAGAGCGTGGGTTTGCCGTCGGAGATTCTGACCCGCTACGCCGACCGAACCGCCCGCATTCCCATGGTGGATCCGGGACTACGCTCGCTCAACATTTCCACCGCTGTGGGCGTGGCCGTCTACGAGGTGGCCAGGCAGTGGCGGGGGAGGGTGTGACAGGCGTGTGGATCGAAAGATTGGGTCAGTTCGGCAGGGGGTTTAAGATGGGAACCCTGAAAGGGTTCCCATGCCCTCCCGCGATGGTACGCCGCCGGCGAAGCCGGCGGGCTCCCCACGCGTCTATCATCCGGGACTTGGGTCGATGACCACGAGAGTGCTGCGCCTCGGACGTTTTCAGACAGAGGCCCTGCTGGGTGAGGGCGGGGCCACGCAGACTTACCGCGCTCGACTGGCCGACGCCAAGCCAGGCGTCGACGAGCGCCGTTTCGTGGTGACCTTGCTGCGCGCCGGGCGCGGGCGTGCTGATGCGGAGGTCGCGGCCCGCTTTGTCGAGGCAGCGCGCCGGTTGGCCGGGCTCGACCAGTCAGGGTTCGTGCGTGTGGTTGAACTGTGCGAGGGACCTGGACAAATCTATGCGGCGTGCGAGTTCAAGGCCGGCGTGAATCTGGCCCAGTTGCGCAGCCAGGCGGCGCCGAGCGGATCAATGGATCCTCGCCTGGTGGGCCTGCTGGGGCGGAAGATTGCCGAACGGCTGGCCCCGCTGCACGCGCGCACGCAAGCCCCGCGCGTGCACGGCGGGCTCAATCCGGGCAATGTCTTGGTGTCCCCCGACGGCGAGGTGTTTCTCCTGGATTGCGGTTTGGCCGAGGCGGTGCGGCCTCGCAGCGACGCCGACATTGGCCGGTGGTTTTTCGCCGCGCCCGAGCAGCTTGCGGGATCGGCCGGCGTGCCCGCGTCGGACCTGTATTCCATCGGCGCCTTGATCTTTTTTCTCTTCACCGGCACGCCGCCCTTCACGGCGCAAACCGGTGACGAGCTCAGGGACAAGATTGCGGCCGGCGTGCCGGCGTTGCCCAGCATGCCCCCCTGGCTGCATGCCGTGATGGCCAGGCTCTTGTCGTCAGACGCGGGCTTGCGGCCAAGGTCCGCGGGCGACGTGGCACGCCAGATCTCGGCCGCCATGCTGGCTGTCGAGGCCGGTCCTGTGGCCGCGGCCCCGCGCGCTCCTGTTTCCGCTCCTGATTCGCCCGCTGTCCCGGGTGCGGGTGCCGGCTCTGTGCTTCCTTTCGCTCTCGACGAAGCCATTGCCGGGGACCAGCGTCCTTTCGCCGCGGCTCGTGCGGCGGCGGCCGGGCCATCGGCCGTTGAGCCCATTGTGCCGTTTTCGCTCGAAGCCTCGTCATCGGGCGATGCCGGCGCGGGCCAGGCAGCGGAACCGGACGGTCCGGAGCGCGGACTTTCCGACGTCTCGGCTGATGATCCCGACGTCGGCGCGGTGTACGACGACGACGATGACGTGCAGGAGCAGGTCGAGGTCGGGGCAGACGGAAAGCTCAAGCGCCGCCGCCGTCGCCGCCTGCGCATTCCGGTCTGGTACCGAAGTGCGCTGGCTCGCAAGATGTCGCGCATGGCGCTGATACCGCTCGTCGGGTTGCTGGTGTTGGCGGCGGTTGCGGGGGTTTTCTTCTATCGGGGGTGGGCCGCGACCCGGGTCGAAACCGAGCGACGGAACGCGCAGCTGGTGGCCGAGGCTGCCCGTCGCGCGGCCGAGTTGCGCCCACCCAAACCGCCTGAGCCTGCATCCGTGCCGGCGGGCCAGTTGGTGGTGAAGACCACGCCGGCTGGCGCGACGGTATGGCTCGACGGCGTGCACAAGGAGAGAACTCCGCTCACGCTCGCCACCACGCCGGAGTCACATCGCTTGGTGGTGACCTTGCCGGGATACCGTATGTTGCGCGACGTGGTCGACACCAGCAAGGGCGTGCTCTGGGAGCGTGAGATGTTGGTTGCCCCTCGCCTCGATGGCGGGCGCGTGCCGCTCACCGTAACCTGCGCCACAGAGAACAGGTATCCAGTGTTTGTGGATGGGAGGGACTCGGGCGAGCTGTGTCCCGCCAGCGACTTGAGGATCGAGCCGGGCCGCCATTCCATCGGCCTGTTCGTGATCCCGCAGAACCGCATCTGGACCTTCGACCGCGAGGTCCAGCTCAACCGTCCGCACCGGGTTCAGTTCAACTACTGATCCGGGCTCGGTACGCCCGTCTGAGAGTTAGCAGGTGGTGAGATCCGCACATTGGAGTGAGAGCACAAAGTCGTCCGAAGTCGCGCATTGCGGGAGCGACTTGATACAGGTTTCCATCTGCGCCACGGTGGCGCCGCAGTCTGGCGTGCTAGTGGAGCTGGGCGAGTCTGCTACGCAGGATGCCTGATCGGGATATGTGAACAAATCGGAAGTGCAGTCCACACGCGTGCCGTAGTCGCTGAACTTGGTCACCACCCAGTCGCAGAGCTGTCCCCTCTGCGCGTCTGTGAGGTTGACGAGTTTTTCCGAAGGCGGAAGTCCAGAGGAGCTCGGGAGCGTACTGGTGCCTGCCTCCGGTCCAGCTGTGGAACTTGTGCCACCGTCTGCGCCTCCCGAGGGGTCTGGAAGTCCGCCACCACTGCCGCAGGCTGCAAGGCCCAGCGTGACCGAAGCAAGACCAAGCGAGACAAATAGTAGTCTGTGCATGCGATCCTCCGAAGGTCCAAGCATGCCAGTCGTTTGGCGACGAGTAAAGACGTGGGCCACTGTCGCGAACTACATCGTTGCCATCACCGCGTCCTTCCAGCGTCGCTACCTGCGGCGCCGGGCTGAGGCGCTGTCGCGCGCGTCTGGCTGAGCGCCGCGTGCGGACGCGCAGGCCGGTGCACAAAGAACGGGCGCGCGGCGATCCAGCTCACCACGGCTGTGGCTGTGACCACCGCGATGGTCTTCCACCACAGGCTGCCATCGCTGGGGTCGGGCACGACCGCAGTGGTGGAGGGCACTCTGAGACCCGCCAGGCTGCTCGAAATAGTGCGCGCCTCTTCCAGAGCCGCGAGCAGGAGTTTCTTGAGATCGTCGGCCGAGGCAGGGCGCCGGGCGGCGTCCCGAGCCAGGCACTGCATGATAAGGGCTTCGAGGTCGTCGGGCAGATCGGAACGATAGTGGTGCAGGGGGCTGGGGTCCTCGGTCAACTTGCGCTGCCACACGTTCTGCACGTTGCTGCCCTCGATGGGCGAGTGCCCGCCACTCAGCATGAAGTAGAGCAGTCCCCCCACCGCGTAGATATCGGCGCGGAAATCGACCACGCCGCCCCCGCCGATCTGTTCGGGCGCCATGAAGCGGGGCGTGCCCACGGCAGCGTCGGGCACCGTCAGGTTGGGGCCGCCTTCGTCGCGCAGAAACTTGGCCACGCCGAAGTCCAAGACCTTGACCAGATCGCCCTGCTCGTCAGAAGGCCGCACCAGCATGACGTTGGAGGGCTTGAGATCGCGGTGAATGATGCCCGCGCGGTGGGCGGCTTCCAGCGCCCGGCACATCTGAACCCCGACCAGAAGCGTGCGTTCCACCGCCATGGCCCCGTCGCGCTTGATCAGCGCCTCCAAGTCGACGCCGTCGACAAACTCCATGACGAAGAAGTAGTCACCGTCTTCCGTGGTCCCGCAGTCGGTGACGTCCACCACGTTGGGGTGGCCAATCTGCGAGGGCGCGAGAGCTTCGCGCTGAAAGCGGCGGGCCAGTTCACTCTTGCGCCGTTCCACGTGACGAGGGACCTTGATGGCCACGCGCTTGCCGATGCCGGTGTGATGGCCTTCGTACACGCGTCCCATGGCGCCCTCGCCGATGCGCCGGCGCACGTGGTAGCGGTCGCCCAAGACCTTCCCAATCAGGGGATCGTTTTCCGAGGCCGCGCTGTCGCTTGCCTCCAGCACCGGGACCTGATTGCCCAACTCAGAGACGCGTTGGAGCAGGTCGCGGCGCTCGGCCGTCTCGGCGCGAATCTCGGCGTCGAAGAGCTGGGTCAGAAAGGCCGCGGCCGCCAGCTTGCCGCCCCCGTCGCGCGGCATCTCCGCGACCAGAGCCGCGCTCATTTCTTCGCCGGTGGCAAAACGATCGGCCGGATTGAAAGCCAGGGCCCGGCCCACCACCTCGTCCAGCTTGGCGGACAGAGCCTCATTCAAAGTGGAAGGCGGCGGGACTTTCTGGCTGGCCTGGCGTGACTGGGTGGCCGGGAAGAGCTGCCGCCCGGTAAGCAGCTCCCACAGGATGATGCCCGCAGAAAAGAGATCGCTGCGGTGGTCGACGGGCTTGCCCAGATATTGCTCGGGCGACATGTAGCTGATCTTGCCCCAGTTGGTGCCGGCCGCGGTCTGCGCCACCTTGTCGTTCCACTGGGCCAAACCGAAGTCGATCAGCTTCACGCCGCCCGTGTACGTGAGCATGAGGTTGGAAGGCGAGATGTCGCGATGAACCAGGTTCATGCCCTCCAGCCGGTGCGCGTAGCCCAGCGCTGCCACCAACTCGGCGATGAGGTGGATGGCCACGCCCGAGGGAAAGCCGGTGTGTTTGACGGCGCAGCGGTTCCACGCCTCGGTGAAGGTCTTGCCCTGCACGTATTCCATGGCCAGATAGCCCTGGCGCTCGTGCACGCCGAAGTCGAAGACATAAACCAGGTTTTCGTGCGACAGCTTGGTGACGACTTTGGCCTCGTCGAGAAAACGCTGGGTCATCTCCTCGGCGTGACGGCCGGCCTGGAAGCTGCGCAGGATCTTGAGCGCGCACACGCGCTCGACGCCGGCCTGGCCGGTCAAGGCCATGAACACGCGGCCCATGCCGCCGCGGCCCAGTTCCTTGAGCAGGACGTAGCGCGGCCCAAAGCGCCGGGGAAAGCGCTGCGGGTCCTGCGGCTCGTTGTTGGTGGTGGGGGGCATGGGGATGAGCCCAGAATCTACCCGTTCTGCGCGAGGGTGGGTAATTCCCTGCTATTCCTGCAGCCGTTCCGGCGGCACCAGCGGGCTGGGCGTGCCGGTGACCAGCAGCCACAACTGGTGCGCGGCCCGGGTCACGCCAATGTGAAACAAGTGACGTGATTCGTCGTCGCTGCCGTAGCTGCTGGCGTTGGTGTCCAGCATGACGACATAGTCGAATTCCAGGCCCTTGACCTGGCGCACGTCGGTGACATCGACGCCGGGCCGGAAGGTGAATTCTTGGGCGCGCACGCGGCGCAAGGCCGGCACCTCGGCGCGGCGCAGACCCTCGTAGCAGCGATCCGCCTGTTCAGGGTAGCGGGCGAGCAGAGCCACGGTGGCGCGCGGTTCGCGACCCGCCAGATCGCGCAGGGCCTCGGCGAGAAAAGCCACGGCCGCGCCCACGGCGGAGAAACGAAAGGCTTCGACCGGGGCGCCCCGCCGCTTGGCCTCGGCCGGCACGTCGATGGGCAAGGGCCCCATGGCAAAGCGGGCCAGTTCCAGGATCTCGCAGGTCGACCGGTAGGCGATGCGCAGGGGTTCTATGGCCACATGGTCCAGGCCCAGGTGCGACAGGACCGCGCGCCAGTCGCCGAATCCGTTGTCCAGAAACAGTTTTTGAGCGGTGTCGCCCGCCAGGGTCAGCGAGGGCAGCTTGCGCGTCGAACCGGATCGCGTCTGTCCGATCAACGCCGCCAACTTCATGGGCGAAAGATCTTGGGCCTCGTCGACAAACAGGTGGGCCAGGGTGGCCTGCCCCGGCCGCACCAGTTGATTGGCCCGCAACAAGATGGCCAGATCGTCGGCGTCGAGCAGGGGCTGATCGTCCTCGGTGCGCTGCCCGTCGATGCCAATCTCGCCGCGCACGTTCTCGTCGGAGTCCACCTCGTCGCGCTCGCTTTCGTAGCGCCGCACGCCCTCGGGCAGATCCGAATCCACGGTCTTGCCGCGAGGACTATCGCCTGTGGGTGCCCAGACACCGGCCGCGGCCAGGTCTTCGCTCTCGTCGCGGGGCCGTGGGTGGCGAGGCTCACGCTTCTTTTCGGCGGGGCGATCGCGCGGATCCAGGCTGACGATGGCTTGCACGCGCGTGACCATGATCCGGTGCGCTTCCAGGATGTCAGCCTCGGACACCGGCATCTCGGCATCGTTGCGCAGCAGCGACAGCAGCAGACCGCGGTCCGTGAGCAGGTCGGCCCACAGTTCCACGGCCGCGCGCGAGCCGCGCTTGCCCTGGCGGGCCGGGGCCTTGCGCTCCAGCTCGTGCAGCAGGGCGGGATGGCTCTTCACGCGTGTGACCGCGGGATGCACGTCGCGCGTGAGCGTGGCGTGAATCCAGGGAATCGCCTTGCGCAGCTCGCGCTCGGCCCATTCGTCGAAGGTCACCACGCGCACGCCGGGCAAGCCCAGGGCCGGCAACACCTGGCCGATGTACGCAGCCAGACCCGTGCCTTGCGTGACCACCACCATGCGCTTGGCCGGGAAGCGATCGGGAAAAGCAAAACCCAGATAAGCCAGACGGTGCAGTCCAATGGTGGTCTTGCCGCTGCCGGCGCCGCCCTGAATGACGACCACACCCGAGTGCGGGGCGGTCATGATCTCGAACTGGCGCGGGTCGATGAGCGCTGCGATCTCGGGCAGGTGCCGGTCAAGTCGTTGCTCGTCCTCGCGGGCAGATCCCAGCGTGCCTCGACGAGGAATAGGCCGGGTGGCGGTGCGTTCGCCGCCCGCCAGCTCGCGCAGGGGCACGTCCATGCGCTGCCAGATGGGCGCGTCCTGGTTCGGCAGCCGGCGCTTGACCCAGATCCCCTGCGGGCAGGCGATGCGCAGGAGCGTTCCATCTTGAATGGTCACCGTGCGCCGGACCAAGACGTCGCCCTCGACCTCGCGCTCGCCAAAAGTTTCTTCGTAGTCGCTGCCCTCGGCGTAGCGGTAGTAGAGCTGGCTGACCGGGGCGTTACGCCAGTCCACGATGGCGATGCGCGTGCGCGGATCTGTGAAGGTGGCACGGCCGATGAACACTTCGCGCTCCACCTCGCCCCGGCCAGCCACGCGTTCGCGCAAGCGCAGGTGCCCGAAATACGGCGAGAGGGGATCCACCAGCATGGTTTGCAGATCCGCGCGGGTGAGCGAAACCTCCTGCAAGCGTTCCATCTGGGCAATGAGCGCGGGCACGTCTTCCAGGCGCGCCTCGCCGATCTCGTCGCGCAAGGCCATCAACTCGGCATCGTAGGCACGCGCGCGCCCCGACGCTTTGTCGCTGCCCGCCGGTTTCTGCGCCGCCGCTGCGGCCAGGCTTTGCATCACCCGCGCAAAGAGGCGCTCCTCCTCGGCAGGAATGTCCTCAGCTGGGCTGCGCGAATCGTCGTCCATGCAAGTCTAGACTATACCGCTCCGGCCCAGGCTTGCGCCTGTCGGAAGTGAGCCGCGACGCCTCTGAGGCACCGCCTGTCCTTGCGGGGCCCTCTGCCTTGGCTTACAGTAAGGAGGTAGGCATGAAGTAAGGAGTGCTCGAATGGCCACGGCGACGCTTACCAGCAAGGGACAGATCACCATTCCTTTGGATGTGCGGCACCGGCTGAAACTGGATAGCGGGGCGCGCGTCGAGTTCATAGAAGCTGCGGACGGCGAATTCCTGATCCGGCCGGCTGTGGCGGACGTGCGATCGCTCAAGGGGTTGTTGCGCAAGCCGGCCAAGCCCGTGTCGATCGAGGACATGAAGAAAGCGATTCGGTTGCGCGGGGCAGGGCGGTGATCGGCATCGATACCAACGTTTTGGTCCGCTACATCGCCCAAGATGATCGCGCGCAGTCGCGCAGGGCCACGGCGCTCATCGAACGTGAATGTAGCGAGTCCGAGCCCGGATTCGTTGGTCTGCTCGTGCTCGCCGAGGTCGTGTGGGTGGCCCAGAGTTGCTATTCAGCCTCGCGCGAGGAGCAGCGTCAGATCGTCCGTCGCATCCTGGAAACGCGCCAATTGATCGTGCAAGAGTCGGAGACTGTCTGGCAGGCTTTGCGCCTGTTTGAGCAGGGCAAGGCGGATTTTGCCGATTGTCTGGTCGAGCGCACCGCCGCGGCGGTTGGCTGCAAGCGGATGGTGACCTTCGACAAGGCCGCAGCCACGATTGGGATGAGCCTGCTCTAGCCCTGCCAATCTGCGCGGGGGCCGGCGTGGCGGAGATGGCCGGAATCGAGAACCAGCAGCTTGGTCACGCTGCCGGGGATCTCTGTCGGGTCGTGCGTGACGAAGATCATGCCGGCGTGCAGGGCGAGGGCGGTGGCCTCGATCGCGGCAAGCAGACGCTCGCGGCTGGGCTGGTCCAGACCGAGGCAGGGCTCGTCGAGAATCAGGAGCGCGGGACCATGCACGGCGGCCCTGGCCAGCAGGGCCAGGCGGCGGTCGCAAGTGGCCAGACTGGCGAAAGGCTGATTTCGGATACCTGCCAAGCCCAGACGATCTAGCCACTGCAGGGCGGCTGCTCTCTGGTCGTGGTCTGGCTCGGCGTACACGCCCAACGAACTCGCGAAGCCCGACAGCACGGCATCCATGGCAGTGGCATCAGGCGGGTAGTGTGCGTCCAGCTCCGGCGAGACCCAGCCCAGCAGCGCCTTGATTTCCCAGATCCCGCAGCCGGGACCCAGCTGCCGGCCGGCCACGCGAATGTGATTGGCGAAGGCTTGCGGGTTGTCGGCCAGGATCAGACTCAACAGCGTGGACTTGCCGCTGCCGTTGGGGCCCACCAGCGCCCAGTGCTCGCCGCGGTTGATGGTGAAGGTCACGTGATCCAACAGGACGACCGCGCCTTGCCTGACCGTGACGTCGCGAAATTCGACCAATGGAGGACCCGCGGCCGGGCCGTCGTGAGTCGATGCCGCGGCTGACCTGCGTGCGCTTGGCCTGTGCAGCTCTCGGCGTGGGCCCGCGTACACGATCCGGTGCTCTTGCACCTCGATCATGTGGCTGATGCCGTCGGGCAGATCGTCGGGCTGCGCGGTGGCCAGCACTACACCCGTGCCCTCCGCGTGCAGGGCATCCAGGACTTGCAGCAGAATTCCGTGGCTGTGCATGTCCAGTCCCGCGAAGGGCTCGTCGAGCAGAAGCAGACCGGGATCGAGCATCAGCGCCCGTGCCAGCAGCAGGCGGTGCAACTCGCCGTTGGACAGCGCCACCAACGGGCGATCGAGAATCGCTGCCAGCTCGAAACGGTCAATCTCGCGCTGGCGCGTGCTTTCGAAGCGTTGCGCACCTTCATCGTCGGTGACCGCGAATGGATTGCGCTGCTCGACCTGACCGCGTTCCAGATACTCGCGCACCCGGGCGCTGTCCGCGGTGAACGAGCCGTGCCAGCGTAGCTGATGAAACTCGCGCGCCAAGAGCAACTGGCGATGCTGTTTCATGGATGCCATGGCGATGCTCCCCGGAGGCAGCACGCCGTAGACCGAATCCACCAAGCGCGCGTCGTTTTCGAGGAAGGGATGGCGGAGCCGGCCTTCGACCAGGATCAATTTCCCCGCCAGCGCGGCCAGCAACAGTTCCTGGCCGCTGTCACTGGGCCCGACTATTGCCCATCGCTCGCCTGGACAAAGCAACAGGTTGCTCTTTGCGAACACAGGCCCGCCCGGCCCACGAAAGGTGGCGTTCTCGAGGACGACGTAGGGGGCTGTGCCAGAGGCGCGCATGAGCCCTATTATTGCCTTCGCGAGGCTTGTGCCCAAGAATCACCGGCCATGCCGTCTCGTTGCTTTCGATTGAACCACGTTTCTTGCGCCGTCTTGCTGCTTGTCGGGGCCTGCATTCGGCGTCCTGTTCCGGTCGCAGGGCCAGGCGCAGTCACGCAGACGGCGTCTGCCTCCGTGACCATCTTTCCCTCTGAGCGCCACCAAGTCCTCGAGGGCTTTGGTGCGTCCCTGGCCTGGCACCAGGACAAGTTGGTTTCCAACCCGCCGCCCGGGATCTACCAGACGCTCTTCCCCGACCTGGGGCTGGACATCCTGCGCCTGCGCAACCGGTACCAGCGAATCATCAAGCCCGAGGACGGGAACATCGCGCAGGACGTAGAAATTTTGCAAAAGGCCACGCAGGCACTCGGGCATCGGCCCAAGGTCATGCTCTCGGCCTGGTCTCCGCCGGCATCGTTGAAAGCCAACGGCAAGGAAGACTGCACGGGCGACTCGGACTGCACCCTGGCCAAAGAGAACGGCCATTTTGTCTATGAGAAGTTCGCTGACTTCTGGCGCGATTCACTGGTGCACTATGAATCGCTGGGCATTGTCCCCAACTGGGTGAGCATTGAGAACGAGCCGTCGTTCATTCCTCCGTCCTGGGAAGGCTGCAAGTTCGAGGCGAGCGAGACCAACGACTATCCTGGCTACGACAAGGCCTTGGCCGCGGTTCACGCCAAGCTGGCGAGCCTGCCCCATCCGCCCAAGATGCTCGGCCCCGAGGTGCTGGGTATTCACAATGGGCTGCTGCAGAAGTTCGTCAAGGCCATGAACGTCGATCTGGTCGCCGGCATTGCCCACCATTTGTATGAGAAAGGCAGCGACAACATCTGGGACTGGAAAGAGCCGGGCCCTGACAGTTTTCTCGCGCCGATGCAGGCGGCGGCACAGGTGACCGACAAGCCGCTCTTTCAGACGGAATTCCAGACTGACGAGGATCACGGCTATTTGGGTGGATTTGAAACCGCCTGGCTGATTCACAATTCGCTGGTGGAAGAAGGCGTGGCGGTCTTCCTGTATTGGGATTTGATCTGGCGCGACGGGGGAGGCCTGGTGTCCATGGAACGCCAGGGTCCGCGCCTGCGCGACCAGTATTTTTCTTTGCGGCACTACGCGCGCTACACGGATCCAGGCGACGTGCGCGTGGGCACGAGGAGCGACAAGTCTGAGGTACGCGCCTCGGCCTTCCTTTCGCCCACAGGGGACAGGCTGACCGCAATCGTGCTCAACACCGGCAAGCTCCCCGCCGAGGTTCGCGTGGATTCGGGTGGCTTTGCCGTGGCCAGCTCGGCCGTGTACCGCACTGTCTATTTGTCCGTCCCGGGCGCAGCGGTCGGTTCTACGAAATCCCCGCCGACGTCCGAAACCTGGACCCTGCTCGGTGAACTGCCGGCCAGCCACTCGGTGCTGTTGCCCGCGCGCTCGATCGCCACGGTGGTGCTGCAGGGCCGGATGCCTTGATTCGATCCTGTCCGGGAATCACCGGCGAACGTCGCGCTGCCAGCTCGCCCTCGACCACGTGCAAGTCGGTACGACAGATGGCGCAGGCCGAGACACGGATGCGTACCTCGTCAGCCGCAATTTGAGGCGCGGGCATCTCGCGCACTTGCAGCGGCTGCGTGGTGATCGGGGCTGGTGCGGACAATACGCAAGCCTGCATCGGAGGAATTCCACCATCGCGAGGCCGCCCTGACGGAAACCACTGTGACTCGTATCACACCAAGTCTCGGGTCTTCATGACGTTTGCTCACTGCTGGCGAAGAATGGGGGTAGCCTTGTCTTGCAAGGCAGGCCGCGGCGTGGCCGGGGCTTTCGCAATAGGAGGATTGACCATGAAGACTAGAATCGCGACTCTCTTCTTACTGGGTGTTGTTTGGGGCTGCGGCGGAAGCACCCGGCCCGCAGTTGGCGACGCGGGCACGACCGACAAGATCGTGGATCAGCCCAGCAGGGTGCAGCTCGCGCTTTCCTCAAGCGACCAATCCGAGCAGAGCAGGCTGACCGGCGAGGTGGCTGGTCTGTCCGGACTCACGGCCAGTGATCTCGCGACCAGGCATCCTGTCGCCCACAGCCCGTTCGGCTACGATCCGAGCACGGCCGCCAACCTGAACCTCATCACTGCGTCCACCCTCAGCCCCAACGCGCAAGAGTTGGCGGTGCTGGGCCAGCAGGGCTTCGTCATCTCGCGCAGCAAGGAGTTTCCTACCTTCGCCTATGGCTACTCCGCAATCTACGCCAACGACTTGCCGCTCTTTGTTTCGGCTGATTCGCTCTTAGACGCGGTTCATCGCTCGTACGACCAGATGCTGGAGCAGTTCGAGCAGACCATGCTGATTCCGGATCTGCAGAGCCTGCTGCAGCAGATGCGCACAGCCCTGGCAACCAGCACCGAAGCCACGCCTCAGGTTCGTGCCGACGTCGATCTATACCTGGCTGTTCCGCTCGCGCTTCTTACTGGCCAGACAGTTGCGCCGGTGGCAGGCGCGTCCAGCACGGCCATCAACGGGCTGGTGCAGGCGGCGGTGACCGCGAGTGGCATCCAGACCAGCACCTTGTTCGGCGTCGAGCGCGAAATCGACATGTCGCAGTTCGAGCCGCGCGGCCACTACACGGATTCGACCGAACTGGGACAGTATTTCCGCGCCATGATGTGGCTGGGCCGCATCGAGTTTCGGCTCATCGAGACCCAGTCGGACGGCTCGCAGCTCTTCTACCGGCGCCAGGCCGATGCCATGCTGTTGCTGTCCGACCTGCTTGGGCCTGACGGGCTGGCCGTGTGGAATCGCATCGAGGGCGTGATTCACAAGTTCGTGGGTGACGCTGACAACATGACGCCGGCCCAGGTGTCTTCGCTGATGACCACGCTGGGGATCACGTCGCTGGCCGATGCGGCCCGCATCGACGACACCACCATGGCCCAGGCCATTGTCACCGGCGGGTACGGCGCGCAGCGGATCGCCAGCCAGTTGATGGTCAACGGCACCGCGTCGACCACGCTGCCGCTCAATCGTTCCTTCCTGGTCTTTGGTCAGCGCTACGTGGTGGATTCAGAGGTGTTCTCCAATCTGGTGTACGACCGGGTCGGCCACGGCGCCATCATGCGCATGATGCCCAATCCTCTCGACATCGCGTATGCGGCTTTGGGCAATGACGACGCTCTGGCGCTGCTGGGCGACGAGCTGGCCAAGTACCCCTACGCGCCGGATCTCGAAGCCATGCGGACGTTGGTCGACGAGCACGGCGACAACTACTGGAACAGCACACTCTACACGGGATGGTTGGGGGCGCTGCGCGCACTCTCGCCGGCCGTAGGCGGCAAGCCGCCCGTGGGGTCCGAACTGCCCGCGGTCGCGCTGACCGAGGGCTGGGGCCGGCGGCTGGTGAACACGCAGCTCGGTTCCTGGTCCGAGCTGCGCCACGACACCATCCTGTACGCCAAGGCGTCGTACACCACGGGGGTTTCATGTGCGTTCCCCGACGCCTACGTGGATCCCTATCCTGACCTGTTCCGCCGCTTGCAGCAGTTTGCGCAGGAGGGGAGCGCGCTGGCCGACCTGGCCACAGCCGCAGGCCAGAGTGTGTTTGCCAGCTCGATCTCGACCTACTTCGACAACCTGTCCAGCGCGACCGGCATGTTGGCTGACATGGCAGCGCAAGAGCTGACCGGCACGCAGTTCACCCAGGCCCAGATGGACTTCATCAATCAGACGGTGCAGGTGAAGACAGCAACCATGTGCGGCGCCGTCCCCACACTGGAAGGCTGGTACGCCAAACTGTTCTTCGGCAGCAACAGCCTGACCTATGATCCGACCATCGCCGACGTGCACACCCAGTACACCGACGAGGCGGGCAATGTTGTGGGCCGCGTGTTGCACGTGGGTGCTGCGGATCCGCGCCTCATGATCGTCACGGCCAATACCTCCTGCAGCGGTCCCAGCGCCTATGCCGGCCTGGCCTTCTCGTACCACGAGCTGGTGACCGAGAATTTCCAACGACTGACCGACCAGGACTGGAGGACAATGATTGCCACCGCGCCACCCGCGGACGTTCCCTGGCTTGCGCCTGTGCTCGGGCCATAGCTCTGCGCTACTATCGGCCGCTGTGAGCGAACAAAGCAATTCCGAAAAACTTGTGGCTGTCACGGGCGCTGCGGGCCATGTGGGCGGCAATCTGGTGCGCAGCCTGCTCGCGCAGGGGCGACGGGTGCGGGCGCTGGTACGCGAGCACACCGCCGGGATCGACGGCTTGCCCGTGGAAGTGGTTCGTTGTGACGTGACCGACGCGCAGGCGTGTCGCCGTGCCTTGGCTGGCGCCCCGGTCGTGTACCACCTGGCGGCGCGCATCTCGGTGGGGTGGGATCCGCCCGGGCCGGTCGAGGCGGTGAACCTGGGCGGCACCCGCAACGTGGTCGAGGCGTGCCTGGCTTGCGGTGTGCAGCGCCTGGTCCATTTCAGTTCGATCCACGCCTTTACCGCCGACCCGGTCGATGGCGTGATCGACGAATCGCGCCCGCTGGTGCAGAGCCAGCCGCACCTGCTGGTCTACGATCGCACCAAAGCCGAGGGCGAACGTCAGGTGATGGCGGCGGTGGCGCGCGGCCTGGACGCGGTCATTGTGAATCCCTCGTCGGTACTTGGCCCCTTCGATTTTTCACCGTCGGCCATGGGCGAGGCGCTCATCGAGATTTTTCGCGGTCGCTTTCCTGCGCTGGTGGGCGGAGCTGGCTTCGACTGGGTGGACGTGCGCGACGTGGTCGCCTCGGCCCTGCAAGCCGAGACGCGCGGTCGCAAGGGCGCGCACTACCTGCTCACTGGCCATTGGCTGTCATTCGTCGAACTTGCCCAACTCTGGGGCAAGGTTTCGGGCGCCAAGATTCCGCGGCTGGTCGCGCCCATGTGGCTGGCGCGCGCAGGGGCGCCTTTCGTCGCGGGCTGGTCGCGGCTGCGTGGCAAGCGGCCTCTGTTCACTTCAGATTCGCTGCGCGTGCTGCGCAATCACCGCCACATCAGTCACGCGTGCGCAAGCGCCGAACTGGGGCACAACCCGCGACCGATCGAGGAGACCCTGCGCGACACCTACCAATGGTACAAGCAGGCGGGCACGCTGCCATGAGCGAGTTGCAACTATACAGTTGGTTGCTGCAGGCCTGGATTGTGGTGGCGCTCGCGGTGGTGCCCTATCTGTTGCTGCGGCCGGCGCCCTACGGCCGCCACGGCCGGCCGGGCTGGGGACCGGTGGTCAACGCGCGTTTGGCCTGGGTGCTGATGGAGACGCCGTCGCCGCTGCTCATGACCGTCATGTTTTGCCTCGGCGATCGCCGCGCCAACCTGGTGGCCATCGCTGCTCTGGCCCTGTGGCTGGGTCACTACATCTATCGGAGCCTCGTGTTCCCGTTCTTGTTGCCGTCGACCAGCAAGCCGATGCCACTTGTCGTGCTCTGCTCTGGCGCGTTTTTCAACGTGGTCAACGCTTACCTGAATGGTCGTTGGCTCTTCGCCCTGTCGCCCGCGCGGCCGGCGGCCTGGTTGACCAGTATTCCGTTTCTCGTCGGTGTCTGCCTGTTTGTGGCCGGATTTGTGACCCATGTGCTGGCCGATCGCGAACTGCGCCGCCTGCGCCGACAATCAGGCGGCGCGTACGTGGTTCCGCGTGGCCCGCTCTTTGGGCTGGTGTCCTGCCCGAATTACCTTGGCGAAATGGTCGAGTGGACGGGCTGGGCCATTGCTACGTTTTCATTGCCGGGCCTTGTCTTTGCACTGTGGACCGCGGCCAACCTGGTACCGCGCGCGCTCAAACATCACGCCTGGTATCGCAAGACATTTGCTGACTATCCAAGAGTGCGAAAAGCGATCATTCCCTTCGTCCTGTGAAAGTGCTTGAACGCTAGAACTGCCCGACCGAGGCCAGACCAGGGCTAGCGGACGATCGGCCAGCGATAGGCACGGGTACCAGGCTGAGGTTAGTCAGACCATGCTGCTCATTGGCGCGACGAGCGGCGCGGGGAGCGGTGGCGATGTCAGTGGGCCGTCGGTTGACAGGGCAGGGGCTGCTGGCAGCCACCGCTGGTGCCGCAGTATCCGCTGTAGCACATATCGTTCCCCGTGCAGCTCACGCCGTTGGCGGCGTAGTTTTCACAAACATTCGACACGCACACGGCACCAGGCTGGCACGGGGTACTGGAGAACCCAGCACCGCAGGGCTGCTTGGCGTCCGGAAGCGCGGTGCAGGTGCCGTCGATCAACTGGGTGCCCTTCTGACAGTAGTTGCCAGTCGCGCAGGCTTCAGGGAAACCGGGCTTGCATGCTCCGCCTGCCGGGTACGAGCCAATCGTGACACATGTCCAAACCAGTTTTTGGGCGACCAGATCGATATGGTCCGCGACGCAGGAAGCCCCAGCGGTACAGAGAGTTCCCGCGACCGGATCGCACGCGGTGCCCACAGCAGCGCCGAAGGCATCGGCGGGGCTGCGACACACGCCCGGTGTATTGGGGGTGGGGTCGTCTTTGCCCAAGCAAAGCAACCCGGGGCTGCAGGGTGGCGATCCATATTCGCAGTTCTCGCCGAGAGCCGCAGGCTTCACACACAGCTTGGTCTCGCTGGAGCATTGCAGTCCGCTGACGCAGTCGCCGTCAGCCGAACAGGCTGTCCCCGCAGTCAAGAGCGCCATACACTTGCCAGGACAGGTGCCGGTAGTCGACTGGCAGAGGGCGCTGCCTGCGCACTCCTCATTGATATCGCAATCTCCCCCTAGTGCCACAGTGCCATCCATCGCCGCCAAGCAAGCCGGTTGGTCGCGCTGGAGCAGCCCATCGCAAGTGAGACTGCCAAGGGCGTCGAAGCAAGCCTGAGCCTTGTTGCCGTCGTATTTGATGGTGCCCGCTGTAATTTTCTGTTGCATCAGTGCGAAGGTTCCGTTCTCGATGCGCTGAGTGGTCAAGTTCACACAGTCGGTGCCGCCGAGGAACAGGGAGAACGCCGCCGAACCCACGCAATTCTGAAGCGCCGTGCACACGGCCGCGGCGTACTTGGCGGGTAGTTCGTCGATTGGAACACTGAAACCGCTGTCGCTGCAGGAGAGAAAGAGCCCGGTCACAATCAGAGACGCAGCGGAAAAGCGAAGTCTTGACATGGGACCTCCAGGTGAGCTGAATCAGCGTACCACGGCTCCGGCCGCGGGGGAACTGGCAGCTGTGTTGCTAGCGCAGATGGCGGCCGGTCGTGGCGGGTATGACTTTGCCGAATTTCACGCCCTTGGTGCTGACCAGGCCTTCTCCCATGGACAGGATCTCGCCGGCCCCGCCGCGCAGGATCAGGACTTCCAGACAGTTGTGCGGGTCGAGGTGCACGTGCAGGGCCGAGACCACGGTGCCATGGTGCTCGTGCTGGATGTGGGTGAGCTTCTGCGCGAGGCTGGAAGAATCGTGGTCGTACACCAGCATCACAACCGCGACCCGTTCGGTGTTGTCCTTGCCATGCTCGGTCCACTCTTGCTGCACCATCTGTTCGCGAATCAGATCGCGGATGGCCTCGGAGCGGTTGGCGTAGCCGCGCCGCTTGATCAGCCGGTCGAATTGGGCCAGCAGCGAATCTTCGAGCGAGATGCCAACGCGTTCGAGCATGAGTTCTCCTGGGCGAGATCTCACCGTAACGTGCGTCCAGCGATCAGGCAAGCACGTCGGGCCGGGTTGGTCAGGACGGGTGGCAATCACGCCGTAGCGAGCAAAGTTGATGTGGTATGCAGACCGGTGAACATGAGAGGTACCCTGGTCAGTCTGTGCAAACCATCGCTGAGCCTGTTCCTGCTTGTCGGGGCCTGTGCGGCGCCGCTTGCCGAACGCGAGCTTACCAGGCCGGCCTATTCTGTATTTTCATCCAGCACGGTGACTGAGGGTGAAATACTGGCCCAATACGGTCAGCCGGTTAGCAGGGGGCAACTTCTGAAGCATGACCAACTGATACATGGGCTGCACTACTTTCGGCTTTCGGGTGACTGGAGCACACGGGTAAGGTTCAAGAAGCATTGCTGGTTCTATTTCGCCGGCCAGAAATACCTGGGCTACTCGTTTGTGACAGGATGGCCCGAGGAGCAGGTCGGCTTCGACGAAGAAAAGGTCTCTCAAGTCATCAAGGGGAAGACGACAAGAGACGAAGTCATAGCCATGTTTGGTCCACCCGACGGAATGCTGAGGTATCCCGCGATGCCGGATCAGACGGCCGCGGAGGGAGACTCGATGGTGGACTACGGGTACCGCCTTTACTCGCCGAATGGCGGTTGGGTTGAAAGCAAAGGTTTGCGAATCGTGTTCGACCCAGCCGGGGTGGTCAAGGATGTGGTTTTCGAAGCCAACAAGAAGAACCAGACAAACGGCGAAGACTCCCGCGCGAACGGTCTGTAAAGGCAGGCCGGCTTGCCGCTGACTTTGCTCCAAGTTCTCGGAGTCAATCGAGGAAAAGCGTGACGAAGAGCCGCAGGGTCAGCGGATAGGCGGGCGTGTAGTCGACATCTTGGCAACCGTAGAAGATTCCGCTGGCGGCGCCAGGGGCTAGGCGCCCGCTGCGGCCGCAGGAGAAGCCGGCCGGAATCGGCGTGCCCACGGCCGGCTCGCTGGGCAAGCGGCTGGTGGTGGCGAATTGCGCCGAACGAAAGGCATGGTCGAGCAAGTTCTCCACGTCGAAGGCCACGTCGAACCAGCGGTGCCGGTAGCCGAGGTGCAGATCCACTTCGGTGAATCCGGGCGCGATCAGGGCGCCGTCGTCAGTGGCCGGCCGGTCGCCGATGCCGAAGAAACGCAAACCGGCGCGGGCCACGCCCGGTCCCAGGGCGTGGCGGGCCGACAGGCCGCCGGCCCAGGTCGTCTTGGGGGCCAAGGCCAGACCGCCGCCATTCTCGTTGTCTCGGCTGAACTGTGAATGGGTGTAGGTCAGGTCCACATCAGCGGCCAGCCACGACGTGAATTCGTAGCGGGTCTCGAACTCGACGCCTCTGCGAGTCGTGGCGCCGCTGACAGCGGTGGTGCCATTGTCACCGTCCCACACGGTTTCGTTGTCAAGGTCGAGCTGCCACAGCGCCGCCGCCAGATCCCAGCGACCCCACAGGCGCGCGCGCATGCCGATTTCTTCGCCCACGGCGCGGGTGAGAGGCGTGACCGAGGGTTGCGCGAAGACGCCGCGCACGTCGTTGGAATGGAAGCCGTGACCGTAGTTGAGGTAGAGGTCCAGCGTGGCCTTGGGGGCGTCGATAGGGGTCAGCACCAGGCTGGCCTTGGGACTCCACTGATGGGCCGCGCCGACGCCGCCGGTGTCCAGGTGACTGTCGACCGCAAACGACAGCAGGTCGACGCGACCGCCGAGATCCAGGCGCAGCCACCTGTTGGGCGTGATCTCTTCGTTGATGAAGGCCGCCACGAAACTTTCGTGGACGTCGTCGCTGCGCAGGACAGCGAGTTGTTGGCGTTGGGCTGTGTGCCACAGCTCCAGGTGGATGTCGTCATCGCGGATCTCGCCGCCCATGGTCGTGTCCAGCAGCACCGGCCCCAGGTGGTGCACGATGCGATAGCTGACCTTGCCGCCGTAGATGATCCGGCGATCGATTTGTTCGATCTCGTCGCCGTTCAGCGGATCGTCGAGAAAGAGCGTGAAATTGGAGAACAGATTGAATCGGTAGGTGGCTGCGTAGGTTGAGAGGCGCAGCTCGCTCGTCTCCGTGGGGCGTAATTTCAAGGCCGCGAAGACTTGATGACGGGCGGTATTGCCGCCCTCGCTGGGATCGATCGAGCCAAAACGCCCGATGAGGCCTTCTTCCACGGCGCGGGCGGGAATCTGGCCGGAGCCATTCCAGTTTCCCGCGTAGCTCATCTCGCCCACGGTCACCGACGACGCCGCACCGAATGGCACGGTGACCTTGTTCCACAGTTTGTACTTGTCCCAGGAGTCGGGGTGGTCGAAGGGACCGTTGCTGCGCCCGATCTCGGCTGCGAAGGTCGCTTTGGCCGAGTCGAACTTGGGACTGGCGATGGCCAGCGCGCGGTACCCGGCTTCACCGTGCCCAGGCGAGTCCACGAATCCCGCACCGGCGGAGCTGTGCTCGAAATCGTTGCGCGACAGCATGTTCACGGCGCCGGCCGTAGCGAAATCCCCCTGTCCGGCGAAGTAGGGACCCTTGCTGATCTCCACCCGCTCGACCACTTCAGGAATGATGAAGTTCGTGTCGGCGTAGCCCTGGCCATGGGCGTGCGCGACCAGGTTGATGGGCATGCCGTCGATGGATAGCGCCAGATCCGTGCCGTGATCGGCGTCGAATCCTCGCAGGAAATACTGGTTCGCCTTGCCGCCGCCCGAGTGCTGGACCATGAGCAGGCCGGGTGTCACGCGCAAGATGTCCTGCACACTGGCGATGGGACGCAAGCTGAAGGCGCGTTCCTGCACGGCAAGAGAAGAGGCGGCGCTGGTGGGCCGCGAAGCCAAGACCAGCGTGGTTTGTTCCGGGGACGATTCTTCCGCCACGTGGTCGGGCGGTGTTGGAAGGGACGGCGCGACCACCGGCGCATCCGGCGCTAATGGGGGATGGATCGGCTCGGCCCGCGTCTCGGGCGCGGGTGGAGACAGAACCTCGGCAGAGTCAGGAGGGGACAACCCACCGTCGGCTTTCTCGTCGGCGCGAATCCCGCGCGGCGCCGAGGCAAGCGTGGTCAGCAAGAAGAGCAAGCCGGCCGAGAACCAGCGTGGCATCGGCATCGGATAGCATGAAGCAGCAGAACGTGCTACGAGTTTCGGGTTCTGGCTGCTCAGGCGTTCTTGCACGGGGCTGACAGGGGTGCCCGCGGACTGGACGGCGCGGCCGGTACGAGTTCAAGCCAATCCAAGGATGTTTGATGTCGGCTGTAAGGTCGAGCCGCGTTCGGGGACTAGGAAAATCACGACGAGCCAAACTCGCTCCAGCCAAACGCCATGCCTTCGGACCACCCTTCTGATAGTCTTGCACCCATGATCTGTGAGTGTTGGTGGCCGGCCATCGGCGTGGCGTTATCGCTAGCTGGGCTTGCCTGCTTCCGGACATCCATGGACAAAGGGCACGTAGGCACGATGAATACCATCGGCACGGGTGGAGGAGTTGCGACGGTCACGAGGGGAGGGACTACTGGCACGAGTGGAAATGCCGGTGGAGGTGGCATGGGTGGCAGCAACGGAGGGAGCACCAGCACCATGGGAAGCATGGGTGGAGGAAGCGCCGGTGAAGGAGGCACCACGAGGACGGCCGGCGGCACATCTGACTCCACTGAGGCTAGCCGTCCTCCTTCGTCCGGGGGGACGAGCGTTCAGGGACTTTTCACGCCGACGGGCAGCATGACTAGAGCAAGGTGGTTGCCCACGGCAACATTGTTGCCCAGCGGAAAGGTGCTCATCGCCGGCGGTCTAGGCAACGGCAATTTTGCTCTCGCGAGTGCTGAAGCATACGACCCAGTGGCTGGGACCTTCACCGCGACGGGCAGCATGACCGTGGGCAGGCAGTATCACACGGCGACTTTGTTGCCGAGCGGAAAAGTGCTCGTCGTCGGCGGAAGCGGGGACCACAAGGTGTCTCTCGCGAGGGCTGAGCTATACGACCCAGCGGCTGGGACCTTCGCAGCGACGGGCAGCATGACCGTGGCACGGCAGCAGCACACGGCGACTTTGTTGCCGAGCGGAAAGGTGCTCGTCGTCGGTGGGTACAGCAGCAGCGGTGGGGATCTCGCAAGCGCTGAGCTATACGACCCAGCGGCAGGGACATTCACACCAGCCGGCAGCACGGCCGTCGCAAGAAGCGACCACACGGCGACGTTGTTGAACAGCGGAGATGTGCTCATCACGGGCGGAGACCTATTGGGCACCGCCGACCTGTACATCTCAGGGAACGGGACATTTGCGGCCATCGACAGCATGACCACAGCAAGGAACAAGCACACGGCGACCTTGCTGGGGAACGGGAAGGTGCTCATCGTCGGCGGTGGGAATGATTCGATGACGGAGCTATACGACCCAGCGGCAGAGACATTCACATCGAGCGCCAGCATGGCTGTCGCAAGGGAGTTGCACACGGCGACGCTGTTACCGAGCGGAAAGGTGCTCATCGCAGGGGGGACCGATGGCAACGGCGACGCTCTCCCCAGCGTGGAGCGCTTCGACCCAAGCGCCGGGACATTTGCGGCTAGCGGCAGCATGAGCGAAGTGAGGGAAAGCCACACGGCGACGTTGTTGGGCAACGGAAAGGTGCTCATAGCCGGTGGGGATGACGGCGGCGGGAACTATCTGGCGGACGCAGGGCTGTACGACCCAGAGATGCCGGGAAACTAATACACCTGTCCCGACCCGCGTCCGCGTTAGCGTACGCCTTCGACGCCAGCGCCTCTACGTGGTGGACTGGCGGATCCAGTCGAGGTACGGCGCGCTTCCGGCAGCCAGGGGCAGGGCGATGATCTCGGGCACTTGGTAGGGATGAAGAGTGGCGATGCGCTCGCGCAGCGCCGGGAAGCGATCGAGCCGCGTCTTCATCAGGCACAGCACCTCGGGTTCGTCGCACAGCTTGCCTTCCCATCGATAGATGGAGCGCAGGCCGGGCAGGATGTTCACGCAGGCGACCAGACCTTCATCGACCAGGATGCCGGCCATGCGGGCTGCCCCGTCCGCATCGGGCGCGGTCATGAACACGACGACGAAATCAGCAGGGCAGGGCTCGGTTGGGTCAGGACTTGCCATGGCTTGATTCTAGCCTTGGTTCTCTAAGAGCGTGTCTGAAAAGTTGACGTTTCGTGGAGGCGAGCGATAGCAAAGGCATGAAGCGAGGCAGGTACCCGAGCGACTTGACCGAGAAGCAGTGCCAACGAATCGAACCCCTGTTGCCC
>Ga0265316_10000131_pt1 | contig 81729 bp, 56 predicted proteins | sample 4522metaG_FD_202092 | JGI IMG/M metagenome (GOLD analysis project Ga0265316, IMG submission 202092) | Rhizosphere microbial communities from Carex aquatilis grown in University of Washington, Seatle, WA, United States - 4-5-22 metaG | ecosystem: Host-associated > Plants > Roots > Rhizosphere >... | reverse complement strand
CGGTCTCCAACTACTTTTCCGGCAAGACCGCCGGGCAGTCGTTGAAGTGCAGGACCCGGCCCTTGCCGGCGCGCTTGCCGCACAAAAGGGCGTGGTCCGCGCGGCGGAGAAGCTCGTCCTGGTCGATGGCCGAGCCGTCACCGTCGGTGGTGGCTACACCGAAGGTCGCGCCCACGATTCCGTGCTCGTCAATCGGCTGACCCGACAGGGCCTGCAAGATTCGGTCGGACACCATGCACGCCTGGGCGGCATTGGTCTCGGGCAGCAGCACGACAAACTCGTCGCCGCCGAAGCGAGCCACAATGTCGACCTCACGCAGGCCGCTGCGCAGCCGCTGCGCCACGGTGACCAGAACGAGGTCGCCGGCCTCGTGACCAAAGCGATCGTTGACCTGCTTGAATCCGTCGAGATCGACCAAGGCCAGGCTCAGGCTGCGCGGGTGGCGGCGCATACGCACGAATTCGTCGCGGATACGCTCGGACAGGTAGCGCCGGTTATATAGACCCGTCAGCGGATCGGTGATGGCCAGCTTTTCGACCTCGCGGCGCGCCTGATCCACGGCCCGCGCCAGCAAAGCGCCCGTCACCGCCGAACTCAACACCAGGCGAAGCTCTTCATAGAGCATGGTGTCGGGGGCGCCGAATTCGAGCGATGCCAGCCCCAGTCGCTCGCCGCGGAAGCCGAGCGGCACGACGACCACAGAACGCCCGTCGAGAAAACCGCCGGGCGCGATCTGGCGCGTGGGAAAACGAATGGGCTCGTCGAGCCGACCTCCGTTGCTGAACACCAGCGTGGCCTCGCTTTCCTCGCTCACGTGGTTGGGCTCGGTGAAAAGAGAGACCGCACCGGAGCGAATTCCCAGGCGAGGCAGATGCTCCGTCGCGGCCTTGCCAAGCGCATCCAAGCTGGGCGCCGCCAGCATCGCGGCCGTCGCCTCCGCCACTGTCCCCATGAGAGCCACCAGCTCGCCCCGCTGCTGAGCCTGGGCGATAGCGGACATGTCGCTCGACACCAGCAAAGCCTCCTGGATGAGGTCGTAGATGCGTCCGCGCGTGGCGGAATCGTGGACGCAGGCCAGAGCATCACGCCGAAGAACCAGGAGCACGTCGTGTGTGGTGCCAACCGAACTGTCGCGAAGAAGCAAGGCATAGCAGATGTCTTCCACGCAGTTCACGAACGCCGGGACTTCCGGCTCTGCCACCTGCGCCAGGAAGGCAGAGAAAAGCCGCTCTTCCCATTCCTCGGGCACGAAGTCGAATCCGCTGTGGGCCGCCTGACGAAGGTTGGCGACCACGCTCTCCTGGCGGGCGCGCAAGGCGCCGGCGAAGTCGTGCACCTCGCCCGGCAACGTCCAGGACAGGACGCGCTCGCGGCTCCGCGTGTTGCACCCGCAGGAACGTCGGCGCACGAATTCCGTCTCGAAGGTGATCGAGCGCTTGAGCAGCGGAGTTCCGTGTAGCGCCCCGGCCAAGCTGCGAACGGCGTGGCGGACCTGCTCCGTCACCGGCTGGCGCACAGTGGTGAGCGGCACGCGCGCGTAGCGGGCAAAATCGAGATCGTCAAAGCCAACCAGCGAAAGATCGCGCGGCACGCGCAGCCCGCGTCGGTCGAGTTCGTCGAGCGCCCCCAAGGCCATCACGTCGTTGGCGCACACGATGGCGTCCACCTCGCCTTGCCCAAGTCCGCCGGGGTCAAGCAGCTCGGAGACCGCCAATCCGCCGCTGGCGCGGGTGAAATCGCCGAAGCCCATGCGGCGGGCATCCACATGCATCCCCTGTTCAGCCAGGGCGCGGGCAAAACCGCGGTAGCGCGCTTGTGCCTCGGGATTGGCGGTCGGACCGGCAATCATGGCGATCTTACGCCGGTCGTGCGCCACGATTAGGTGTTTGACCACGGTGTACATGCCGACCTCGTTGTTCATGAGCAACGAGCACATACCCGGCATCTCGACTCCCAGGCAGACACACGGCAGCTCGGCGTAGCGCTGCACGAACGCGGCGATCTGGTCGGGCAGCACGTGGTGCCCGATGGTGTGGGCACAGATCAGCAGGGCGTCCACGTTGTGCGGTCCCACGACATCGAACACGAAACTTTTGGGATGCTGGAGTTCGATGCCGAGCATGCCGCCGGAGATGGCCACGAAGTCCAGGTTCTGCTCACGCGCTTCGCGCTCAGCAGCCACCAGCACCTGTTTCTGAAACTCGTCGTCAAAGGCATCGGCAAGAAGCCCCAGGCGAGGCCCCCGACGGGAAAGTCCGATTTGCGACGCAGCCATTGACGTCAGTTAACGTGGCAGCAACGCCACAGACTCTATTGTGCTCGCGTCGGGCCGCGCCTCGCAAGGGTTGCGCGCTTTTCCCGATGTCCCAGGTGAGACGATGACCACATCTCCCACAGTGGACTACCCCACCTGTCCCGTCGAAGTGACGCTGAATCGGCCGTTTTCCCCTCGTGAAATCGCGAACTTACGGCAATTCGACGTAACCTCAATCAGAAGTCGCACCAGCCAGCCGGAGGCTCGATTCCGAACGAGTAGGGACGGGCCTGCTTGATGATGAGCTGCCGGGCAGAACCGATCAGCTTGAACTCGATGTCCATCGCGAACCAGGTGTTCTTCTCCTGCGGGTCGATGAGCGGCCGGAAATGGGAGTGAATTGAGCTAAGGCTGCAGGCAATTTTGGCCACTTCGTCATCTGTGAGGATCGGCTTTCCCCCTGCCAGGCTGCTCTGCCCATGATAGACGACATGGGGTGTTCGGCCGGGGTCATACACAATTTCGTCACTGGTCACGCCCGGCGCGGGGTTGGTGACCAGGGCTTCGCCGACCTGCGCGTTCAGGTAGTACAGATCGCCCCGATCTGGATCGAGTGCATCGCGACTGATGGCGACGCCATTGGCGCCTTCCGAGGGATACGACTGGTGGATGAGCACGCCCATACCGACCTGGCTGTCGTCGACATTGTATGAATAGCGCTCATCAAAGGCGCGCAGATCGAAAAGGCTGCTCCACACGGTTCGCAGGGCGTCGGCCAGCGCAGAGGGCGCGTCATCCGGTTTGACCCCAATGGAGGTGTACAGTCCCGCTCCATTGAAACCAGCAAGATCCTCAGTGTTGCTGCTGCTGCGCAATTTGATCCCGATTGTGGGCCAGTTCGTTTGGACTGTGGTCGTCAGCTCGTTGAGGAATTCTTTGTCCACGGGATAGGCAAGGATCTCGCCCCGCACGCGCTCCAGGCCAGCGTTGCGTTTCGTGGTGTTGGTGAAGAACTCAGGATCCTTTTCAAGCTCGGCGAGCAGCGCCAGCGCACCACTCGCCTGGTAGTGCTCGATGGAGTGGACGAGGGGAATACCAAACGCCGGCGTGGGCAAACTGTCGGCCGAACAGAGATCGACCCGGCCAAGTTCGGCCAACTGGGCCGCCTTGCCTCCCAAAGACGGTATGTCCGAGAAGCCCTTCTGGGCCAGATCTTGCACGCCGCGCACGGTGGTGTCGAGACGCGGGACCAGTCTTGCGCCGACTGGGGTGCGACTCTGCCAGAAGGCGATCGCCTCCTCGGCGGATGCTTCGCGCACCGAGAATTCCGCCCCCGTCACTTCAAAACGGACGAGCTTGCCCAGCAAGGGAGCGATGCGCGCATCCGTGTGGGCGTTCGCCAGCGCCAGGTTGGGCGTGCCGCGGCCCCGGCTTAACACATTGACGTGGGCGAGCGGTGTCTGGAAGGCCTCAGTGATGAGCCCCGCTATGAGAGGAATGTCGTTGGGAACGTCGTCGGTCACGAGAATGTCATGGGGCCCGAGATCGGCGGTCATGATGGCATTTGCCTCCACAAAGCGCAGCGTCCCGAAGGCCACGGCATTGTTGAGCGGCTGGAAGGTGAGGTTGCGAAACGGCGCGTTCGAGTCGACGATGGGCACCTGCCCAGAAATCGTCGCCATGGCCGCGACCTGGTCCTCACCGAGCGGACGCAACGCCCACTGCTTCGGATCGTCGACATGCTTGGTAATGGTGAAGAACGCGTGCTTCATCTGTTCGGGACTGATGACATCGCCGGAGGCGAACTCCACGGTTCGCAGATCGCTGCCGGCGTAGTGGACAAGCGTGCCAAGCAAATAGCGCCGGCCGTCGACACGAAAATATTCGTCTTCGCTGAAATTCCACCAGCCCTCTTGGAATTGGACTGCTTGAGCTGGATCGCAGCGGTCCAGGTGGGGCAATCCTTGGATGGTCTCGCGTATGAAGGTGTAGTGGAGATCCCAACTGCCCGAGTTGAGCAGCGAGACCACGTCGCCTGAGAGCATGTCAATCACGAACTCCACCGCGTCGGTCCCCAGCTTGTGGCGGGCCGAGGCCAGCGTGGCGTGGTCGGCGGGCGTGCGCAGGTAACGGACGCGGTCGCCCACCGGTCGCGAGGACAGGGGATTGCAGGCGTCATTGGGCGCCGCCGAAGTGGCTTGCTGGCAAAAACGATGCACGCCGGTCCCGTCGGGAACACGCGCCAGCACCGCCCCTTCGGGCCACTGCATGAAATCTACGCGGTCCACAATTGAGGCGTCAGCGCGCCGAAAGACACTCACCACCCCTTCAAATGCGGCCGTCGCCGCCACGTCCGCGACGTCTCCGTCGGACAACGGGACCGCAATGTGTTCGCCCGCCGCAATTTCGGGGACAGGCCAGGCGAGTACGGTTCCCGCCGTCATGTCAGGCCAAGGCTGTCCCACCGGCTGCGGCGCCACAGTCATCACATAGTCGGCAAGCGCGACGGCATCGGCGGAGAGATTCACAACCTCAATGAATTGCGCGGGTCGAAGCGCAAGCTCGTTGAGCGACAAGGGCGAGGGGGAAGGTGGCCAAACTTCTGGCCAAACATAGGGGGCAAACGTGGTTTCGATCGGCAACTCCGGAGGCGGAGGCGGTCCACACCGGCTGCCGTTCAGGCGGGCGGGTGTCGCCCAGCCACAGTCGGAAAAATCGCCCGTCCCATCGGGAATTCGCACAAAGGCGTGGTGCTCGGCGAGCGCCGGCACCTGTACGCTGTCGACCAATACGTTCTCGTCGCGCAACAGGCGAAGATTCACGCCCGATGCGCTGACCTTGAAATCGAGGTGCAACGGGCCTTGCGCCGGCGTGGCGTCCGCCCAGAGCAGAATCACCTCAGCGGGCGCCACCACGGCGTCGGGAAGCGAATGGCGTCCCCGTGCATTCTCGATGCTGTAGCGCGAGAGCTGGAGAGGCTCCGCGGCGATGTTGACGAGCTCGATGTAGTCGTCGGTTTCGCCCACTTCGTCGACCCAAACGCCCGCGTTGTTCGAGACGATTTCGTTGAACTTGAGCTCGGCGGGCAGAGGCTTGGAGGAACCGCAGCCAAGGCAACCCACGACTGCAAACGCGATCCGGCAGACGACGCCGTCGCGAGTTGCTCGTTGTTGCCGTGTCTGTTCTCGCCGCACGTGTGTCCCTCCTAGGCGGTCGGCGACAAGCTTACCTCACATGGATGTCGGGTTTGGGCAGATCGCCCATTCCAACGGCTTCATCAACGTCTACAGCGATGCCGAGCGTCTGGAATGACGCGCGTCGCGAAGTCCTGGGCTATGATGGCACGGTCTTGCTTCGTCTCGGCAACTACCAGCTAGAGCACCGACTCGGACCCGAAGGCGCGGTCGAAACCTATCTCGCCCGGATTGCCGAGAACGATGCGACTGACAAGCAGATCTTCGCCGTGAAAGTGCTGCGCGCCGACCGCATGCGGGGCGACAGCTTCCGGACCCTGGCCGCGCGTTTTCTGGCCGCGGGCCAGCGCCTGCAGGACGCCCAAGGGCCGGGCATTGCGCGCGTTCCGGAAGTGAGCCAGTCCGAGATGGGGGTGTATGTCGTTTCAGATTTTGTGGTTGGGGTCGATCTGGCGGGCCTGCTCAAGGCAGCCCACGCGCAAAGCCCAGACCGGCAATCAGCCCTGGATCCGGCCATGGTCAGCATGGTGGGGGCCAAGCTGGCGCGGGTGCTCGCCGGGGCGCACGCCGCCCGCCCCCCGCTTCACCATCTTGGCCTTTGCCCGGGCAATGTCGTGGTCACCCTGACCGGCGAGGTGATGGTGCTCGATTTCGGCCTCTTCGCCTCGGTGCGCGGGTTGATGGACCATGGCATCGACAAATGGGCTTTTGTTGCGCCCGAATTGTTGGGCGCCGATCTGGACGACGGGCACCCGACCGACGGCGCGGCCGCGGATCTCTTTTCGCTGGGCGGACTGCTCTTCTACCTGCTATCCGGCAGGCCGCCGGTCGAGGCCAAGTCGTTGGCGGATCTCTACGACCGCACATGGGAGACGCTGCCCGCGCTTCCCGGCGTTCCCGAAAGGCTCAATGCCGCCATCCGCGCCCTGACCGCGCCTGACCCGCAGGACCGGTGCAGGGAAGTGGAACAAGCGGTCGCCTGGCTGACAGGCGTAGGCGATACCAAATCGGCCATCGTCGCTGGACCCGTGCGCGACACCCTCGGACGGGGGATTGTCCCGACCGAGACCGCGATCGTTGTGCCCAAAATTTCCATCCCGGCGGTATCGCGGCGCAAACCGGCGGCTATCGCCAGCGGCGCAGTGTCCGCCGCCAGACGCGACCGCCGGGCACGGTCAGGCTGGCCTGTTGTTCTGGTGGCCCTGCTTGGTGCTGGGATCATTGGGGTGTTCGGCCTGCTTGCCTTCCGGCTGGCGCGGACCTTCGCGGCGAAGCGCGCTGCCGTGGGCGTTGCCATCGCGCAACGGCGATCGGGCGAGACGCCAGAGGGCGCGCTCCCCGCCAAGTTGGCCGAGCCTCTCCTGTCGCCAGAATCGTGGCTGCCCGCAATCCCCACCCCCTTGCCTGACGCCGGCCGAACCAGAGCCGCAGACGCCGCTTCACCGCGGCCGCTCGAACTCGATCCCCTGCCGGTGTCCCCGGCCGGGCGCTTTGTCATGGAGGAGTCGGACGCGACCGCACTCAAACGTGTGCCGAATCATCTGTCTGTCGATACGCAGCCCCACGGCGCGCATGTCTGGATCGACGGCGTCTGGAAGGGCAACACCCCGCTCGACGTAGTGGTCGGTGCAGGCGACAGGCGATTGGTGCTGGTGGCGGCTGGGCACCGCATGATTCGCGAAACATTCGATGCTCGCGAGGGATCCGTCATTCGTCTTGCCCTCGACCGAGTGGTGGGGCCGGTGCGTGGCGATGCTTTTCTCAATGTCATCTGCCGCACGTCGGGGAAGTACATGGTGTTCATCGACGAGGTCGAGACGGGCCTTTTCTGCCCCGCGAGCCACGTCCCTGTGCCGGCGGGTGCGCATCACGTGGGCGTCTTTGTGCCGGCCGATCGCAAACTGGTCGCGGTTGAAGTCATGGCTCCGGCAGGCCCGAAACCGGTCGAGGTCAGGCTGGCGCCCTAGCACTACTGATTCAAATTCTCCCGTCGCCATCGCTGCTGCGGTCCTCGCCCGCTGCCTCACTCCTCGGTTGAATACGTCAAGTATTCGCCCTCGTCGTTCGTTGCGGTCGAGGCCCTCGCGACGCGCCGACTCGGTCCGAATTTGAATCAGTAGTGCTAACTATTCGATGACCTCGGTCCAATTGAAACGCGAGAACTGACCGGAATAGGGCGATGCCTGCACGGCACTGCCGGGAACGATCGAGTCAGGGAGGAACGGCGTGACGTCGTCGGCAGCGCCGGTACCGCCGAATACAAAGACACGGCCTCCTACGACAACCGGCGATGTGGCGGGGTTTGTGGTCTGCACCATGTAGCCGAGCCGCTGCGTAACCGCGTCGGACGTCATCTGGTGGATGGTCAGGTAGGTCTGGCCGGGATTGCAAACATTGGCCGGGGCCGCGTACCACATGGTCACAACCTGGAAGCCATTGCCATCAGCCTTCAAAATGCCGAGCGGTGTTGAAGTGGGCCGCGCGGTGGTGGGCAGGGGCGCATCGCAGACCACGGTGCCGTCGCCTGCCACGTGGGTCACACCGCAAAGTTGGGTGGTTCCCGTGGTCAGTACGATCTGGCCAGCCGTGCCCCATGCGGTGTCTTTGACGACTTCGGTGATGTTCCCGTTGTTGTCGGCGTGGGCCAATTCCTTGGCGAAGATTATCTTCGATGGAGGTAGCGCAACCGTGTCCAGGTCGAGATTCGAGTTGGTCACCTGGACCAGGTAGATCTCGTGGGCGTGACTGGATGCCACGCTGTCGCGATCGAGTTGCACCACCGTCGGGGAGAAATGCAGGGGATGATCGCAGGTGAAGTTGTAGGCCGCCGTGAGGCCGCCCGTCAGAGTGTAGCGCCAGAGCTGTCCAGCCGTGTCGCCAAAGTAGGCGGCGACCAGCTTGTCATTCTGGGCCTTGGCAAAATCGCGCGCCGTGGCCACATCGGTAAGCGCGGTGTATTCCTGGGCGCAGGTCGCGCCCGACGAGACGGTGTTGGTCGAAATCACGCTTCCGTTGCTGGCGGATGCCGTGACCAGTGAACGTCCCTGTGTTGTGCTGCCGTCAGTGACCGCGTAGCCAGAACCAAAGAGGAGACGGTAGTCATTCAGGCTCGCGGTCTTGTTGAGCGAAAATGCCGGCAGGGAAATCGTGTTGCCGAGAAGGTTGGCGTAGGTGCTGGCATTGGCGCCATACCCCGTGTGCCACTGGACGGTGATGGGAGGATCGTTGAGCCCATTGGTGGCGAAGGGATTGGTGACGTCAAGCATGAAGGTGTTGTTGCCGCCGTAGCCCTCGGGCATGACGAGCATGGTCTTCCACACGGCCGTGCTGTCGTCGGTGCAACCCGACACGCACAGGCTCTTGACCTTGGGCGAGTCCGCCACGCCGAACAGATGATTGAAGGGATTCAGCTCTTGCCCGCCGCGCGTGTAGAGCTGGCGCAGACTGGGCAACAGATCGGGCGGGATGAAGGCGAACGCCTCGCTGCCGGCGGGGTAGGTCGTCGTGCCCACCTTGGTGCTTTCCAGGAAGAAAGCGTGCAGCATCATGTCCGACGAGCCGACGTATACGAGGTGGGGCCGGTTCATGTACTTGAGGAAGAAGCTGTGTCCCCCCGGCAACGGCACATCTCCCGGGCTGGCCACGTCGATCGGGGTTGAGTTCACGATGGCGCCCAGCACCGCCTTGTTGCCATAGGTCGGATCCCCCAGCGCCCAGCGCGCCACGGCCTCGGCCTCGTCGGCAGAGGCGCCCATGCCCAGCGTGGCCAACGCCGCCTTGTTGGTGATAGCACCGGATGCGCTGTTGACCTGGATCTTGACCATGTTGGTGCCGTCCCAGGTGTAGACCCTGCGACTTTTCCAATTGGCGGTGTTCGAAAGCTGGGCGTCGGCGTCCCAGGCCTGCACGGGCGTTCCGCTGGATATGTTGTAGGCGAAGAGGTGTCCCTTCCACGAAGGGAACTCCATACGCGAGTCGAGAGCGTACTTGCCCTCTACGACCGTGATGGCCTGCTGGGTGCCTGCCGATGTGCTGCCAGCCGACGAGGAGTAGTTGCCCTGTATCGCCGTGTAGATGGCCAGTTGCAGAGCGTCTTCCAAGTCATCTTCATTGGTGGCCAGGAAGGCAGCGCCGGATCCCCCTGCCTTGGCCACGTTGTTGTTGATCGTGGCGGTGGTCGCCGCGTTCGCGTCGCCCGAGAATCCCACCACAAAGACAGTCACCCCCAAAGTCTTTTTCAGATCGTACGCGGCCAGAATGGTCTTGCATTGGCAGCCCGCGGTCACCGGGTTGGCGCTGGCACAGGCCGTGGTGGCGCAGATGCTGTTGCCTTGGCTGTCCACGTCGCCCGGCCCGTTGGCCTGACCGTCTGTGATCAGCAGCACGAAGTTGCTTCGACAAGAGATGTGGTCGGCGGGAATGCTGAGAGCTGGGCTGGCACTGGTGTAGCCGCTCTTGACCGCCTTCATGTAGTCGTAGGCGCTGGTCTGCGGGGTCTTGGCGACGTTGTTCTCCAGGGTGCAGCCTGTGGGAGTGCCGTAGTAGGTAATCAGACCGCCATCAGCGGCGTAGTCCATCCGGGCGGTGATGGCCTGGGCTGCAGCGAGCGCGTTGGACGAGCTGTCCGAGGTGTCGAGGAACGGCGCCAACTGTGCGTCCCAGCGCCCACCACAGGTCGCGCTGCAGGCGGAGCCACAATTGGCCACACCAATGGGAGGAGCGTCGCCGCCGTTGTAATAGTCGGGCGCCGGCGTGTAGTACTTGTAGTTGTTGCCGCTCACCGTAATCGCGTCGCCATCATAGGTTGCGCGGGTGAGTAGGGTCGTCGTCGGGGGCTGGGTGTTCTTCTGATACTGGTAGTAGGAACCTTGATAGGTGCCCCAGCCCAGGTTGTTCGGCATGTTGCACGAGTCGCCGCAGAAGTCGACGTCGTATCGGCTCCAAGAATGCCAGTTGGTGCGCACGCGGTAGCGGCTGTCGGCAGTGGCCCGCAGGGTCAACTGGCGGCCGCCAATCGTGCAGGTGGCTGACGGCCCGCCTGTGTGCGTCTGGCGGTTCCACGTGTAGCAGCCGGCCCGGTGCAGTTGCTGCTCGTCTTCATACACGGTGATGGTGTCGGTCGTTCCGCCGGCCGCAACTTTGTAGTAGGGAAAGTAGGCGTTTTGCCAGAAGGTCATGAGGCCAAAATTGACTAGGTCGTAGTTGTTCATCACGACCTTGCTGATGGCTCGTTTCGCCACCACTGTGCGCGAAGTGGCCGGGCCGCAGGTGTCGGTGCTGCCGCAATCCGAGTCCCTGGCGCACACCACTTGCGAGGCCGCGCACATGCGAATCGGCCCCGGGGTGCCCTGTGTGTTGGGCACGCATGTGTCGGTCGCGCTGGCCGGCAATTGACAAGTATTGGGCGGGACGGAGCAAGTATTGGGCGGGATGGTGCAGGTGTTGGTGATCGCCGTGCAATTGTTGTCAGTGTGCATGTTGCACACGCCCGCCGGCAGGTTGCACAGATTGGGCGTGCCGATGCATGGGTTGCTTGTCGGAACAGCACAATGGGCGCTGTCCCGACAGTCGCTGTCGCGGCTGCACGAACGGCCTAAGTCGCGCCCAGTGAGACAGAGCTTGTACGTGATAACCGGACACCCACTGTCCGCTCGGCAGTCGGCGGGATTGTAGGGGTACTGGCAGCTCATGTTCATGGAACAGTCCGTGTCCCTGCTGCAGGTAGAATGGGTAGTCACGGAACAAGTTCCGCTCGTGCCCCGTGGACAATCAGTGCTCTGCTGACAGGTGGTGCTGCTCGCGGTTGAGCAGGTGCCGATGTTGGAACATTTGGCGCCGGGATTGTTGCAAAGGACGTTCGTCCCGTACTTGCAAGTGCCGACCGCCGCGCAGGCCAACTGGGCGCTGCATGTGGCGTTGGTCGCCGTGCAGGTGCCCATCTGGGGCTCGCAGGGCGAAGTGAGCGAGCAAGTGGCGCCGGTGTAGGAGCAGGTGCCAGGGTCTTGCGGGCAGTCAATGTCGGCGGAGCAGATGGTGACGTTGTCCTTCGTGCAGTAGCCGCGCCGGCAGTCCAGATCCGACAGGCAGATGCGGCCCCAGCTGCTACAAACACTCTGCACGCCGCCCTGACGGCAGTTCACGCCGTTGTCGCAGTCCACGCCGCACTCGGTGCTGTTCTGGAACGTGCCGCCTGGGACGCCATTCATCGAGCCCGATGTGTCGAGCACAATGAGCATGTTGGCCTTGCGGATCTGGCGTTCGATGACCACCAGAGGGTTCACCCGCGCGTCCGCTGGCAGCGCCACGATGGCAGTACACACGGCGACAAGCGCCGCAATCGCACGTAGCTCGGCCCCTAACCTGGACGACCGGCCGAGTCGGGTCGCCCGGTGCGCAATGGACTTCACAGCTGGGGTATCGGCACAACCAGAATCGTGATTAAGAAAATCGCAAAAAATGGTAATGGCTACTCGTTTGACGCCAACAGACTGCGCGCCTCGCCATTGCGGATTCGGGCTACCAGGCCGTGAAGCCGTTGAGTTTCACATGCCGCTTCAACTTGCTCCGCTTCACGCACATATCAATCTGGACGAACCGCGAGAGCAGAGCGATGTGGTCTTTGTGGACATAGTAGCGGTTCAACCCGTCGAGCATCGCGAAGACGTAGTTGTTCTCTACGAGACGCTGCTCCCACCCCAGATAGGTGGGGGGTGACGTGCTTGACTCGGTGGATTCGATGCAGAAAACCGCGGGGCGGAACTCGTTGAAATCGAGGCTGGCGAGCACGTGCTTTTCAAATCCTTCGACGTCGATCGACATGAAGGAAATTTCGGGCAGCGCGGCCTGCCGGAGGATCTTCGTGAGCCCCGTCACCGGTATCGGGATCTCCTTGAAGACTACGCCCTTGGTCTTGGTGAGAGTCTCCGCGTTGGCCCGGTCGAACGTGGACAGGGGGTCATTGCCATCCTGGCCCTGGTAAAAAGGCAGCGTCCCTTCGGTGTCGGAAATGCCAACGTTGTAGTTGTTGTCGCGGGGACGCGCGCTCACGATCTTCTTGAACTGTTCGACGTTGGGTTCGATGTTGACGCCCCGCCAGCCGCGTTCATAGAAGATCCTCGTCACGCTGTCGCGATTCGGATCGTTCGCGCCCACATCGACGTAGAAGCCCATCTTCTGATCCTGGAAGACATAGGACAGCACATAGTCTTCGTAGAGCTGGCTGAAAAGGGCTCCAGATTCAAACCTCGACGACGGACAGTCGCATCCCTGATTGCCGACGCGGCAACCAGACAGCGTCAACAATCCGGCGAGGATCGGCAAGACGAACAACGGCGAAACTCTTGTCAACTTCATGGTGAACGGCACTAGCAGTAGCAGTTGTGTGAGAGAAATGCGAGACGAGACCAGAGGCAATCCGCCCATCACTGCCAGGCTGGATGTCAGATCTGCGTCTTCAATTTGCGCCGTTCCGTGCGGCGCTCGATGGCCAATTCGACAAGGCGCGAGACCAATTCCTTTTGCGACACGCCCGAGGCTTCCCACATCTTGGGGTACATGCTGATGGCGGTGAAGCCGGGGATGGTGTTGACCTCGTTCACGTAGAGCGCGTTGGACGTTCGGTCGAGGAAGAAATCCACCCGCGCCATGCCTGCCAGTTCCAGGCAACGGAAGGTGTCAACGGCCAGCTTGCGCACGCGGGCGGTCAGCTCGGCTGAAATGTCGGCGGGAATTTTTCCGTCGGCGCCGTCCACGTCCACGTACTTGGCGTCGTAGGAATAGAAGCCGTCTTTGTGGTGAACGATGATCTCGGCCGGGATCGAGGCCTGCGGCTCATCGTTGCCCAGCACCGCGCACTCGATTTCGCGGGCGTTGATTCCCGCTTCCACCAAGACCTTGCTGTCAAAGGCCAGGGCGGCGCGCAGGGCAGGTTCCAACCCGGCCGGGGACGTGACCTTGCTGACGCCGACCGATGATCCGGCGTTGCAGGGTTTCACGAAGGCTGGGAAACCCAGCTCGGACGCGAGTGCCAGCGTCGCCGCGCGGTCGCGGTCAAGAGCGCGTGCGGTGACCAGGCGCCAGGGCACGACCGAAATCCCGGCCTGAACCAGCAGGCGCTTGGCCACGTCCTTGTCCATACCGATGGCCGAGCCGAGCGTGCCCGGGCCGACGTAGGCGATGTCCGCCAATTCCAGCAGACCCTGCACGGTGCCGTCCTCGCCGTAAGTTCCGTGCAGAACCGGGAACACCACGTCGTCGTGGCGAAGCAGAGCCCGCGCTGTGGCCATGGCCCCGCCGTTGTCGGGGTACACCGGCACCTCCAGCGCGCTGCCCACGGCTTTCAGGCGCAGGGTGCGCGGATCGCCGGTGGCGCCGAGCAGGGTCTGTTCCGCCTCGGGCCGCCAGCGGCCCTGTTTGTCGATGCCGACCAACACCGGTTCAAAGCGGTTGCGATCGAGCGCGACGAAAACATTGCGAGCCGACAGCAGCGACACTTCGTGTTCTGCCGATCGGCCACCGAAGAGAATGATGACGCGGGTCTTTTTCACGGGCTGACCCTACTACCCACGGCGGCGGCCGCCAAATTCAGTGGATTTTAATGCCGAGCTGCCCAAAAAGGAAAGCCATCTCGTCGGCGTATTGCTCGATCAATTTGCCAAGCGGCTTACCCGCGCCGTGGCCGCCATGATCCTCCATGCGCAGCAAGATCGGCGCGGAACCGCCTTGCGCTGCTTGCAGCCGCGCCGCGAACTTGCGCGCGTGCAAGGGATCGACGCGCGTGTCCGATGCAGCCGTGAAGATCAGCGTGGCAGGATACGACGTCCCATCCTTGACGTGGTGATAGGGCGAATAGGCGTAGAGAAACTTGAATTGCTCGGGATCTTCGGCTGTGCCGTATTCGGGAATCCAGAGTCGGGCGATGCGGAAGCGGTGATAGCGGACCATGTCGGTCAAGGGCACGCCGCAGATGGCGGCACGAAACAGGTCGGGCCGCTGGGTAAGCGCCGCGGCCACCAGCAAGCCGCCGTTCGACCGTCCCGAAATGGCCAATCGATCGGGCGAGGCAATCTTTTTGCGCACCAGGAACTCGCCTGCGGCGATGAAGTCGTCGAACACGTTCTGCTTGTTTTCCAGCATGCCCGCGCGATGCCAGGTCTCGCCGTATTCGCCACCACCGCGCAGGTTGGCGACCGCGTAGACACCGCCGCCTTCGATGAAGGGTCCCACGGCCGCGGCAAAGGCCGGCGTGATGTTTATGTTGAATCCGCCGTAACCGTAGAGCAGGGCGGGCGCGCGGCCATCGCGGCGCAATCCCTTGCGCGCCACCAGGAACATGGGAATCAGGGTGCCGTCTTTGGACGGATAGTGCACCTGCTCGACGGAGAATGCGCCGGTCTTGATGGGCGACGCCAGTTTCTGCCAGATGGTGGCTTGGCCTGTGCCGAGGTCATGGCGCAGGATCTTTGTCGGCGTGAGGAACGAGGTGAAGGCGAAGAAGATCTCACGCGCCTGGTGCCGGCCATGCAGACCCGTCACTGTCCCCAGACCTGGCAGCCGGATCTCACGTTCCAGCTTTCCTGCCCGCGAGAATACGCGCACCCGCGAAGAGGCATCCCTCAAGTAGAGGGCTACGAGTCTTCCCCCGACGGCCGCGACGGTCTCCAGCGTGTCCTGGCCTTCGGCAATGATCTCTTTCCAGTTTTCGGGCTGGGGTTTGCGCGGATCGATCTGGAACAGGCGATAGTGGGGCGCGTCCAGGTTGCTGACCACGTACAGGCGATCGTCGAGCATGTCGACCAAGGTGAAGATCGCCGCTCGGCCGGTCACCACGGGTATGGCAGAGGGCGCGCCCCGCCGGCTGGTATCGATGAGAAACAGGTCGGTTCTGGCGGGTCCGTCGGAAACCTCGATGCCCAGCCAGCGGCCATCGGGTGACAGCATCAGCGCGGTCCAGGCCGACGGGCCGAGTCCGTCCCCGAAGACCTTGCGATCCTGGGCCGGGTCCGTACCCAGGCGGTGAAAAAAGACATGGCGCTGGTACTGTTCCTGACCCGCCGGCACCGACCCCGGCGCGGGATAGCGCGTGTAATAGAAGCCGCGTCCCGACGGCAACCAAGCGAGCGAGCAGGCCCGCGTCCAAGGAATCGTGTCGGGGTGGTCTTGCCCGGTGTCCACGTCGCGCACGCGCAAGACGGATTCCTCGCTGCCACTGTCCGACACCCCGTACGCGAGCAAGCGGCCGTCCTCTGACGGGTACCACCAATCGAGCGATTGCGTGCCGTCAGCCGCCAGCGCGTTGACGTCCAGGAGCACGCGTTCCCCACCGGCAAGCCCGTCGCGCAGGGTGAGCACCGGCTGATTCTGCTGACCCTCGCGCCGCGTGTAGAAGTAGCGAACCCGCCTGCCCTTGCCCTTGGGAACAGGCGCGTCCAGGCTGCCGATGCCGTGCAGGGCCCACAGCCGGTCGGTCAGGTGCTTGCGGCCTGGCACCGCGTCCAGGGTCTGGCGCAGCAGTCGGCCTTGCCGCGCGGTCCATCCGCCAACCTCTTCACTGTCGCACGCTTCTAGCCAACGATAGGGATCGGCGACCTTCTCGCCGTGAATGATTTCCCGGCCGGGCTCTTTGCGGGTGCGGATGCTTGTCGCCATGGAAGACTCGCCGAAACGCCAACCCGCGCGCTAGGCCCTTCCGCGCATCAGCCGTTTGACCGTGCCCGAAAGTGCGAACAGCGCCGTGCCGGCGACCAAGGTGACTACCACGAATAGGAGAAAGAAGTCTGCTTGGCCGCCCAGAATGTGAAACACCTCGCCCCGTTCCACCCGTTCGACTTGGCCGGCCAGGATGCCGGCGCTGCGATTGGCCACGAAGGTGGCCAAAAACCAGGCGCCCATCATCAGTGAGGCGAAGCGCACCGGCGCCAGTTTGGTCACCATGGACAGGCCGACCGGCGACAGGCACAGCTCGGCGCAGGTCTGTAGCACATAGGTCGCGATCAACCACAGCGGGCTCACGCGCACGCCGCTGTCGGACAGGCGCGCGGCCACCACCATGATGACAAAGCTAAGGCTGATGAGTACCAGGCCGGCGACGAACTTGATTGGCGTGCTCGGCTCGCGACGGCGCGCCGCCAGTCGGACCCACATCCAGGCGAACAGCGGTGCCAGCAAGACGATGGCCACGGCGTTCACCGATTGGAAGTAGGGGGCGAGGAAGTTGATGCCGAGGAAGGACCGCGCGGTTCGCTCCTCGGCAAAGAAGTTCATTGACGATCCCGCCTGCTCAAACGCGACCCAGAAAAAGATGTCGAAGAAGGCCAGGATGGCGATGGCCGCGATGCCACGCCAATCGTCGCCGGTGAGCGGCTGGTGGGCGTGCCCGTCGCGGGTAGCGACCCGACGGGCGGGCTTTGCGCCGATGTCGGGCAGATAGCGCTTCTTGAATATGAGGTAGGTGACAAGGCCTGCCACCATGCCCACCCCAGCCGCACCAAAGCCCCAGTGCCAGCCGAAACGCGGGCTCTGCGCCAGATAGCCGCAGATGATGGGGCCGAAAGCGGCTCCGGTGTTGATCCCCATATAAAAGATGGTGAAACCGGCGTCGCGCCGGCGATCCCCGGGCTGGTAGAGCTGGCCCACCATGGTCGAGATGTTCGACTTGAAGAATCCTGTTCCCAGAATGATGAGGCCCAGTCCGACAAAGAAGGTCGGCTGGCTGGGCAGCGCCAGGCAGAAGTGGCCCGCCGCGATCACGATGCTGCCGATGATGAGGGCGCGGTGGGTGCCCAGCACCCGATCCGCCAGGTAGCCGCCGAGCAGCGGGGTCAAGTACACCAGGCCGGTGTACCAGCCGTAAAGATTGGATGCCTCTTGCTTGGACCAACCGAAGCCGCCGGCCGTGCTGACCAGGAACAAAACCAGAAACGCCCGCATCCCGTAGTAGGAAAAGCGTTCCCACATCTCCACGCCGAACAGCAGATACAGGCCGCGCGGTTGAGGCTCCCTTTGCAGTTTGACGTCACTCATGGGGGACTTCGCACGACGACCTGGCTAGACGCCCAGAACCAGGATCATACGGATTTCTTTGGTGCCGAGCGGATTGCCCACGTCGATGCCCACGAGAGGCATGGCCACGGTTCGCAGGTAGAAGCGTAGGCCCAGGCCGGCCGAGCTGTGCAGGTCCTGTCCGGTTTGGAATCCCTGGTGCAGGTAAGCGGGCGGCAAGAAACGGCGGCCGTCGGATCGGGTTTCGTAGGCGGTATCAGGGGCGGTGGCGTCGCCGATCTTGTTCGGCAGCCTGCGAAACCAGATGGCCGCGGCGTCGTCGAAGATCAATCCGCGCACGTCGATGCTCCACAGCGTGAAAAGGGGAAAGTGGTACTCGATCTGGGTGCGCAGGTGGGTGTCACCCTGAAACTGCCGATAGAGATACCCGCGCAGGTTGGATCCGCCGGCAGAATTCTCCGACCACAGCGGCAGATTGTCGCCCGCGATGGCTCCCGCGCGCACGATGAGGTTGTGGCGGCGAAAGAAGCGAATCCCCTGTTCAAACCCCACACTGGCCTTCCAGTAGTTCAGCTTTCCGTCGCTGCCCCATCGCGTGCTTCCCAATTCCAGAGAGAATCCCAGGGCGTTGCCGTAAACCACCGCATGCTCGCGGGCGCGGAAATCGAAGGTCAGATTGGCCGTGGCAGCGCCCCGCCGCGCGCTGTCTGCGGCCGGTGGCAGATCGAGGGGGAGGGCGTAGCTGTTGTCTAGATTGGGGTTCGACCAGATCACCTTGTTCCAATCGAGGATCCAGCCGACCGACGTGCGGACCTTGCGAAACCAGGCCACGCCCACGCTGATGTCGCCGCCATAGCTGCGCAGCTTGGTGTCGCGCATGGGCAGAAGCGGCATGTCGGGCTGATTGCTGTATTCGGGGATGATCTGCGATTGGTACTTCGCCTTGACAGTGAAGAACATCCACGATCCCCACACCGCGGGATCGTCGTAGGCCACCAGGGCGCCTGAGTCGACATTGGAGTACCGGCCTCCGATGACACCGCGCTTGCCTCGGCCAAACAGGTTGCCGTGGGCGATGATGACGCCGCCCGAATAGTTGTTTGGCGACGAATACGAAAAGGTGGGCAGCGGCGCCCAGGGAAATTTCTCCTTCACCACGATGTTGACGCGCACCCCGTGCTGGTACGGCTCCCAGTAGACGTTCACGTCGGCAAACAATCCGGCGCTGTGCAGGCGCTCGCGCACGATATCGAGAGTGTCCGGCTGCATGCGCTGGCCGATGGAGAGGCCGGAGATGGAGACGACGGTCTCCTCATCTGTGCGAACCGCGTTCTGGACGCGAATGTCCAGGATGGTCTCGTCCATCGCCCAGGCCTGGACGGCGGTCAAGCAGGTCACGAGCGCGGCAAGGCAAAGCAGGGAACGCATGCGCGGGGGAGTTTATCACCGTCTGCGGGATCTACCGGAATTCGGAGTTGTTGTGCCCATCCCGGTTGCCAGGTACTTTACTTGCGCTGATGAGTCCCCAACCGTCGTTTTCGGACCGCTATTGTCGTTTTGTCTCCCGCCGTGCCGGCACAATCCTGGGCGCAGCGATTGCCCTGTTCGTCGTGGCCGGGGCGCTGGCCTCGCGCCTGGAGCTGCGCACAGCCTTTTCCGAACTTCTGCCCAGCAACGATCCAGGCGTAGTGGCGCTCAACGAAACCCAGAAGCGCATGGGCGACATGACGCTTCTGCTCGTCGGGGTTCACTCGCCTGACCGCGCCGCCAACCTTCGCTACGCCGAGCTGGTGACCGAGAAACTGCGCGCCCTGCCCAAGAAGGTGGTGGAGTTCGCCGCCTACAACGTTCGCGACCTGCGCGCGTTCTTTGAAGAGAACAAGTGGCTCTTCGCCAGCGAAGACGATTTGACCGAGATCCGCGACCGGCTGCGCCGCGAGATCAGCAAACGCAAGAACCCTTTGCTGGTCGACCTGAGTGACGACGAGGAATCGACCGAGCAGATGAAGGAGCGCATGACCAAGCGGGATCGGCTTGGCGGCCGCTTTCCCGATGGCGTGTTCAGCAACAAAGACGGCACCTACGTCTGGGTGGCTGCCTTGCCGCCCGGGGGGCTGTTCGGCGAGCGGGCGGGCGAGGCCATCTACCAGGCGGCTCAGCAGATTATCGCCGACAACGATCCGAAGACGTTCCACCCGCAGATGATGGCGCATGTGGGTGGGCCGGTAGCCACCATGATCGCCACGCGCGCTGCAGTCGAGAGCGACATCGTGTGGGTCACGGTCACCTGCCTGCTCATCGTGGCCGCCTCGCTGTGGATCTATTTCCGTCGCTTCCGCGCCGTACCGCTGGTCGGTGTCTCGGCGCTGATCGGTACGGTCATGGCCTTTGCCATGGCCAAACTGCTCTTCGGCTACGTCAATTCGTCGACGGCGTTTCTCGGCACGATCATCCTCGGCAACGGCATCAACTACGGCATCATCCTCATCTCGCGCTACCAGGAACTGCGCGCCGAGCGCTTGCCCACCGAGGATGCCTTGCAGAAGGCCCTGGCCGGCGTCATGCGTGGCACTGGGGTGGCCGCGATCTGCGCGTCGGCCGCCTATGCCTCGCTGATGCTGACCAGCTTCCGCGGCTTCTACCAGTTCGGCGTGATGGCGGCTTTCGGACAGATCTTCTGTTGGCTGCTCACCTTCACCGTCCTGCCCGCCCTGTTTTTCGTCCTCGACCGCCGCAAGGGCAAAGAGGGCGCAGCGGACCGGCCACCCGTCGGGCTCGGCTTTTTGCGGCCGCTTCTGGGCAAGCACTCTGGCGCGATCACATTGGTGGCCGGCCTGCTCACCGTCCTGTGCGGCTACGGCGTCCTGCATTTCGCGAACGCGCCGTTCGAGTACGACTTTCGCAAGCTCAACGCGAAACTCAATGTCACTGAGGCTGACGAAGCGTTTACCCACAGCGTCGACAGTCTCTTCGGTCGTTGGCCGTCGCCCACCATCGTACTGGCCGATTCAAAGGAGCAGACCGAATCGATTCGCGCGGCCATCCGCAAACAGGATCAGGCGACCGGCGACATTAAGGTCATCGGTGAGATCGTCACGGTCTATGACCTTCTGCCAGGCACCCCTGACGTGCAGGCGCGCAAGCTCGCGCTGCTGGACAAAATTCGCAAGCTGGTCCACGACCCGGTCCTGGAGGTCCTGACCGCAGACGAGCGCAAACAGATCGACGCCCTCGACCCGCCCGCGCGCCTGCACGCTCTGACCCCCGATGAGCTGCCCGCCCTGGCCCGCCGGCCGTTCACCGAAGCCGATGGAACTATTGGCCGCGTGGTTCTGGTCTATCCGGTCGAAGAAGGGCTGTCGGTGTGGAGCGGCAAGGACCTTCTGCGCATCTCCCGCGTCCTGCAAGTCCTTCACCTGGACGCCAACAAGACCATCGAGACCTCGGGCAGCGCTGTGGTTTTCGCCGCCATGATTCGTTCGGTGTTGCACGATGGCCCTGTGGCCACGGCGGCTTCGCTGATTGCGGTGTTGCTCCTCGTTCTGCTCATCATGCGACCACTGTCGGCAGCGGGCGCCGCCATTGCCACGCTTCTTGTGGGTGTCATCTGGATGATGGGCGTGGCCGGCCTGTTTGGCGTGAAGATCACATTCCTCAATTTCATCGCCTTGCCCATCACCTTCGGCATCGGCGTCGAGTATGGGCTCAACGTGGCGGTTCGCTACCGGCAGGATCGCGACATGATCCGCGCGGTGATTTCCACCGGCTCGGCTGTGGCCGTCTGTTCGTGGACCACCATCGTCGGCTATGGATCGCTGCTCGCCGCGCGCAATCGGGCGCTGCAGGGCTTCGGCGCCATGGCCATTCTGGGCGAGCTGGCTTGCATCACCGCAGCGATTGTGGCCCTGCCCGCCGCCCTGTTGTGGCTACAGCGGCGGCACGCACCGTCGCGATAGGGCTGGCCCAATCAGGTGGCGGTGACCATCACAGATCCACGTCACCGACGATCGCTCGCAGCAAACTTTTGTGCTTTGCAGGCGAGCCCGCTTGGTCTCATCCAGTCGGTTTCCGACGGAAAATAGCCCGAGTTGCGGCGAAGTCACACGGAACATGAACAATAGATACGCCGTCGAATCGGAGGGACAGTAGACCCATCGCTAGAAGGCTCTAGAGAAGGCCGTTCACGACGTTGACCGCCTTGGATGTCACTGTGGCCGTGGCTGAGGTTAACCCAGGGCTGGAGGCGGTCAGCGTGATATCTCCCGCGGTCTGTTGCGAGCGAATGAAGACGCGATTGATTCCGCCCTCGGTGTACAGATAGAGGTTGTTGGTCGAATTGAGCATGGCTATGTTGACCCCACCACGCCAGGTTCCCGGCCCGGTCACAGTGAACGTGATCTTGGGCTCGTTGATTGGTTGGTTGTCTGCTGGTTTCGTGGTGGGGCCGTAGGTGGGAACCCGCAATCCCTTCGCGTCCACGACCTCAACGTCGAACATGGCAAAGTCCGCGCCATCGGCTTGCAGGCCATTGGGGCCAACCATGGGTGTAAGCTTGACGGCGGTCGCCGCCCCGGCCGTCGTTAGCGTGTGCTCGCAAACTTGCGTGCCGCTGGCGTCGTACCCGATGGCCTGGATCGTGCCCGAGGCGAAGGCGACGTTCGCCCAACTGTACTGATAGCCGCTCGTCGCTTTGGTCACCTTTCCTTGTGACTTGCCGTTGACCAGCAGGTCCACCGACGAGACCTTGTTGGCCACCACGTACATGGTCTTCGTCGTTCCCGCCGGATAGGTCCAGTGCCCGATGATGTGAATGTCCGGTTTGGTGTTCCCGGCCACGCGGAAGGTATAGTAGGCCTCCTTGGGGATACGGTTGACATCGACCTTCCCGCTCACTCGAGCGACGCAGCTGCTCTGCTCGCGTCCGTCCGCATCGGCGTCCGAAAAGTAGATCGAGCCGTAGCCCGCGTATTTGGAAGTACCCGCAGAGGTGTTTCGGATGGTATCGGCTATCAACCACGTATTGAGCCGGGAGATCTGCCCTGTAGCGAAGCTTTCCGCTGTCTCATTATAGGTGTCGGTGGCCCCTGGAATGAAGCCGCCCACGTGCGGGGGCGAGTAGGCGTCCCAGATCCCTCGCATCGCTTCGTCGCGGTAATCTTCTTCCTCAAGCATGGGCCCCTTGTTCCGGTAGGCGTCTTGATACCCGGAATTGCCGAGCATCGTGCCGAACCAATCGGAATAGGGTATCCCACCGGTGTCGCTCATGGTGCGGTCACCCACACCGCGGCCGCCGTTTGGATCCCAAGTGTTTCTCAGAGTCTGCAGGCTCTGCATCTGGGCGGCGGATACAGCGGCGTTGCCGGCCTCATAAAAGAAAGCGCTCGGATTGTTCCTCAGGTAGATCATGGCGGATTGCATGACGCCCATTCTCGCCGTCCACTGAGCATCCGTCGGATTGGTCGTCTCTTTGTCCCCGGCCGGCACAATGCTGATCACGCCGTATCTGTCAAAGGACTGAAGGTCGACCTTCTGCGGTGTAACGTGCATCCAGCGAACATAGTTGCTGTTGGCGCCCCTAATCAGATTAGCCGTGTAGTCGTGCATCCAGTCCGGCACGGCCTGACCCGGCCCGGCCCATTCATTGGTCGAGCGCTGGGCGAAGCCGAGAAGATAGACAAAGCGACCGTTGACATAGACACCGCCCGTGCCTGCGCCACCCTTGAAGGCAGTCTGCCGGAACCCCGTGACCGTGCTGCGTGAATTGACCACTGTCCCGCCCACACTCAACGTGGTCACGACCCTGTACAAATTGGGGAAAAGGTCGCTCCACAACTTGGCGCCGGTCAAAGGCCCGGTCGCCTTGAGAATCGTTGTGCCAGTCGTGGGCAGCGAAATGGCGGTTCCCGAGAATGTCGCGAGGGTCGAGCCGTCGGTCGGATCGATCACCTTGACGCCCAAGGTGGCACTCGCTGCGCTCCCGGATTCGTTGCTCGCCTCGGCTTCCACGTTCAGGGTCAGATCGCCGGTGTCACCATTAGGCGTGTTGTTGGTGATATTGGCGTAGCTCGTGCCGTAGATGTAAATGCCCGACGTTTTCAGGTTCTGGTAGAGCGGATAGGTTTGATAAATCTTGCCCGGAACGTGCAGCCAGACGTGCCCCACCAATCCGCCGAAGCTCGGGTTGGTGGCGTTTGCGTTCCAGTACTCGCCGCCCCCGCTGTTGTCGACGCTAACCGCCAGAACGTTGTCGGTGGTCCCGTCAGCTTTGACATTCGCAGTGATATCGATGCCGGTCGCCGAGACACCGTCGGTGAAGGTTCCGACCTGGGTTCCGTTGACATAGAACGTGGCACTTTCCCGGATCCGTTCGAACTCGACGATGAACTTGTTACCAGCGAATGTGGCAGGAACCTTGAAATGCTTGCGGTACCAGGCCTTTCCTTGGTACAAGCCGTGGTCGCCGCCGCTGTGCGAGATGTAGCCTCTGAAGGAGTCGGTATCGTTGTAGGTGTGCGGCGTGCTGACCGGGGACCAACCCGTCTCGCTGGCTGTTGTAGCCTGGGCGCCGGATTGGTCCTGCTTGATGAATATCCAGCCGGGATCCATGCTGAAGTCGCCTTCGCCCGCAGCAACGTAACTTCCGCCGGTGCCAGTGGATGGGATGAATCCGCCAGCGCCACTCGAGTTCGAGCCACCCTTGCCCCCGGCAGAAACGACGCCGCCTGCGCCCGGTCCTGTCTGACCGCCGCTGGCCACACCGCCGCTGGCTCGGCCAGCCTGACCGCCGGAAGAGCTGACGCCACCAAGCGGCATTTGACCGCCAGCGCTATTTCCGCCCGAGACAGCCGTGGTCTGCCCACCTCCGCCGCCTCCGGCACCTCCGCTACTCACGATGCCACCAGAATTCTGGGTACCACCGCCGGTACTGCCGGGCGACTTGGAAGAACTATTGGAGCAAGCGGCAGCGACAAACGTCGCTGAGAGCAAGACGGTCCAGAAGGCGGCTTTGCGCGTCATGTGAGACTCCTTCTGGTTGATCAGGGGGAGCCACCCGACCATTGGGGTCATTTGCCGTTGTGTCCGGAAAGTCGTCGCCGTGGGTCCGGCGTGAATTCGCGGAGTCCTGCAGCTTGAATCGAAGACGATCGACCACGGAAAGACATCGTCGGGGGTCACGCGGCCTTGCGAGAATAGTAGTTCAGAAGGCCCCCGAGGCGTGAACGACGGGCAATTTGGCCAATTGTCCCATTGTCGTTCGCGGAGCCCCATACGGATTGCAATTGGGACTGTGCGCTGGGATCTTCACGCTCTTTACACCCGCCGTTTTGAGACTCGCCACGAACCCATCCGTGAACAATGGATCTCGATCGTGGATCAAATACTTCGCGCCTCGAAGAAATCCTTCAACCGGATCAGTCAGATTTCGGGCGACCTGTTTCATCCACTCCTCGCATGGGTCGACCGCTATTCCGGCGATCTCGACCGTCCGGCTCTTCAGTTCGATCACGAAGAACACCATGTGCCGAACTACGCCGAATGGGCCCAGCGTTTCCACGCTGAAGAAGTCACAGGCATGGAGCGTGTCCCAGTGCATTCTGATGAACCGCTTCCACGTCCGCTTCCTCTCTCGCTCCGGCGCAGGCTCGATTCCCGCCTCATTCAGGATGTCAGCCACTGTGCTTCGCCCAATTTCGATCTTCAATCCTGTGCGAAGCGCGTCCCGAATTGAAGCGTCAACGGCAGCATCGAGGTCACCCTGTCCCTTCAGGCATGCCGATTCAAGCTACGCATCTCCGCGAATTTGTGCGAGAATTTTGGTGGTGCGTTTCCGGACACAACGAGCGCTGTTACATCGCGAAGATTCTCGAAGAGACCAAGCGGCGACCGCACTTCATCCGCAAGACCATCATTCGGCGCGAGGAAGCACGGTCGGCCGCCGATTCGCCGAGCGACGAGTCGTGACAGAATCGTCGCCGAAGCTTGCCAAGCGAACCTGGTGGCTGGCCCTGTTGCTCGTGGTCGGCACGGTCCTCGCCTACCTGCCGGTTTGGCACGCGGGGCTCATTTGGGACGATCGCAGCTTCATCATGGACAATCCCCTGATTCGGCGGGCGGATGGCCTGTGGCGATTCTGGTTCAGTACCAAGCCGGTGGACTACTACCCGGTGACGTCGACCCTGTGGTGGATCGAATGGCGGCTGTGGGGCGAGAACTCGCTAGGCTACCACGGCGTCAACGTACTGTTGCACGCCCTTGGCGCGGTCTTGCTGTGGCGCCTGCTTGCGCGGCTGAAGATCTACGGATCCTGGTTGGTGGCGGCGATCTTTGCCGTGCATCCGGTCAACGTGGAATCCGTTGCCTGGATCGCCGAACGGAAGAACGTGCTGGCGATGGTCTTCTATCTTGCGAGTCTGTCGTATTTCGTGCGATCGGATTCGTCCGCAGTGCCGGCGGGCGCGTCTAGACCATCCGCTGGGCCTTCTTCATGGCGCTGCTACGCTCTCGCGCTGGCCGCCTTTTTCCTGGCCTTGCTGAGCAAGACCGTCGTGGCGCCCATGCCGTTCGTTCTGCTTGGGCTCGTTTGGTGGCAACGGGGCAAGGTGAAGCGCGCGGACGTACTCCGCGTGCTGCCATTTTTCGCCATGGCCGCTTTCATCGGATCGATTTCGTTCTGGTTTCAAGCCCACCGAGCGATCGGAGCCGACATCGTTCGAGCGGACGCTTTCTGGGCCAGGCTGGCGGGCGCCGGATGGGCGATTTGGTTCTACGCGTATAAGGCGCTTCTGCCTTTCGGACTGCGGTCGATCTATCCACGTTGGCAGATCGATGGGGGCGCGTGGTGGTCCTACCTGCCAGGGTTGCTAGTGGCGGGCGTATTTGTCTTGTGCTGGCGCACCCGGCGAACCTGGGGCAAGGCACCACTTGGGGGCTTGTTCTACTTCGTCGTGATGCTCACCCCTGTGCTGGGATTTCTGGACATTGGCTTCATGAAGTTCTCCCTGGTGGCCGATCATTGGCAGTACTTCGCGATCATCGGCCCCATCGCGCTTTTTGCGGCGGGTATCGCCAAGGGTTACGAGAGGCTCGGGCCGAGACCTCGCCGCGCGCTTGCTGCGGCGGTGGGTGCCATGCTGGTTGGGCTGGTCGTGTTGACCTACCGGCAGAGCGAGCTCTACCGCGATTCTGGAATCTTCTGGCGGGCGGTGCTTGCCACCGACGCGGACTCGTGGGGGGCTCACAACAATCTCGGTGGTTTTCTCGTCGAACAAGGTCAGTCGGACGAGGCGCTTGTGCATTTCAAGAGGGCAGTGGAACTCCAGCCTGGCTACGCGAAGGCGCAGTACAATCTCGGGGCCGCCCTTCGCGAGAAGGGCCAGGTGGACGAGGCGATTGTCCACCTGCAAAGAGCTGTGGACATAGATCCCCACTATGTCGAGGCCCACAATAGCCTTGCGCGGGCGCTTGACCAAAGAGGCCAAGTGGATGGGGCGATGGCGCATCTCGAAAGGTCGCTGGAGCTAAATCCCGACCAGGCCGAGGCGCACAACAACCTGGCCAATGTTCTTTGGCACAGGGGCCGACTTCGTGACGCCGCTGCCGAGTACGAAAAGGCCCTGGCACTTCACCCCGACTATGCCGCCGCTCATTTCAACCTCGGGGAGGTTTTCCGCGAGATGGGGGAACCCCGCGAAGCCATTGCTCACTACAGACGGGCGCTGGAAATTCGACCAGACTTCGCGGCCGCCTTGGACAGCCTGGCCTGGGTTCTTGCGACAAGCCCGGATGCGTCCGTGCGCGATGGCATCCAGGCGGTGGCGTTGGCCGCTCGGGCGGAACAGATCTCCGGCGGCAAGAATCCTGGATTCGTCGCGACCTTGGCGGCGGCCTATGCGGAAGTCGGCAGGTTCCCCGATGCCGTCGCTACCGCCGAGCACGCATTGCGCCTAGCCACCGCCCAAGGTAGGGCAGCGCTGGCCGAGCGAGTGCGCACCCAAGTCGCTCTCTACCAAACCGGTGCGCCATACCGCTACCCGCGCTAGATTGACAGAAATCAGTGGTCGTGGGCGGCGGAGAGTTGTAACTTGACCGTCTCTAGTATCAAATATGGGTCCGTGGAGGAATCGATGAGACACAGTGTATTGGGAACGGTTTTCACACTCTGCGCTTGCGCGGTTCTCAGCGCAGGATGTGGTTCGAATACCCCGTCCTCCCCCAACTCGTTCACGAAGGTCTACGCTGAAATCATCCAACCAAAGTGCAGCAATAACTTCTGTCACTACAGGGGTGTCGATATACGGTTCGGCGCCCTCGACATGAGCTCGCAGGTGCGCGCGTACTGGAGCCTCGTCAACATGCCAGCCATGGGGTCGTCCTGCTCGACCGGAATGCGGGTGGTTCCCGGGAAGCCAGATGCTAGCGTCCTGTACCTGAAGCTCTTGGATGACGATCAGGTGCCCGCGGGGTTGAGCAGGTGCGGGACCCAAATGCCAGTGGACAAAAATGGGTACACGACCAACGGAGACGCGGTGGAGACGTTCTTTGGACCTTCTATTCCCGCAAATCAGCAACTCATCCATGATTGGATCCAGGAGGGGGCGCTGTACAATTAGCTAGAGCGTACCGGGAAATTGCGGGCTGCCCGCAGGGCCGGTACGAGGCTGGCGGCTTGCGGGCCGCCCACGCAGGCCGCACACGCTCACGCGACCGCTCACGGGCACACGGTGCGGACACCTGGCCGATGCCTCCCAAGGCCGCCACAGCCTCGGGCTAGCCACGCTGGGGGGCACGGACGCGACCAGGCAGGCTCTTTCACTCTCTCAAGGACAGGTGCCAGTGGCCGTAGATACGTTCAAGGCTGGGTTTCGGTAAGCCGTGCCAGGGCCAGCGTAGGTTGTGAACTCCAGCCAGTTGAAGGGCGGAAAATCGTTGGGACAGCAAACCACCGACTTCGCACACTGCACACCGGGCCAAAACGGACCCCCGCACACACACTGGGTGAAGGTGACCCCGGTGCAAAGAGCGTAGGAAACCCCGGTGCAACCTGGGCAGCTGTCGATGGCTATGTAGTAGCCGGTGGCGCAAAATGGAGCCTTGTTATTATCGGGACTCCAGTCATCGGGGGGAGTCCACGGTTTTGCGCCGGTGGTGACTGGCTGAAAATCCTGTGGGGGCTCGTAGCATGACAGGCCACCGGCGGCCGTTAGAAATGCTGCGATGGCGACAATGCGTGAGGATCGTGCGTTCATTGGTACTCCCCCTACAGGAAATAGAGAAAGGTCAGCTCGAAGCGATGGTTGTGGACCAGGGTATCGTCCGTCAGTTTCTGCTGGACCCATTGGTAGGAAAGGCCAGTCCGAACCGCGGGCGTAATGTCGAAGAAGAGATTCCCGTCAATGTAGCGCGAGGACTGGAAGACGCCCAAGGGATTGACCCATGGCTGCAGATTGGGCGAGGCGGGATGGTAAAGACTAACCATATTGTTGGACTTGCCCTGGCTGTAGTTGGCGCTGACGAAGACGCGCCCGCTCGGGGGCAGGTAGTACTGGAGGCCAACTACAAATGTCTGCCAGTTGATGGTGTGAAGGATTTCGTGCGAGTCGAATGCCACCAGTCCGGGGTCGATGTTGGGGGTGTATGGGAGGCCAACCACTGGGGCGGCGGACGGATCCTGCGGCACCGCGACTCCCAAATAGGTGACATTGGTTCCAGGGGGCAAGGGGTACACATTGGGCATGGTCGCGCCCGCGGTCATTCCTGTGTACTGGTCGGCGTCGCCGGTGCCCAGCACAAACTCTCCGGTCAAAGTCAGGGCGTTTCCTCGATCCGTGCCGTCTTTCGCGGGGATGATGGGAAGCAGCACGTTGGCCGCGAGTGCCCACCCGATGAGCGGTATGGGCGTGCTCGGCAGCGGCGCGTGCGGGTCGACCTTGAACTGGCGTACCAGGCCGGACACAGCGATGGCGGCTGGCAGCGCATCGGTTCCGCCGCTGCCTGGGGTCGTGATCCCCTTCCAACGGTTGAAGGCCAGGCGCGCCCCGCCCTGCACATCCGGCACGCCAGAATCGCGCTGAACAGGGCGGAACGCCCCGGCCGCGATATCGAAGTTGACTGGACTCCATGCGAAGCTGTGGCTCAGGCGAAGCTGCACCGTTCGATTGAACAACTCATTGGGAAGTCCGAGGAAGGCGCAGGTGGCCCCGAAGAAGTAATTCTGCCATCCGAGGAGATAGTACGTCTGGCCCGCCAAGACGTCGACGACGGGATTCTCGATCTTGACATACGCGTGCCGAACACGAAGTGCCGCGTTGTTGAAGTACGCAGATTCGCTCGTGGCACCGGAGCCCGATGGCTGCCCCGGCGATCCCCCTCCGCTATTGATGTTTGGCTGATTGCCAAACAAATCGAACTCGAGCACACCCGATGAACGAATGCCGTGAAATTCTGGTGTCTGTGCTTTGAATCCGAAGCGGCTGTTTCGGATGGTGGTTTGAAAGCGCGGATTGCGACCAGCCTGGGTCAGGGGATGGGCAATGACGCCGTTGTTTAGCCCATCGTTGAAACTGCGGGTCGAGTCCCACATTCCGTCGGCTTCGGCGAAGCCGTAGATGGTCAGCCGCCAATCGGCCCCAGCGCCAGACGTCAGGACGAACGGAGGCCGAACGAACCATGGATTGACAGGACCCGGAGGGAGCATTTGCTGGGGCGGCTGGGCGACCGGTGGCGTCGGCAGAGCAGCTGTTTGTTCCGTGGACTCAACTGAAGGCACGTCGTCGGCTTGTGCATGAGCGGCCGACACAACGAGGGCGCCGAAACCGGCGATCAGGATGGCCAACGAAGTTCGAAACATGATCGGAATATCCTTTCGGGACAAACTCCCGCAGTGCAACTCATTCCATCGTTCATCGTCTACCTCATCTTTTATACTCAGTCCGCGAGTCTGGCGTCAAATGGGACGAGTGAGCCGAGCGTGTGATGCTTCAGAATTTTTTCTGCGGGCACGTTGCCGACAAGTCCCTCCTCCGCGCCGGCATGGCGTCGAATATTTCGGGATGCTATCATCACACGGTTATTCGTGATCGAGTCGGCCGGCACCCGGTGTCACATAGCCGACCCTTCGACCCCAAATCGGTCGCCAAGCCGAATTCTCGCGGGGGGGGGGGCTCTGACGCGGAAAGAACCATCGAAATTTTTGGGCATCGGAACGGACGTGGCCCACGGGCTGATTTGCAGCCCGGACCTACGAGATTTCAGATACTTAGGCGGGGGCTTGCTTGCTCTACCGTCCAACTTCTGCTGGCAGCTGTCTTTTCTTGAGAGCGAAGAATGACCCGTTTCACTCGGCTGTCCCCCCCTATCGTTAACTAAGAAGGAGTTCTTCATGCAACGACAACGCCCCATACTGACCATCTTTTTCTCGGCGACACTTGTGGCTTCTGCTTGTTCATCTGGTTCGTCTCCGGGCGGCACCGCCGGGAATTCCGGCGGCCAAACTGGTCAGCCGAGCGGCGGCCAAACCGGGTCGGGCAATGGCGGCAGCGCTTCCGGGGGCCAACCCGGTACGGGCAATGGTGGCAACGCTTCCGGCGGCCAACCCGGTACGGGCAATGGTGGCAAGGCTTCCGGCGGCCAAACTGGGCCGGGTAGTGGCGGCAGCGCGTCGGGTGGCCAAACTGGGCCGGCCAATGGCGGCGCTGCTACCGGCGGCGGAACCGTGAAGACCGGTGGCGGCACAGCCGGGCAAGTCAGCGGTGGCGTGCCCAGCGGAGGCCAGACGGGTCCCTCGGGTGGCGTGGTCGCCGGCGGCGCCCAGACCGTCCCAAACCAGGGTGGCAATGGCGCAGGTGGGATCATCATCCCACCGCTTTCAACTGGGGGCAGTCCTGGTCCCGCGAGCGAAGCCGACTACAGCATGGACGTGGGTTGGCAGTTCAATAAGTCGGACGTTAGCGGCGCCCAAGCCACGGCGTTCCCTGACACCGGTTCCGGTTGGAGCCTGGTCAGCACGCCGCACTCTTATAATGATACGGATTCCTACAGAACTCTCATCAGCCACAGCGGCGGGGACCATGGCCTTTACCAAGGACCGGCGTGGTACCGTAAGCACTTCAAGGTTCCTGCGACATTTGCTGGCAACAAGTTGATCGTTGAGTTCGAAAGGATCCGGCAAAGCGCCACTTTCTACATCAACGGAACACAGGTCGGAACCTACCTCGATGGTGTCTCACCGTGCGGCATCGATATCACCGGGAAAGTCACTGCTGACGGCAGCACCGACAACGTTCTCGCGGTTCGCGTCGACAACAGCGGGGCGGGCGGTAGCTTCTACTGGAACGCGAATGCAACCAACCCGGACCACGGTGGATTGGTGGGGCATGTCTGGCTGCACGTGCCGGGCAAGCTCTACCAAACCTATCCGCTCTACCAAAACCTGAAAACGTCGGGCATTTACATCTACGGCACGAACTACGCCAGTATCACCAACAACACCGCGCAAGGCGACACGGGTAACCTGACGGTGAATGTCGAAGCCGAAGTAAACAACGAATCGGGCGCCGCGGCGAGCGCCACTTTGGGCGTCAAAGTGGTGGATGCGGCTACCGGCACAACGTTGACCACCTTCTCGGGGACTGCCACATCCGTGCCGACAACTGGCGCGACAGTGCTCAAGGCGAGCGGGCCGGTGACGGGTGCGAAACTGTGGAGTGACTTGTATCCGAATCTCTACAATGTCATTACGACGCTTACGGTGGGCGGGACGGTGGTCAATGGCAGAAGCACGACTACGGGTTTCCGCAAGGTCGAATTCCGGGGAGGTGCGGGCACCGGCGGAGTCTATGTCAACGGCCGGTTTGTCTATCTTCTTGGCTTCGCCCAGCGCTCGACCAACGAATGGGCCGCTGTCGGCCAAGCGGTGCCGGACTGGATGCATGACTTCCACGCCAATCTGATCCGTGGCGCAAACTCCAACTACATCCGCTGGATGCACGTCACTCCGCAGCTCGCAGACATGAGGTCGGGCGACAAGTACGGTGTCATCAGCATTGCGCCTGCTGGCGACAAGGAAGTGAGCAATCCGACGGATGCGCAGTGGCAGCAGCGTCTGGCCGTTATGCAAACCGCCATGATCTACTTGAGGAACAACCCGAGCGTCTTCATGTATGAGGCCGGCAACTCCCCAGTGTCCACGGCCCAAATGAAGGATCTGGCTGATCTCAGGGACACCTGGGATAAGAACGGCGGCCGCGGTGTCGGTGATCGCGATCTGCCAGATGCGGCAAGCGCGGCATCTTCCGATTGGTTTGGCACCATGATTGCGTGGTCGCCGCCACAAAGTGACGGCAGCGGGCTCTTCCGAGGGTACTCGGATGCGTATCGCGACAAGGGTCCCATCATCGAGGAAGAAGATTACCGCGATGAGGCCAATCGAGGGGTCTGGGACGACTTCACACCGCCGCACGTTGGCGGCTTCAAGCCGGGGGCGACGGACACGTATAGCGGAAATTCAGAGGACTTCACCACAGGGCAGGTGTCACGTCTCGACGCTTGGTTGAACATTGCCACCATCCAGAACAAGACGGGTACCTCGCGCTACTCGGGTTACGGCTCGATCTACTTCTCGGACTCGGATGCCGATGGACGCCAGCAGAGCTCTTGCGTTTGTCGCGTGAGCGGAAAGGTCGACGCCGTGCGTCTGCCCAAGGAGATCTACTATTCGTTCCGCGTCGCCGGCAACACGAAGCCCGACATTCACATCGTTGGACACTGGACGTATCCTGCCGGCACCAAGAAGACGATGTACGTGCTTGCCAATACGCCCTCGGTTGAGTTGTTCGTAAACGGCGTTTCGGCAGGAAAGTCGACAAAGCCGGCCGACACCTACACCTTCAGCTTCGCGAACATCGCCTGGGCTACAGGCAGCATCAAGGCGGTGGGCTACGACGCCAGCGGCACGCAGGTCTGCTCGCATGAAATCAAGACGGCTGGGCCGGCGACCGCCATCAAGCTAACCTCGACGGTTGGCCCCAACGGTCTGCAGGCGGACGGCGCCGACGTTGCGATGTTCGACGTGGAAGTCGTGGATGCTAGCGGAAACCGACGCCCTGACGACGAAGCGCGGATTGATTTCACCATGTCCGGTCCCGGAACCTGGCGTGGAGGGGTCAACGAATGCATGGTCAATTCGACCAACAACACGTACATAAGCACCGAGTGCGGAATCAACCGCGTGTTCATTCGTGCCCAGACGACGCCTGGAACGATTACGCTGAACGCCACTCGCACAGGCCTCACCGCAGGCACGGCCACGGTAACGTCCAAGGCTGTTCCCGTGGTCAACGGTCTGCTTCCCCGATAGGCCTTTGCTTGGCGCGTGTCGAAGCCGCCGATGACCTCACAGTCGAGGTCGTTGGCGGTCTCTGCACGTCTGGGCTTGTGCCGCGGACGCAAAGAAGTACTGGGCATATTGATAAGTCAATTGCAAACGGATTAACTGGATAGCGGGGCATAGGTCGCATCGACCCTTGTGCCTCCACCCATCGTCAGGAGACCTTCATGAACATCAGAAACCCATCATCGACCGTCAGTCTTTGCCGCCTCGTGGGTGCGGTGCTGCTCACTGCAGCCTTCACGTCCGGTTGTGGATCGAGTACTAGCTCGGGGGGGCCGAGCGTGACTGGCGGGAGCGGTACAGGCGGAATTGCGGCCAGTACCGGCGGCAGCGCCAGCGCAGGTGGGTCTTCGACCGGCGCGGGCGGCTCCTCTACCAGCCAGGGCGGCGCTTCCAGCGCCGGGGGTGCAACCTTACCAACGATACGCGGATGGGGGACGCCGGTAACCGGCGGTCCAGCGGGCACGGGAACCGCCGCCACCGCCACCGTGACTGTGGACCCCAGCACCACGGTGGGGACGATCGGTGCCGACTTCACCGGGTTCAGCTACGAGAAGACCCACATCACGAATGGCTCGCTCACCAGCAACAACATGAACTTGATTGGGCTCTACAAGCTCCTCGGTACTCCGATGCTGCGAATTGGAGCCAACGATGTCGAAGTCTGCACCTGGGCTGGCGCAGGCGACGCACCCTCGCAGCCGAACGGACAGCCATTCACTTCAAAGGTCACGACAGGCGAAGTCGACCAATTCTGCGGCTTTCTCGCCGCGGCGGGGACCAAGGCTATCTATGGCGTCAATTTCCAGAAGGGCAACGTGACCCTCTCCTCGGCAGAGGTGGCCTATGTCATGGGACAGTGCGGGTCGAGCATTGTCGGAATCGAGATTGGCAACGAGCCCGACAAGTTTGCGACCTGGGCTATCACGACTCCCGATTACGAGAAATTCGCGGATGCCATCGTCGCTACGCCAGGCGCTCTGCTGATTGGACCGGCCTGCACCAGCAAGGCCCCCACAACGTTCACTGTTCCATTTGCCGATACCATATCCGCGAAATATGGCAGCAAGTTCGCCCTTCTGACGCAGCACTCGTACGTTGCCGGGGCCAGTACGTCGGGATGCTCAGTGCCCAACCTCCAGATAACAACGACCCAACTGACCGATATCTTCGATACGGTTGAGGCTGTCGTGACAAAAGACCAGATTCCAGGCTGGCGCATGGGGGAAAACAACACCTGCTCCAACCACGGTCAACAGGGTGTAAGCGACACGTTCGTCTCCGCTCTCTGGGCGATCGATTACATGTTCGAGGTTGCCAAACGTGGCGGCAGTGGAATCAATTTCCACACCAGCGAAAATGGAATGGATGGAACAGTTCCCTTCTACTATGAGCCGATCAAAGAGGATAAGGGAGTCGTGGTGCAGGTGCAGCCGGAATACTACGGCATGCTCCTCTTCTCCCAAGCCGGAGTAGGCTCGATGGTTTCCACCAGTGTCACCACCAGTGCCCAATACTTCACATCATGGGCCATCAAGACGGACGGATTTACCAGCGTGGTGCTCAATAACAGGAACTCGTCGAGCGGCGTCAACGCCACCGTGAATCTGGGATCCGCAGTGAGCAGCGCGAGCGCGATCTATCTGGAGGGGACGCCTGCCGGCAATTTGACGGCAACGGCAGGGAACGTGACCCTTGCTGGCGCCAAGGTTTCCGTGGCAGGCGATTGGCCACGCAATGCACCCTACATTCAGTCGGTTTCTGGAAACAGCGTTTCAGTCTATGTCCCAGCCGCGAGCGCAGCGCTCGTACGCGTACTGCAGTAGGTATGTGAAGCTGTAAGGAATGCCGATTTCGCAGCTTGGAAACCAATCAATACGATGTCCGTGATCTCAAGAATAGGCCTCCAGGAAAGCCTCTTGCGACGAGTGCCGTGATCGGCTAACCTGGTATCCAGTGAGGAATAATATGTTGAAGAACAAAGTTGGACAATTGGTTCTAGTGTTAGGCGCGGCCTGTTGTGCTTGGTCCTGCGGCAGCAACGCCACAGGCGGCGCTACTGGTACTGGCGGCGCCTCGGCGATTGCGAGTTCGGCCGGTGGCGCTTTGGCGACTGGTGGTGCTAGCGCCGCAGGCGGTTCGGCAAAAACCGGAGGTGCAGTCTCGACTGGCGGGGCGACGGGTGCTGGCGGGGCGACGGGTGTTGGCGGGGCAACGGGTGCTGGCGGGGCAACGGGTGCTGGCGGGGCAACGGGTGCTGGCGGGGCAACGGGTGCTGGCGGGGCAACGGGAACGCCTGTAACGACATTGGCTGACGCCTGCGCAAAGAATTGTGCCCTTGCATATAATTTGGATACTTGTGCCACAACGGAAGATGTGTGCGTGCAGAGCTGCATGACTACATTAGACAATACGACAGCTGTCCAAACGGATTTGGGAAGGCAGTACACAGTCATGATGCTTTGCGTGGCTAACGATCCGAGCTTCGCCACTTCCGCTGGCTTCACTTGCGCGAAGCCAGACCGCGCTTTGAACAAGTGGACGCCCCTAGTTGACGCCAACACTCTTTCGCCATGCAAGCAGGAAATTTGCGATTGGAACTGCAACGACGCCACGGCCGGGAATTTCGATCCCTGGGTGACCATTCCGTGTCACTGCTCAAGCGTTTAGGGAGTGACCCTGGGGCTACCCTAAGTCCTCTTTGGTAGAGTTTGAGGGCCGCGTGCGTTGCACGTGGCCCTTGCCTTTTCTACATGCAGATTGGCAACTACTTGGTCGTGGGGAAGAAGCCCAAAGTTGGCGCGGGCGTTGCGGAAGTGTAGACGGCCAAGACAAAATGGGTGCTTTTGTGAAGGACTGGCTGTACACGAAGAAAGACCAGTAGTCGCCCGTTGGGCAGACCACAGCCGCTGGTCTAATGCAGGACGCAGACGAGCACGGCGCTGGCGGGTGGAACGTACACTGAAACGGTGTTGCCCGATGTGGTCTGACTGTAGGGTGGGTTGCGACTCCACACGCCCGGCGGCGTGATCGTGGCGCCCGCAAGGGTCACGCCGGTTGCCAGCACCGTCAGCGATCCGGCAGGCATGGGATGGCTCGCCCGCGCGAACAGCCGTCCGAATTTCCCGACAAGCTCTAGATAGCTCAAGAGTCTTGGAGCAAAGAGAAGTACCTGCCGGACCTTGGGAGAATGAAAGGACATGCAGGCGGACTGGCCCCTGCAGGTCATCCAGGTGGATCCAAGAAAGCGAGCGAAACGATCGACCGACGCGGATCCCCATGTGGCCCCGCGCTCTCAGTCCCTTTGGGCTTGGGCCAAACTCTGGCGAATGGTCTACTGGACGCGGACGAGCGCCGCGCTCGCGGCAGGGACGTACACGGAAACGCTATTTCCCGATGTCGTCTGAACGTAAGGTGCGTTGCGCGGCCAATCGCCCGCTGCCGAGACCTTGGCGCCGGCAAGAGTCACGCTCCCTGCCGCTGTCGTCAGGCTGCCCGTCCCCTGCAGATAGATCGCACTCGCGCTACTCACCGCGGCCCCGAGGTTCACCGTGGCGCTGACCGCAGTCGTGGCGTTCCTGTTGTTGAGCACCACGCTGGTAAATCCGTTCGCCTTGATGGCCCACGCGGTGAAATTCTGGGCGCTAGTGGTGACGGTCGTAGAAACCATCGAGCCCGCGCCCGCTTGGGAGAAGAGGAGCATCCCGTAGTATTCCGGCTGCACCTGCACGACGACGCCATTCTGCTCCTGGATCGGCTCATAGTAGAAAGGAACCGTTCCATCCATACCGGTCTCGCCGTTGTGGAAATTGATACCGCTCGCGCCGCGCTTGGCAGACTCGAACATATAGTCGATCGCCCAGAGAGCCGAGATGAACGTGTTGCTCAGGTTCTGCTGGCCGTGACCGGAGCAGGTGTTGTTTTCGTCCATGCGCCAGCCTGCGATCTTATCTTTTGTTGCTGCACTCTGGACGGCATCGAAGATGCCGGTGAGCTTGGACGTTGTAATTTGGAGGTTGGCCAATGAGCAATCCGTCGAACCGGCCCCGGCAACGTAGGAGTGCTGCGTCAGGAGCGCGAGCTTGCTCCCCCACTTGGCCGACTCGGAGTCTGCGAACGGAACAGTAAACGACGTGACGGATCCACTGGTGGAAGCCGGCCCAGCCAACACGGCTCCCGGTGTGGCGAGGATGGCGGTCGCGAACGACTCATACTGCGTCTTTTGGTTGGCCCACGTGGCGGTCTTGTCTAACTCGTTGCCGATCTCGATTGCGACAATGCTCGACGGACATTTGCCCATGACATAGGCCGCCTCTGCCGCCGAAGCAGTCACGTTGTTCGACTTGTAGTTGACGGCATAGATGACCTTGCTTCCGTTCGTCGCGGCCAGAAAGCCGCACAGCTGGTCGACCCCGCCGGTCGTGACTTTGGTGTTGAACGGCTGCCCGTTGGGCTGAGAAGGTGCCGTCCCCGTGCCAGCCCAGCTGCAAACCTCGACGTCGTTGGCCCCAATCCGCATCATCGGAGAACCAAGGAGCTTGTAGAGCGCAATCAGGTTCGTGTTATTGCTCGTGAGCGAGCCATTCATGATGTGCGTCTTCTCGTAGCTGAACCCGGCATAATCGGCGCCGATTGTTCCCACGGTCGTGTTGGGGGTCACCGTCACAGTCGCAGTGGTCCCACCAGTGCCCGATGGCCCGCCAGTTACGGGCGCACCCCAACCGGGCGAAGTGCTTGTGGTGGTGTTTCCGCCTGCAGAAGCGCCGCCCCTGCTGGCCGTGCTTCCGCCCGTTGCCGTGGCTCCACCTGCGGGCGTGGTCCCGCCTGTGCGGGCCGCGGATCCGCCCGAGCCGGCCGCGATTCCACCCGCGTTGGCTGCGGTTCCACCCGCATTGGCTGCGGTCCCACCCGCGTTGGGAATATTTCCACCTGAGCCGGCCGTGATCCCGCCCGTGTTAGAAGTGTTTCCGCCCGAGCCGGTCGTGTTTCCGCCCGCGTTGGCCGCTGTCCCACCACTGCCTGCCGTGGTTCCGCCCGCGTTGGGAGTGTTCCCGCCCAAGCTGGTCGTGGCTCCGCCCGCGTTGGCCGCTGTCCCGCCACTGCCTGCCGTGGTTCCGCCCGTGTCAAAAGTGTTTCCGCCACTGCCATTGGCGGGGGCGCCGGCACCCGAGCCACTGCACCCAGACATGAACGCCGCGGCTAGTAGCGCCGGACCAGCGACGCTATAGAGAATGACAGTCGACAACGGGCTCCTGCTGTTCATGAACATCTCCTTACGATCCACAGGGGGAACGACTTGGGGAAACGGGTCACAGGACATCCCTCTCTGTTCGTAAAGTCGTCGCCGCAGCTCAGGCGGCTTCTCGGTGGTAGTAATTCAGGAGGCCACTATTCCTCCTGCTTCGTGTGGTCCTGTCGTGGTGTCCAGCGCTCGAATGCCATGTGTTCCTCCGGCACTCTGGCGGTTCAGCCATCCAGATTCAAGCTGCGAATCTCCGCGAATTCGTGGGAGAATATTGGCGATAGCTTTCCGGACACCAAGGGTGATCGGCGCCGGCCGTCAACCCAGAAGATCAAGATCGCCGACGATCGCTCGCAGCAAACCTTTGTGCTGGATAAGCAGTTCCTTGGCGCGTGCGGCGTTTACCCGGGCGTGGTGCATGACCAGGGCGACCTTGGCCCGGCCGCCCGCCTTCTTGATGAGCTTGACGGCTTCCTCGTCGGGCAGGTTGGTCAGCCGGGTCACCACGTGCGTGGCGCGCTGCCAGCCCCGCGGTGTGGTGGGCCGCACGTCGACCATCAGGCCCCCGTAGGTCTTGCCCAGACGCACGAACGCCGCGCTGGAAACTGCCTCTAGCGCCACCTTGATAGCCGTGGCGGCTTTCAGTCGCGTGCAGCCGGCAATCATCTCGGGTCCTGGAACAAGGTCGATCACAACGTCAGCCAGCGGATCAGCCGAAGGCATCGGCCCCGCACAGGTGAGCAAGACAATGGAGGTGCGCCGGAAACGCGCGTATTCCAGTGCCGCTTGCAAAAAGGGCGAGACTTCACCGTCGGCAATGGCGCAGACGACATCCTGCGGCCCCACGGCTGCCCGGCGCATACGCTGTTCGGCTTCGCGCCGGTTGTCCTGCGCGGCCTCGGCTGCCCGGGTCAGGGCGGCAGGCCCACCCGCGATGATCGAGGTGACCAGCGACTGCGGCAGCCCAAAGGCGGGAACGCACGCCGCGGCCTCCAGCGCGCCCAGCCGGCCAGCCGTGCCCACGCCCACGTAGACCAGGCGTCCGCCCGCTGCCAGCTTCTCGGCCATCAACTGCGCCGCCGCGCCCAGCGCCGCGGTCCGCGCCCGCACCGCCTTGACGGCGTTGGTTTCGTCTTCGAGCAGCAGCTTGACCACTTCCTCGGGCGGCAGCGAATCCAGCATGGCCGCGCGCGGATTTTCCCCGTCTTGCTGCGAATCTTGTCGAGGTTGGGGGCGAGATCGCGCCATGGCCCGGGATTGTCGCCCTGAAGCGGGCGAATGGAAAGAAAGCATTTCAGCGGCGCGGCCGAGCCAGTTGGAATAGAGGCTGGAGCCAGACAAGTCTATACTGCTGCCAATGCGAACCTTACTTTTCCTGGCTTTGTTGACCGTGGCTTGCACGAAGGCTATGCCGCCGGCGGCGCCACCACCGCTTCTGCCGGCCCATCTGAGCGATCCTGACCACAGCCCGCCGCCTTCGTGTCCGGGCTACAGCCACCTTTCGGCCGTGGGCGCGTCGAAAGAGGGGTACGAGGCGGCGCTGGCCAATGCGAAACGCAACCTGCTCACCAAATTGGGCAACAACATCCACATCGAGGCCGAGTCGTTTTCTCGCCTGGTCAGCACGAATGGCCAGGATTCGGCCGAGTATCGCGACGTGCAGCGCGTGTTGGAGAAGGTCGACTTCGCCCACCCCGATCTGATCCAGATCGTCGGGTCCGCGCAACGCTGGGGCAACGAACTCTATCTGGTCGCGTGCCTGGCGCGTGGCCCGGCCATCGCGCGGTTGGAAAGCGATCTCGATCCCGAGGTCAAGCGCTTCGATACATGGGCAGACACCGCGCAGGAGGCGCAGGCCCGCGGCGATAGGCCGGCGTTCGTGGCGGCGCTACACAACGTGGCCGCGTCCATGGCCGCGATCGCGCCCAAGCTGGTGCAGATCCGCGCCCTGGCGGGCGGGCCGGCGCGGGTTGAACAGCGTTTGGCAGCGCGCTGGGTGGCCCTGGTCGAGGCATCGACCAAACTGCGCGCCCAGGTGCGTTTCGTCCTTGATGTGCAGTCGGGCGAAACCATGAGTTCCGTGGCTGCGGAGTTGACCGAGTTCTTCCGCGAGGCCTTGGCCCCGCTCGGCAGCGAAGTTCGCCTGGCTGCGGCTTGTCCCGAAAACGCCGCTGCCACCTACTTGGTTCGCGTTCACGCCAAGGCCGAATGTGGCCGCGGCAGCTTGGGCTCCACTTGTCGACCGGTATTTGAGGTGTTCGGTCATGAATGCGCCTCGGGCCGGCAGGTCTTTCGCTCGGCCTTGGAAAAAAGCAAGGTCAATGCTGCGGATCCGCGCGGTGAAGATCAGGCCTTGCGCGCGATGGTGCGGAAGCTGGACCCACAAGCCATCCGCGCCGAGTTGCGAGACGCGATGAAGTCCGAGCTGCCGGGTGAGGACAAGTAATGGGTGCGAGGAAGCATTTCGCCATTGGCCTGGCCTTGCTGTGTGCCGCGACCACTGCCTGGGCCGCGCCCAGCAAGACCGTCAGCCAAATGGGGCCAGTGAAGGTCGGTCAGCCCTGCCCGAGTTTCGCCGGCCTGACCCTGGCCGACCACGCACTTTCCCTGAGCAAGCTGCTGGCGCCTGAAGAGGGACGCGCGACCGCCGCCGTGGTGATCTCTTTCTTCGCCACCTGGTGCAAGCCGTGCAAGGCACAGCTTCCCGTGATCGAACGCGTGGTCGCGGACAGCAAGGACGTTCGCGGCGTGCTCGTCGACTACGGCGAAGACCCTGACGTCGTGGCTCGCTTCGTCCAGGCCGACAAGCTCAAGCTGCCCGTGATTCCCGACAAGTTCACCAAGATCGCCGCCCGGCTGGGGGTTGGCGAATCGTTGCCGCGCACTCTCGTGGTGGACGGCAAGGGCAACGTGACCACCATCTTCGACCACGAAGGCGACGACTTCGAAAAGGCGTTGCGCACAGCGATCGAGGCAGCGGCAAACGCCCGGTAGACGCAATTGGTAGTCACCTAGCACTACTGATTCAAATTCTCCCGTCGCCGTCGCTGCTGCGGTCCTCGCCCGCTGCCTCACTCCTCGGTTAAATACGTCAAGTATTCGCCCTCGTCGTTCGTTGCGGTCGAGTCCCTCGCGACGCGCCGGCTCGGTCCGAATTTGAATCAGTAGTGCTAGCCGGCGCAGACCATTCCATCTCGGCGGCGGGCCAATGCTCAGGGCGGACGTCGGGAAGCCTGGTCTCGACGGGATGCCAACTGTGCGCACCAGAGAGCGCGGCCACCACTGCCGGAATGGGACGAGCGAAGACACCTGGAAGATCGACTTCACCAGGGTGAGTGGCCGCGAAGGCGAGCGACTCGCGTCCGGGCGTGAATTGAGCGTTGATGCCTGGCTTGTTTCCGCGCGGGTCGATTCGCAGAAATCTCTGGTCGGGCATCTGGACACCGACCAATCCGTGAAGGACGAAAGAAGGCACCCCGTCGTCGAGCCGCAGACGTTGGTAGCAAAGCCCAGCCGGAATGTTTGTCGCGCGTAGCAGGGCGACGAGCAGGTGGCTCTTGGCGTAGCACAGACCGGTGCGTTCGCGGAGAACCTCGGAAGCGCGCAGAGTAATCCTTCCCCGCCCCGCGTCGCCTGTATGAGCGATGGAGTCGCGCACCCAATCGAAAAGGATGGAGATGGTCTCAAGGCCGGCGGCCCCAGAGGTGAGGCGAGCGGCAAGCTCGCGGAGGGCATCCGATTGCCAGTCGATCAGGTCGCAGGACGCAAGAAATGGAGCGCGGTCGAAAGAACTCATTGCGCCCCTGTCAGCACATCCAGCGTATTTTGGATCAGGTTCGGATCCAGGCGATCACCGTGCCCTGGTATCACGACCGTAGCGGGAAGCTCGGCCAAGGTGCGTACAGCTCGCGGCCAGGACTCGAGATCAGCGTCGGCGATGTTCCCGACCCTGTTCCCGCTGAGGATCATGCAGCCTCCATACAACAGACCCCGTGACGGGAAGAAGACCGCCACCTTGTCGGGTGCCTGACTCGGCCCGGGATAGATGACCTGCACATCCTCGGTTCCGAACTTCAGAACAAGCCCCTCGGTGATCGGGAAGACGTGATCGGGGGGAACGTACGGAATCCTTGCGTGTACCGCATAGGCGGGAGCGGCACGGTTGCCGATCATCTCCAGGATATGCTGGCGAGTCTTCTCGCCCCTCTCGCGCAGAAGCCTGACCGTCAGATCCGATCCGTAGACGGGAATGTTGGCGTCGCGCAGGGCAGAGTTGCCGCCCAGGTTGTCCACGTGAAAGCCGTTGTTGATGGCGACAATCCTGCGCTCGCCGAAACGAGATCGCGCCCAATCGAGCAGCCGCCGCGTCGCCTCGGGTGTGTACGGCGTGGCCACGAGGACCAAAGTCCGATCCGCCATCTCGACCAGAAGCGAATTCGCGGGCCAAGGGAGCTCATGGGTGACCTCGTAGGCACCGGTCGCAACCGCCCGCAGGTGAAGGCCCTCCTGTAGATCGATGGTTTGCAGCAACCGTGGATTGGCAGCATTGGCCGACGACACAGCGTTGGTGTGAGCAGCGCAGCCGATGCACGCCACGAGGACGAGTGCCATTATCCAAGTCTGTTCGAGTCGATGAGTGTCCACTGTTTGTCCGTCAAACGGCTTGGGGTTCAGCGGCGATCCCGCGGCAGCGTTCGTTGATGTTACACCAATGTCCCTACGGCGGGATCGTCAGTCTGCAACGGCTGCAGCGGTTTGTTCGGCAGCCTTCCGAAGAGTATTCTTGAAGCGTGACTCAGACCCTCGAAAACGTCTTCTCCCAGCTGTCGTCCCTTCCAGCCGACGAGCAGGATCGAATTGCCGGATGGCTGCAATCCGAACTCGTGTCCGAGGAGGGATGGACGCGTCGATTCGCCCAGTCTCAAGACCTGCTGAACGCCCTCGCCGATGAAGCCCTGGCCGACCTGGCCGCGGGTCGAACAACCGATCTCGATCCGGCCAAGATGTGAGGTCACGCCCCAATTAGGTTCGTGGCACCCACGCGTGTTCCACAACTACAGGCGCCGACGAACGTACGTGGCTGAGAGGATCCGTTGGTCCTTCACGTGGAATTCACATCCATAGCCTCCTCGCGTGCTGGTATCCAGAACGAGACCGGGCCTTCTCCCAGGATTTGTAGGGGACATGAACAAGTGCCCACGGCTTTCCGCGGCCGACCGAGCATCTTCGACCATTGTGCCGATCGGCAGTGCCTTGCAGAAGGACTCCATTTGGGCGCCGCGGACTCGCGGCCGGACAACAACGACCCACGCGGTCCCGAGGATCGCTACAAGTGCGACGATTCCGGCTATTCGCCCCCTTGACACGGTGTCATGTTTGTCTACCCAACTTTGTATTCAAACGCAGCTTCGCGCCTTCCGGCGTTTTTCGCAAGCACTGGCGGGCCGCCCTAATCCCGCGACGAGCGAAGCGAAACAGCAGAGGCCGTTGGAATACCAGGGCTTTCCATGATCAAGCCGTGCACCCAAGCGGGACAATTCTCTGGAGGTATTGCCGTGGCCGTGGTCGAGAAGACGTCCGGCCACGGCCACGGCCACGGCCACGTCTACGACCACGACATTCAGCGGCTATCGCGGGATTACGGGGCCGTCTGCCTTGCGAATCGTGCCTACTTCTTGGCGTCGCGGGCGCAGCGGAAGCCGAGGATTTGGCTGCGGGTGTTGGGTTCGCGCTTGGCGCGGTAGCCGGCGCGGACCCAGGCGGGGTCGAAGTTGGTCCAGCTTCCGCCGCGAAACACGCGCAGGGATTGGTCGCCCTGCGGCTGTGGATTCGAATCGTCACTGTAGTTGGCGTAACTGTCAGCGGTCCATTCCCAGACGTTGCCGGCCATATCGAGAACATTGAACGCGCTGGCGCCTCCGGGATAGCTGCCCACGGGCGCGGTGATGGGCCAGCCGTCATTGCCGGGATACATCTGCTGTGTGGAACACTCGCCGCCGCAGGCATTCAGTTTAGTCGCGTCGGGTCTGTCGTTGCCCCAGGGATAGATGCGCCCGTCCTTGCCGCGGGCTGCGAATTCCCATTCCGCCTCAGTGGGCAGGCGGCCGCCGGTCCATACGCAGTAATTGACCGCCTGGTTCCAATCCACGCAATTAATGGGGTGCTGGTCGGTGCCCTTCTTTCCCCAGGTGCAAAAGCCTCGTCCTTTGGCCTTGTCTTCGGGCTTGATGTCTCTCCAGTCGACGGTTGCGGTCGGGGGCGGACAACCACCGCTCTTCACACAGGTATGGAACGCGTCGACTGTAACCTCGGTCCGGTCGATGCAGAAGGGCGCCACGGTCACCTTGTGGACGGGCTTGGCGTAGTCGGGATCCCCCATCCAGAACGTGCCGCCTGAAATCGCTATCTGATCTTTGATACAGCCGTGAACCGGCTGCGGCGCTGGACGGCTCGCGGCCGCTGGCTCGGGATCCTGGGCCCGCGGCTGGGTAACTGGACGCGGCCCGATGTTGTTGGCCACAAGATTGCGGCCGTGCTCGCGCAGTTGGCGCAAGACCTCCAGCTCGGTCTTGGCGTCGATCTGATCCGTGGCGAGCAGACTGCCGCCCCTGGTCTCGTGCAGTTTCAAGGTGACGACGAAGGCGGCGTCGATGCGCACCACCCCGCCTGACACCACGAAGTCCGCGCCAATGTTGCGTGCGGTTTCCACTTCGCAGTCGCCCTCGCTGCAGTCCTTCTTCCCCATGTCCTTGAGCAACACCATCATGTTCTCGCGGGTCATCACCTGAACCCGCCGCCCGGCCAGCCCCTCGACCGCCCCGCCGCGAACCGCGTCGGCAAACGTGTCAAGCACATCGCCGTCGAGCCTGCCCTTGAGTTCGAGCACGGCCAGCCGCTTGGCCGTCGTCTGGGAAAACGCGGGCTGGCCAAGCAGCAGCGCGGACGCAAGACCGATGATGGTGGACCAGTGGGGTGAACGACCGAATATTGCCATGGCCCTAATGTCTCACGTCGGCCGCGAGCCTGCCAAGCCCTGCTCACAGGCGATGAACGAGCCGCTTCTCGGCGGCATCGTGTACCATCGCAGCTCCATGTCGCGAAAACCCAAGATCACGCTTGAGGTGACGCCGAAGAAGCCGCGGCTGGCCTGGCAGGGCATGGGACGCAGAGAGGTGGCGCACTCGTTTCCCGCGCAGGTCGTGGAGATTGTGCGGCCCGGCCGGGCTGTGAATCAGGCAGACGCCGTGACTGACTGGCCAAACAACCGCCTTATCTGGACCAGCGATAACTTGCTCGCGCTGCGGACGTTGCTTGACGAAAAGGAGCCATCGACGGGCCCGGCGCGCGCCCGGGGCAAGGTCGACCTAGTGTACATCGATCCGCCCTTCATGGTGAACGCTGATTTTTACGCCAATCGCAGCGTGGACGTCGACAGCCCCAAGCAAATCGAGGTCCTGGCCTACAAAGACACCTGGCTGCGGGGACTTGACGATTTTCTCACGATGCTGCGGGGACGGCTGGAACTGCTCAAGGACCTGCTTGCGCCCACCGGCAGCATCTACCTTCACCTCGACTGGCACGCCGTTCATTATGCGAAGGTGCTCATGGACGAGGTGTTCGGCTATGAGAATTTCCGCAATGAGATCGTGTGGCAAAGAACGAGTTCGCACAACGATCCAGGCAAGTTCGGTGTCATTCACGACACCTTGCTCTACTATGTCGCCTCCTCGCAGGCCCCCTACTGGGGCGCGCCGACCCTGCCGGTGCCCCCGGAATACTTCGCCGCACACGATTTCGAGGTGGACGAAGACGGCAAACGCTATCGTTGCCGCGATCTCACCGCCCGCTCTCACGGCGGCGTTTCGGGCCGGTTTGAATGGCGGGGCATGCGGCCGCCCAGTGGCCGCATGTGGGCCTATTCGTCCGTGGAGAAGTTGGAGAAACTGCTCGCCGCCAAGCGCATCAAGTTCACCAAGAGCGGTTTTCCGCGGCTCAAGCTGTATCTTGACGATGAAGTGACCCAGCCGATGCAGTCGATTTGGGCCGACGACGCCGCAGTGAACTCGGGAGCGGCAGAACGGCTGGGTTTCCCCACCCAGAAGCCTCTCAGTCTTCTCGAACGAATCATTTCTGCTTCCTGTCCACCCGGTGGGTTGGTGCTTGACTGTTTTGCTGGCTCGGGGACCACGGCCGAGGCGGCCGAGCGCCTGGGCCGCAACTGGATTGCCATCGACAGCAGCAAGTACGCCGTGCACCTGGCGCGAAAGAGGCTGGTTCAGCTTCACGGCCAGCCGCGTCCGCCAGACAAAACGGCATTCAAGTACGTCGAGTGTGACAGGTGCCGGAAGATCAGTCGAAAGGCAAAGCTGCAGAAGAGTCCCGGGACTTTCACTGTGCGCCCGTTTGCTTTCGAAATCGTGGGTGTTGACGCGCAAACGCGCCACGCGTCCCTTTCAATTGAACTGGATTGCCGAATTGCGGGTCGCACGGTGACTGTGGAACTCGCGCATTGTGAAGGCGACGGGGGGCGCGGGCGCGTCGACTTGTGGGCGGTGGACTGGGACTACGGTTCGCGGCGGGCGCCGGATGGCAAACCCATATTCCAAAGCGACTGGCAGAGCTTTCGCGGGTGCAAGGGCAAGACCGATTCTTTGGCCCTTTCAGCCCAGTTCAAGTACCCGCACCCCGGTCAATACTGTGTCGCTGCCAAGGTGACCGATGTCATCGACAATGAAGGCATCGCCACGATCCAGATCGAGGTGAAGTAGGTTCACGCCCAGGGCGTATTGAACCAAGGCCTCGGCGTCGCCCCAGTGGGCCTCGGGGAGCCGATCACGAGCCCGCGGGGCACACGATTTGGATTCCGTTGACCGGCGCGCGATCCAGTGCCGCGCCCGACGGTCGCGGTCGCGCAATCAGCGTGAAACTCGGCCCGCTCACGCTGCGAAACACGACGTAGTTGCCGGGGCTGCCTGCGCCCCCATCCGCGCTGGACGCCAAGACGTACTTGGCGAAGGCGCTGGGGGGCGGACCAGTCTGTGCCACGGAATACGTCGTTGAACCAATCGAATACTCGGACTGGCGCGTGGCCCCCGACAAGACGTCGGAATAGGAGTAGACGTACACATCGCATCCGCTGCTCGGCGGGGCGGGCAGGCCCGTCACGTTGATGGTCGCGGGCGCGCTCGTTGCCCTCGGATCCAGATAGCCGTTCATCATGCGATCGTCGCCTGGAACGTCGGTCGAGCCGACGCTCCAGACGTCCGGCGCCGAGTCTACCGAGGTCACAATCCAGCTTACGGCCACGTTGGTCACGTCGCCGCCCGCCGATACCAGCGCGGGGATTGTGCCTTCGGCACCCGGGGCGCTGTTCCAATGCGTGGCGGGTATGACCCCCGCCGACTCGCTGGCCCCCATCACGGTTGTGCCAAAAGTCCCCGTGGCGCCCGTCGGTCGTCCCCCGACGAAGTCGATGCTGATGATCAGAGCGCCGGTCGCACCGCCGGTTTCAACTGTGTCGGCGCCAGAGCTGTCACCACCCTCTGTTCTGGCGCCATCCCACGATCCCGCCTCGGGTTGGCCGGCGTCGCGGGCCGCGCTATCGAGCGCCAGCGGGGCATCGACAGAGAAGGGAACATCCAGCCCGACATCCTGGGGCCATGGAGCGTCCGTCGCGTCCCTGGCATCCGTCGCCAGCGCGCCTCCTGAGCTAGCCATTCCGTCTTGACCTGTCTCACTGATTCCCGATCCATCCACCCCCGGGCCCGCGTCCGCTGCGCTGGCAGTGCCCCCCGTGGAGGTGCCCCCGGTCACGGTGCCGCCGGTGGCAGCACCACCGGCCGAGACGCCACCACCCGAAGCGCTGGCGGCGGCATCCAGTCGGGCCGTGAAGGTTGTGCTGCCGCCTGCGCCCCCCGCTGCATTCCCGGCCTCGTTTCCGGCATCCTTGCGACCGATCCCAGGTGGTGTGAGATCTACACAAGCCCCAGAAAGTAGGGTGAGAGTGAGAACCAGCGGGAGCGACGCGCGCGATCGAGTCGAGTTCATTTTCTGACAGTATCGCAGAATTCCGGGCATGGAGGGAACAGCGATTGGACGGGCAAATGTGAAGTAGTTCACCCCCAGGGCGTATTGAACACCGGCCGGACGCGGATGGCTGACACACTGGAAGCGCGGCCAGGAGACTGCAGTGGGACGTTCCTGCCGTGACGAAGAACGGTCTTGGTCAGGAAAAGGCCCAGCGCAATCCACAATCCGCCGCGCAACCGGCGCAACAACACCAGGGCCATGGCCGTGGGGGCGTCAATCCCCAGGGCGGTGCAGGCCGCGAAGACCGCGGATTCGACCACGCCCACCTGGCCAGGAATGGGAGCACCCAGCGCCGAGGCGAGCATGGACGCGGCTCCCAGCCACGGTGCCAGCATCGGATTTTTACCCAACAGCGCCAACAACAAGGCCATCTCAGCCACAATCCACAGCTTGCCCGCCAGGTGGAGCAGCACGCTGCCGAGCACAAGTCGCGGCTGCGAAAGCAGGGCCATACGCGCGGAAAGCAGCAGGCGAGCGCATCGGGCCACCCGACCGTTTCCGCCATCCAGCCGGCAAAAAGGCGCAATCAGGATGGCGAGTACGACAGCGAGGACAACCGCCAGGCTGGTCGCGCCTGCCCAGGCGCAAGCGTGCGCGCTCACCAGCGACGTGGAAGACCAGGGCAGAAACGCCGCGCCGGCCAGCAAGAGTGCGGTCGCCGCGATGTGGGTTCCGTTGTCGAGGCCCAGCGCGACCAGGGTGCCCCCTCGCACGCGCGGGTGAAACACCAGCGCCTTGAGCGGCTCGCCCGCCACACCCGCGCCGAGCTCGTTGCCAGCCTGGGAAGCCACGTAGGCAGCAAACGCCACCGTCGGTCGCGGGCGCAGTGGCTTGGGCACGAGCATCAGCCAAGCCCAGCAATGCAGGATCATTCCGACAAGGGGCATGATCGCAACCAGCAAGAAGCCAGGACCAACCCGTTCAACACCCCGCCAGACCGGTTCCACGCCAACCCGTCGCAACAGAACGATCAAGGCTGCCACGCCCGCGATGAGCAGGGCCGCACTCAGCCAGCCCGTGCCGCGAAACATTCTGGTGGGAGCAGCGGTACTTGAGCGCATCATGCAGCTTGGTTGTGCAAACGCGGGACCAATTCCGACGGCTGGCGAACTGCCAGCAGACGCACCCTGCGTGTTCAAGAACTGACAGATCCGCCCCGCTGCTTGGGCGATCTTCAACGCCACCCGGGTGACGGGAGAATCTCGATGAGTAGTGCTAGGCTGCCGGCGCAGTGACAAGGCAGCGCATCTTGATGGCCGCGTGGTGGCTGGGCGTGGTGGCTGGCTCGACCATGCTTCCGCGCTCGGCGTGGGCGCAAGCGCCTGCATCCCAGCCCGCTCTCTTTCCCCTGTCCGAGGTGCGCCCCGGTCTCGTGGGCGAGGCGGTCACGGTTTTCGAGGGTGTGAAGCCCGAGCGTTTCAAGGTGCGCGTGGTTTCGGTGGTGCCGAACTTTCTGCCCAAGCAGGACATCATCTTGGTACGTGCCGAGGATCCACGCGTCGCAAGCTGCGGCATCGCGGCCGGCATGAGCGGCAGCCCGGTCTACATCGACGGCAGGCTCATGGGCGCGATCGCCTACGGCTGGAGTTTTTCCAAGGAAGCCCTGGCCGGCGTAACCCCCATCGAAAACATGCGGGCGGGAATTCAACGACCGCGACGTCCGCCGGGTGATCCGTTCCTGGTCGACAGGGGATCTGCCTTGGCGCCCGGGCCGCTGGCCGCGCCCGCTGCTGGCGAGCCGCGCCTGCAGCCCGCATCCCTGCCCCTGGCCGTTTCAGGAATGTCCGACGCGGCCATGCGCGACCTGGGCGAAACTCTGCTTCCCTTCGGCTTGGTTCCCGTGCGCGCGGGCGGCAGCGGCGGAAAGCAGCCGAACGTCCCATCGACCGAGGCTTTGCAGCCGGGCGCCACCGTGGGCGTTGCCTTCATTCGCGGCGACATCAGCGCCGTGGCCATGGGCACCCTGACCCAGACAGAAGGGGCAAACGTGATCGCGTTCGGCCACCCCATGATGGGCCTGGGCGAAGTGAATCTGCCCCTGGTTTCCGGTCAGGTACACACCATCGTGGCCAGCCTGTCGAGCTCGATGAAACTCGCCTCGCCTTTGGCTGAAATCGGCGCGGTGGTGCAGGATCTTCCCGCGGGCATCGTGGGCGAGCTGGGCCGCCACGCCCCGACGGTGCCGGTCGAGGTGCTGGTCACCGCGCGCGGCGAGAAGAAGACTCGATTCCAGACCCAGATCGCCCTTCACCGCCGGCTGCTCCCGATGCTGGCAAGTGCCGTAGTCAGCAGCGCCCTTTCCGAGGCTGAGCCCGACGTGACCGACATGGTGATCGCCATGACCACCCGCCTTGACGTTCGTGGCGCCGGCAGCGTCGAGGTTCGCGACCAGATCTTTTCAGCCGATGGGCTGTCGAGCCGGGCTTTGGCCCAATCGCGCGGAGGCAAGGCGCTGGCCGACCTGCTCAGCAATCCCTTTGAACCCGCGGTGATCGAGCGCATCGATGTCGACATCCGCGTGGAGTACCGCAATGACGTGGCCGAGATCATCGGTGCCTCCTTGCCCGACGAGCGGGTGCAGCCGGGAGAAACCCTGCCAGTGCGTGTGGTCCTGCGCCCCTATGCGGGCAAGGAATTCATCGAGATCGTGCCGGTGTTGATTCCGCACGCGCTGGCTGGCAAGACCATCAAGATCGACGTGGCCGCGGGCGGGCTGGTGCGGCCTGATCTGCCCAAACCCGAAACCCTGCACGGCCTGATGGAGAACCTGCGCGTCTCCTATCCGAGCCAATCCATCGTGGTGAGTCTGAGCACGCCAGACAGCGGCGTGTCCTTGCGCGGCCGCCTGATCCCCAACCTGCCTGACTCGGCCCTGGACACCCTTCGTTCGGCCAACCAGACCCGCCGTGCCGACGCGTACCGGGTGGCGAATCGAACCGCGCACCCTTGCGATAGCCTGGTCAGCGGACGGCAAGAACTGACCGCCAGGGTCCGCCAATAGGCGCGTGGGGAGCCGGCGAGCTCCCCCTTCGGGGGCTTCGGGACGGACGCCCACCCCGCCCGCCCCGCGCTTCGCGCGCCCTCGTTGCTCGCCGCGGACCATCGCGGGAGGGTTTGGCGAGGCCGAGCGAAGCGAGCGGGCAGGCGGTGGTGGGTGGGGAGCCGAAGGGCGAAGCGAACCCTTTCAGGGTTCCCATTGCAAATGCAAACGTCCCTAACTACTTCACTACGCGTAGCTGAGGCCGGCATTTTGGCCGCTCCGGCGCTTGAAGGATCATGCCTTCGCTTTCGATTTCCGTCGCCTCGTCCGATGGCGGGATGGAACGCAACCAGGGCTCGTCCACCGGCGGCGCCGCCGATTCGTCAGGCGCTAGACGCGCCGGCACGGGCAGGCAGGCGTCGTCCCCTTGCACGGAAAGGCGCAACTCGTGCGGGACGTCTTCGCTGTAGGGCACGCCGCAGCCGTTGGTGCAGGCGATCACGTAGACGGCCGACCAGGGCACGTAGGTTCGATGCGAAACCCGGGAGAACGACAGGGTGGCGCTCACCCCGGCGTCGGTGACTTCCAGGTCGTGGATGGGAACCGGCATACTGCGGCCGTACTGCAGAACCAGATGGGCTTGGGAAGCGAACGAGGCCGGCACAACCACGCCAGGCCGGCGGGCGTCGATGTGCAAAGATACCCAGCCTTCGTTCAGCAAGGCCAGAAATGCTTTCTGTTTGGATGGTCTCTCGCTACCGTCCATGGCTGACCTGGGGCCCAGAACTCGCGGAAAACCCTGATTTCTTACCTCTCCAAACGGGGCTGCGCCAGGAGCAGATCGAGTCAAGCACGCAAAGCCTTGGACCCGAACGACTTTCTGCGCTACCCTTTCCAGCGCACAGTGTCGGCATGCTCCTAACGTTTTTGTCTTCCCGCCGCTGGCCGCGCGGTTCGCTATAATGTCTCAACTTTGGCATTGGATATGAATCGGCCGCGACTTTTCCCCACCTCGCTTCCAATCTCCTCCCCACCCCGGGCCCTGTCGGGCTGGAGGGCGCGTCTGGCCAGCGATCCCATTCCGCGCTTGCTGCGTGAGGGTACGCCCAGTGTGCTGGCGCGCGTGCGTCGCGATCTCATCGACGACAGCGAAGCGCCCACGGCCCATGAGATTGCCGGCTACCGCGAGGTTCAGGCGGTGCTGCGCAAGATGGAGAAGAACGGCACCTACCAGGCGCACGCGGCTGACAAGGGCATTGGCAGCGACGAGTTCGCCACCTGTCTTGCCACCGTGCGTGCTCTCGACCGTCTGGCCGACCTAGGCCTGCGGGTCGAGGGCGAAGACGGGGCCACGCCTCAGTTGCGCAAGATGGCGGACGTGATCCTGGCTTCACAGGCCAGCGACGGCGGGATTACCGATCTGGCGCTGGCCGACGCCGCCAAGGCCCGCCCCAAGACAGTGGCGTTGCACTTTCACGGCTGGGCCATATCGGCGCTGTGCCGCGCCGGCTTCGAGGCCGACCCACGCGTCGAAAAGGGCTTCCAGCTGGTTCTGTCGCAGCGTCAGGACGATGGCGGCTGGGCCTGGCGGGGTGTGCGAACGGATTCGGCGGCACGACCGTCGAGTCACCTGGTGACCGGGATGGTCTTGCGCGCCTTTGCCTCGGCCACCCAGCGTCGTGCCTCGCGCGAGGCGCGTCGGGCCGCGGAACTTCTGGCCACGCGCTTCCTGCAGCCTGATCGCTACGAGGACCGCAAGGCACCCTCGTACTGGGAGATCCTGACCGAGCCGCGTTTCTACACTGACGTGCTCGATGCGCTCGACACCATCACCGCCATCGGACTTGGTAAGGAAAACTCGGGCGTGCGCACCGCCGAGGCCTATCTGCGTTCGCGCCAGTCGTCTGATGGCTTGTGGTACCCAGGCGTGCCGGTCAAGAGCGAAGGCCCGACGTCGCGCTCCAGCAAGACCGGGGGCAAGCCAGCGGGCAAGGACAAGGACGTCGCGGACGCGATCTGGTTGACCCTGCGGGTGCTGGTTGTCCTGCGCCGGATCAACTAGTAAACCGAAGCGCATGACCGCTGAACATCGCCACGACCTGCGGGTCGAGGAAATCCGGGCGATCCACGATCGTCCCTTGCCCGAGTTGCTCTTTCGCGCGCAGGAAGTTCACCGCCAGCATCATCGCCCCAACGAGGTGCAACTGTGCGCCCTGCTGTCGGTGAAGAGCGGAGCGTGCCAAGAAGACTGCGCCTACTGTGCCCAGTCGACTCGTTACGCGACCCACGTGAAGCCAGGGCGAATGCTAGGCCGCGACGAAGTCGTGGACGCGGCCGAGCGGGCGCGGGCCGCGGGCGCCACACGTTTTTGCATGGGCACCGCCTGGCGCGACGCCAAGGACGGGCCAGCGTTCGAGGCGGTGCTGGACATGGTGCGCGCCGTGCGCGGCGTGGGCATGGAGGCGTGCCTGACCATGGGCATGCTGACCGAAGAGCAGTGCCGCCGCCTGGCCGAGGCCGGGCTCACCATCTACAACCACAACATCGACACCTCGCCGGCCTTTTACGGATCGATCATCACCACCCACACCCAGGAAGAGCGGCTGGCGACCCTGGCGCGGGTTCGGGACGCAGGCATGCGCATCTGCTCGGGCGGAATCATCGGCATGGGCGAGTCTATCGACGACCGCTGCGCCATGCTGGCCACCCTGGCCCGCCTGGATCCGCACCCGGAAAGCGTGCCCATCAATGCGCTCGTGCCCATCGCGGGCACGCCCCTGGCGGAACGGCCGACAGTGGATCCACTGCAACTGGTACGCGTGATCGCCACGGCTCGCATCATCATGCCGAAAGCACAGGTGCGCCTGTCGGCTGGTCGCGCGGCTCTGACCCGCGAGGCCCAGGTCCTGTGCTTCGTGGCTGGGGCCAACTCGATCTTCTACGGCGAAAAGCTGCTCACCACCGGCAATCCCGACGTGCAGGCCGATCAGCAACTGCTGCGCGACGCCGGCCTGCGCCCGGCCCCGCCACACCACTAGGCCCGCCGACTAAGCGCGCAGTTCTTCGCCGCGCACCAGGCGACGGATGTTGTCCTTGTGGCGCCAGGTGACCAAAATCGTCGTCGCCCCTGCGAAGGCCAGGTTGGGAACGCTGCCCGCATTGAACAGCCAAAGAAATGTGGCGAGGCTGGCCACCGCTGCCAACGACGCGACCGACGAGATGCGAAAGGCGGCAAACAGCGCGACCCAGACCCCGGCGCAGCACAGGGCGGGCAAGGGTGCGAGGGCCACGCCCGCGCCGAGAGAAGTGGCGACCCCCTTGCCTCCGCGGCCCTTGAGAAATAGAGAGAAGACCTGTCCGAGCACGGCAACCAGCCCAGCCGTCGCTGGCAGCCAGGCGAGATCGAACAGCCGACCCGCCAGCACAACCGGAAGCGCGCCCTTGCCCGAGTCGATCAGGAGCACCACAAGCGCCCAGCGCCGGCCGAGCGCGCGCCCGACATTGGCAGTGCCGATGTTGCCGCTGCCCACCTTGCGCACGTCCACGCCCTTGGCCCGCGCCACCACGACGCCCGTGGGGAACGAACCCAGCAAGAAGACGGCTATCAGAAAGAGGATTTGCATGGCGCCGCAATTGTAGCCCCAGCGTTGTCCAAAGTGGGAGCCGCTACCAGATGACTTTCATGCCGTAGGATCCGAAAACGGGGTCCACGGTGATGAGTGGCAGATCTTCTGCCTGGGCCTGCGCGATCAGCATCCGATCAAAGGGATCGCGGTGTGGACCGGGCAGACTGCCGGCGCGCTGCGCGTGGTCGACCGTTATCGCCAGCGGAACGAACCCCTGACTGTCGAGGCATCCCTGTACGTCGACGGCGACCGCTGCCGCGCCTGGAAGCTTGCCGAGGCGGAACTTTGTACATATCTCCCAAACAGACGCCGCGCTCACCAGCACGGTGGTGTCGTCGCTGGCGATCAGGCGTCGCGCACGCTGGGACAGGCGGCGATCGCCATCCAGCCACCAGAGCAAGGCGTGGGTGTCGAGCACCACCCGCACGGCTCATCTCTCCCAGGCGTCGAGCTCGTCAGGCGGCAGGGGCTCAAAAAACGCTGCGGTGGTGCGCGCCTTGCCCCGAAGCGCGCCGAACATGCGCTTGCGCGGAGGCGTGGCCACGGGAACCAGACGAACCACAGGCGTGTCACCCCGGGCGATCACGACCTCCTCGCCCGCGCAGGCCTTCTTGATGAGACGCGAGAGATCCGTCTTGGCCGCGTGGATCGTTGTGCGCATGTGACAATGTTAGCTAACCAAGACTAGCTAGGCAAGCCCGGCGCCCGGCGCCGCGAAGAAGCGTTCCACGTCGTCGAGTTCCTCGGTGCGCGGGCATTCGGGGGGCAGGCTGGCGAGCAGCAGGGGACCGTAGCGGCGGCGGGCGATGCGGCCGTCGAGAATCGCCACCACGCCGCGATCGCTGCGTGTGCGGATGAGGCGGCCAAAGCCCTGTTTGAGCGCCAGGGCGGCGCGGGGAAGCTGGAAGCCGTTGAAGGGATCGCCGCCGTCTTCGCGGATGCGCTCGATGCGGGCCGCGGTCAGGGGATCGTCGGGCACGGCAAAGGGCAGGCGATCGATCACCACAAGGGACAGAGCCTCGCCCGGAACGTCCACGCCTTGCCAGAAGCTTTGCGTGGCCAGTAGGACCGAGCCGAGTTGCTGGCGCAGGGTCGCCAACAGGACGTGGCGCGGGCGTTCGCCCTGCACCAGCAGCGGAAAGCCGCCGTCGGCGCGTAGGTGCTCCTCGGCGATGCGCAGGTTGCGAAAGCTGGTGAACAGCAGCAGCGCCCGGCCGCGCGACAGGCGACACAATTCCAAGGCGCGCCCGGCTGCCGCGACGGCGAATCCCTCGTGGGTCGGGTCGGGAAGATCGACCGCCAGGTAGAGCAGGGCCTGCTCGCTGTAGCGGAAAGGCGAGGGGAAGGTCGACTCGCTGGCGGTGTCGGTCAGGCCGAGCCGACCGCGAACATAATCAAAGCGTCCACCTGCGCTCAAGGTGGCCGACGTGAAGATCAGGGGTCCGGGATGGCGGTCAAAGCTTTCGCGCAGAACGGGCGCGGCGTCCACCGGCGAGGCGCGCAGGGTGAGATTGCGACGCGAGACCACCACCCAGCGAATGGAATCCCGGCGCGCGGTACCTACGATCTCGGCAAGATCGCCACGCACAGCATCCGCCCGGCGCGAAAGTCCGGCCAGGGCCGCGGCCTTGGTCTGCGACGGGGCCTGCGCCCGCTCGACATCACTGCCATCGTCTTCGCTCAAACGCCGGCACAGGGCCACAGATTCTTCGAGGACGTTGTCGAGCTCGTAGTAGCGCTGTTGAGTTTCAGCGGCCCACAGATCGTCGGGCATTTCCACCCGCACTTCTTCGCCGCTGCCGCGCAAAGCCGGCAGACGGCGGCGCAGAACATCGGCCAGGACATGCGCCGCCGCCTCCAGCCGGCGCGCCACGGATTCCATCCGGTGGGCTTCCAGCGGCGGCGCAGGCGCGCGCAGCAGATCGCGCGCCAGAGCGAAAAACCGGGCGCTCGAAACCTGCACGCCAAAGACCTCAGTGGCCACGTCCTCGATTTGATGGGCTTCATCGAAGATCACCACTTCGTAAGGCGGCAGCACCTGGGCTTCGGGCCAGCGGCTGCGCAGGGCAAGATCGGCGAGAAACAGGTGATGGTTGACCACCACCACGCGCGCCGCCATGGCCCGTCGCCGCATCTGGGTGATGAAACAGCGTTCGACGTAGGGGCACAGGCTGCCGAGCCGCATCTCGGGGCTGGACGTGATCTCGCGCCAGATGGGCGCGCTGTCAGCGACGCCGTCAAGATCCGCGCGGTCGCCGGTCTTGGTTGTGGCGGCCCACGCGCGCACGCGCTCGTTTTCGTGCGACTTGGTGGCCGCGATTTCAAGCTGCTGGCTGTATTCGTCGAAGCGGCGCAGGCACAGGTAGTTGGCCAAACCCTTCATCACGGCAAAGGTGAAAGGCTCGGGCAGGGCACGCTGCAGGCGCGGCAGATCAATCTCGGCGATCTGGTCTTGCAAGGTGCGGGTGCCGGTGCTGATTACGACCTTGCGGCCGGAAAGAATCGCCGGCACCAGGTAGGCGATGGTCTTGCCGGTGCCGGTGCCCGCCTCGGCCAGCAGGCGCTCGTCCATGTCGATGGCCTGTGCCACGCGTTTGGCCATGGCAAGCTGGCCAGGGCGCGGTTCGAAGCCCGGCAGTTGGTCGGCCAGCAGGCCGCCGGGTTGCAGAATCCTGGCGACGGCTTGTTCGAGCGTCACAGCTCCCGCGTCACACTTGCCGGGCCACCGGCGCCGGGCCGTCGTCTGCGGCCAGGCCGCCAGCGCTCACGCTGCGGAAAAAGCAAGACGTCGCGTTGGTGTGACACGACGGCCCGTTGGCATCGACAATGTAGAGGATGGCGTCTCCGTCGCAATCCAGGCGCAATTCGTGGACCGGCATGGAATTGCCGGAGGTTTTGCCCTTCTCCCACAGTTCGTTGCGCGACCGGCTCCAGAAGGTAGCGAGGCCATTTTGCACCGTGGCCCGCAGCGCCTCGGCATTGGCCCATGCCAGCATGCGCACCACGCCAGTGGCGCGGTCCTGGGCGATGACCGGCACCAGGCCCTTTGAATCGAACTTCACGGCAGACAGCAACGCGTTGACGTTTCCAAGCATGGTCTCGATATCTACCCCATTTCTCTGCTCAAGGGCGGGCGAGAGTGAGCGCTGGATTGCCGCCACTGGCCGCAAGACTATGGTGTACAATTCACCGCATTGTCGCGACAACGCCTCCCCGCCACCGTGTCCGCAGCAAGGATCGTGGCCAAGGCCTGCCCGCCGTATGCCGCGCATGCGTCCAGGATTGGGCAGATCTGCAGACGAAAGGAAGTACCATGACGACGGAAGTGCGAATGACCATGTCCGGACTATTGGCCGGAGCTGGCCTGGTTTTCCTGATGTCTTCTATGGGCTGCAGCCAAGGTTCACCCCAGGGTGCCGGCAGTTCTGGCGGCGCCGCGCCCAGCGGGGGCAATTCCATCCCACCAGCGGGCAGCGGTGGAGCGGGCGGCAACAGCAGCGCGGCAGGTGGCGGCCTCGCGGGTGCGCCCGGGCCCGCCAGCACCGGGGGCACGGCAGGTGCCACAGTGGTCGCGGGTGGGGCCAGCGCAGTCGGCAACGGGGGTGACTCGGGCAGTGCCGCCGGCGGAAAGTCAGACACCGGAGGCTCGACCCCGACTAGCACCGCGGTCACTGGCGGTGCGGGAAACACCGGCGGAACGGCTCGCGCAGGTGGCGTGACGGCAGCCGGCGGAACCAACCCCGCAACCGGCGGAGCTACGGCGACGGGCGGTACCAAGGCGACGGGCGGTACCAAAGCAGCCGGCGGTGCGACGTCAGCGGGCGGTGCGACGTCTGCCGGTGGTGCGACGTCAGCGGGTGGTGCGACGTCAGCGGGCGGCGCGACGTCAGCGGGCGGCGCGACGTCAACCGGCGGCAGTGCCAGCGGATTGCCTGTCCTGGTGAGCACCATCGATCTCAAAGGTGTGAGCGGTTGTCCCGGTCTACGGATTGGCGACATCAACGGCGATGGCAAGATGGAGCTGGTCGTGGCGCAGCCCACTGACCAGACCACACTCGGCGACTATGGCCCCCAGTTCGCGGTCTGTGTCACCGCGTTCGATCTCAAGGGCACGCAGCTGTGGCAATACGGCAAGCCGGGCACTACCCATACCGCCAGTTCGGACATTCCGATTCAAGTCTACGACATGGACGGGGACGGCAAGTCCGAGGTCTTCGTCAACATGAGCACCACTGAGATGACGGTTCTTGACGGAACCAAGGGGACGTTGCTGCGCAAGATCACGCTGCCCCAGAGTGGGGCCAACGACTCCATCGATATCGTCAATCTTAGAGGCAAGCCGTGGCCCCAGGACATCATCGTCAAGACCCGCTACTCGCAAATTTGGGCGATCACCGGCATTGACGACGATACCAGCAAAGCCGGCACCTTGATATTCAACCACAAGATGCTCGCCAAGGACTCGGGAATGTCAGACCTCGGGACCGGACACTTTCCGCTGGCCTACGATTGGAACGGAGATGGCAAAGACGAGGTCATGTGTGGCTACGACTTCTTGAAGAGCGACGGCACCAAGGTCTGGTCCGCGACGACCCTCAAGATGCACGCCGACTCCATCGCCACAGGGGACATTGACGCCAATCCGGCCAATGGCAAGGAGATTGTCATCAATGGCGACGTGGCCGCGGCGTTCAGTTCGAGCACAGGCACGCGACTGTGGCAGGACACCCACACAACGGAAGCCCAGCAGATCGGCATCGGGGACTACCGGCCGGAATTGGCAGGGCTTGAGGTGGTTCTGCTGGATCGCCTGCGCACGGCTGCCGAAGGCTACAAATCCGAAAACGTACTCGTGGACCAACACGACAACCTATTGTGGAAAGAGACCCGGCCCAACAACTCGGGCTGGCTGACCGTCACGGAGAACATGAACAACTGGGACGGAAATAAGACCGACATGATTTTCTCCTACCGACGTAACGGCGCCCCGGATGGCAGCGGAGGCACCGGGACTTACCTTTACGACGGCCATGACAATATCGTGGCCAGCTTCCCCTACACTGGCTCAAGTGCGCAGAGCTTCGCCCAGCACGTCGATCTTTGCGGCGACGACAAAGAGGAAGTCATCGTCTACGACGAGCAGAAGCTCTGGATCTTCGCCAATGGTGGCTGCAATTTGGATGACCCGCCTGCCCATCCCAGCATTCCCCAGCAATTCCACGTGTACAACTGGAGCGTCTACACGGGATGGATAAATCCCGACGTGAAGTTCTACACCCCTGGATCGAAACAGTAGTGCTAGCCTGACATCCCGCTCTTGGACGTGATCTCGGCGGGGCACGTGATCTTCTGCACGTTCCGCCCTATTCGAGCCTGCCCGTCCCGTTGAACGGCGCTGTGAATGGGAATCGCCTTCGCATCTCGGGTGCCGCCGGCAATGCATGCAGATCGCCATTGTCGTGATCGTTCACCGCCTGGATCCATGCGACTGTGCCCTTGCACGCCCGGTCGACCACGCTGGCCAGCAAAGCCGGGTTCGGGCGCTTGGCGGCCGACACTTCAAAGGTGGCAGCCAGGGTGCGGCTCTTCCAGTAGGCGTAGTCGATGTATTCACCCTCGGTCGGGTAGTCATCGTAGGACTGCTGGTAGATGGCGAAGCTCATGGCCTGGGCGGTCTTCTGTCCGGCGGCCGCGAAGAAGCCTCCGTCGACCGTGGCATCGCCGGTGTAGCACCAAGGCCAGAGCACTTCCTCCGCGCCACTGTGGTACGCGATAGCCGCGCGAAAACCGACGCTCTCTTGCAGTGATCTGACAAGACCGGCTTCGATTGTCTTGAACGAATCCGCATCGCTACCGCCTGGGTACGAGTAGTCGCGGTTGATGTCCGCTCCGTCCGCGTTTTCTCTGGTGTCGACCGCGAATCCGTCCGGGTTCACTAAAGGCAACACATAGAAGGCATAGGACGCAACCAGGTTGCGCACCGAGGGGTCAGTCGTGCTCTTCCGCAACAAGTAGTCAGGGATAGCCAGCACCGATTCTGTGCTCGATGGCTCATCGCCGTGGTGGGTTCCATTGCTGAACACGGCCGGCGGGCTGGTCTGGCAGGTTGCATTGATGACGAGATAGGGAATCTTGCGGCCTTGCACGGATTGGCCGAGCACTTTGTACTGGGCGATGGCGGGCACGGCCGCGGCCACGGACTGCAAGTAGGCCTCGATCTGCAGCTGATCGTGATAGGCGAGAAAGTCGATCGTGGGCAGCTTGTCGACGGCAATGGCGGCGGCCAGGGCGCAGCCACTGTCATCGGGTCCGTTTGCATCGGGGCTGGCGGCGGCCAGGTCAGAGCCGCTGTCTCTCTCCGCGGCCAAGTCAGCAGCGCTGTCTCTGTCTGAACCCAGGTCAGAGCCGCTGTCTCTCTCCACGGCCAAGTCAGCAGCGCTGTCTCTGTCTGAAACCAGGTCAGAGCCGCTGTCCCGCGCATCCGCGGCGTCGCGAGTCAGCGGCCCATCGGTACAAGCCCGCGGCCCCCGATCCACAGCGCCATCGTGGCTGCGCCAAGGATCGGCCCCCCAGCTGCAGCCAGCCAGGAGCACAGCGAGAGTGAGAAGCGAGGCGCGCACTTTGGTCGGGCTAGTATGTCAGGCCGAATCCAAAGGGATAGAGCGGATCGTAGGTGGCGTCGCCGGTGTTGATGGGGATTTGGGCCATGGAGCGCGGCCAACTGTGCGGCAGCTTCCCCGATGGATGTGCGTCGCCGAACAGAACGTCGGTGACGCCGCTGCCCTCGCTGCCCGGCAACCACGCCATCACGATGGCGTCCGCCGAGGCCATCAGGGCATCGAGGATCATGGGACGACCGGCGATGAGCACGACCACAGTCTTGAGCCCTGCCTGTTTCATGGCCTGCACCACAGCCACGTCGGTCGCCGCGACGGCGAGATTGGCGCTGTCGCCCTTTCCTTCGGCGTACGGGGTTTCGCCAATCACCGCAATGCCGACGCTGGCCCCCGTCGTGCTCGATCCATCGAGGGAGTACATGACCTTGTCCGCGCCCAGCACGGACTCCAGGGCCTGGCGCACGCTGGTCGCCCCGGTCACTCCGTTGCCCGTCGTGCCCTGCCAGGAGATGGTCCATCCGCCACACTGGTTTCCCGTGTTGTCGGCGCTCTTGCCCCCGAGTGCGACGGTGCTGGTTTTGGCCAGCGGCAGCACGTTGCCGTCGTTTTTCAGGACCACCAGTGACTTTTGCACCGCCTGCCGAGCCACCTGACGATGGGCTGCGGATCCCACGTCTGCCGTCAGCGTTCGATCAACCTTGCCGCTCGCCTCGAAAAGACCCATTTCGCATTTCACGGCAACGATGCGCTGGACGGCGTCGTCGACGCGAGTTTGCGGGACAGTCCCCGCCTGTACCAAAGCGGCGAAGTATCCCAGCATGGTTGGGATGGTCTGCTGGTACGTCATGAACATGTCGATGCCGGCATTGAGGCACGCGCCCAGTCCAGCCTGATTCGCCATCCCGAGTTGAAAGCAACCGTTGAAATCGGAAATCACAAAGCCGCCAAATCCAAGCTCACCCTTCAATACGTCAGTGAGCATGGCCTTGTTGATGTGCATCTTGGTTCCTTGCCAAGTGCTGTAAGAAGCCATGATCGAACCGACCCGCGCCGCCACCACAGCGCGATAGGGTTCGAGGTGAACCGCGCGCAATTTGGTTTCGTCGCCAGTGACCACGCCGTTGTTCACACCATTGGCAGTGGCGCCGTCCCCCAGATAGTGCTTGGCGCTGGCCAGAATTCCCGTCGGGGATCCGGTCGAGGTGAATTGCAGCCCCTTGGTCATGGCCACGCCCATGGTCGACGCCAGATCGGTCGTCTCGCCGAACGCCTCGTAGGTGCGGCCCCATCGCTCATTGAGGGCGACCGCGACCACGGGCGAAAAGACAAAGTCCACGCCACAACCAAGGCCTTCGTTGGCGGTGATGGCTGCAATCTGCGCAACCAAGTCCGTGTCGCGTGTGGCGCCGAGGCCGACGTTGTGGGGAAACACGGTTGCGCCTTTCACGGTGCCAATCCCGTGCACCTCGTCGGCACCGTAGAGGAAGGGAATTTTCAAGCGGCTGGCCAGCGCGGCTTGGCGATAGCCGTCGGCCATGTCGGCCCATCCCGTTGGCAAGTTCGTCGTGGGCGCGGATCCACCCTGGCTGAAAGCCGAGCCGACGCCGTACTGGGTGACGAGTTGCGGGGTCAACGCGCCCCGTTCCATCTGCAGCATCTGCGCGTACTTTTCGTCGGCGGTCATCTGGCCGACCAGAGTCTTCGCGCGGTCAAGGCAGGCTTGGGTCGGGAAGGGGCTGTTGGTGGTCGCGCCTCCGCTGGCGGCCGTGTTTCCTCCGGCCGAGCCACCCGAGCTGGTAGTTCCACCCTTGCCGGCCGAGCCACCCGTCAGGCCTCCGTCGCCCGCGCCCGCGTCGGCCGCGCTGCCGCCGGCTCCCCCGAGGCTTGGGGAGCCACCGTTGCCGCTGTTGCCGCCGTTTGCCGTTGCACCTCCGGTATTCGTGCTGGCGCCGCTGCCCGTGTTGCCGCCTGCGCCGGCGATGGATGAGGCCCCAGTCCCGCTGCTGCCCGCGCCCGCGCTGCCGCCGCTCCCGGCCGTGAGTCCGCCCGCTCCACTGCCGCCACGGCCCTTGTCACCACCGCTGGCGGCCGTCCCGCTCTGCCCGGTTCCGCTCCCGCCGCTAGCCGCTGTGCTGCTGCCGCCCGATGCGCCGGCCGGGGTGCCTTGCTCGCAGGCCAGGCCGGAGAGAACGAGCGCAAATGTCAGAAGAAACGGTTGTTTGTTCATGATGGCCAGCAATAGGTGGGGAACTTTGAAACCGCCGTCTGATGGTAAGCGGATGACAGCACAAAGCCAGCCACGATTGCGCCGCCCGCAACTCGCCAATTCAGGCTGGCTTTCGACGTCCGTGCTCGGACGGACGTCTTGCCATTCACCATGATCCAGTTGCGCGGATGCCAATTCTTGGCTCACGAACTGCGCACACCGGCCACCGGCCAGCCGCGTGCCGACCCTTCAGGCCGCCCGCTGTCTTCCGGCACGATCTCGCTACATTCCCGACTTGGCTGTGATTTCCGCAGGGCAGGCGATCTTCTGGTACACCATCTGGGGATTGTCGGCAGCGGCGAACCAGCTGGTGACCCAATTGCAGCCTGCCAACATTTGAGGCATGTTGCCGAATGCCGCTTGGCACTTCTGCTGAATGCAGCTCTTGTCACGAGCGCAGCTCGCAATCATGCCCCCGCTTGTGGCTCCGATGTCAATGTTGCTCCATTGAGCCGCGCCCCCGGTGCATGCGTTGTTCGAACCCACGCCCCCGCCGGGCATCAGGAGATCGAATTGGTTGGGAGAACCCATGTCTCCTATGTTGATCACCTGAACGATCATTGTCTTGTCCTTGATGGCCATCGACCCCGGGTCCGTGCCGTTGTACTGCCCCTTGCCGGTGAACTGGATCTGGAAGCAGGTACCGCACGGGACATTATTGAAGGCGGCAAAGCCATAGGAAAGCGTATCGCTCACCGACCAGGGCGCGCCCCAGAAGCACATGTATCCGCCGCCGCCGTTCAAAGCGCTTTGTGTGTCATTGCCGACTTGAGAGGTTCCATCCTTGCCGCAGGTATGGGCTGGCTTGCCATTGGCGTTGGCGGACCAGCCACAGGATGGTTTGCAGCAATCCCAGTACCGGGTAGCGAAGCCGCTGCTTCCATTGGTGATGGGCGGCGGCTGAGAGTGAGTGTTGCCGCTCGATGCGGTACCGCCCGTGGCTGAGCCGCCCATGCCACCTGTCGCCGTGGTTCCGCCGCGGGCGCTGGATCCGCCACTCGCCGGGGTGCCGCCCGATGCCGTGGTTCCGCCGGTCCTGGTGCCTGCTCCGGAGTTGATGCCGCCGGTCGTGTTGCCGCCGGTCACGCTACTGCCTCCGCGGGTCGTGGCGCCGCCGGTCGCGTTGCCTCCGCTGGCGCCGCCGCGGGCGCTGGTGCCGCCGGTCATCGTGCCGCCGCCTGACGAGCTGCCCCCCGTCGCAGTCGCTCCGCCCAGGTTGCCCCCTGTTGCCGAAGTCCCGCCGGTCATCCTGCCCCCTTGTGCCGAGATCCCGCCAGACGTAGCGGAGCCGGTGCCGCCGGTCGAGCTGCTCAATCCGCCGTTTCCGCCGGTCGCGGTGCTGCTTTGCGTGGCCGGATTCTCGCTTCCGCCATTTCCAGAATGCGACGCTGAAGGGGGCGCCAAGGCGCACCCTCCCGCAAGCGCGAGCAGTACGATGATTGGGGTGCGAAGAAACTTCATGAACACACTCCTCTGCCTGGGACCCTAAAACCCCGGTCGACCAGGATTTGGGAATCGTTGCCGGACGTCGGGAGGAGCCAGAGGCTATGCAAGGCGTACGATTTCGGCAAGTTCTCGCTCACGGCGATGGTGAGTCCTCCCCCGAACGCGACTCTTCGTCTATATTACCGGTCGTCGTGAATTGTCTTCGCGTCAAGCAGCCCCGCACAAGGAAAGGCAGGCCAAATTCCATGAGGCAATCCGCAGGGGCTATTCGTCGAACAATGCTGGCTGTATGCGTTGCTGGACTGGTGGCGCTCGGGCTCGTCCCCACCGCCGCGGGTGCGCAGGCTCGGGATGTGCGGGCGAAGGAGGCGAAGACCGCCTGTGCCGCTGGCGACGTGGCCAAGGGAGACCGTCTGCTCGGCGAGTTGTACACGGCCACCAAAGACCCGACTTGGATCTTCCAACAGGGGCGCTGCCTGCAGCAGAACAAAGCGTCGGCGCAAGCCTTGGCGCGCTATCAGGAATACCTAGGCAAGGCCAAAACCGCCGCAAAGAGCGGGGCGGCCACGAAGACCGTCGCCGAGGCAGAGGGGCACGTGAAGACACTGGAAGCAGAAATCGCGGCACAGAACAAGAAGCCGACGCCCAGCGAGCCGGCCCCAGCCGCCGAAGCCGCGCCGTCCGCGGCTGAACAAGCGACCTCGGCGCCGCCTCCTGCCGCGCCCCCGGCTGTGGCCGCCACCGCACCAGCCCCGGCTTCTGGCAGTGGCGGTCGGGGCCTGGTCGTCGCTGGGGTTGGCCTGGAAATTCTCGGCGCCGCCGCGCTGATAACCGGGGGCGTGTTCAGTTACCTTGTGCACAAGCAAGGTAGCGACGCGGCCGACATGACAAGCGCGGGGAAGGTCGCGTTGGGAAGCGATCTGCGAACCAAGCAAGCCGACGGAAATCACTTCTCCCACATGCAATGGGTTTTCTACGGTATCGGCGGTGTTGCGGCCGCGACCGGGCTTGCCCTTCACATCATCGGGTCGCCCAAGAGCAGCGCGAAGCCGACGGCGCAACTGACGCCTGCCCTTTCGCCCTCGGCATGGGGTCTCACTCTCTCCGTGCGGCTCTAGCGCTACTGATTGAAATTCTCACACCATGCGAAACAAAGTCTTTCATCGAGCAGGCATAATTCTCGCCGTCGCGTTGCTGTCGGGTTCGGCATGCAGCTTCAAGATCGATGCGCCTCCGGGCCAGGTCTTGTGCAAGACCGACTCGGATTGCCTCAATGGGGCGCGCTGCGAATTTGTCGACCAGGACGCGGCGCCGGTCGACATCAGGGTCTGTTGTGTCACGCCAGGATGTGCCAAGCACATGTCCGAGGACGCGCTCATGAATGCCGCGGTGGCGCTCGGGTATGTGCCGGATGCCGCGCCGGATGTGACGGCTGCGTCCGAAGCGGGTCGTTCACCACGGACGCAGATCTCGCCCGACGCAGGTACTGGATCAGACGGCGCAGGCCAGCCGTAGCCGGCCGGATTTGCCCTACGCCCTAATCCCGCGACAAGCGAAGCGAGAGAGCAGAGGCCGTTGGAATACCAGGGCTTTCCATGATCAAGCCGCGCACCCAACCGGGACAATCGTCTGGGGGTATTGCCGTGGCCGTGGCCGTGGCCGCGACGGGCGGGTGCGGAGCACCCGGGGGCAGGCGGGGTGGGCTGTCCGTCCCGAAGCCCCCACAGGGGGTGGTCGTAGTCGACGGAAGATGTCCGGCCACGGCCACGGCCACGACCACGTCTACGACCACGACCTTCCGCGGCTATCGCGGGATTACAGCTACGCCCCGCGGGTCGAGAAACGCGAGCGGCCGTGCAGCTTCCAGGCTTTGATGAGCCCGACGTTCTTGGCTGCCACTGGCTCCATCTCGCTGAATTCAGCCTGCACCGGTTCGGGAAGCCGCTGAAAGAAGGTGTTGGCGACGACCATCTCGTTGGGTCCGGCCTCGCTCAGCAGGCGCGCCGACAGATTGACAGCGTCGCCCACGACGCCGATGTGGGTCTGGGAAAACGGTCGGTACAGAACGACGTGAAGGTCGCCCATGGCGATGCCGATGTGTACGCCGCCCGCAGGTTGCACCCGATCCAGCTCGCGCTGCCAGCGGTTGGACACAGAGTTGCCTATCTGCAAGAGCGATCGCGCACATTCGAGCGCGCGGGCCGCCACATTGTCCTCGGGCTCCGGCACACCGAACAGCGCCAGGACTTCGTCGCCCACGAACTGTCCCATCATGCCGCCCGAGTTGATGATGGCGTAGCGCGAGTTCGAGTAGAACGATGTCAGGGCGCTGCGCATGACCTCGTCGTCGCGGGTATCACGCACGAAACTCGAAAAGTAGGAAAGGTCGGCCAGAATCACGACCACGTTGCGATATCGTTGCGGCGGCAAGATGCGTTCGGGCGTCAGGCCGTACAGCGTGTGCAGTTGCAACAGGCGCGACCAGCCGAAGTGCCAGAGCAGCGACGATTTGAGCGGGCTTCCGACGTGCCGATCGCCGAACGCCCAGTGCCACTTGGCCTGGTCGATGCCATTGCGCAACTCGGTCAGGCTCTCGACGGTGACGGCAGGTAGATCGAGTTTGAAGCACTCAAGGATCAGCTCGCGCAGCCTGTTCTCGTCCCAGATCTCAAGCTGCAACTCGGGACGGATGGCAGCCCGCAGGCGCGCGTGCAGGGCCGTCCAGTCGGGCCGCCCGGCGCGATCGATAAGCAGGACCACGCGGTCGGCATCCGGCAAGGTGGAGGATGGCGTCCCGTATTTGTTTTGCAGATGATGCACCAGCCGGTCGCCAGCGTAGCCGTACTTGACCTCAAGGAAGTACGGCGGTCGTCCCGGCCGACGCACCAGCATGTTGGCGAAGGCGCCCGGTGCGCCAAGATCCACTTCGCGGGCGACATCGACTTCGTCGGCGGGGACGCCGTCATGCTGGACCGCGTGTACGCGGCAGATATCGCAACAGATTTCCTCCAAGAAGAGCCGAAGCTGGCGAAGAAAATTTGGGTTTTCCGAACTGCTGGCCAAAGTCACGGTCATGTCGGCCCATTGTACCGTGCCCTTCGAGAATGAACGAAAACGGTTCCCAGGATCACGGCGGCGAAGGCTGGTCTTGCCCGTCTGAGCCAGAGCGCGGCAGGGTTTCCATGGCGATGAGCATCCTTGACTTGGGCCAGTGCGCTCGCTATGCACTATGCGCTATGACTCGCGACGAAAATGCCCCGGATCTCCGCCTGTTCGATCGCCGGATCGTCGAACGCAACATCAAGCGCGGTCTCACCACGCGCAAGGAATACGACAAGTTCCTCAAGGCGCTGCCGGACGCCGCGGACAAGGTCAGATCGCCCGACGAGGTACCGGAACCAAGCTCGATCTCCGAAGAAAGCGACACGCCGCCTTCGTCAGAGCCTCAGAGCGCCACTTGAAACCAGAGGCTAGGCTGGCGTAGCCTTGCCGCATGTCCGACTCTGACCAGAAGCCAAGTTTCACGGTAACCGATCGCCGTTCGTTCTCCGAACAGGAGGAAAACCGGGCTGAGCCCGCGGAGCAAGCTCCGTCGGTTACGGCGCCAGCGCCCGCAGCCGACGCCCCAGCCAAGGACGCGGCGCCAGCGGGGCGTGAGTTGCCGCCGGTGGATTTTTCAACCTTCGTTCTTTCTTTGGGCAGTTCCGCGCTCATCCACCTTGGAGAATTGGAACCGCCGGGGGAAACCGGCAAGCGCCGGGACCTGGCGATGGCCAAGCACACCATCGACCTGCTCACGCTGCTGCGGACCAAGACCCAGTCCAACCTCACCGCAGAGGAGGACAGTCTGCTCGAAAGTCTCCTTTACGATCTCCGCCTGCGCTACGTCGAGGCGGTCAAGGCTGGGTCGTAGGGATCGCGGGCGGGCCGCTCTCGGTGGCCGCGACCACACTCGCTTCCGGCACGCCCTGCCGTCGGCGCCTGGCCCCGAGCCAACACAGCAGCACGCCCAGCAGGAGCGAGCCCACGTAGGTAGCCAGGTGGGCAAAGCGGGCCGCGTGGCGATCGGGGGCGGCAAATTCGAGATACCACCAGTCGAGCCTGGCCCGTGCGTATTGCGAGCGGATGTTGGTCAGCTTGAGCGTGGTGTACAGGTGCCAAGGAGCATCTGTCTCGGCGACCTCCCAGGAATCGCCGCGCCAGACGTGCTTGGCCAACCAGTATTGACCAACTAGGGGAGAAAACGGCGGCAACCAATTGAGGGCGTAGAAGTCCTCGAAACACGGGTCGCAGGGCGTATTTGAGCCTGGCCGGGTCACGTTGCCGGTGCGGTTGGGCACCCCCAGCCACTGTGCGCGGGCGTCGTGTTCGAGGCGAATGTAGTGATCCCAGTACAGAGAGGCGCCAATGATCTGCACGCCGACGCCCACGACAAAGACCATCGTGGCAAGGGCGCCCACCAGCCAGCGCCGGTGCTTGATGGCCTCGTCCAGCAGCAGGGCACCCGGCAGCAAGAGCAGCGGCACCAGGAAGAGAACATAGCGTGGCCCCCAGCACCAGTCCCCGCTCCAGAACATGAATTTTCCGTAGACCATGACGACCGGGGTCGCCGTCACCAGGAGTGCAATCGCCCAGAGCCGAAAGCGGCGCAAGAGCAGGGGGATGCCGAAAAGGCCGAAGATAAGCGGCGGATTGTAGAAGAAAATGCCCTTGCCCGGAGACGCCCACAGGCCCAGGAATCCGTCGAGTGTCTTCGTGGCGAGCACGAAGCCCACCGCGTTCGCCCCATACGCCGAGTGAAACGGCGAGCCGGTGCGGATGGTGTTGTAGACGAACTGAACCGCCAGGAAGGGCGCGGCGCCCAGAAGCCCCAGACCCGCGCACTTGAGGGTTTGTTTCCAAGTCAATGTGCTGCGGTGGCACCACAGGGCCAGGAGAAATGCCCCCGGCAGGGCCAGCACAAATACCTCCTTGGAGTTGATGAGGGCCCCGCACCAGGCGCCCAGCACCAGCACTGCTTTGCCCCGATAGTCGCGCAGCACCCGCATGAGCGCAGTGAAGAACCCCAAGAAGGTGACGGTTTGGACCATTTCCGACCAGGGCAGCCGGGCGTAGACCCCCACCATGGTTCCCATGGCCAGCACCACGGAAAAGGCGAGACTGGCCCCGAGGCCAAGCCCAAGGAAAAGGCAGTGGCGCGCGAACAAGAGCGCCGTCAGGCCCCCGAGAGCGGCCGGGCCCAGGTGGCTGGTCATGATCTTGGCCAGCTCGGGGTTGCCCGGCTTGACGATCAGCACCAGGCGTTGGATCAAGGCACCGGGCACGTGGATGGCCGACGCCAAAAAGGGATGCACGGCGTAGGTGCGTTTGCCCACCGGCACATTGGGGGCGCTGGTGTCCACCCGTCCATGAAAGGCGAAATTCACCGCAGCGGTGTGGATGGGCTTCGCATCGTTCCAGGGCTGCTCGCGACTCTGTACGCAGAGAAAGAACGCGAAGACCGCTAGAAACAGCCCGAATTGGCCTAGAAAACCAAACGGCCGCTGTTTCAGTTCGCCAGAATTGCTGTTTTTGGGGCAGCGGCTGCGCTTCCACCACATGGTGCGCCACTCATACGATCGAAGATGGTCATTGTCTACGGCCGCCTGCGCAGTCGGCTAGTCGCGTGGGGAGCCCGCCGGCTCCCCCTGCGGGGGCTTCGGGACGGACAGCCCACCCCGCCCGCCCCGCGCTTCGCGCGCCCTCGCCGCCGGCGGCGCACCATCGCGGGAGGGCATGGGAACCCTTTCAGGGTTCCCATATCAGAAGATCAGAAGTTCCACGCGCAATCCCCCATTGCGAAGGTCGTGAGTGGCCGTGGGTTGCTTGCGCAGCCCAGCCGCAACGGCCTTGCCAAAGGCGGAATCGGGACACAGTACGCCGACCCGCCAGTCCCGATAGCCAGCGGCCAGGATGTTTCCGATGTCGCGGCCCAGGCGCAACACATCCCGGCGTTGGCCCAATCGGTGTCCGTAGGGCGGATTGATGACCACCAGACCACCCGGCGCGACAGGCGGCCCGGCGGCGAACCGGGCCACCTCAAGCCGGACATGCTGCGCGAACCCGGCCCGTTCGGCATTGCGGCGAGCGATGTCGATGGCGTTTGGATTGCCATCCGCACCGACGAGGATGGACGGCGGAGCAGCAATTTGCTCGGCTTCGGCCTCCGCCCGCAGGCGCGCCCACAGGTCGGCATCGAAGCAGGGCCACGCCTGCAAGGCAAACGACCGACGCAGGCCAGGTGCCACACGCAAGGCCACGGCGCAGGCCTCAAGCACGATGGTGCCTGAGCCGCACATGGGATCGAGAAGCGGCAACTGGGGGTCGTAGTGGCACAGGTCCAAGATCCCCGCAGCCAGGGTTTCGCGCAGGGGAGCGCGCCCGGCCTCCAGTCGCCAGCCGCGTCGGTGGAGCAAGTCACCCGAGGCATCTACGCTGACCGTGAAGAGATCGTTTTCGCCGCGAACGAGGACGCGCGAAAGTTCGGCAGTGGAGTCGTCCTCGTTGTCACTGCGGGGCGGACGCGGGGGCAGGGCGCCCATGCGATCGCCCACCGCAAGTTCCAGGGTTTCGGCCAGCGCCTTGGTGTGGAAAAGTCGGCAATGCGTGGTGGACACATCCACGCGCAACGGCCGATCGCTGGGCAGAAAGCGCGCCCAAGGCAGTTCCGCCAGGCGTCGGCGCAAAGGCGCAAAGTCGCGTGCCTTGACCTGGCCAAGCCTGCACACCACGCGGCTGGCGATGCGCAGGCGCAGATTGGCCGCCATGCCGACTGCCAGCGTCCCGCGAAACTCGACGCCGCCGGGAATCGCGCGGACCGCCTCCACACCGGCGAGCCGTTCCACTTCGCCGCGCAAGGCCTCTTCCAGGCCAGGCGTCGCCGCCGCGAACCAGGCGAGGGCGGGCGCGCGGGAAGCGCGCGGGGTGGGTTGGGGGAGGCTGGAGGCTGAAGGCCGAAGGCTGGAGGCGAGCGAGGTGGGGCGCTCGGTGGCGCGTTCGGTGGCGCGGACGAGAACGGGTTTGCGTGGTGATTTGCTCTCACCGGGGCTGGGCATGGTGGACGGACGCCCGCGAAAACGCAGGTGAACCAGGATCTCCACGGTGCCGCTGGCGCCGGGAACCGGGGAGTCCATGTGCTCCAGCAATTCAAAACCGAGCGCCCCGGCCTTCTTGCGAAACGTGGCCAGCGCGCGTTCGCGCAACGCCGAATCATCCACCCGGCCGCCCTTGACCAGGTGGCTAGGCAGCTCGAACTGCGGCTTGACCAGGACCACGCCCTGTGCGCCATTCCGCAGGCGGAAGGCGAGCGAGCGTAACATATTGCGCGCGGCCACGAAGCTGACGTCAACCGTGAAGAAGTCGAAAGGTCCTGGGACCACGCCGAGCGAAAGGGTCTTCCAGTCGGTGTTCTCCCGACTTTCGACACGCGCATCGGCCGCCAGTGCGGGATCGAGTTGGCCATGCCCCACCTCCACCGCGGTCACATGCGTCGCCCCACAGCGCAGCAGCACCGCCACGAACCCGCCGGTCGACGCGCCGACATCCACCGCCCGCACCCCGCGGATCCGCGCCTCCAGCCCGAAGCGGGCCACCGCCGCCTCCAGCTTGCGCCCGCCGCGCGTCAGTTCGTGGATCACAAAACTCAAACCACCGGCGCGCTGCCCATTTGCAGGAGCCGCGACAGCCGCGTGATGAGCAGCGGATCGCCCGTGATTCTCAGCTTGCCGTTCATGTAGAGTTGAATCGCGGCCTGGGCCCCGCCGTCGATCATGGCGCGCAGGTCTTCGTCTTTTGCCTCGATCGTACACTGGGCCTGGCCGATGCATCCGGGCTGGCAGACAGGCGGCGAGCTGAGCAGGTCGGCGGTCCAGGTTCCGCCGTCAGCACCGGTGATGGTGAACAAGAAGACCGCGGCCACTTCCTTGGCCTTCTCGGGGTGCCGGCGCAGGGCATCCGGGACGCGTCGATCGAAAAAGTCTTTCACCGAACTTGGCATGGAACCTCAGAGCGCGATCTTGGCTGCGAAGCGGCGGCTGTCAATGTCGAGGTTTGCGTGGGGCCTGATTCGCATAGCGGGCCGCCACCTTGTCGGCATAGCCGTCGACCTGCGTAAGCGGTGCCCGCGTGAGGGCCAGCGCCCCATCGCGGATGTCTTCCGTGATGGTGGCACCCGCGGCCACGACTGCGCGTTTGCCGACGCGAACCGGCGCCACCAGTTGCGTGTCCGACCCGATGAAAGCGCCATCCTCGATGATGGTTTGGCGCTTTTCGTAGCCGTTGTAGTTGCAGGTGATGGTGCCCGCGCCGACGTTGACCCCTTCGCCGATGATGGTGTCGCCGAGGTAGGTCAGGTGGTTGGCTTTGCTGCCGCGCCCGATGCGGGTCTTCTTGGTTTCCACGTAGTTGCCCACGTGTACGTCGGGGCCGAGTTCAGTTCCTGGCCGCAGATGGGCAAAGGGACCGATCTTGGCGCCTGGGCCAACCGACGATTGCGTGGCCACCGTGTAGGGCAGGAACACGGCGCCCGCGCCCACCTCGGTGTCCGTGAGGATGCAGCCGTCGTCGATGCGAGCGCCGACGCCAATCTTGGTGCGGCCGCGCAGCACGACGTTGCGGCCGATCTCCGCGTCTTCGGCAATCGTGACATTGGCCTCGACCACCACCGCGTCGGGATCGCGGAAGGTGGCGTGCTTCATCCAATGGTCGACGATGCACCGGCCGAGCCTCTTTTCCACCGCGACCAGCTGCTGCCGGTCATTGATTCCGGCCGTTTCTTCGGCGCTGACGCTGACCGAGGCCACGCCGATGCTGGTCGCGGCCTTCGCGATGATGTCGGTCAGGTACAGCTCGCCCTGGGCGTTGCGGGGTGACAGGCGCGCCGTAGCCTGGCGAAGAAAGTCTGCGGGCGCGGCGTAGATGCCGGCGTTGACCTCGGTAATCGTAAGCTCGGCCGGGCTGGCGTCCTTGTGCTCCACCACCCCGACAACACGGTCGCGATCGTCGCGAATTACCCGGCCGTAGCCATGGGGATCGGGCACCTCGGCGGTCAAGACTGCCAGCTTGCCGCCGTGGCGCGATTTTTTCACCAAGGCGGTCAAGGTCGCGCGGCTGAGCAAAGGCACGTCGCCGTAGAGAATCAGAACCGTTCCCTGCCAGCGCCGCAGGGCCGCCAGCCCCAGGCGCACGGCATGCCCGGTGCCCTTCTGTTCCGTCTGCTCGACCACGGCGACTGTGCCCTGGCCGTGACGAGCCACGAGCACCTTTTCCACTTCGTCGCGCTGATGGCCGAGGACCGCCACAATGGGCGAAGCGCGCAGTTCCAGCGCACGTTCGACGGGATATGAAACCAGGGGCACACCCAGCAGGTTGTGCAGCATCTTGGCCCGCTGCGAGTACATGCGGGTTCCCTTGCCAGCCGCAAGAATCAAGCAAGCCAGGTCATTCGCTCTATTTTGGCCACGCCTCACGATTGTCATCCGCTGCACCGTCTACCATTCCCCCTTGGACGCCGCATCCCGAAAGCGGGGGCTACCTCCCTCCGAATCCCACACCCTTGGTTGGCGCGATTTGCGGTATACAATCTCTGCCTATGGCTTCCTATGTCTTGGTCGTCGAGAGCAATGCCGCGCTGGCTCGTCGCATTAACGAGACGCTGGGCGAGGCCCACTATACGCTCTCGACCGAGGCCGAACTGGCCTGGGCGCGGCGAACGCTTGATGTGCGCGCGCCGGATGCGATCATCCTCGACACAACTTTGTCCGACGGCAGCGGGTTCACCCTGGCCAACGAAGTCCGCCAGAACCCGATCACGGCGCGGACCCCGATCTTCTTTGTCGCCAGCACGCACCGCGGGGCCAGTCACCAGGCCGAGGCGCAGCGCCGTTTTGCCCCGGCCGAGTATATGGCCACGCCGCTTGACCTGGATCGTCTGCTGGCGCGCCTGCTGGAAACCGTGCCGCCCAGCGCGCCCGCCGAGGCGAACCTGGTGCCCAACTACCCGGGCGCGGCCGCAGCCGATTCGGCGCAGAAGCGCGAGAAGCGTTCGGTGGAAACCACGGCCAAGAACTTCGCCGACGGCGAATCCGATCTGCACGGATCGCTGGCCCGTCAGCCCTTTGCCCGCGTCCTGCAGCGGGTGTATTCGGCCCGCCTGTCTGGATCCCTGCTGCTGGCGCGCGACTCGACCAAGAAGATCGTGAATTTCGACGGGGGCTACCCGGTCTCGGTGCGGTCCAACATGTTGTCCGAGTGCCTGGGTCAGATCCTGCTCGAACAACGCCTCATCACATCCGAGACGCTGGAGGAGTCGCTGCGCCGGATGAAGGAGACGCATCGACATCAGGGCGAGGTGTTGGTCGCTATGGGCGCCCTGTCGCCCTACAACCTTTCGCGCGCCCTCATGCTCCAGATGGAAGCGAAGTTGCTTGAGGTCTTCTCGTGGACCGACGGCGATTTCATGTTCAAGAAGGAGATATCTCGGCAAGAGGCGCCGATGCGCCTGGAAAGCACGCCAGCGGCCTTGATTTTGGAGGGTATCCGCCGCCACTACGATGCCGAGCGTATCCATGCCGTGCTCGATCCCCTGTCCGGACAGTACTTGATGCCCAATTCCGACCCGCGTCGGCGCCTGCAGGACATCACCTCCGACCCCAACGAGAGGCGCTTCATTGACGGCCTGGACGGGACCATCAAGCTGGAGGCAGCGCTCGCGTCCTCGCCCATTTCCATAGACCGCGCCCGCCTTCTCCTGGTGGCCATGTCCGAGGCCGGCATGATCGCGCCTAGCCACACCGCCGCGCGTGGGCCCAAGGACGAGTCCCGCCGGACGCCCCGGCCCGTGGACCTAGGCAGCAAGAGCCCGACGACCACCGAACGCAGCCGGGAGGAGCTGGACGCATTGCTGGCCGTGATGCGCGCGCAGAACCACTATGAAGTGTTGGGGGTCGAGCGGGCGGCCACGCCGGCCGAGATCGCCGATGCCTACCAGGCCCTGGCGCGCGACTTCCATCCTGACCTCTTCCGCCTGCGCAGCGATGAGGTGAAGGATGTGGCCCGGCAGATCTTCGATCGTCTGGAAAAGGCCTCTGAGATCCTTCTCGACACTGGTTCACGACGGAAGTATCTGGCTGAATTGGAGCGCACCCCCGTGCCCGCGCCGTCGGACGCCGAGCCGGCCGCTGCATCCGAATCCGCGGCGACCGCCGCCGAGCGGGTCTACTTCACGGGCGTGTCACACCTGCGCGCCCGCCGTTACCAGCAGGCGGCCGAGGCGTTTCGCCAGGCCACAACCTTGGCGCCCAAGCAGGCGAGCTACCGCAGCGCCTTGGGCTGGGCGCTCTATCGCCAGGCGCCGGCTGACACGCACGCGGTGGCCGCGGGCCTGGCCGAGCTGCGCAAGGCTGTGGATTGCGAGCCCGCCAATCCGTGGGTGCGCATCTCGCTCGGTCGCTTCTACGCCGAGACCGGGCTGCCCGATGATGCCATCCGTGAGTTCGAGGCGGCCCTGGGCATGAGCCCTGGGCTCGCCGACATCGAGGAAGAAATCCGCCGTCTCAAGGGAGAAACATGATCAAGTCCGAGTTCGTCTGGATGAACGGAAAGATGTTGCCTTTCGCACAGGCGACCACCCACGTCTCAGCCTTCACGCTCCACTACGGCGTGGCGGTTTTTGAAGGCATCCGCTGCTACAAGCGCAACGACGGCCGCAGCGCCGTCTTCCGCCTGCGCGAGCATGTGGAGCGGCTGATCTATTCGGCCAAGATTTGTGACACCGTCATCCCCTACACGCGCGAGCAGATCGAGGCCGCCTGCCTGGACACCCTGCGCGCCAACAAGCTGGAAGAAGGGTATATCAGGCCGCTCGCCTTTCTCGGCGCCGGTTCGCTGGGGCTCGGCTCGCGCGACAACCCGGTCGAGCTGATCGTCATCGCCTTCCCCTGGGGCGCCTACCTGGGCGCTGATGCCATCACCAAGGGCATTCGCGCCCACGTCTCGACCTTCGTGCGCGGCCACCTCAACCACACCATGAGCAAGGCCAAGATTTCCGGCCAGTACGTGAATTCCGTGCTGGCAAAGCGCGAAATGGTGAGCATGGGCTACGAAGAGGCCATCATGCTGGATTCCGTCGGATGCGTGGCCGAGGCCACGGGCGAGAACATCTTCATGGTCCACCGTGGGCGCCTCTACACGCCGCCGCTGTCGATGCCCATTCTCGACGGCATCACCCGCGACGCGGTCATCACCCTGGCACGCGAAAACGGCATCGAGGTGGTGGAACAGACCTTCACGCGCGACCTGCTCTACGCCGCCAACGAGGTCTTCTTCACCGGCACGGCCTGCGAGGTCACACCGGTGCGCGAGATCGACAAGATCTCCATCGGAACCGGCGAGCCGGGGCCGATCACGCGCAAGCTGCAGGCGGCCTTCAGCGCCGTCGTGAAAGGCGCCACCGACGTGCATCCTGAGTGGCTAGCCTTCTTGTAAGGCTAGTATGCAAAGAAAGAGGGCGATCCCGTTGGGGATCGCCCTTGGGCAAACTCGGTCGATTCTAGTGCGCGGAGCAGGCAAGCCCTGGAAGGACACCTGGACCGACGTTGCTGCTCTGGGTGTTTGACAGCGACAGGTCCATGTCGTTGTACGCGTAGGTGTTGCCGGCACCCAACGTCACCGTGGCCACCGGCGTGGCGCCCGGGGTTGAGCAGGCCAGGTAGATGCCATAGCCCATGCTGAACGTCATGGCCGTGTGATCCACCGCCAGAGACGATGTGGAGTTTGCGCCTTCGAGGATGATGTCGCCACCCCCGCTGCCATCACTGCCGCCGTAGGAGATATTGGCATAGCTGATTTGGGCCGCGCCCAGAGCCCACACTTCGATGCCGACCCAGTCGCCCTGATTCGGCGCGTCCGCAAGGGACGTGACGGTCACGCGGTTGGTGCTGGTGCCGGCCACGACCAACTTGCCGCCCATGGTGGAGCCGATGGAGAATTCGAGTGGGGGGGTGACGGGGTTGAACTTGAGGGTCATGCCGGGGCCAAGCGTCAGGACTGGGTTGTCCACACCGTCGACATAGAGGCTGTCAGTGACTGCGATGTCTGTTCCCGGATCGACCCAGGACGTTGTGGTGCCGAGGATTCCGCCGAAAATTTCGATCATCGCGTTGCCATTGAAGACGTTGCCCGCGCCGATGCCAGCAAACGAGGGCGCCTGGAGGGAGATGGCATACCTGCTTGGATCAATGTCGCTGAAGGTCGAGTTGGTGATGGCGAAATTCGAGTCCGAGTCGTACTCCAAAATGCCGTGGGCGTCCGGGCTCACGTGGCCGATGGTCACATGATCGAGGGTCACGTGGTTGGTCGCCACGCCGTCGCCGATAATGCAGCCGCTGTGGTCGGCGCCGCAGTAGTCCAGCTTCGCATGGGCGATCTTGGTGCCAGTCATGGTGCCATCGAACAGGTGGATGGATCGCCAATCCCCGGGTAGGGGCGGGTTCGCGTCGGAGGTGAACACGATCGGATCTGCTGCGGTCCCGACGGCGACGAGTTGGCCGTCACCATCGCCACCGACATCAATTCCGGCAGTGCCGGTGAATCGCAACGTGACCCCAGGTTCGATGGTCAACACGGCGCCGGTGTTGACCGCGATGAAGTCAGAAATGACGTACGGACTGCACTCCTTGGTCAGCGTCAGATTGGATGTGATGATGCCGCCGACAAATGTTCCACACGCAACGCGTGTCGAATCGGGTCCAGCGCCCGCGCCGTCAGCGGCAGAGTTGCCGTCGGTCGCAGTACCGCCGTCGGCATTTGCATCAGTCGTGACGATCGGGCCAGCCTCGCCGCCATCCAATGCAGGGCCAGCGTCGCCCGGGGCCGCTGATGCGTCTGCCGCCGCGTCGGGCGTGAGAACGGGGCCAGCGTCAGCAATTGGAGGAATTCCGTCCACGGCCGCATCGGGCAAAGGCGCGGGGCCAACATCACCTACGGGAGTGATCGTGTCTGCAAGAACGTCGGGTGTTGTGCCTAGGCCAGCATCGGGCGGCGCCACCAGAAGTTCGTTGGCCACATCGAACGTGACAGGCAACGCGTCCGGGGGCACGACCGGGGTAAGGTCAGGGCTCGCGTCGGGCTTGGGGACGATCGCGACATCCGGAGGCCGGCTGTCTTTGGGGGCTGCATCCTGTTTGCTGCTGCTGTCGGCACCGCAGCCCATGAACGCAATCGGGGCAGCAACGAGCACGAGGGCAAGTAAACGCTGAACTGGCCTAGTCATCATTGTTCCTTTCTGTCCGTCCATTGGACGGTCGAGACACACCGCAGGATGCGCATTCTACACACTCGCGGATTCTTCGCCACTATCCGCCGGGCGCTAGGTCGTGGTGCGCGTGACGGCAAATGTCCCTGGACGCAAGATCCACGCAACCAGCCCGACCGCGACCACGGCCAGGCCTGTGGCCAGGCCCCACCACAGACCGGCCAGCGACTGGCCGTGACGCAACCCCAATAGCCAACCCAGCGGCAACGCCAAAACGTAGTAGCCAGCGAAGGTGGCCACCGCCGCTGGGCGCGTGTGCCCGAGACCACGCAGAATCCCGCTTGCCACCACTTGGGTTCCGTCCAGCATTTGGAATCCGGCGGCGATGGGGAGAATCGAAGCTGCCGCGGCGGTCACCTGAGGATCAGCGCCATACAGGGCCGGCAGGCGCCAGCGCAAGAAGTAGAACGCAAGTGCGAAGAGGCTCATGACGCCGGCACCCGAGGCGAGGGCGACCAAAGCGCTGCGACGGGCGGCGCGCAGATCGCCGGCACCCACCAGGTTGCCCACGCGCACGCTGGCCGCCATCGAGATGCCGAGCGGAAACATGAAACTGAACGAGGCCAGGTTGAGCACGATGGTGTGCGCCCCAAGAGGCACCATGCCGAGCCGGCCCGCCAGCAAGGTGGCCAATTGGAAGGCCCACACTTCAAGGCCAAACTGCAGCCCGATGGGCAGCCCGAGACGCAGAATGTGCCGCATAGGCGCCAGCCGCAGAACCTCGCGGCCCCAAGGCACCCACGCGGCCCGGTGCAGGCCGAAGGCAAAGGTCGCCGCCAGCAGCAAAGCCGCCATCAAGAAGCGCGTGATCCCGCCGCCCACCCCAGCACCCAGAATGCCCAACGCTGGTAGGCCAGCGCCCCCGAAAACCAGCCACCAGGTGACAAACACGTTGATCAGATTGACCACGATCGTGACCCAGAAGGCCGGCGCCACCACCCCGCGGCCGGCCAGGTATTGCCGGTTGACAGTGAAGACCAGCAGGCAGAACGCGGTGGGCGCCTGCACCGCCACAAAGCGACCCGCATCCGCCGCCAATCTCGGGTCCTGCCCCGCCAATCGCAGTGCGGGCTCAGCGAACAGCCAGGCCACGGCCAGAAAAGCACCGAGCAGCAGCGACAGCATCAAGCTACGCTGGAAGGTCAGCGCGACGCCCCTCGTGTCCCCTGCGCCGTAGCCCTGGCTGATGATCGGGTCCGCGCCCAGCATCACCCCCATGAGCGCGAGACCGGTGCCGTGGGTCCAGGCGGTGCCCAGTGACACGGCGGCCAGCACACC
>Ga0265316_10000129_pt1 | contig 82815 bp, 71 predicted proteins | sample 4522metaG_FD_202092 | JGI IMG/M metagenome (GOLD analysis project Ga0265316, IMG submission 202092) | Rhizosphere microbial communities from Carex aquatilis grown in University of Washington, Seatle, WA, United States - 4-5-22 metaG | ecosystem: Host-associated > Plants > Roots > Rhizosphere >... | reverse complement strand
AAATCTTCGCGAGCCACGAGTTCCTCCTTTTGATGTCTAACGCCCAGGTTAACCGGCGCCGGAGCGCGAAGCGCGGAGGGCACCAACACTGGCCATGAAAATGGCGAAGCCATGGCCAGTGTTGGCGTCCGAGTTGAACCGACAGTTAGGCTGCGGCGCGTAGGCACAGAGGTTGAGGCCATCAAAGCTCATTGGATTGGCTCCTTGAACAAGGCTGACCACAACTCCATGAGCCACGCTGTCAGTTCTCGTTGGCTATGGAACTCTTGGCCTGTCAATCGGCGCACGCTTTCCACTGATAAGTTGCCTTGAGTGATAGCGCTTTGAAGTTGCTGCTTGAAGCTGTCTACGCCAACGCCCCAATGTGGACTTTGTACTTCCGCGATGAGGTCGTTCAACTCGTACCACTCGACGTGCAAATAGTCGCGCAGAACTTGCCCCAATGGATTCGGAACATCTTGCATGTCGCTCATCGTTTTTGGTGAAGGCCTAACTGGATTTATGCGTACTCGTGATTCAGCGACTCGTTGGTCTAACGCCTGGGGCGACAACCGACTCAAACACGCAATTACTTGATGCAGCTGTATCAGCCCGCCTGCTGCGCGTACCTTGCGAGGTTTTAGACCACCTAAATCGCAGCAGCAAAGACCGCACGACCCGCCCTCCACCCCACGCCCATCCCGCAAGTGCCCATCGCACATCGCGCCTCTCCCTGTTTGTGTCGCTATTCGCCCTGTGCGGGCCGCTTTTGTTCTTTCGCGCGCCGCAGGTGTCGCCACCCACGTCGCGCGTGGCCATTCTTGTAACACTTTGCAGACTTTTTGCCCATCCTCCATCCGGCGCAGCGGGGGCCATCACATGCAAAGCGGCAGCGTTGTCACTTCAAGCGCCGCCCACGCCCCACCTTGACGCACGGCTTGTCGCGAAAAGCGAGTCCGTTGTCGCTGAAAGCGACGACGCTGCCACTTCAAGCGGCAACGCTGTCGCCAAAAGCGCGGAGGTCCGCGCAGGCTGACAAACATCCTGAGTCGCAGCGGGCCAGCGTTGTCGCGAAAAGCGAGTCTCGTGTCGCCAAAAGCGAGGCCACTCCCGCTCAAAGCGCCGTGCATGCCCCTTTTTGGGGCGCGCTTGCCACCGGGCGGGTGTCGCTTGCCGCTTCAAGCGGCACGCATGCCACTGGAAGTGCCGCGCATGCCCCTTTCAGGGGCAACGCTGTCGCTTTTCGCGACAACGCCCCCGCTGCATCCGCATCCCGCATCGCACCGGGGTGAGGGGCGTGCCCCCGCTCAGCGCGTGACGATGGGGAAAATCCCCGCCGGTTTGTCCAGCCAGCCGAAGAAGCGGCCCAGGGCCAGGCGGCTGCCTTCGATCTGCGTGTCGCTGGAGGTCAGCAGGCCCAGGCCGCCGACCTGGCCCGTCACCATGCGCACGAAGAAGGGGTGGGTCACCGTCAGGGTGGCGTCGGCGTCGGCCGCGGGGGGCGCGGCCTCGTGGCGCAGCACGCCGTTGGCCACGCGCAGCACGTGGCTTTCCTTCAGGTCCGAGAACACGAGGTTGATGGTCAGGTGCGCGTCGCCCACTTTCTCGGCGTTCAGCGAGGCGGCCATGGCCTCCAGGAAGCGCTCAATGGGCGTGTGCTGCAGCAGCTCGGCGAAGGCCACGCGCGATTGCGCTTGCGTGGGCGGGCCGTCGCGCAGCTCCAGCGCGCCGCTCAGGTACACGTTGCGCCACGGCGCCGATTCGGCCAGGTAGCCCAGTTGCTCGAAGCTGCGGGCCAGCAGTTCGCGCGCGGGCTTGTCGCTCGGGTCGGCATAGACGGCGTGTTTCAGCAGCTCGGCGGCCCAGCGGAAGTCACCCGCATCGAAGGCTTTCTGGGCGCTGGCGCGCAGGGCTTCGGGCCCCCCGGCCAGGGCCACATAGCCCTTGGCGGCGGCCACGGGGGGCAGGGCGTCGAGGTTGGCTGGGTTGGCGTCGTACCAGCCCAGGTAGAACTGGTACACGGCCTTCACGTTGTGCTTGACGGTGCCGTAGTAGCCGTGCACCGCGAAGTCTTGCTGCAGGGCGGTGGGCAGCTTCAGGGTTTCGGCAATCTCGGGGGCGGTCAGGCCGGCGTTCATGCCGCGCACGGTTTGGTCGTGGATGAACTGGTAGGCATCGCGCTGGTGTTCGATGAAGCCGCGGATGCGCTCAGGGCCCCACACCGGCCAGTGGTGCTGGGTGAACACCACCTCGCTGCCTTGCACTTGCTTCAAGGCCTCGTTCAGGTAGCCGGACCAGCGCATGGCGTCGCGCACCTTGGCGCCGCGCAGGGTGTAGAGGTTGTGCAGGGTGTGGCCCATCAGCTCGGCGCCACAGAAGGCCTGCAGCTCGGGCAGGGCGAAGGTGAATTCCGATGGCGCTTCGCTGCCGGGCACGTTGAAGAACACGAAGCGCACGCCGTCGATCACGTGCTCTTCGCGCGGCTGCTGCACCAGCAGCGTGGGCGGCAAGATGCCCACCCGGCCAAAGGGCACGGCCTTGCCCAGGCCGTTGTCCACCAGGCCGGTGGCACTCGCTGGCAAGCGGCTGCCGTACATGTACATGGCGCGGCGGGCCATGGCCGTGCCCATGAGCACGTTCTCGCTGGTGGCTTCTTCCATGAAGCCCGCGGGCGCGACGATGGGCACCTGGCGCGCTTTGGCCTCGTCGGCCGAGATCACGCCCAGCACACCGCCGAAGTGGTCCACGTGGCTGTGGGTGTAAACGATGGCGGACACGGCTTGTGCGCCCAGGTGCTGGCGGGCGAAGGCCATGGCGGCGGCAGACGTCTCGCGCGAGGTGCCGGTGTCCACGACGATCCAGCCCGTCTTGCCCTGGATGAGGGTGATGTTGGAGAGGTCGAAGCCGCGCAGTTGCCAGATGCCCTCGCGCACCTGGAACAGGCCGGCCTGGTTGTTGAGCCGTGCCTGGCGCCACAGGCTGGGGTTGACGGTGTCGGGTGCAGTTTCGGTTGGCTGACCATTCAGGAAAGCGAAGGCGTCGAAGTCCCAGATGACCTGGCCGGCCTCGTTGCGCATCTGGCCGCGCGGTGCGGCGATGAAGCCGCGGCGGGCCTCGGCCATGTCTTGCGCACCGCTCGCGGTCTCGATGGCCTGAACCTGCTTGGCCACCTCGGCCTGGGCGCGCTGCACGGCGGGATGGGCCGGCGCTGGCGTGTTCGTCTGCGCGTGGGCCGGTGCGGCCGCCAGCCCCCAGCAGAGCAGCGCGGCCAGCGGCCAGCGCTGGGGGCTTGAGCGCGAGGGTGGGTGCGAGGGCAGGGGCGAGAGAGCGAACGAGGGAAGCAAGCGGGCCATCGGTGTCTCCTGGTCAGGTCAGGAGGACATTGTTGCCCGCCCAGGCTCAGCGCGTGCCCACCACCTCGATCTCCACCCGGCGGTCGGCACGCAGGCAGGCGATCAGGGCCTTGGTTTCGCGGCGCGAGGTGCACTGGTCGGCCGGGGTCACGGGGCTGCTTTCGCCCTTGCCGCTGGCCGCGACCTTGCCCGGGTCCACGCGGCCCGAGGCCACGAGGTAGGCCTTGACGGCTTCGGCGCGCTGCTCCGACAGGCGCTGGTTGTAGGCGGTGCTGCCCAGCCGGTCGGTGTGGCCCTCGACCTCGATCACCGCGTACTCGGTGGTTTGCAGCTCGGCCACGAACTGGTCGAGCGCGGCCTGGCCGTCGGCGCTGAGGGTGGTCTGGTCGAAGCCGAACAGCGACTCGGCCGAGAAGCTCACGCGTTGCCGCGCGGGCGCCGTCACCACGGCCACGGCCGGCGTGGGCGGTGGCACGTAGGGCGCTGCCGCGGCCGGAGGCTCGGTGTAGAGCGGTGCTGCGGCCACCGGGGTGGTCGCCTGGGCCCGGCCAAACGGGAAGACCAGGCTCAGGCCCAGCACGTTGACGCGGTCATGGCCTCCGATGGTGCTGCTGACGCGGTAGTGCTCCCACTCGGCGCGCAACAGCATGGCCGGCGAAAACGCGTACTGCAGGCCGGCGCCGTATTTGTAGTTGAACTGGTGCTCGCGCGGCGAGGGGTCGAGCGGCACCACGGCATCGGTGCCGCTGAAGCGCCCGCTGGACTTCGCATACTGCGCGCCGATGCGGCCCAGCGCCGAGAGCTGCCCAACCAAGGGCAGGGTGCCCACCAGGTCCAGGTTCAGGCCGCGCATGCGCACCTCGCCTTTCAGCGTGCCGGGTGCCGTCGTGGGCGCCGTGAAGTACGGCTTGCCCAGCACGAAGTAGCCGCCCTCCACGCCCAGCCAGGGCATGAACTGGTAGCCCAGCAGCACCTTGTAGGCGGTGTCTCGCTCATGGCGGTTGATCTCGGTGGCCGTGGCGGCGGCGCCCAGCTCGTGGTCGATCAGGCGCTGCTCGTTGAGGTGGCTGCGCGATTGCCCCACCCCGACGCCGCCGTAATAGAAGGTCTGATCTTGTGCCTGTGCCTGAACCAGCGTGGGCATGGCCAGGCAGGCCAGTGCCGTCAGACCGAGCAGGCGGGTGGCGTTCTGGCCTTGGTTCTGACCTTGGAATGGGGTGGATGGCATGGCGTTCTTTCAGGCGAAGTTCACGGAGGCAGAGGCGGAAGTGGTGGACGGGCCGGGGCGGCGGCGCGCGACCGTGGCCACGACGAGCAAGCCGCAACCCAGCAGCGCCAGGGTGGACGGCTCGGGCACCGACGGCATCGGGGGTTCCAGCGCGCTCAGCGTGGCCATGGCGGCCAGGGCGTAGGCACCACCGCCGGTGCCGCTGGTGAGGCCCTGCACGTCGAAGCGGTAGTGACCGGCGTCCAGCAACACCTCGTCCAGCCGGAGGTTGTTGCCGGTCTGGGTGGCCACCGCCAGCGGCGTGCTGCCGGTGTCGCCATACAGGCTCAGCGCGAAGTTGCCGATGTCAAAGACGGCTTGCGGGCCCACCAGCCAAGCCAGGTTGGTGGCTTGTGCCGACACGGTGGAAGCCAGGCTGAGCGAGAAGAAGTAGCTGCTCGAAAACGTGACATCGGGGGCTGCGATGTGCAGCTGCTGCAGCGTCGGCGTGGTGCCGAGTTCGCCCAGGTCGCTGGCGGACGCCAAGGGGCTGAAGGCCGCGGTGGACAGGGCGATGGCCAGGGCCAGGGCCCGGGGAAGGGGACGGACGTGAAAGGGCATGAGGGGCTCCCGAAGGTGGTGGCGAAACGCTTGGCAGAAGGTGGGGCGATGAAACGCACCCACCTTGTGTGACGCCGTGTTGACGCCCTGCACACCGTTCGGTTGTAGCCAGCCCCTGAGACGCCGTCTGTGCGCCAGGGCACCGACGTGCAGCTCGTGAACGCGCAGGGTTTGCGGGTGTGGGGCCAGAAGTCGCAGACGGTCTCCGTGCGGGCAGATCGGCCGCGTCGGAGCCAAACGGCGCTCCGCGCGCCGTGCCGATCTCGCGGTGGGCGCTCACCCGCACCCACCTCCCGGTGGGCGTGGTGGCGATGCAGCTGCCGCTTTGCGCCAGGGGTGGCGCGCCTCAGGGCTGGCAGCGTTTGGCTTGGGCGAATTGCTGCAGGAAGGCGTCTCGTTCGCGCTCGGCGTCGGGGGCCTGCACCGCCAGCATCAGGCCATCGTCGGGGCCAGGCGCACCAGGTGCCATTCGGGCCCCAAGGCCAGCCGGAACTGGCCCGCTTCCACGAGCTGCGCCATGGGCACGTGCTGCCAGCAGCTGCACACGTCGGTGGCCTGGTGGCATTGGGCGCCCAGCCCTTGGGGGCTGGCGCTGTGGGCCTGGGCTTGCGCCTGGGCGTGGGTTTGCGCGCCGCCCAAGGCCAGCACGAGCACGGTGAGGGCGGCGGCTTTCATCGCGGTCTCACTCGGCTTGTTGCGCAGCGATGCGGCGCTCCAGCTTCAGCATCTCGCGGGCCACCACGGCGGTGTCGGTGAAGTCGGAGAACACGCCATCGATGCCCAGCTTGTAGAACTGCAGGTACTCGTTGATGGGGTTGCCCGCGTAGTCACCGGCCAGGCGGCGCTGCTCGTTGCGGAAGGTCCAGGTGTGCACCTTCAGGCCAGCGGCGTGAGCGCGGTCGATCAGGTCGGTGGGTTCGGCCAGCTTGAGCTTGGCTTCACCGGGGCCGCTGCCTTGCGCGTCAGCCACGGTCGAGACGATGTAGCGCTTCCAGGGGCCGATGCCGTAGGCGTAGCTGGCCACTTCCTTCAGGCCGGCGTCGGTCGTCAGGTAGCCGAAGGTGCGCGACAGCAGCTCGGGCTTGCCGGAAGCGGTCCAGTCGTAGGGGCGGTCAAACGGGGCGTTGAAGGCCAGCGAGCCGTCGGGGTTGACGTCGTCGGCGTCGATCAGCTGGATCAGGCGCACCGAGGTCATCTTGCTCAGGGCGATCAGGTTGCCTTGCTCGAAGGACTGGATGAACACCGGGGCGTGGCGGTGGTTCCAGCCGGCTTGCGTCAGCACCTTCAGCAGGCGGCCTTCCAGCGGCAGGCCCAGGGCCTGGTGGTAGGTGGGGTGCTTGGTTTCGGGGTAGATGCCGATGACGCGGCCCTTCTCCAGCGTCTTGCGCTTCACCAGGGCGATGATCTCTTGCAGCGTGGGGATGGCGAATTGGCCGTTGAACTGCTGGGGACGCTCGGCGAAGGCCTGCTTGGCGTGCAGGGTCTTGATCTCGGCGAGGGTGAAGTCGGAGGCGAAGAAGCCTTCTTCCGGTGCGCCATCGACCACGGCGATGCGGCGGCGGCTGGCGAACTCGGGGTGGTCGGCCACGTCGGTGGTGTTGACGATGTTGGGCTCGTGGCGGGCGATCAGGTGGCCGTCTTTCGTGGCGACCAGGTCGGGCTCGACGTAGTCGGCGCCCAGCTCGATGGCCAGGGCGTAGCCTTCCAGGGTGTGCTCGGGCAGGTAGCCGGCGGTGCCGCGGTGGCCGATGACCAGGGGCAGGGGCTTCGATTGGCGCTCGGCGTGCTCGGCACGTTCGGCGCGTTCCAGTGCGCGGTCGGTGTCGGCGGCGTGGCCGGGGGCGGCGATGAACAAGGCGGCCGACAGGGCCAGCAGCTTGCGCAGGGGTTGCGACATGGGGGTCTCCTCGGTTGAAAGGTGTGTGCCACCTTAGGGGGCTTGCGTGACGCTTGGGTGTCTCCCATGGGACGCCGGGGGAGCCGTTTGGCGCGGGCACAATGACGCCCACACCCTCAGCTCAGGAGAGACCCCTTGGCGCGCGCGCCGGCGACCCGACCCCCTTCTGCCAAGTCCGCGTCCGCCGACGCCAAGGCCGCGCCGAAGGCATCGGCGCCGCAGCTCGCCATGGCGCGCTTGGGGCTGGTGCGCGACATCGACCTGGCCCTGCACCTGCCCTTGCGCTACGAGGACGAAACCGCCATCACCCCGCTGCGCCAGGCGCGCGATGGCCAGACGGTGCAGGTCGAAGGCGTGGTCAGCGAGAACCGCGTGGAGATGCGCGGGCGCCGCCAGTTGCTCGTCAAGCTCGACGACGGCACGGGCGAGGTGCAGCTGCGCTTCCTGAACTTCTACGGCTCGCAGCAAAAGGCCTGGGCGCCCGGCGTGCGCCTGCGCGTGCGCGGCGAGCTGCGCGTGGGCTTCTTTGGCCGCGAGATGGTCCACCCCACGGTGCGCACCGTCAGCGAGGCCACGCCGCTGGCCACCTCGCTCACGCCCATCTACCCGGCTGGTGCCGGCCTGCCGCAAAGCTACTTGCGCAAGGCCGTGGAAGCCGGCCTGCGCCGCGCCCCGCTGGACGAGGTGCTGCCCCCGACCGTGGCGGCGATGCTGCCCGCGCACTGGCCCAGCCTGCGCCAGGCCCTGAACCAGCTGCACTTTCCCGCGCCCGATGCCTCCATCGAGGGCTTGAGCGAGCACAGCCACCCGGCCTGGCAGCGCCTGCAGTTCGAGGAATTGCTGGCCCAGCAGCTCTCGCGCCTGCAAGCCAAGGCCGAACGTGCCCACCTGAAGGCCCCGGTGCTGCCGCTGCGCACGGGGGGCCTGCACGAGAAGCTCTTGGGCGTGCTGCCGTTTGAGCTCACCGGTGCGCAGCGCCGCGTGTGCGACGAAATCGCCATCGACCTGGCCCGCCCCCAGCCCATGCACCGCCTGTTGCAGGGCGATGTGGGCTCGGGCAAAACGGTGGTGGCGGCGCTCTCTGCGGCCATCGCCATGGAGGCCGGTTGGCAGTGCGCGCTGATGGCGCCCACGGAGATCCTGGCCGAGCAGCACTTCCGCAAGCTGGTGGACTGGCTGGCGCCGCTGGGCGTGAAGGTGGCCTGGCTGACGGGCAGCTTGAAGCCCAAGGCCAAGCGCGAGCAGCTCGCTGCCGTGGCCTCGGGCGAGGCCCAGCTGGTGGTCGGCACCCACGCCGTCATCCAGGACCAGGTCGAGTTCGCCCGGTTGGGCCTGGCCCTCATCGACGAGCAGCACCGCTTCGGCGTGGCCCAGCGCCTGCAGTTGCGCCGCAAGCTGGAGGCCGCCGACCTGGAGCCCCACCTGCTGATGATGAGCGCCACGCCCATCCCGCGGACTCTGGCCATGACCTACCTGGCCGACCTGGAGGTCAGCACCATCGACGAGCTGCCGCCGGGCCGCACGCCCATCGTCACCAAGGTGTTCGCCGACGGCCGCCGCGAGGAGGTCATCGAGCGCATCCGTGACGAGGTGGCCAAGGGCCGGCAGGTGTACTGGGTCTGCCCCCTCATCGATGAAACCGAGGAGGGCGACCAGGCTGCCGATGTGGCCGCGGGCCGCAATGCCAACAAGCGCCCGCCGCTGGACCTCAGCAACGTCACCCACACCCACATTGAACTCAGCGACGCCTTGCCCGGCTTCGGCGTGGGCCTGCTGCACGGCCGCCTGCCCGCCGCCGAGAAGGCCGCCGTGATGGACCGCTTCGCCCGGGGCGAACTCAGCGTGCTGGTGGCCACCACCGTCATCGAAGTCGGGGTGGACGTGCCCAACGCCAGCCTGATGGTGATCGAGCACGCCGAGCGCTTCGGCCTGAGCCAGTTGCACCAGTTGCGCGGCCGGGTGGGGCGTGGCGCCGTGGCCAGCGTGTGCGTGCTGCTCTACGCCTCGCCGCTCTCCGACTCGGGCAAGCAGCGCCTGCGCGCCATGGCCGAAACCACCGATGGCTTCGAGATCTCGCGGCGCGACCTCGACATCCGCGGGCCCGGCGAGTTCATGGGCTCACGCCAATCGGGCGCGGCCTTGCTGCGCTTCGCCAATGTGGGCGACCTGGCCGAGGACGGTGGGGAAGGGCAGGCGATGCTGGCCCGTGTGCAGCAAGCCGCGGCCGTGATGCTCCAGCACCACCCGGCGGCGGCCCAGCGGCACATCCACCGCTGGCTGGGGCAGAAGGCCGAGTACCTGAAGGCCTGACTTGCACCACAATGCGCTCCCATGACCTTGACTGAACTCCGCTACATCGTGGCCGTGGCCCGCGAGCGCCATTTCGGGCGTGCCGCCGAAGCCTGTTTCGTGTCCCAGCCCACGCTGTCCGTGGCCGTCAAGAAGCTGGAAGAGGAGCTCGATGTCAAGCTCTTCGAGCGGGGCAGCAACGAAATCAGCGTCACGCCGCTGGGCGAGGAAATCATCCGCCAGGCCCAGTCGGTGCTGGAGCAGGCCCAGGCCATCAAGGAAATCGCCAAGCGCGGCAAGGACCCGCTGGCCGGTGCGTTGCGCCTGGGCGTGATCTACACCATCGGTCCCTACCTGCTGCCCGACCTCGTGCGCTCGTGCATCGAGCACGTGCCGCAGATGCCGCTGATGCTGCAGGAGAACTTCACCGTCAAGCTGCTGGAGATGCTGCGCGCCGGTGAGCTGGACTGCGCCATCCTGGCCGAGCCTTTCATCGACAGCAACCTGGCGATCGCGCCGCTGTACGACGAGCCCTTCCTCGTGGCCGTGCCGCGCAGCCACCACCTGGCTTCGCGCCAAGCGATCAGCGCCGAGGAGCTCAAGCGCGAAACCATGCTGCTGCTGGGGGCAGGCCACTGTTTCCGCGACCACGTGCTGGAGGTCTGCCCGGAGTTCGCGCGTTTCTCCAGCGATGCCGAAGGCATCCGCAAGAGCTTCGAGGGCTCGTCGCTGGAAACCATCAAGCACATGGTGGCCGCCGGCATGGGCGTGACCGTCGTGCCCAGCCTGTCGGTGCCGAAAGAGCCGCACCCGCACCTGGTCCACATCCCCTTCGAGGAGCCGGCCCCCACGCGCCGCGTGGTGCTCGCCTGGCGCCGCAGCTTCACGCGCTACGAGGCGATTGCCGCGCTGCGCAACGCCATCTATGCCTGCCCGCTGGAGAGCGTCAGCCGCCTGAGCAGCTGAGGGGGCAGCCGGCTCTGGTCCCGGCTTCGATCAGGCCAGGGGCGGGATGGACGGCTCGCCGTCATCCGGGCCCGCTTCGGGCGACTCGAAGCAATCCACCGTGGTGAAGTACAGCGAGGCGTAGAAGGCGCCCGCCAGGCCAAGGGCCCCCGCGAAGGCCAGGGCATTGGCCAGCGCCGGCACGGGGATGGCGCTCAGCAGCAGGCGGTCCAGCAGGCCCAGCGTGAACAGCGCGCCCAGCCAGCACAGGCCGTAGACCACGAAGGCGCCGAGATTGCGCCAGGTGGCCACCGCGCTGAAGAACAGCGCCTTGCCCACGGGCAGGCGGGCCCACAGCACCAGGGCGGGCGTGTGCCAGAACACCAGCGACACCGGCAGCAGCAGCGCCATGCGCCAGAGCATGTCTTCCAGCACCACCGTGCTGACCACCATCTCGGTGCTGTCCTGCATGGCTTCCATGGCCGTGGCGACGGCTTCGGCGCCAGGCCCCACGGCCGATGCCAGCAGCATCGTCAGTTGCACGGCCGCGATGTAGGCGCCCCCCAGTTGCAGGAAGGTCTTGCGCGGGGCGTCAGGCGCCCGCACGGCCTCGATCAGCACGCCGGGCGTGACGCGCTCGCCCAGCACCGTGCGCCGCGTGGCCAGCATGAAGCCCATCCACACGACGGGCATGGCGCCCACCACGAGCAACGGCCCCAGCACGGGCAGGGTGGCCAGCAGCAGGGCCGCACCGATCAGCATGCCGACCAGGCCCATGAAGTTCATCGGTTGGCGGCGCAGCACCTGCAGGCCCTGGCGCATCCAGTTCAGGCCGCTGGAAGCGGGCACGATGCGCAGCTTCATGCCGAGGCACCCTGTGGCTGGTTTTGACGCTGGGCGCGCTGGTAGCGCCAAGGCTGTTCGCGGCGCAGGCGCAGCACGCGCTCGAAGTGAGCGGGGTCGTGGGGTTGCAGCATGGCGGCGTCGCGGGGCAGGTGGAAGTCCCACAGGCGCGACAGCCAGAAGCGCATGGCCGCCGAGCGCAGCAGGGCGGGCAGCAGTTGCAGTTCGGTGTCGCTCAGCGGGCGCACGGCGTCATAGGCCGCCACGAAGGCCTGGGCGCGGGCCTCATCGAGCGCGCCGGTGGCCAGGTCGATGCACCAATCGTTGAGGCACACGGCGATGTCGAAGCCGAAGGTGTCGCAGCCCGCGAAATAGAAATCGAAGAAGCCCGACAGGGTGGGGCCGTCGAACATGACGTTGTCGCGGAACAGGTCGGCGTGGATGGGGCCTTGGGGCAGGGCCTGGTAGCCCGCCGACGCAGCCAAATCTTGCTGGAAGGCCAGTTCGGTGTCGATCAGCTCGGCTTGGGCAGGCGTCAGGAAGGGCTTGACCACGGGCACGGTTTCGACCCACCAGGCCAGGCCACGCAGGTTGGGTTGCTGGCCGGCGTAGTCCTGGCCGGCCAGGTGCATGCGCGCCAGCATGGCGCCGACCTGGGCGCAGTCAGGCACTTGCGGCGCCATCTGGTTGCGGCCCTTCAGGCGCGTCACCACCGCGGCCGGCTTGCCCTTGAGGTGGTGCAGGATCTCGCCCTGCGCATTGGCCTGTGGTGCCGGCACGGGGATGCCGCGCGCGGCCAGGTGCTGCATCAGGTTCAGGTAGAAGGGCAGTTGCTCGGCACTCAGGCGCTCGAACAGGGTCAGCACATGCTCGCCCCGGTCGGTGCTGACGAAGTAGTTGGTGTTCTCGATGCCGGAGGAGATGCCTTGCAGGTTTTGCAAGGCGCCCAGTCCCAGGGTGGACAGCAGCGCGCCGGCTTCGGCGGGAGTGACTTCGGTGAAAACGGCCATGGGACGGTGTCGGGCAGGTTGCTCGGGGGTAATTTCTGACAGCGGGCGGGCGGGGTGCGTGAACCCTTCCCCCAAAGGAAGGTGCGGGCGCTCCCAATGCCCCTTCCCTTGGCGTAAACCCTCAGGATCGGGCCTCCGGCAAGCACAGGATTGTAGGAGTCGCTGTGGCAGACTCACCTGGATTCTGTCATCAGCGGACCACCGCAGAGACACACACACTCAACCGATACCGAGGAAGCCCCTGTCATCATGAACGCGTCTGTCACTCGCTCGCCCCTTTCCCTGGCCACCGTGGCGGCCGCTTTGCTGATGTCGGTCGGCGCCTCGGCCCAGGCCCAAGTCCTGCAGCCGGCCGACGCGCCCCTGGGCGCCTACGTCGGCGGCACCGCAGGCTTCGGCATCAACAACTGGCAGTGCGATGCCACCTGTGACCGCGCCACCTTCAGCGGCAAGATCTTCGCCGGCAAGCGCCTCACGCCTGGCCTGGCCGCTGAAGTGAACTACTTCATGTTCGGCAAGACCACGCGCACCAACGCCAACGCGGCCGCCCAGGCCACGGGCTACGCCTCCGAAGAGCGCAGCGTGCGCGCCTTCACCCTCAACATCAACTGGGAAGTCGAGCTGATCCAGGACTTCACCAACCAGATCCGCATCGGCTGGGGTTCGCTGGAGCAGACCAACGACCGCGTCCTGCTCAACAGCACCGTGGTGCGCAGCAAGCAGCACAACACCGCCCCCTACCTCGGCGCCGGCCTGGCCTTCCGCCTGACGCGCGACATCAAGCTGATCTCCACCGTGGACGCCTTCTTCAAGGGCCACAACAGCCAGTACCTGCTGTCCGTGGGCGGCATGGCCGAGTTCTGATCTTGGCCTGATCTGGGCGCAGCCGGCGGTCAAACCGCGGTCACAATCCGGGGCATGACTGCCCCGGACATCCCCCAAGGCGCCCCAGCCTCCCCGAACGATTCCCAAAGCCGACCCACCCTGGTGCTGGTGGACGGCTCCAGCTACCTCTACCGCGCCTTCCACGCCATGCCCGACCTGCGCGGGCCCGCAGGCGTGGCCACCGGGGCCATCCACGGCGTGGTGAACATGATGGGCTGGCTCCGCGCCAACATCGACGCCGAGCACGCCGTCTGCGTGTTCGATGCCAAGGGCCCCACCTTCCGCGACGAGTGGTACCCCGAGTACAAGGCCCACCGCCCGCCGATGCCGGACGACCTGCGCTCGCAGATCGAGCCCATCCACGAAGTCGTCAAGCTGCTGGGCTGGCCCGTGCTGGAGGTGCCCGGCGTCGAAGCCGACGATGCCATCGGCACCCTGGCCCGCGTGGCGGCCGAATCGGGTCACCGGGTCGTCATCTCCACCGGCGACAAGGACCTGGCCCAGCTGGTCAACCCGCACGTCTCGCTGATCAACACCATGGCGAAGCCGCCCGAGGTGCTGGACATCCCCGGCGTGGTGGCCAAGTTCGGTGTGCCGCCCGAGCTGATCATCGACTACCTCACCCTCATCGGCGACACCGTGGACAACGTGCCGGGCGTCGAGAAGGTGGGCCCAAAGACGGCCGTGAAGTGGTTGCAGGAGCACGGCACCCTGGCCGCCATCATGGCCGCGGCCGACAGCTTCAAGGGGGCGACCGGCGAGAACCTGCGCAAGGCGCTGGACTGGTTGCCGCAGGGCCGCCGCCTCATCACCGTCAAGCTGGACTGCGACCTCACCGGCCACGTGCCGGCCTGGCCTTCGCTGGACGCTCTGGCGCTGAAGGCGCCCGACCTGCCGGGCCTGCTGGACTTCTACACGCGCTTCGGTTTCCGCAGCGCGAAGGCCGAGGTTGAGCGGCTGTTGCGGGGCGATGCGGCTGGCGCGACCGCCGAGGCCCCATCGGCCAAATCTGCCAAAACTCCCAAAGCCAAACCCAAGAGCGACACCGACACGGGTGACCTGTTCGGTGCAAGCGCCGATGCCTTGGCCGATGCCGATGGCGCCACAGTCGGTGCCCCGGCATCGCCCCAAGGCGTGCAGATGGACACCCGCTACGACACCGTGCTGACCTGGCCGGTGTTCGACGCCTGGCGCGCCCGCATCTACGCGGCCAAGCTGGTGGCCTTCGACACCGAAACCGATTCGCTGGAGCCCATGAAGGCGCGCATCGTCGGCCTCTCGTTCAGCGACCGTGTGGGCCATGCCTGCTACATCCCGCTGCGCCATGAAGGCCCGGATGCGCCGCAGCAGTTGCCCATCGACGAGGTGCTGGCCAAGCTCAAGCCTTGGCTGGAAGCCGCCGACCGCCAGAAGATCGGCCAGAACATCAAGTACGACACCCACGTGCTGGCCAACCACGGCATCGCGGTGAAGGGCTATGTGCACGACACCATGCTGGAGAGCTATGTGCTGGAGGCCCACCGCAGGCACAACCTGGGCGACCTGGCCTTGCGCTACACCGGCCGCATGGGCCTGAGCTACGAGGACGTGGCGGGCAAGGGCGCGCAGCAGATCCCGTTCGCGCAGGTGGCGGTCGACCGCGCTTCGCACTACTCCTGCGAAGACAGCGACCTGACCCTGCACGTGCACCAGACCCTGTGGCCCAAGCTGGAGGCCGAGTCGGGCCTGAAAGACATCTACCAGCGCTTCGAGCTGCCCACCTCGCGCGTGCTGCAGCGCATCGAGCGCAACGGCGTGCTCATCGACAGCGGCTTGCTGCAGCAGCAAAGCCATGAGCTGGGCCAGCGCATCGTGCAGCTGGAGCAGGAAGCCTACGAGCTGGCCGGCCAGCCCTTCAACCTGGGTTCGCCCAAGCAGCTGGGCGAAATCCTCTTCGTCAAGCAGGGCCTGCCCATCGTCAAGAAGACGGCCACGGGCGCGCCCTCGACCAACGAGGAGGTGCTGGAAAAGCTGGCCGAAGACTACCCGCTGCCGGCCCGCATCCTCGAATACCGCGGCATGGCCAAGCTCAAGTCCACCTACACGGACAAGCTGCCGCTGATGGTCAACGCCGAGACGGGGCGGGTGCACACCAACTACGCACAGGCCGTGGCCGTCACGGGGCGCTTGTCGAGCAACGACCCGAACCTACAGAACATCCCCGTGCGCACGGCCGAGGGGCGACGCATCCGCGAGGCTTTCATCGCGCCGCCGGGGCACGCCATCGTCAGCGCCGACTACTCGCAGATCGAGCTGCGCATCATGGCCCACATCTCGCAAGACGAGAACCTGCTGCGCGCCTTTGCCGAAGGGGTGGACGTGCACCGCGCCACCGCCAGCGAGGTGTTCGGCGTGCCGGTCGACGAGGTGTCGAGCGAGCAGCGCCGCTACGCCAAGGTCATCAACTTCGGCCTGATCTACGGCATGAGCGCGCACGGCCTGGCCAAGAACCTGGGCATCGAGCGTTCGGCGGCTTCGTCCTACATCGAGCGCTATTTCCACCGATTCGCCGGTGTGAAGCGCTACATGGACGACACCCGCGCCCAGGCCAAGGCCCAAGGCTATGTGGAAACCGTGTTCGGCCGGCGCCTGTGGCTGCCCGAAATCAACAGCCCCAACGGCCCCAGCCGCGCGGGTGCGGAGCGGGCCGCCATCAACGCGCCCATGCAGGGCACGGCGGCCGACCTCATCAAGCTGGCCATGGTGGCCGTGCAGGACACGCTGGACGCCGAAGGCCGCGCCTCGAAGATCATCATGCAGGTGCACGACGAACTGGTGCTGGAGGTGCCACTGGCCGAGTTGGACTGGGTCAAGGAGGCCGTGCCGCGCCTGATGGCCGAGGTGGCGCAGTTGCGCGTGCCGCTGGTGGCCGAGGTCGGTTCGGGCCCCAACTGGGAGTCGGCGCACTGAGGTTCGTCAAGTTGTCATCATTTCCATGTATCGGGGTCCGTAGAATGGAGCCGCTGGCGTTATTCGGCTGATTTTTGAGTACATGAACAACACGATCCCAACCCAGGTGCTGGACCAGCCCCGCGTGAAGCTGCTCGGCCGTGAGCAGGCCATCCTCGAGTTCAACCGCCGCGTGCTGGCCCAGGCCCAGCGTGAAGATGTGCCGTTGCTGGAGCGCCTGCGCTACATCTGCATCGTGTCCTCCAACCTCGACGAGTTTTTCGAGGTCCGCTATGCCGACGTCATCGAGGCGTCTCGCACGCCGGGCACGGGCATCAATGCCGCCTACATCACCGAGGTCTCGCGCGAGTCGCACCGCCTGGTCGAAGACCAATACCAGATCTTCAACGATGTCGTGACGCCCCTGTTGCACGACGCGGGCATCCTCATCCTCAACCACGCCGACCGCAACGCCAACCAGCGCGAGTGGGTGTCCGACTTCTTCCGCCGCCAGGTGCGCCCGCTGCTGGTGCCCATCGGTCTGGACCCGGCGCACCCCTTCCCGCAGGTGGCCAACAAGACGCTGAACTTCATCGTGCGCTTGGGCGGCATGGACGCCTTCGGCCGCGACAACGACATCGCCATCGTGCGCATCCCGCGGGTGCTGCCGCGCGTGATCGCCTTGCCTGCCTCGCTCATGCCCGAGGGCCAGCAGGGCTTTGTGCTGCTGTCCAGCGTCATCCGCGCGCACCTCGACGAGCTCTTCCCGGGCCGCGAAATCAAGGCCTTCTCGCAGTTCCGCCTGACGCGCGACTCGGACCTGGAAGTCGACGAAGACGACGTGACCGACCTGCGCGAAGCGCTGCGCTCCAAGATGACGACGCGCCAGTTCGGGCAGTCGGTGCGCCTGGAGGTGGTGCGCTCCTGCCCGTCCGACCTGTCCGACTTCCTGCTGGAGCAGTTCAGTCTGCCGCCGCAGGCCCTGTTCATGGTCAATGGCCCGGTGAACCTGGTGCGCCTGACCCAGCTGATCGACCAGGCCGACGCCGACGCCCTGCGCTTTGCGCCTTACGAGCCCGCCTGGCCGGCCGACCTGCCGGAGCAAGGCCTGTTCGAGCATCTGCGCCACCACGACTGCCTCTTGCACCACCCCTTCCAGAGCTTCGACGTGGTCGTGCAGTTCCTGCGCGAAGCCGTCTACGACCCTGACGTGCTGGCCATCAAGCAAACGATTTACCGCACGGGCAGCGAGTCCGTGCTGATGGAGTTGCTGCTCGAAGCGGTGCGCCGCGGCAAGGAAGTGCTGGCCGTGGTGGAGCTGAAAGCCCGCTTCGACGAAGAGGCCAACATCAACTGGGCCGAGCGCCTGGAAGCCCTGGGCGCGCAGGTGGTGTACGGCATCGTCGGCCTGAAAACCCACGCCAAGATGATGCTGGTGACGCGTCGCGAAGGCGCGCGCCTGCGCCGCTATGCCCACCTGTCCACCGGCAACTACAACCCCAAGACCTCGCGGCTCTACACCGACGTGGGCTTCCTGACCAGCCAGCCGGACATGACGGCCGACGTGGACCGCGTCTTCCAGCAGCTCTCCAGCCTGACGCAGATGAAGTCCACGCGCCTGCTGCAGCTGGCGCCCTTCAGCCTGCAGGACCAGATGCTGCGCCTGATGGCGCGTTGTGCCGATGCCGCCCGCGCGGGGCGTCCGGCGCGCATCGTCGTCAAGTGCAATGCGCTGACCGACGAACCGCTGGTGAACGCGCTGATCGAAGCCGGCCAGGCGGGTGTGGACATCGACCTCATCATCCGCGGCGCCTGCATCCTGCCGCCGGGTCTGGAGGGCCTGACCGACCGCGTCCGCGTGCGCTCGGTGGTGGGGCGCATGCTGGAGCACACCCGCGTGCTGTACTTCCGCTGGGGCGCCGACGACTACGAAGAGGCCCTGTACCTCTCCAGCGCCGACTGGATGAACCGCAACATGACGCGGCGCATCGAGGCGGCCTGGCCGGTGCGCGACCCCGAGCTGCGCCAGCGCGTCATCGACGAATGCCTGGTGCCTTACCTGCTGGACGGTCGGGATGCCTGGCGCCAGCTCAGCGATGGTCGCTACGAGCGCATCAACGAGCCCGGCGGCCACAGCGCCCAGCGCGCCCTGATGGCGCGCCACCGCGGTCAGGCCTGAGCATCGCCATGGCGGTGTGCCACGGGCGCGATCCCACTGCCATGCGCCTGCCACAGGGCGTCCGTACACTGCGGCGCGAATGAAAAACCAAGGGAGGGTGGGGCATGGACTTGATCCTGTGGCGCCACGCGCAGGCGCAGATGCTGCTGGCAGAAGATGGCGAATCGCCCCTGCCGTTCGAACTGGAACGTGACCTTGCGCGCCCGCTGACGCCCAAGGGCCAGCGCCAGGCCGAGCGCATGGCCGAGTGGCTCAACCAGCGGCTGCCCGACACCACCCGCGTGCTGGTCAGCCCGGCGCTGCGCACCCAGCAGACCGCCGCGGCCCTGGGCCGCAAGGTGCGCACGCTGGACACCCTCAACCCGCTGGCCAGCGTCGATGACCTGCTGGCCGCTGCGCGCTGGCCGGTCTCGCGCGACCCGGTGCTCATCGTCGGGCACCAGCCCACGCTGGGCTTGCTGGCCGCCCGCCTGCTGACGGGGCAGGACCAGCCCTGGTCTGTGCGCAAGGGCGCCGTTTGGTGGCTGCGCTCGCGCGAGCGTGAGGGCGACGAGCAGGTGGTGCTGCACGCCGTGATGCCGCCCGACATGGCCTGAGGCCGGGTGCCTGTGCCGGCAAAGATGCGTGAAGGCGCATGGGCCGGACGATGTGCGGTGGGGCAGGGCGCCTGAACGGGGATAATGCCGGTTCATGAACGCGCCCGACCTCTCCCCCCGCGCCACCGAAGGCCGCTGGCACCACCAGCACCCGGTGCGCATCTACTGGGAAGACACCGACGCCGGTGGCATCGTCTTCTACGGCAACTACCTCAAGTTCATGGAGCGCGCCCGCACAGAGTGGCTGCGCGCCCTGGGCTTTGACCAAGAAGGCATGCGCCGCAATGGCGAGGGCATGTTCGTCGTCGCCGACACGCAGTTGCGCTACCTGCAGCCCGCCCGCCTCGATGACCTGCTCAACGTGACGGTGGCCGTGGTCGAGCGGGGCCGCGCCAGCGTCGTCTTCGCGCAAGAGGTCTGGCGCCAAGGCACCTTGCTGGTCAGTGGCCGCATCCGCATCGGCTGGGTGCAGGCCGTGGCCGCCACCGACACCACCGAGGCCAGCCTGCGCCCGGGCCGCATCCCGCAACGCATCCTGGGCTGTTTGCCCGAGCCGCTGTCCGCCCCCCCTGGCAGCACCGACACCCCCGCCTGAACCCCAGGCCGACCCACGGAGCTTCTTCCCCATGAACCAAGACCTGTCGATCCTTCACCTGGTGATGCACGCCAGCGTGGTGGTGCAGATCGTGATGGCCATCCTGATGCTGGTCTCGCTGACCAGCTGGAGCATCATCTTCGCCAAAGTGCTGGGCCTCAAGCGCGTGCGCCAGGACAACGATGCCTTCGACCGCGAGTTCTGGGCCGGCCGCACCCTGCAGGAGCTCTTCCAGGACGCCAGCAGCGGCAACGGCCCGGCCTCGCCGCAAGAGCGCATCTTCGCCGCCGGCATGCGCGAGTTCATGAAGCAGCGCGAGCGCCGCGTCACCGACGTCAATGTGCTGCTGGACGGCGCCCGCCGCGCCATGCGCGCCAGCTACCAGCGCGAGATGGACGTGGTCGAATCCCGCCTGGACTTCCTTGGCTCGGTCGGTTCGGTCTCGCCTTACATCGGCCTGTTCGGCACGGTGTGGGGCATCATGCATGCGTTCACCGGGCTGTCCAACGTGCAGCAGGTGTCGCTGGCCACGGTGGCACCGGGCATCGCCGAGGCGCTGGTGGCCACGGCCATCGGCCTGTTCGCGGCCATTCCCGCGGTGCTGGCCTACAACCGCTTTGCGCGCGACATCGACCGCATCGCCATCCAGATGGAGTCCTTCATCGAGGAGTTTTCCAACATCCTGGCGCGCAACGCCGCCCCGGCCATGCCGGCAGGCGGCGCCGATGCGGGCCTGCAGGCCGCCTTGCAGGCCGCACGCCAGCCTCAGGGGCGCTGAACCATGGCCGAACTCAACGCTCGGGGCGGCGGCCGACGCCGGCGCACCCGCAACGAGATCAACATGGTGCCCTTCATCGACGTGATGCTGGTGCTGCTGATCATCTTCATGGTGAGCGCGCCCCTGCTGCCCACGGGCGTGGTGGACCTGCCCAGCATCGGCAAAGCCAAGCAGGCGCCGGAGAAGGTCGTCGAGGTGGTGCTCGATGACGATGAGCGCGTGCGCATGCGCGTCAACCGTGCCGAGTGGCAGCGCTTGTCGCTCAAGGAGCTGCCCGAGCAGGTCAAGGCCGTGCAGGCCGAGGCCGAGGGCGGTCCGACGGGCGTGCCAGTCATCATCAGCGCGCGCAAGGACATCCGCTACGAGTCCGTCGTCCACGTGATGGACGTGCTGCAGCGCGCCGGCGTGGCCCGCGTGGGCCTGTCCGTGCGCACGACGGGAGGCTGAGGCGGCGATGCTGGGCGCGGTGCAGGACCCCATTGAAGCGGTCGCCATCAAGGGCGGACCGGGCTGGCGACCGCGCCAGGACGAGCGCTGGTGGCCTGGCGTTTCGCTCGCCGTGCTGGCCCACCTGGGCCTGGCACTGGCCTTGGTGCTGGCCGTGAGCTCGAAGGTGCAGACCGAGGTGGCCGTCGAGGCCGAGGTGTGGTCGGAGATCCCGCGCGCCGCAGGCCCGGCCGCCGCGCCGCCGCCTCCGCCCGAACCGGCCCCGGAGCCCAAGCCTGTGCCGCCCCAGGTCGAGCCGCCGCCGGCCCCGAAGCCCACGCCGCAAGCCGAGCCCAAGGTCGAGGCCAAGCCCGACATCGTGGCCGAGCGCACGCAGCCCAAGAAAGAGCCCAAGGAGAAAAAGCGCAAGGAGCCGAAGGAGACCTTCGACACCACGCCGCCCAAGCCCAGCCGCAAGCCAGAGGCCAAACAGGAGCCCAAGCCTGAGCCCAAACCTGAGCCGAAGAAGGAAGCCAAACCCAAGGCCGAGGCCAAGCCCGAGCCGAAGGTCGACGCCAAGGCCGACAAGCACAGCGCTGCCGAGCGCGAAGCCCTGCGCCAGGCCAACCTGGCGCGGATGATGTCCGACCTCGGTGGCGGGCCGGGCGGGGCAGGGCGCGCTGCCGCATCGGCCGGGCCCAGCAAGAGCTACATCGGCCGCCTGATCGCGCGCATCAAGCCCAACGTCGTCTTCACCGACGCCATCAACGGCAACCCGCTGGCCCAGGTCGAGGTGCGGTGTGCGCCCGATGGCCGCATCGTTTCGCGCAAGATCCTGGTCACCTCAGGGGTGCCCGCCTGGGACGCCGCCGTGCTGCGCGCACTCGACCGCACCGAGGTGCTGCCGCTCAACGAGCAGGGCCGCATCGAGCCGGTCATGCTGCTGGACTTCAAGCCGCTGGACTTCTGACGCTTCACGTGCGTTCACCGGCTTTCTCCCGCTTTTTCAAGCTTCAGCCAGGGGGGCATTCCATAGCATGACACGCAGGGCGGCGTCCGTGCCTGCCCGCCAAACCCGTGCACCCCTGGCCATGCCCGACACCTCCACGCAGTCCCCCTCCGCCATGCCGCCGGCCCCCCTGCCAGCGGCCAGCCCGACACCGGCCCCCGATGCGGTGGTGGACGCCAGTGGCGAGCCCTCTGGCTTCCGTTGGCCCACCCCGCCGTTCGCCAGCTACCCGCCTGCGCGCGCCCAGAGTGACCACGAGCCCTGCGAGATCGTGGGCCTCAATGGCCGGGTCATGAGCGGACGGCTCATCTTCTTCGTGCCCGACGAGCAGGTGGCGCACATCCAGGTGCCGCCGGCGCGCACCACCATGCCCTTGCGCTTCACCCAGTTCCGCAGCCTGCAGCTGCAGCGCGGCGTCCTGCCCATGCCCGGCTCGGAGGGGCTGGCGGCCTTGCCCAGCGAGCTCGCGCAGCGGCCCGTGACCGACTACACCCTGCGCCTGCGCGGTGGCGGCGAACTCAGCGGCCAGACCATCGGCTGGAGCGACACCGCCTGCGGACTCTTCCTGTTCCCGCCGCAAGATGCGCATGGTGCCGTCTCCCGGCTGTTCGTGCCGCGCGAGGTCATCGAAGACGCCCAGTTCGGCCCGCCCATCGGCCAGGCCCTGGTGGCCGATCAGGCCATCACCTCCGCCCAGGTGGACCAGGCCGTGGGCATGCAGGCCAGCCTGCGCAACCAGAAGCTGGGCGACATCCTGCTCAACCAGCAAGTCGTCACGCCGGACCAACTCGTCGTCGCGCTGGAGCAGCAAAGCCGCATGCCCATGGTGCGCATCGGGGAGGCCTTGATGGCCCTGTCGCTGATCACAGAAGACCAGCTCACCGACGCGCTGCGCCAGCAACAGTCCGACCGCACCGTGCCCCTGGGCGAGTTGCTGGTGCGCCTGGGGTTGATCTCCCGGCACGACCTGCTCTCGGCCCTGGCCCGCAAAATGGGCTACCCGCTGGTGGACCTGCAGAAATTCCCGGTCGACCCGTTGGCCTTGCACAAGGTGCCTTTCACCGTGGCGGCCCGCCTGCGCGCGGTGCCCTTGCTGCTGCGCGAAGGTGCGCTCATCGTCGCGGTGGAAGATCCCAGCCAGCGCCTGGTGCTGTCGGAGCTGGAGTTCATCACGCAGTGCAAGGTCGTGCCCGTGCTGGCACCGCAAAGCCAGCTGGAGTGGTGCATCCGCGAGTCATATGCCAAGCTGGGCGCCGACGTCTCGTCGGTGTCCTTCTCGCTGGACCACGACATCCCGGCGCCCGAGCTGAACGACCCGTTTGCCGCCGACAAGCTCGTCGAGGATCTGGAGAAAGAAGGGCAGGGGCTCGGCCTCGACGACAAGCCCATCGAGCAGAGCGACAACTCCCTGGTGCGGCTGATCAACACCATGGTCATCGAGGCCCACCACCAGGGCGTCTCCGACATCCACATCGAGAGCTATGCCGGACGCGACAAGGTCAAGATCCGTTTCCGCAAGGACGGTCAGCTGCTGCCCTACCTGGAGCTGCCGCCGACCTACCGCAGCGCCATCATCGCGCGCATCAAGATCATGTGCGACCTCGACATCTCCGAGAAGCGCAAGCCGCAGGACGGCAAGATCAACTTCGCCCGCTTCATGCCCCAGCACCGCCTGGAGCTGCGCGTGGCCACCATCCCGACCAACAACGGCCTGGAAGACGTGGTGATGCGCATCCTGGCCTCGGCCAGGCCCTTGCCGCTGGACAAAATCGGCCTGAGCCCGGCCAACCTCGCGCGCTTCCAGCAAGCCATGGAGCGGCCGTACGGCATGGTCTTGTGCGTGGGGCCCACGGGCTCCGGCAAGACCACCACGCTGCACTCGGCGTTGAGTTTCATCAACGTGCCCGAACGCAAAATCTGGACGGCCGAAGACCCGGTCGAAATCACCCAGCCGGGCTTGCGACAAGTGCAGGTCAACCCCAAGATCGACTGGACCTTTGCCAAGGCCTTGCGTGCGCTGCTGCGTGCCGACCCGGACGTCATCATGGTCGGTGAAATGCGCGACACCGAGACCTCGCGCACGGCCATCGAGGCGGCCCTCACCGGCCACCTCGTGCTGTCCACGCTGCATACCAACAGCGCCCCGGAAACCGTCACGCGCCTGCTCGACATGGGCATGGACCCGTTCAGCTTCGCCGACTCCCTGCTGGTGGTGCTGGCCCAGCGCCTGGTGCGCCGCCTGTGCCCGGCCTGCAAGGTCAGCGAACCTGCCACGCAGGAACAAGTTCAGGGGCTGTTGGACGAGTACCTGCACGTGTGTCCGCCCGAGCAGATGGGCATCACGCGCGACGGATTGCTGGCCGAATGGCAGCAGCGCTTTGCCGTCGATGGCGCACTGCAGCACCACCACAGCGCGGGCTGCAACCATTGCAACCACACGGGCCTCAAGGGCCGGGTGGGCATCCACGAGCTGATGGCCGTGAACGCCGATACGCGGCGCCTGATCCAGACGGGTGCGAGCCCGGACGAGTTGCAGGCACACGCCTTGCGTGAGGGCATGAGAACACTGCGGCAAGATGGCATCGAGAAAGTGTTGACAGGGTTGACCAGCATGGAAGAAGTGCGGGCCACCAGCAACATCTGAATTGTTGTGAACGTGTCGCACGCACTTTGGAAAAAAGGTGCAAGATGAGGGCAACGGGTCGCGTCATCTGGTGGGTGAAAAGCAGTTTTCTCCGCCCACCTCGGTGAAGCGATTTCCTTGATCTTTGGTGTGAAGGCGATGCTTGTGTGGTCGCGCCGGGTTCACCAGACGGGTAGGCCGGCGGATCACCAGGCATTGATGGACAGGTCAATGACTTGGAGGTCAGCATGGATGTGATCAGCAACTTCGCCGCCCGCTACGAGCGCACTCGCGAAGAGGAATACACGCTCGAGGAATACCTCGACATCTGCAAGCGCGACAAGACCGCGTACGCCACCGCCGCCGAGCGCATGCTCCTGGCCATCGGTGAGCCGCAGATGGTCGACACGCGCAACGACCCGCGCCTGTCGCGCATCTTCACCAACAAGGTCATCAAGCTCTACCCGGCCTTCGAAGAGTTCTATGGCATGGAAGACGCCATCGAGCAGGTGGTGAGCTACTTCCGCCATGCCGCGCAAGGCCTGGAAGAAAAGAAACAAATCCTGTACCTGCTGGGCCCGGTGGGCGGCGGCAAGTCGTCCATCGCCGAGCGGCTCAAGCTGCTGGCCGAGAAAGTGCCGTTCTACGCCATCAAAGGCTCGCCGGTGAACGAGTCGCCGCTGGGCCTGTTCGATGCGACCGAGGATGGCCCCATCCTGGAGAAGGAATACGGCATCCCGCGCCGCTACCTGCAGCGCATCCTGAGCCCCTGGGCCGTCAAGCGCCTGGAAGAGTTCGGCGGCGACATCCGCCAGTTCAAGGTGGTCAAGCGCTACCCCAGCATCTTGAAGCAGGTGGGCATCGCCAAGACCGAACCGGGTGACGAGAACAACCAGGACATCAGCGCCCTGGTCGGCAAAGTCGACATCCGCAAGCTCGAAACCTACGCGCAGGACGACCCCGACGCCTACAGCTACTCTGGCGGCCTGTGCCTGGCCAACCAGGGCCTGCTGGAATTCGTCGAAATGTTCAAGGCGCCCATCAAGGTGCTGCACCCGCTGCTGACCGCCACGCAGGAAAGCAATTTCAAGGGGACGGAAGGCTTCGGTGCCATCCCGTTTGACGGCGTGGTGCTGGCCCACTCGAACGAAAGCGAGTGGAAGGCCTTCCGCAACAACAAGAACAACGAGGCCTTCCTCGACCGCATCTACATCGTCAAGGTGCCGTACTGCCTGCGCGTGAGCGAGGAAATCAAGATCTACGAAAAGCTGGTGCGGAGCTCGTCTCTGGCCGCAGCGCCGTGCGCCCCGGGCACGCTGAAGATGATGTCGCAGTTCGCCATCCTCACGCGCCTCAAGGAGCCGGAGAACTCCAGCACCTTCAGCAAGATGCAGGTCTATGACGGCGAGAGCCTGAAGGACACCGACCCCAAGGCCAAGTCCATCCAGGAGTACCGCGACTACGCCGGTGTCGACGAGGGCATGAGCGGCATCTCCACGCGCTTCGCCTTCAAGATCATCTCCAAGGTCTTCAACTTCGACAGCGCCGAGGTCGCGGCCAACCCGGTGCACCTGATGTACGTGCTGGAGCAGCAGATCGAGCGCGAGCAGTTCCCGGCCGAGGTTGAGCAGAAGTACATCGCCTACATCAAGGAGGCGCTGGCACCGCGCTATGCCGAGTTCATCGGCAAGGAGATCCAGACGGCCTACCTGGAGAGCTACTCCGAGTACGGCCAGAACATCTTCGACCGCTACGTGACCTACGCCGACTACTGGATCCAGGACCAGGAGTACCGCGACACCGACACGGGCGAGATCTTCGACCGTGGCGCGCTGAACGCCGAACTCGAGAAGATCGAGAAGCCGGCCGGCATCGCCAACCCGAAGGACTTCCGCAACGAGATCGTCAACTTCGTGCTGCGGGCCCGCGCCAACAACGGCGGCAAGAACCCGCTGTGGACGAGTTACGAGAAGCTGCGCGTCGTCATCGAGAAGAAGATGTTCAGCAACACGGAAGAGTTGCTGCCGGTCATCAGCTTCAACGCCAAGGCCAGTGCGGACGAGGTCAAGAAGCACGAGGACTTCGTCAACCGCATGGTGCAGAAGGGTTACACCGCCAAGCAGGTCCGCTTGCTGTGCGAGTGGTACTTGCGTGTTCGCAAGAGTTCATGAACCACCCCCGAATGGGCATACATGACACGGCAACACATCATTGACCGACGGCTCGCGGGGAAGAACAAATCGATCGGTAACCGCGAGCGCTTCCTGCGTCGCTACAAGGACCAGGTCCGCGACGCGGTGCAGCGCGCCATCAATGGCCGCAGCATCCGTGACATCGAAAAGGGCGAGGACATCGCCATCCCCAAGCGGGATTTGTCCGAGCCCGTGTTCAGCCATGGCCAAGGTGGCAGCCGCGAGGTCGTGCACCCGGGCAACAAGGAGTACGTGCGCGGCGACCGCATCGAGAAGCCGCAGGGCGGTGGGGGCCAAGGGCAGGGCCAGGGTGAGGCCAGTGATTCCGGCGAAGGCGAGGACGATTTCGTTTTCTCGCTGAGCAAGGAGGAGTTCATGCAGGTCTTCTTCGAGGACCTGGCCTTGCCCAACCTCGTGCGCACGGCCCTGGCCGAGGTGCCCGAGTGGAAGAGCCACCGCGCCGGTTTCAGCAGCGATGGCACGCCCAACAACCTGCACGTGGTGCGCTCCATGCGCGGGGCGCTGGGCCGGCGCATCGCACTCGGTGCGTCGAGCCGCCGCGAGATCAAGGAACTGGAAGAGCGCCTGGCCGCCTTGCGCGCCGAGCAGGAAGCCGGCGACGATGCCCTGGTGCGCAAACACGCCGCCGAGATCGAAGACATCGAGGCGCAGTTGCAGCACCTCTACGGGCGCATGAAGGGCATCCCCTTCCTCGACCCCATCGACCTGCGCTTCCGCAGCCGCGTCAAGGTGCCGGTGCCGACCACCAAGGCCGTGATGTTCTGCGTGATGGACGTGTCCGGCTCGATGGACGAGCAGCGCAAGGAGCTCTCCAAGCGCTTCTTCATCCTGCTCTACCTGTTCCTGACGCGGCACTACGACAAGATCGAACTCGTCTTCATCCGCCACCACACGCAGGCGCAAGAGGTGTCCGAGCAGGACTTCTTCCACGCCACCGAAACCGGCGGCACGGTGGTGTCCAGCGCCCTGGTGCTGCTCGACGAGATCATCCAGGCGCGCTACCCGACCAACGAGTGGAACCTCTACGTGGCCCAGGCCTCGGACGGCGACAACTGGCACCACGATTCGGCGCGCTGCCGCGAGATCCTGGAAGACAAGATCCTGCCGCTGGTGCGCTACTTCGCCTATGTGCAGGTGGCGCAGACCGAGCAGAACCTGTGGGACGAGTACATGGGCCTGTCCGAGACGCACAAGCACTTCGCCATGCGCAAGGTGCTGGACGCTTCGCAGATCTACCCGGTGTTCCGCGAGCTGTTCAAGAAGGAAGGGGTGGATGCATGAGTGGCGAACATCTTCGGGCTGAACACCCGCTGCCCGGACAGTCGGACTGGTCCTTCGAGCTGATCGAGCAGTACCACGACGTCATCCGCGCAACGGCCGAGCGCTACAAGCTGGACACCTACCCCAACCAGCTGGAGATCATCACCGCCGAGCAGATGATGGACGCCTACGCCAGCGTGGGCATGCCGGTGAACTACCGGCACTGGTCGTATGGCAAGGAGTTCATCGCCACAGAAAAGAACTACCGCCGCGGCTTCATGGGCTTGGCGTATGAGATTGTCATCAACTCCAACCCCTGCATCAGCTACCTGATGGAGGAGAACACCATGGCCATGCAGGCCCTGGTGATCGCGCACGCGGCCTATGGCCACAACAGCTTCTTCAAGGGCAACTACCTGTTCCGGATGTGGACGGATGCCGGCTCCATCATCGACTACCTCGTCTATGCGAAGAACTACGTGGCCCGCTGCGAGGAGCGCCATGGCGTGGCCGCGGTGGAAGAGCTGCTCGACAGCTGCCACGCGCTGATGAACCACGGCGTGGACCGCTACCGCCGACCTGGCAAGCTCTCGCTGGACAAGGAACTGGCCCGCCGCGAGGAGCGCGAGTCCTACCTGCAGCAGCAGGTCAACGACCTGTGGCGCACCCTGCCGCGCCGGGCAGACCGGCCCGAAGAAGAGATGGTCAAACGCTTCCCGCCCGAGCCGCAGGAAAACATCCTCTACTTCATCGAGAAGAACGCACCGCTGCTGGAGCCCTGGCAGCGCGAGCTCGTGCGCATCGTGCGCAAGGTGGCGCAGTACTTCTACCCGCAGCGCCAGACCCAGGTGATGAACGAGGGCTGGGCCACGTTCTGGCACTACACGCTGCTCAACACCATGTACGACGACGGTCACCTGAGCGACGGCATGATGATCGAGTGGTTGCAGTCGCACACCAACGTGGTGTTCCAGCCGCCAGTGGGGCACCGCGCCTACAGTGGCCTGAACCCGTATGCGCTGGGGTTCGCGATGTACACCGACCTCAAGCGCATCTGCGAGAAGCCCACGCCGGAAGACCGCGCCTGGTTTCCCGACTTCGCTGGTTGCGCCGAAGGCAAGCCCAAGGAAGACTTGGCCTGGTTGCCGACGCTGGACTACGCCATGCGCAACTTCAAGGACGAGAGCTTCATCGGCCAGTACCTGTCACCGAAGGTGATGCGCGATTTCCGCCTCTTCGCCATCCGCGACGACGAGAAGGAGAAGGAATACGAGGTCAGCGCCATCCACGACGACGCGGGCTACCGCGCGCTGCGCGAGTCGCTGTCCCACCAGTACGACCTGGGCAGCCGCGAGCCCAACATCCAGGTCTGGAGCGTGAACCTGCGCGGTGACCGCTCGCTGACCCTGCGCCACACCCAGCACAAGGAGCGCCCCTTGCACGACGCCACCCGCGAGGTGCTCAAGCACGTGGCCCGCCTGTGGGGCTTCCCGGTGCACATGGAAAGCGTCAACGGCGAGGGCGATGTGCGCCAGCAGTGGACGGTGGTGCCAGCCAACATGGCATGAGCCGGCTGGTGCGGCTCAGGCGTTGAGGCGATTGGGCCCGCGCGGGTCTTGGCGCCAGCCACACGGTGAAGTCCGTGGGGCGGCGCGTCAAGCAGGTGGGCCTTGCGCGTGCCCCAGTCTGAGCGACGCGCCAGTGGCAAAGGCTGGCGCGCCACTGCGTCTGCCTGGCGTGCCGCAGCTGGGGAACCTGGCGCGCAAGCCAAAACGGGCGGTGCATCGCACGCATCGGCTGACGCCCCAGGCGCTTCGACCTTGCGCCCGACCCGAACTGCGCGGCGCGCCGCGTGATTCGGGGCATGGCCCGCTCAGCGGCGCTTGCGCAGACATCGGGCGCCTTCCACCTCGCGAAACGCGCCCCGAACAACCCGCCTCGCGCCCCGCTTATCCGCCCCATGGTGCGCTCCTCGGAAGGGAACAATCCCCTCCAGCAGTCCCACCACGTCCCGCGTGACGCACTCCCATGGCCGAAGGCTCAGAAGACAAGCAGCTACCCGCCTCAGCCAAGAAACTGGCCGATGCCCGCAAGGAAGGCCAGGTCGTTCGCTCGAAGGACCTGGGGCACTTCCTCGTCCTGCTGGCGGCCACGGGTGCGCTGCTGGGGCTGACGCCGATGTGGATGTCGCACATGGAAAAGCTGCTGCAGGCGGGCCTGCGCTTCGACGCCCGCACCGTGGCCAACCCCGACTTCATGCTGGAGCGCGTGGGCGTGTGGGCCAGCCAGTGGCTGATGGTGGCCGTGCCTTTCGGCCTGGCCGTGGCGCTGGGCTCGGTGGCGGCCTCGGTGGCGGCGGGCGGCTGGATCATGTCGTTCCAGGTCATCAGCCCTAAATTCAGCAAGCTCAACCCCATCCAGGGCATCGCCAACCTGTTTTCCAAGGCGCACATGGTGGACGCGCTCAAGGCCTCGGCCCTGGGGCTGGTGCTGGGTGCGGCGGGCATCACCTTCCTGATGAAGGTCTGGCCCAGCATGGCCAACCTGCTGGCCATGCCGCTGCCGGCCGCCATCCACACCCTGGGCGTGACGCTGGCCGAGGTCATCGGCTCCATGCTGATGGTGATCGCCCTGTTCGCCATCATCGACTTCCCCCTGCAGAAGTTCCTCTTCGCTGAGAAGATGAAGATGAGCCACCAGGAGATGAAGGAAGAGTTCAAGCAGCAGGAAGGCAACCAGGAGGTCAAGGGCCGCATCAAGCAGAAGATGCGCGAGATGACCAAGAAACGCATGATGGCCGCCATCCCGACGGCCGACCTGGTGGTCATGAACCCGACCCACTATGCCGTGGCGCTGAAGTACGAGGAGGGCAGCATGGGCGCCCCCCGCGTGGTGGCCAAGGGCACCGACCTGCTGGCGCTGAAGATCCGCGACCTCGCCGTCGAGCACCGCGTGCCCGTGCTGGAGGCGCCGCCCCTGGCGCGTGCCCTCTATGCCCACACCGAGCTCGACATGGAAGTGCCCGTGGCGCTCTACAGCGCCGTGGCCCAGGTGCTGGCCTATGTGTACCAGCTCAAGCAGGCCTTGATCGGCCAGGGCGCCATGCCGGGCAACCTGCCCGACCTGGAAGTGCCCAACGAGCTGGACCCGCACCACCCGGCGTCGAAGGCCGCCCGGGCGGCCCGGGCAGGCGCCGCGGGCTGATGGGCATCGGCTGATGTGCGGCGGCCGATGTGACATCCGTCACGGGCCGTTGCCGGCGTGGCCAGGGCCGAGGCTTTCACCCCGCGAAAGCCCCCCGGAATAGCAGCAGACCACCCCTGCTTATCTCGCTAAAGCTTTGCCCTCCCGCGGAAAACAATCCTTGCAACCCTTTGTAAGGATGTGCCCTCATGCACCCGCTGCTGCAAAAGCTCCAGGCCCTCACCGGCAACGACCCCAAGCGCTTCCAGATGATGGCCGCGCCCATCGTCGTGGTGTGCGTGCTGGCCCTGATGGTGCTGCCCCTGCCGCCCTTCGTGCTGGACCTGTTCTTCACCTTCAACATCGCGATGTCGCTGATGGTGATGATGGTGGCGGCCACCATGCTGCGTCCGCTGGACTTCGCGGCCTTCCCCTCGGTGCTGCTGCTGACCACGTTGTTGCGCCTGTCGCTGAACGTGGCCTCCACCCGGGTGGTGCTGCTCGAAGGCCACACCGGCGCGGGCGCCGCGGGCAAGGTGATCGAGTCCTTCGGCCACTTCCTGATCGGTGGCAACTTCGCCGTCGGTCTGATCGTCTTCGCCATCCTGGTGGTCATCAACTTCATCGTGATCACCAAGGGCTCGGAGCGCATCGCCGAAGTCGCCGCGCGCTTCGCCCTGGACGCCATGCCCGGCAAACAGATGGCCATCGACGCCGACCTGGGCGCCGGCCTGATCGACGAGAAGGAGGCCAAGAAGCGCCGCCGCGAAGTCGGGGAAGAAGCCGAGTTCCACGGCTCCATGGACGGTGCCTCGAAGTTCGTGCGCGGTGACGCGGTCGCCGGCATCCTGATCCTGTTCATCAACATCATCGGTGGCTTCGTCATCGGTGTCGTGCAACACAGCCTGTCGCCCTCCGAGGCCGCCAGCTCCTACATCCTGCTGGCCGTGGGCGATGCCCTGGTCGCGCAGATCCCGGCGCTGCTGATCTCGGTGGCGTCTGCGATGGTGGTGTCGCGCGTCGGCAAGGAGCAGGACATCGGCGGCCAGATCATTGGCCAGATGTTCGAGAACGCCAAGGTGCTGGGCGTGGCCGCCGGCATCATCGGCATGCTGGGCGTGATCCCGGGCATGCCCTCCGTCGTGTTCATCCCTGTGGCCGGTGGCCTGGGCTGGCTGGCCTGGCGGACCCACCTCAAGCAGGAAGCCGCCAAGAACGCCCCGCCGCCCTCCGAGGCCCCCGCCCAGGCCGCGCCCAACCCGAACGGCGAAGCCAGCTGGGAAGACCTGCAGCCGGTGGACACCCTGGGCCTGGAAGTGGGCTACCGCCTGATCCAGCTGGTCGACAAGGACCGCGGCGGCGACCTGCTGACCCGCATCAAGGGCGTGCGCCGCAAGTTCGCGCAAGAGGTCGGCTTCTTGCCGCCTTCGGTCCACATCAAGGACAACCTGGAGCTCAAGCCCAGCTTCTACCGCATCACCCTGCGTGGCGCCGTGGTGGGCGAGGGCGAGGTTTTCCCGAACATGCTGATGGCCATCAACCCCGGCCACGTCACCAACCCGATCGCCGGCACCCAGGCCGTGGACCCCGCTTTCGGCCTGCCCGCCGTGTGGGTGGAGGAGCGCCAGCGCGATGCCGCGCAAATGGCCGGCTACACCGTCGTTGATCCCTCGACCGTGGTGGCCACCCATCTTTCACACTTGATGCAACTCCACGCCGCCAAGCTTTTGGGCCGCGTCGAGACCCAGCAACTGGTCGAGCATGTGACCAAGCTGGCCCCGAAACTGATCGAAGACGTGGTACCCAAGATGGTCGGCATCGCAACCCTGCAGAAAGTGCTCCAGCTCCTCCTGGAGGAAGGCGTGCACATCCGCGACATGCGCTCCATCATCGAAACCATCGCCGAGCAGGCCGCCATGGCGCCCAACCTGGTCAATGACCCGTCGGAGTTGTCGCGCCGCATCCGCGTGGGCCTGGCCCCGGCCATCGTCCAGCAGATCTACGGCCCGGTCAAAGAGCTGGACGTCATCGCCATCGAGCCCGACCTGGAGCGCCTGCTGACGCAAGCCCTGACCTCGGCCAACGGCCCGATGCTGGACCCCGGCGTCGCCGACCACCTCACCCGACAAGCCGCCGAAGCCGTGCAGCGTCAGGAAAACATGGGCCAACCCGCTTGCCTGCTGGTGCCCGACCTGATCCGCCCCTCGGTGGCCCGACTCCTCAAGCGCGCCGCACCCCGTCTCAAGGTGCTGGGACACAGCGAGATTCCTGAGACCCATTCGATTCGCATCGGTACCCTGATCGGAGGCCACGCATGAACGTCAAACGCTTCATTGGACGCAACAGCCGCGAGGCCATGCAAAAGGTCAAGGCGGCGCTGGGCGACGAGGCCATCGTGCTGTCCACCAAGCCGGCTGCCGAAGGCGGCATCGAGATCCTGGCGATGGGTGCCGAAGGCATGGCCGCGGTCGAGTCGATGTCCTCCTCGTCGGGTGGCCGTGGCCAGGCCCGGGACCACCGCGACCACCGTGAGCCTCGCGAAGAGCGCGCCGAGCCCCAGGACGAGGCCCCCGCGGCATCGGCCAGCGGCCGCAGCGTGTCGCAGGCGGTGTCGGAGTCTGTTTCGCAAATCGCCCACAACGTGCAGGAAGACGTCAAGCAGCTGGCCATGAGCACGCTGTCCTTCCAGGACTATGTCCGCGAGCGCATGCTCAAGCGCCGCCAGGCCGCCATCCAGCGCACCGAACCCGCGCTGGCCGCCACGCCCGAAGCCCAGCTGACCCAGCGTTTCGCCGAGCCCACGAACCCCGCGACCAAGCCGGCCAAGGCCGCTCCGCGCCCCAGCACCACCGCCGTGGACCTGGCCGCCGAGCCCCTGCTGACGCAGGTGGTCGAAGAGGCCGCCCACCCGTCCCGCCAGCAGCCCCGCGCTGCACAGGCCCAGGCGCAAGCCCACGCCGAGCTGACCATGGACCAGGTCGTGGCCCGCCGCGCCGCACCTGCCGCCATGCCGGCCGCCGCCCTGCGCCCCCAGGCTGCCAAGCCTGCCGCCCCGAAAGCTGCCCAGCCTGCCGTGGCCAACCCCCAGGCCGACCGCGCCACCCTGGACGCCCTCAAGGCCGCCCAGGAAGCCAACGCCGTCATGCTGGGCGAGCTGCGTGCCATGCGTGCCATGGTGACCGAGCGCTTCGAGACCATGGCCTTCCTCGACAAGCTGGGCCGCACCCCGGCGCAAGCCACCCTGGCCCAGCGCCTGCTGGACGGCGGCTTCTCCACCGTGCTGATCCGCAAGCTGCTGGACGCCATGCCCGCCGAAGTCACCAACGGCCAGGCCGACGAGCTCGCCTGGGCCACCCAGGTGCTGCAGCGCAACCTGAACACCGCCGACACCGAGCGTGCCGTCGAAGACCAGGGCGGCATCTTCGCCCTGATCGGCGCCACCGGCGTGGGCAAGACCACCACCACCGCCAAGCTGGCCGCCACCTTCGCCGCCAAGCACGGCGCCAACAACCTGGGCCTCATCACCCTGGACGCCTACCGCGTCGGTGCCCACGAGCAGCTGCGCGCCTACGGCCGCATCCTCGGCGTGCCCGTGCACATGGCCCACGACCGCGCCGCCCTGGAAGACCTGCTGGAGCTGCTGTCGGGCAAGAAGCTCATCCTGATCGACACCGCCGGCATGGCCCAGCGCGACAGCCGCACCAAGGAGCTGCTGGACATGCTCTCGCACCCCAGCATCAAGAAGCTGCTGGTCATCAACGCCTCGGCCCAGGGCGACGCCATCGAAGACGTCATGCACGCTTACCAGGCCCAGCAGTGCGCCGGGGTGGTGCTGTCCAAGCTGGACGAGGCCGTGAAGCTCGGTCCGGCCCTGGATGCGTTAATTCGTCACAAGCTCAAGGTCCTGGGTGTGGCCAACGGCCAACGCGTGCCGGAAGATTGGCATCGCCTCTCGTCCCAAGCCCTGGTGCACCGTGCCATGCGTGCCAGCCTGAACCCCGCCTACCGCCTGGACCCCAACGAGGTCAGCCTCATCCTGGCCACACCGTCCATGCCCGCCGCCCCGGACATGCTGAGCGCCGCCCGTGGCGCCTGAGCGGAGCAAACCCCCCATGGCCAGCACCGCCCACACCCCCAAGCCCCACGCCATGCACCCGGTTGACCAAGCCCAGGGCCTGCGCCAGATGTTCGCCACCCGCGTGCTGCGTTTCATCCCGGTGGTCGCCAACCCGCGCGCCGCATCGGCCGGCGGCCTGGTGCTGGAGCGCCTCTGTGCGGCTTACGGCGCCTGTGGCCTGCACACCCTGGTGGTCGATGCCTCCGAGCAGGCCCGCCCGCCCAGCGAATTGGCCGAATTCGACCTCGCCGAAGGCGTGGAGCGCCTGTCCTCGCAGGTCAGCTACATGGCCGCCCGCGGCTTGCCGCTGACCTTCGCCGATGCGCGCGGTTCCTGCGAAAGCTTGCTCGACGCCCTGGCCGACGCCTCGCCGCAAAGCGATGTGGTGCTGGTGCATGCGCCGGCCAGCGAGCTGGTGCGCATCTTTGCCCGCCGCGGCCGCCACGCCAACCTGCGCCCGCTGGTCTTCACCAATGACATGGCCGAGGGCCTGACCGATGCTTATGCGGCGGTCAAGGTGCTCAGCCAGCGCGGCGGCTGGATGGCCTACGACCTCGTGATGTGCGCGCCGCGCCGCAGCACGCAGGCCGACGAGGTGATCGCCCGCCTGGCGCGCTGTGCCGATGACTTCCTGGGGGTGGCCCAGCGCACGGCCTTGCGCCTGGACCCCTTCGAGCCTGCCTCGCTCGACCCCGACGCCCGGTTCATGGACATGGCCGCCGGTCTGTTGCGCAGCGCCTTGCCCCACACCCTGGGCGACAACGCCTTCGACCACCTGGTCTCGCCGGGCGCTGCCCTGCCAGCCCGCCAGTCTGCCGTCCTCAATTGATGCCCATGGAGCCCCGCATGTCCAGCACGTACACCGCCCAAGGACGCCTTGACATCAACAGCTTGCTCAAGCAGTACAGCCCGCTGGTGCGCCGCCTGGCCCACCAGATGATCGCCAAGCTGCCGGCCAACGTGGAGATCGATGACCTCATCCAGGTCGGCATGATCGGCCTGACCGATGCGCTCAGCCGCTTCGACGCAGGGCAGGGCGTGCAGTTCGAGACCTTCGCCACCCAGCGCATCCGCGGCGCCATGCTCGACGAGCTGCGCGGCGCCGACTGGCTCAGCCGCGGCACCCGCAAGCAGCAGCGCGACATCGAACGTGCCGTGCACAGCCTGGAGCAAAAGCTCGGCCGCGCGCCGCAGGAAAGCGAAATCGCCAAAGAAATGGGCATGGACCTCGGCGACTACCAAGAGATGCTCGGCAAGGTGCGCGGCACCCAGCTCATCTACCTGGAAGACATGAGTGGCGAGGATGGCGACAACGACTACCTCGACCGCCACGTCACCGACGAAGGCAACGACCCGCTGAGCCTGCTCGAAGACCACCGCATGCGCAGCGCGCTGGTGGAAGCCATCAAAAACCTGCCGGAGCGCGAGCAGTACGTCATGAGCATGTACTACGAGCAGGACATGAACCTCAAAGAGATCGCAGCGGTCCTGGGGGTCACGGAATCGCGCGTGTGTCAGCTTCACAGCCAGTCCATCGCCCGGCTGCGAGTCAAGCTCAGAGAGTGGTGAGCTGAGACCCAGCGCACCCTCGGGCGATGGCCTTCCCCACCTAGGAAGCCCATGTTGGCCTTGTTCAAGAAGCGCGATGCCGCCCCGGCGGCGCCGCAGACCGGTGCATCCGCACACCCTGATGCCGCATCTGCCGATGCCGGCGTGCACGCGCTCGCCCAGACCTTGCAACGCGACACCAGCGGTCTCGGGCTGGAAGCGGCGCAGCTGCGCGGCACCCTGGAAGACTCTGCCGCCGTGGCCGAGCGCCAGGTCGGCACCCTGAGCGAGCTGGTCCAGCAGGCCCAGCAAATTGGCCAGGCGCAGCAGCACATCCAAAACGAAACCCAGCTCAGCCAGCAGGCCTTGCAGCGCGCGCGCGACAGCGTCGAGCACGTCGGCAGCGAGGTCACGGGCGTGGTCAGCACGCTGCACCAGGTCTCCGAGGCCGCGCGCCAGATCACCCAGGTCGCCCTGCAGACGCGGCTGGTGGCCTTCAACGCCTCGGTCGAGGCCAAGCGTGCCGGCGAGGCCGGGCTGGGCTTTGGCGTGGTCGCGGATGCGGTCAAGGACTTGTCCACCCAGGTGGAGTCGATTTCCAAAGCCATCATGGGCACGGTCGCGACGCTGGACCAGCGCATCCAGTCACTGGCCGCTGACCTGAGCACCGGCGAGGCATCGTCCGGCAAAGGCGTTGGCAAAGATGGCGGCAAAGACAACGGCCGCCAGGTGCACCAGGCCCTGTTGGGTGTGGAGGCGGCGGTACAGCGCATCGTCAGCGCGGCCGAATCCAGCGCCCAGCTTTCCAGCGGCATCAACCAGCAGGTCAGCCGCATGGCGCAGGAGGTGCAGCAGACCCGCGACGTGCTGGGCACGGCCACGCGCCGCAGCGAAGCGGTGCTGGGGGTGTCAGAGCGCCTGATGGAGTTGATCGCCACCTGTGGCGTCGAGACCTCCGACACGCCCTACATCCACATGGCCCAGCAGGTGGCTGGCCAGATCGCCCACGCCTTGAGCGAGGCCTTGGCGCAAGGCCGCATTTCCCAGGCGCAGCTGTTCGACGAGCACTACCAGGCCCTCTCCGGCAGCCAGCCACTGCAGCACACCACGGCCTTCAACGCCTTGAGCGATGCGCTGTTCCCCGGCTTCCAGGAGGCGGCGCTCAAGGCGCTGCCCCAGGTGGTGTTCTGCATCGCGGCCGACCGCAATGGCTACATCTCCACCCACAACCGCGCGTACTGCCAGCCGCAGCGCCCGGGGGACGTGGTCTGGAACACCGCCCACAGCCGTTGGCGCCGCATCTTCAACGACCGCACCGGCCTGGCCTCGGCGCGTAACACGCGGCCCTTCTTGCTGCAAACCTACCGCCGCGACATGGGGGGCGGCACCTTCGTGCTGTTGAAGGAGGCGTCCGCGCCCATCGAGGTGGCGGGACGGCATTGGGGCGGCCTGCGCCTGGCGTATCGGTTTTGATGTAGCTCAAGTTCCGTGCACAAGATGCCGATGAACATCGAACGGCATTGAAGGGGGGCGAGCCAAGTGCCGATACACCAGTCATGAACGCCTCCGAACAAGCCACACCCGCCCTGCACCCCAACGACCTGGTCGTGCTGCTGGCCATTTTTGCGACCTTCCTGGGCACACAGGCCTACGGCGTGGTCTTCGACAACGTCGGCATCGCGCTGATGCTGGGCGTGCCGCTGATGGGCGTCAGCGTGCTGGTCGCTTTCATGGGCCGGAACCAGCGCAGCCTCAGCCGAGCAGCGCTGCCGTTCCTGGGCATGGCCATGGTCGGCCTGATGATCCATGTGGCGCGAGGTCACAGCGAGGCCCACTTCGGGGTGTTCGCTTTCCTGGCCTGCCTGGTGGTCTACCGCCGCGCCATGCCCATCCTGGTGGGCGCGGTCAGCATCGCCATCCACCACCTGAGCTTCAACCAGTTCCAGGCCTGGGGCTGGGGCCCGATGTGCTTTGCCGAGGCCAGCTTCCTGCGGGTGGTCGAGCACGCCTTGTTCGTGGTGGCCGAGAGCGGCGTGCTGCTCTTCCTGGCCGCCCGCGCCCAGGCCGAGTTCCGTGCGGCCGAGGAAATCGTCGAGATCGCCGAGCACCTGGTGTCCGACAACGGCGTGGTGGACCTCAACCTGCCCCCCGCCCGCTCCGACGATCGCGCCTCCCACAAGCTGCGCGAGGCCCTGGGCCACATCGCCCGCACCATCGAGCAGGTGCAACAGGCCACCGACGCCATCCGCGATGCGTCCAACGACATCGCCGCCGGCAACCTGGCCCTGAGTGCGCGCACCGAGCAGGCCGCCGCCAGCATCCAGGAAACCGCCGCTTCGGTCGACCAGATCGCCGCGACCATCCGCAACAGCACCGAGCACGCTCACCAGGCCAACAGCCTGGCCGGCCAGGCCTCGCACGTGGCCGTGGAGGGCGGCGAGGCCGTCGGCCGCGTGGTCGCCACCATGTCGGGCATCCAGCAGTCCAGCCGCAAGATCACCGACATCATCGGCGTGATCGATGGCATCGCTTTCCAGACCAACATCCTGGCGCTGAACGCCGCCGTGGAAGCTGCCCGCGCTGGCGAGCAGGGCCGCGGCTTCGCGGTCGTGGCCTCCGAGGTGCGCAGCCTGGCACAGCGCAGCGCCGAGGCAGCCAAGGAGATCAAGCAGCTCATCACGAGCAGCGTCGAGCAGGTGGAGTCCGGCAGCACGCTGGTGGGCAACACGGGCGAGACCATCGGCCAGGTGGTCGAGCAGGTGCGCCGCGTGACCGAACTGGTCGGCCAGATCACCACGTCCAGCTCGGAGCAGAACCTGGGCATCGGCCAGATCAACACCACCATCGGCATGCTCGACCAGGCCACGCAGCAAAACGCCGCGCTGGTGGAAGAAACCGCAGCCGCTGCCGACAGCCTCAAGCAGCAGGCCGACCGCCTGGCCAAGGCCATGAGCTTGTTCAGCCAGCGCGGTCGCTTCTCCCGAGCCTGAGCCGCCGAGCCTGAGGGCAGGGCCGGCTGACCGACTTCAGCCGATGCGGCCCAGCAGCAGGTACTCCATGAGCACCTTTTGCACGTGCATGCGGTTCTCTGCCTCGTCCCAGACGACGGACTGCGGCCCATCGATCACATCGGCTTCGACTTCCTCGCCACGGTGGGCCGGCAGGCAGTGCATGAACAGGGCGTCGGGCTTGGCCACGGCCATCATGTCGGCATCGACGCACCAGTCGGCGAAGGCCTTCTTGCGCGCCTCGTTCTCGGCTTCGTAGCCCATCGACGTCCACACGTCGGTGGTCACGAGGTCGGCGTCGCGGCAGGCGTCCATCGGGTCGGTGAAGACCTTGTAGCAGTCGCTGCTGGAGATGCCCGCCACCGCCGGGTCGATCTCGTAGCCGCTGGGCGTGCTCACGTGCACCGTGAAGCCCAGCAGCTCGGCGGCCTGCAGCCAGGTGTTGGCCATGTTGTTGCCATCGCCCACCCAGGCCACCACCTTGCCCTGGATCGAGCCACGGTGCTCGATGAAGGTGAAGATGTCGGCCAGGATCTGGCAAGGGTGGAACTCGTTGGTCAGGCCGTTGATGACCGGCACGCGCGAGTTGGCCGCGAACTTCACGATCTTGGCCTGCTCGTAGGTGCGGATCATCACGATGTCCACCATGCGCGAGATCACCTTGGCGCTGTCCTCGATGGGCTCGCTGCGGCCCAGTTGGCTGCCGTCCGTGGTCAGGTGAACCACCGAACCGCCCATCTGGTACATGCCGGCCTCGAAGCTCACGCGGGTGCGCGTGGAGGCCTTCTCGAAGATCATGGCCAGCGTGCGGTCGGCCAGGGGTGTGTACTTCTCGTAGTTCTTGAAGCGCTGCTTGACGAGGGCGGCGCGCTGGAACAGGTACTCGTACTCCGGCGCGCGCAGGTCCTTGAACTGCAGGTAGTGCTTGATCAGGCTGTTTCCGGGCTTCATGGCGGTGCCTCAGGCCTGGGGTTCGGACAGGAACTGGCGCACGATCGGGGCCAGGATGCCCACCAGCTCGTCGGCCTGTGCCGTGGTGAAGATCAGCGGTGGCAGCAGGCGCACGACCTTGTCGGCCGTCACGCTCAGCAGCAGGCCGGCGTCCATGGCGCGGTTGAGGATGACGCCGCAGGGGCGGTCCAGCTCGATGCCGATCATCAGGCCCTGGCCGCGGATCTCGACCACGCCAGGCAGCGGGTCGAACTCGCGGTGCAGCGCAGCCGTGAGGTACTCGCCCACGTGGGCGGCGTTGGCCATCAGTCCGTCCGCCTCCATGATCTTGATCGTCTCCACGCCGGCGCGCATGGCCAGCGGGTTGCCGCCGAACGTGGTGCCGTGGTTGCCGGGCTTGAGCACGTGCGCGGCCTTGGGGCCGCAGACCACCGCGCCGATGGGCACGCCCGAGCCCAGGCCCTTGGCCAGGGGCATGACGTCGGGCTGGATGCCGGCCCACTGGTGGGCGAACCACTTGCCGGTGCGACCGATGCCGCATTGCACCTCGTCGAGCATCAGCAGCCAGCCTTGCTTGTCGCACAGGGCGCGCACGGCTTGCAGGTAGTCGGAGCGGGCCGGGTTGATGCCGCCTTCGCCCTGGATCACTTCCAGGAACACGGCCGTGACGTTCGGGTTGGTGCGCGCGACCTCTTCCAACGCGGCGATGTCGTTGAGCGGCACGCGCACGAAGCCTTCGACCAGCGGCTCGAAGCCGGCGTGGACCTTGGGGTTGCCCGTGGCCGACAGCGTGGCGATGGAGCGGCCATGGAAAGCCTTCTCATAGACCACCACTTCGGCGCGGTCGATGCCCTTGTCGTGGCCGTACTTGCGCGCGATCTTCAGCGCCGCCTCGTTGGCTTCCAGCCCTGAGTTGCAGAAAAAAACGTTGGTCAGGCCCGAGCGCTCGACCAGCATCTTGGCGAGTTCCTCCTGCAGCGGCACCTGGTAGTAGTTGCAGCAGTGGATCATCTCGCTGACCTGCTTTTGCAGGGCCGGCACGAGTTTGGGGTGGTTGTGCCCCAGGGTGTTGACCGCGATGCCAGAGAGGCCGTCCAGGTAACGTCGGCCCGTGGTGTCCCAGACTTCGGCGCCCTGGCCATGCGACAAGGCGATGGGCAGGCGGCCATAGGTGGGCATGACGTGGGGCATGACGTCGGTCGGGGCGGCGGGGGCGTTCATGGGCGAATCTCTCTGTGAAATGAAAACGGCGCAGCCCTCACTGCGCCTGCGAACATTCTATGCAAAACACCTGTGCAGGCAGGTGTTTGCCCGTGGGGGGGCGCCCCCGATGCAGCAAATTCCCGGGTCATGGGTGCCGCCAAGTTGCGATCAGCGCGTCTGTCCGCGACAATAGCGGCCTGTCTCTCAAGGACCGACCGCCTGGCCACCCGCCGGGAGCCTTCCTTGTTCTCCGCACCAGCCAGACACAATCTGGCGTTGCGACTGTCGATTTACCCATTGCACAGCCCGTCGGAAGCGCCACCGTGTCGACGTCCTCTCCCACAGACCGATCCCATCCCCCCCGCGAAGTTTTCATCCAGGGCCTGACCTCTGCCGGTCGGACCTTCCGCCCCAGCGACTGGGCCGAGCGCCTCGCCGGCGCCATGTCCTGCTTCCGCCCTGGCGGCGTGGCCTCCGGGCCCATGGCCCACATCGGGTACTCGCCCTACTGCGTGCCCACCAGCATCGACAACGTCAAGTGCGTGGTGGTCAACGAGGCCTTGCGCGACATCGAACCCATGGCCTGGGACTTCGTCATGAACTTCGCCCGCGACAACGACCTGCAGGTGGTGGACGCGTGCCTGCTGCCCGATGTGCCGACGCCGGTGAAGCGCTGACGGCCCACAGGGTGTGCCAGCGCCAGGCCCTGGGCCGGTGCGGGCATCCGATGCAAGCAGGCATGAAAAAGGCTCTCCGAGGAGAGCCTTTTTTGTGGGCGCCGCGCGTTGTGCGCCTGCGCCCAGGTCGGTCAGTGATCAGGCGGCGACAGCCATGGCCTTGATCTTGGCCGACAGGCGGCTCTTGTGGCGAGCGGCCTTGTTCTTGTGGAAGATGCCCTTGTCGGCGATCGAGTCGATCACGGATTGAGCGGTCTTGAAAGCGTCGGCAGCGCGCGACTTGTCGCCAGCTTGCACGGCCTTCAGCACGCCCTTGACGGCGGTGCGGAACTTCGAGCGCATGGCCGAGTTGGCGGCGTTCAGCTTGACGTCCTGGCGGACGCGCTTGCGGCCGGAGGCGATGCGGACGGTCTTCTTGACTTTGGAAGCAGATGCCATGGTGAGCAACCTTTTAGCCTGATCGAGGCTTGTTCGCCCCTGCGGATGCCTGGCCGCGCCGACCCACCGGCGCACACCAATTCGCACCCCACAAGGGTGAAAGATGGAAAGCCGGCGAGCATAGCGGGTTTTCGGGTGCTTGTCCAGAGCCCTGGGCGTTCTGCCAGGGTGCGCTTCCTATAATGCGGCGATGAGCTTGTTGAAATCTGCGTCCATCGTCTCCCTGATGACCCTGGCATCCCGCATCACGGGGTTGGTCCGCGAACTGTTGATCGCGGCAGCCTTCGGGGCCAGCGCCACGACCGACGCCTTCAACGTCGCCTTCCGCATCCCCAACCTGTTGCGCCGGCTGTTCGCCGAGGGCGCGTTCTCGCAGGCTTTCGTGCCCATCCTGGCCGAAAGCCGCAGCCGGCAGGGCGACGAGGCCACGCACGACCTGGTCAACGCCGTCGGCACGGTGCTGCTGGGCGCCTTGACGGTGGTGTGTGTGCTGGGCGTGCTGGGTGCGCCCGCGGTGGTCTGGCTGATGGCCTCGGGCCTGAAGGACAGCGGGGGCTTTGACGCCGCCGTGGTCATGACGCGCTGGATGTTCCCCTACATCGGTTTCATGTCCCTGGTGGCACTGAGCGCGGGCATCTTGAACACCTGGGGGCGTTTCGCGGTGCCTGCCATCACCCCGGTGCTGCTCAACCTGTCGATGATCGCGGCCGCGGCCATCGGGGCGCCCCTGCTGCGCGACCACGGCGTTGAGCCGGTGTACGCCCTGGCCATGGGCGTGATGCTGGGTGGCTTGCTGCAGTTGGGCGTGCAGGTGCCGGCGCTGTTGCGCATCGGCATGGTGCCGCGCATTGGCGTGACGCTGTCTGCCTGGCGGCGCGCCTGGGCGCACCCTGGCGTCAAGCGCGTGCTGCGCCAGATGGCGCCGGCGGTGCTGGGCGTGTCGGTGGCGCAGGTCTCGCTGTTGGTGAACACGCAGATCGCGTCGCACCTGGGGGCGGGGGCGGTGTCCTGGCTGACCTATGCCGATCGGCTGATGGAGTTCCCCACGGCCATGCTGGGTGTGGCGCTCGGCGTGGTGCTGCTGCCGCAGCTGTCGCGCGCGCAGGCCAGCGGCGACGTGCGGCAGTTCTCTGACCTGCTCGACTGGGGCTTGCGCCTGGTGCTGCTGCTGGCCCTGCCCAGCGCCGTGGCCTTGCTGGTGTTCGCGCAGCCCCTGGTGGCCGTGCTGTACCACTACGGCCGCTTCAGCCCCCACGATGTGCAGCAAACGGTGCTGGCCCTGTCTTGCTACGGCGTGGGCCTGATGGGCCTGGTGGGTGTGAAGGTGCTGGCGCCGGGTTTTTACGCCACGCAGGACATCCGCACGCCGGTGCGCATCGGCATCACCGTGCTGCTCATCACGCAGGCCATGAACGCCGTCTTCGTGCCCTGGCTGGGGCATGCAGGGCTGGCGCTGTCCATTGGCCTGGGCTCGATGGTGAACTCCGCCTGGCTGCTGGTGGGCTTGCGCCGTGCCGGGCGTTACACGCCGTCGCCCGGGTGGTGGTTGTTCGGCCTGCGCGTCGTTGGGGCCACGGCCTTGCTTGGCATGGGCCTGTGGCTGGCCAGCCACCAGCTCGACTGGGTGGGCATGCGCGCCCAGCCGTTGTGGCGCATCGCTGCGATGGCCGGTTGCCTGGTGGCCGCGGGCGTGGTGTATTTCGGCGCGCTGATGGCGTCGGGGCTGAACCTGCGCCAGGCCATCAAGCGCTGACCCAGCGCGTGGGCCTGCTTCAGAGTTCGCGCACCAGGTGGATGGCCTCTTCGACGCGGTCCACCGTGTGGATGGTCAGGCCCTCGATGGGTTTCTTGGGGGCATTGGCCTTGGGCACCACGGCCACCGTGAAGCCCAGCTTGGCGGCTTCCTTCAAGCGCTCCTGACCACGCGGGGCAGGGCGCACCTCGCCGGCCAGGCCCACTTCCCCGAAAGCGATGAAGCCCTTGGGCAAGGGGCGGGCGCGCAAGCTGCTCTGGATGGCCAGCAGCACGGCCAGGTCGGCCGCGGGTTCGCTGATGCGCACGCCGCCCACCGCGTTGACGAACACGTCCTGGTCGGCGCAGGCCATGCCCGCGTGGCGGTGCAGCACGGCCAGCAGCATGGCCAGGCGGTCACGCTCCAGGCCCACGCTCAGGCGGCGCGGGCTGGGGCCACCCGAATCGACCAGTGCCTGGATCTCCACCAGCAGCGGTCGCGTGCCTTCCAGTGTCACCAGCACGCAGGAGCCCGGCACCGGCTCGCTGTGCGTGGACAAGAAGATGGCGCTGGGGTTGCTCACCCCTTTGAGCCCTTTGTCGGTCATGGCGAAGACGCCAATCTCGTTGACGGCGCCAAAGCGGTTCTTGATGGCCCGCACCAGACGGAAGCTGCTGTGGGTGTCGCCCTCGAAGTACAGCACCGTGTCCACGATGTGCTCCAGCACGCGCGGGCCGGCCAGGGCGCCCTCTTTGGTCACGTGGCCCACCAGCACGACGGTGCAGCCGCTGGCCTTGGCCGTGCGCGTGAGGTGAGCGGCGCACTCGCGCACCTGTGCCACCGAGCCGGGCGCCGAGCTGAGCTGGTCCGAGAACAGCGTCTGGATGGAGTCGATCACGCAAAAGGCGGGTTGCTCGGCCTCCAGCGTGGCGAGGATGTTCTCCAGCTGGATTTCCGCCTGCACGCGCACCTGCGAGCCATCCAGGCCCAGGCGGTGCGCGCGCATCGCCACCTGGGCGCCGCTTTCCTCGCCGGTCACGTACAGCACCTTCATCTGACGCGACAAGCCGTCCAGCGCCTGTAGCAGCAGCGTCGATTTGCCGATGCCCGGGTCGCCGCCGATCAGCACCACGCCGCCGGCCACGATGCCGCCACCCAGCACGCGGTCCAGCTCATCGATGCCAGTGGGTGTGCGGGCGACGTCGGCCGCTTCGATGTCGGCCAGCGTGGTCACCGGCTGGGCCGCGTTCAGGCCACGGGCCAGGGCCTGCATGCGGTTCTTGCCCGCGGACATGGGCTCGGCCCGCGTCTCTTCAAGCGTGTTCCATGCATTGCAGTGCGGGCACTTGCCCAGCCACTTGGGACTGGTGCCGCCGCATTCCTGGCAGGTGTAGATAGCTTTGTCTTTGGCCATGGACTGCCTGGGCGCTCAGTTTGCGGCAGCCTGGCCCGACTGGATGGCGCGGAAGCGCTGGTCCAGTTCCTGGCGCAGTTGGCGGCGCAGCTTGGCCGCAGCGAACCGGCGGTGTTCGTCGGGGGTGTGAGGCGTCAGGGGCGTCACGGCCTGAGGTTTGGCCTTGTCGTCCACGGCCACCATGGTGAAGAAGCAGCTGTTGGCGTGCCGCACCACCTGCGTGCGGATGTTCTCGGCCACCACCTTGATGCCGATCTCCATCGACGAGGTGCCGGTGTAATTCACCGAGGCCAGGAAGGTGACAAGCTCGCCGACATGGATGGGTTGGCGGAAGGTGACCTGGTCCACCGACAGGGTCACGACGTAGCAGCCGGCATAACGGCTGGCGCAGGCATAGGCCACCTGGTCGAGCAGCTTGAGGATGGTGCCGCCGTGCACATTGCCGGAGAAGTTGGCCATGTCCGGCGTCATGAGCACGGTCATGTGCAGCTGGTGGCGTTGGTGGTCGAGTTCCATGGGGAGCCGTGTCGGGTGAAAGGGTCAGGGGGCAGGAGCAGGTGCTGTGCCATGGGGTGTGCCATGCAGGGCGTGGTCGCCGCCCACGGTCAGCACCGGCACGCGTTGCGACAGCGCGCACATCAGCTCGTAGCCGATGGTGCCGGCGTGCAGGGCGACCTCGTCGATCGACAGCATGCTGCCATGCGGGCCTTGCCCCCACAGCGTGACTTCTGTGCTGATCTGGGCCTGTGGCAGCGCGCTCAGGTCCACCGTGATCATGTCCATGGACACCCGCCCGACGATGCGCGAGCGCTGACCATCGACCAGCACCGGCGTGCCCGTGGGTGCATGGCGCGGATAGCCGTCGGCATAACCGCAGGCCACCACGCCGATGCGCATGTCGCGTTCTGCCGTGAAGCGGCTGCCGTAGCCCACCATGTCGCCTGCTTGCAGATGCTGCACGCCGATCAGTTTCGAGCGCAAGGTCATGGCCGGTTGCAGCTGCCAGTGCGCCGCGTCGTGCTCTGGGTGGTCTGGCGAGGCGCCGTACAGCATCACACCGGGACGCACCCAGTCACCGCGCACTTGCGGGTCGTGCGCATGGCGCAGGGTCGCGGCGCTGTTGCACAGGCTGCGCTCGCCGCTGAGGTCGGCCGTGTGGGTCAGGAAGATGTCGGCTTGCTGGGCGATGCCTTTGTCGCTGTCGGCGTCCGAGAAGTGCGTGATGAAAGACACCTCGTCGACCTGCGTCAGGGCGCTCAGGCGCAGCCAGGCGTTGCGGAAGGCCTGCGGCGTGAAGCCCAGGCGGTTCATGCCCGTGTTCATCTTCAGGAAGACGCGGTGGGGCCACTCGGTCTTGTGCTGGGCCAGCCAGTCGATCTGCTGCTCGCAGTGCACCACATGCCACAGGCCCAGGCGCGAGCAGGACTCCAGGTCGCGCGCATCGAACACACCTTCCAGCAGCAGGATGGGGCCGCGCCAATCGAGTTCACGCAGCTTGCGCGCCTCGGCGATGTCCAGCAGGGCGAAGCCGTCGGCGGCGCGCAGGCCCTCGAAGGCGCGCGTCAGGCCGTGGCCATAGGCATTGGCTTTGACCACCGCCCATACTTGGGCGTCCGGGGCGCAGGCACGGGCGCGTGCCAGGTTGTGTTGCAGGGCGTCGAGGTGGACCAGGGCTTCAAGCGGGCGGGGCATGGCGGCATTTTGCCACCCAGGGGCGAGGCGCCCCCCGATCGCGCATGGGGCAGGGCGGCTTGCGGGAATGTCGCCACGTGCTGCTTGGGTGGCGTGCTATAACCTGCGATCCCCAGCCTCGACGACCTACACCGCTCGCGCATGAAAAAAGGTTTTTTCACGATCATGGCGGCGCAGTTCTGCAGCTCGCTGGCAGACAACGCGCTGTTCGTGGCGGCGGTCGAGTTGCTCAAGTCCGATGGCGCACCCGAGTGGCAGCGCGCGGCCCTGGTGCCCATGTTCGCGCTGTTCTACGTGGTGCTGGCGCCTTTCGTGGGGGCCTTCGCCGACGCCTTGCCCAAGGGCAAGGTCATGTTCCTGTCCAACAGCGTCAAGGTTCTGGGTTGCCTGCTGATGCTGTTCGGCTTGCACCCCCTGCTGGCCTATGCCGTGGTGGGTCTGGGCGCAGCGGCTTACTCGCCGGCCAAATACGGCATCCTCACCGAGTTGCTGCCGCCGTCTCAGTTGGTCAAGGCCAATGGCTGGATCGAAGGACTGACCATCACCTCCATCATCTTCGGTGTGGTGCTGGGCGGCCAACTGATGGGCCACACCCTCTCGCCGATGCTGCTGGCGCTCGATTTGCCCGGTTTTGACACCGGCATCGACTCGCCGCCCGAAGCCGCCATCGCCACGCTCGTGACGCTGTACGTGCTGGCCGCGGGCTTCAACTTGCGCATCCCCCGCACCGCTACGCCGCTGCAGGCCTTCGTGGGCCACCCGGTGCTGCTGCTCAAGGATTTCATGTCGTGCAACTCGCGCCTGTGGCACGACAAGCTGGGCCAGGTCTCTTTGACCACCACCACCCTGTTTTGGGGCGTGTCGGGCAACCTGCGCTACATCGTGCTGGCTTGGGCAGCCGTGGCGCTGGGCTATGACACCACCAAGGCCTCGGCCCTGGTCGGCGTGGTCGCCATCGGCACGGCGGTGGGCGCCGTGGTGGCTTCGGCCAAGATGCGGCTGGATCAGGCGACCCGGGTCATCCCCCTGGGTGTGGCCATGGGGGTGCTGGTGCTGGGCATGAACGTGCTGGACAACATCGTCGTGGCCGTGCCTTTCCTGATCGTGCTGGGCGGCCTGGGTGGCTTCCTGGTGGTGCCGATGAACGCGCTGTTGCAGCACCGTGGCCACAACCTGATGGGCGCCGGGCGTTCGATCGCGGTGCAGAATTTCAACGAGCAGGCCTGCATCCTGCTGCTCGGCTTTGGTTACAGCTGGCTGACCGGCAGCGGCCTGACCGCTTATGGCGCCATCACGGCCTTCGGTTGCTTCGTGGCTGTGAGCATGTGCATGATCGGGCTGTGGCACCGCCGCAATGTGCGCGTGCACAGTGACGAAGTGGGGCGGTTGCTGGCCATCGCCCGCAGCGACGGGCACAACCATTGAACACAATTGGCTGACACAGATTTACAAATGGCTGTCAGCCGAGCCTGACGCCCAACCGTTGTGTGCATACAGGAGAACTGACATGCACACACCCCTCGCACGAACCACTTCCCGACTGGCTGGCTTGGCCACGCTGGCGGCCCTGACGGCGTCTCTGCTGGCGGCGCCATGTGCGGCCCAGGCAGGCCAGGGGGTGTTCTGGGCGGTCAATGTGGACGCCCCCATCCAGGGTGCCGGCCGTGTCGGTACGACCTTTTCCAACACGCCGCGGGGCTTGTACGGGCCCGCACAGGTGGTGATTGCCCCGCCAGTGGTGTACGCACCTCAGCCGGTCTACGCGCCGCAGCCGGTGTATGTCCAGCGCGAGCCCGAGTACCGCCGCTGCCCGCCTCGCTGGGGCTGGCGCCACAACCACGACGAAGGCCGTTACGGTTGGCGCGACGATCGCCGCGATGCCTACCGAAATGGTTACGGCGATGGCCGCCGGGACGGGCGTTGGGAGGGGCGCCGTGACGACCGCTACGCCTGGGGGCGCGACGACTGATCACGCGGCTGATGAACCAGAGGCCGACGACCGAGCCCTCGCAGAGCAGGGTCGTTGGCTCAGCGGCGGCGGCTGGTGCTGCCGCCCAGGATGGAGCCCAGCACACCGCGGATGATCTCGCGGCCCACGGTCGAGCCGATCGTGCGTGCTGCTGACTTCGCCACCGTCTCCAGGATGGAGTCCTTGCGGCCATTGCTTTTCAGCAGGTCGCCGGCGATGTCGCCCAGCCAGCCCCCGGCTCCCGCCGTGGCGGCACCCGCAGCGGCATCGCCCGCACCGCCGCGCAACGCATCGGCGGCCTCCTCGCGCATGGAGCGCGCACCGCCCCCAGCCGTCGGAGCGGACGTCGGCGATGCCTCGGCACGGCCCTTGAGCTTCTCGTAGGCCGATTCGCGGTCCACCGTCTGCTCGTACACGCCCGACACCAGCGAGTCCTTCAGCAACTGCTGGCGCTGCTCGGGTGTGATCGGACCGATCTGGCTGCCCGGCGGCAGGATGAAGACGCGCTCGGTGATGGCCGGTCGGCCCTTTTCATCGAGCATGCTGACCAGGGCCTCGCCCACGCCCAGCTCGGTGATGACCGTGGTGATGTCCAGGCCCGGGTTGGCGCGCATGGTCTCGGCCGCCGCCTTGACGGCCTTCTGGTCGCGCGGGGTGAAAGCGCGCAGGGCATGCTGCACGCGGTTGCCCAGCTGGCCCAGCACGGTGTCGGGCACGTCCAGCGGGTTTTGCGTCACGAAGTAGACGCCCACACCCTTGGAGCGCACCAGGCGCACCACCAGCTCGATGCGCTCGACCAGTGCGGACGGCGCGTCCTTGAACAGCAGGTGGGCCTCGTCGAAGAAGAACACCAGCTTGGGCTTGTCCAGGTCGCCCACCTCGGGCAGGGTCTCGAACAGCTCCGACAACATCCACAGCAGCAAGGTGGCGTACAGGCGCGGCGCGTTCATCAGCTTGTCGGCCGCCAGGATGTTGACGACGCCTTTGCCGCCCACGGTCTGCATGAAATCGCCGATGTTGAGCATGGGCTCGCCGAAGAAGCGGTCGCCGCCTTGCTCATCGACCTGCAGCAGGCCGCGCTGGATGGCACCGATGCTGGCCGGGCTGATGTTGCCGTACTCGGTGGTGAACTTGCTGGCGTTGTCGCCCACGTGCTGCAGCATGGTGCGCAGGTCTTTGAGGTCGAGCAGCAGCAGGCCGTTGTCGTCGGCGACCTTGAACACCAGTTGCAGCACACCCTGCTGGGTGTCGTTGAGGTCGAGCATGCGGCCCAGCAGCAGTGGGCCCATGTCGGAGATGGTGGCGCGCACCGGGTGGCCTTGCTGGCCGAAGACGTCCCACAGCGTGGTCGGGCAGGCCACGGCGGTGGGGGCGTCCAGCCCGCGCTCCTGGAGGATGCCGGCGAGCTTCTCGCTGACCTTGCCCGTTTGCGAGATGCCGGTCAGGTCGCCCTTGACGTCGGCCATGAAGACGGGCACGCCAATGGCGGAGAAGCTCTCGGCCAGCTTTTGCAGGCTGATGGTCTTGCCCGTGCCGGTGGCGCCGGTGATGAGGCCGTGGCGGTTGGCCAGGGCGGGCAGCAGGTGGCAGGCGGTCTCGCCGTGGGCAGCAAGGAGGATGGGGTCGGTCATGGGGTCTCCTGGGCGCTGAAATCGGTGTCTGGCCAGCGGTGCGGGCCGGGGTTTGCGGCAGACGATGGTGAGGACCATCCGGCGCGCAGGTAAAATCGAAGTATCTCCCAGGTTTTTCCTGGGGCTGCGCGCGCGCCGGTGAGTCACCAGCGTGCGCGTCGGCATTGACCCATCGCCACATCCGCCCCTCATTTTCTTTCCGGAGCACGCACCATGGCCGGCCATTCCAAATGGGCCAACATCCAGCATCGCAAGGGTCGTCAAGACGAAAAGCGAGGCAAGATCTGGACCCGTCTCACCCGTGAAATCATCGTGGCCGCCCGTGCTGGCGGCGCCGATGTCAACATGAACCCGCGCCTGCGCCTGGCCATCGAGAAGGCCAAGGCTGCCAACATGCCGGCCGACAACATCAAGCGCAACGTGGACAAAGCCACGGGCAACCTGGATGGCGTCACCTACGAGGAAATCCGCTACGAAGGCTATGGCATCGGCGGCGCGGCCATCATGGTCGACACCATGACGGACAACCGCGTGCGCACCGTGGCCGAAGTGCGCCACGCCTTCAGCAAGTACGGTGGCAACATGGGCACGGACGGCTCGGTGGCCTTCCAGTTCAAGCACGTCGGGCAGTTCCTGTTCGCCCCGGGCGCCAGCGAAGACAAGGTCATGGAAGTGGCCCTGGAAGCCGGTGCAGAAGATGTGCTGACCCACGACGATGGCTCCATCGAGGTGCTGTGCGCCCCGCCCGATTTCGAGGCCGTGCAAAAGGCGCTGCAAGCCGCGGGCCTGCAACCTGAACTGGCCGAAGTCACCATGCGTGCCGACACCCCCGTTGAACTGAGCGGCGACGATGCCGTCCGCATGCAGAAGCTGCTGGACGTGCTGGAAGACCTGGACGACGTCCAGGAGGTCTTCCACAACGCCGAACTGAACTGATAGAAACCTTTCCCATGAACATCCTCGTCATCGGCTCCGGCGGCCGCGAACACGCCCTGGCCTGGAAGCTGGCCCAATCGCCCAAGGCCCAGAAGGTCTACGTGGCGCCTGGCAATGGCGGCACCGCGCGCGATGCCAGCCTGGTCAACGTGCCCATCACCGACGTGAAGGCGCTGGCAGACTTCGCCGAAGCGAACAAGATCGTCCTGACCGTGGTCGGCCCCGAGGCGCCGCTGGCGGCTGGTGTCGTCGACGAATTCCGCGCACGAGGTTTGCGCATCTTCGGCCCCACGCAAAAGGCCGCGCAGCTGGAGAGCTCCAAGGCCTTCGCCAAGGACTTCATGAAGCGCCATGGCATCCCCACGGCCTTCTACGAAACCTTCACCGACGCCGCAGCCGCTCACGCTTACGTGGACAAGCACGGCGCCCCCATCGTCATCAAGGCCGACGGCCTGGCGGCGGGCAAGGGCGTGGTCGTGGCCATGAGCCTGGCCGAGGCGCACGAAGCCATCGACTTCATGCTGTTGGACAATAAGCTGGGCGTGCAGCACAACGAGGGCGGCGCTCGCGTGGTCATCGAAGAGTTCCTGGCCGGCGAAGAGGCCAGCTTCATCGTGCTGGCCGACGGCAAGAACGTGGCCGTGATGGCCACCAGCCAAGATCACAAGCGCCTGCTGGACGCCGACGAAGGCCCCAACACCGGCGGCATGGGCGCTTACTCGCCGGCCCCGGTGGTGACGCCCAACGTCTATGCCAAAGCCATGCAGGAGATCATCCAGCCGACGCTGGACGGCATGGCCAAGGACGGCATCCCCTTCACCGGTTTCCTGTACGCCGGCCTGATGATCGACGCCAACGGTTCGCCCAAGACGCTTGAGTTCAACTGCCGCATGGGCGACCCCGAGACGCAGCCCATCATGATGCGACTCAAGAGCGACGCCATCGACCTCTTCATGCACGCCACCGACGGCACGCTGGACCAGGTCGAGCTGCAGTGGGACCGCCGCTTCGCGCTCGGCGTGGTGGTCGCCGCGGGTGGCTACCCGCTCAACCCCGAGAAGGGCCAGGCCATCACCGGCTTGCCGGCCGATGCCGATGACGCGATGGTCTTCCACGCCGGCACCACGCTGTGCGAGGACGGCGTGCTGCGCACCAGCGGTGGTCGCGTGTTGTGCGTGACAGCCTTGGGCGATTCGGCCAAGCTGGCCCAGCAGCGTGCCTACGAGTACCTGCGTGGCATCCAGTTCGATGGCATGCAGTTCCGCTCCGACATCGGCTGGCGCGCCATCAAGGCCCGTTGACCGCGGGCCCGCTGATCTGACCCCAAGCGCAGGACACCTCCCATGACCCAGGCCCACACCGACGCCGTCCGAAGCCACCTGCTGGACCTGCAGGACCGCATCATTTCGGCCTTCGAAGCCGAGGATGGCAAGCCCTTCGTGCGCGACGCCTGGGTGCGTGGTGCCCACGAGCGCCTGCAGGGCGATGGCTGCTCGCGCCTGGTCGAGGAAGGCCATGTGCTCGAGCGCGGCGGCTGCAACTTCTCGCACGTCAAGGGCCCGAGCCTGCCGCCCTCGGCCACGCAGCACCGGCCCGAGCTGGCCGGTTGCCCCTTCGAGGCCATGGGCGTGTCCCTGGTGTTCCACCCACGCAACCCCCACGTGCCCACGGTGCACATGAACGTGCGCATGCTGGCAGCGCATCGGCCCGACGGCAGCGTGGTGGCCTGGTACGGCGGCGGCATGGACCTCACGCCTTATTACGGCCACGAAGAAGATGCCCGCCACTTTCACCAAGTGTGCAAGGACGCGCTCGCGCCCTTCGGCCCCGAGCTGTACCCGCGCTACAAGCAATGGTGCGACGAGTACTTCTTCCTCAAGCACCGCAACGAGGCGCGCGGCGTGGGGGGCATCTTCTTTGACGATGTCTCCGAGCTGGGCGAGCAGGGTGGCTTCGACCTGATCCGTTCGGTGGGCGATGCTTTCACCCAGGCTTACCTGCCCATCCTGCAGCGCCGCCGCGACACGCCCTACACCCAGTCCGAGCGTGACTTTCAAGCCTTGCGCCGTGGCCGCTACGTCGAGTTCAACCTGGTGTGGGACCGCGGCACGCTGTTCGGCCTGCAGTCGGGTGGGCGCACGGAAAGCATCCTGATGTCGATGCCGCCGGTGGTGAACTGGCGCTACGACTGGCACCCGGAGCCCGGCACGCCCGAGGCGCGCCTCTACACCGACTTCCTGCCCCCGCGGGATTGGGTCTGAGCGGTTGATTTCCTCGCACGCAGAAGCTGACGCTGGCCACGCACACGGTGCGGAGGGCGACCTGCGCATCGGTCTGATGGGTGGCAGCTTCGACCCGGTGCACAGCGCTCATGTGGCTTTGGCCGCGTCGGCCCTGGCGCACTTGCAGCTGGACGAGGTGCGCTGGATCCCCGTGGGCCAGGCCTGGCAGAAGGTGCGCCGCCTGGCGCCTGCGGCCGACCGTGTCGCCATGGTGCAGGCGGCCATCGCCCACGAACCCCGCTTTGTGCTCGACCTCACCGAGGTCCTGCGCGATGGCCCCTCGTTCACGCTCGACACCGTGCGCGCGCTGCAAACCGCTCGCCCCGAGGTGCGCGAGTGGGTGCTCATCATCGGCCTGGACCAGTACCTCAACCTGCCCACCTGGCAGGGCTGGCAGGAACTGCTGCAGCGCGTGACGCTGGCCGTGGCCACCCGCGAGCCCTTCGAGCCCGAGCCGCCCGAAGCCTTGCGAGCTCACCCGCACCGCATGGTGCATTTGCCGATGGCGCCGCAAGCGGTGTCGTCCACCGAGGTCCGCGAACGCCTGGCCCTCGGTGAAAGCCCTGAATCTCTGGCGCCAGAGCTGATCCCGGTCAGCGTGGCGCGCTATATTGCCAACCATCAACTCTACGCCTCTGGCGCCCCCCTCTGAATGGACATCCGCAAACTGCAACGCGTCATCGTCGATGGCCTGGAAGACGTCAAGGCGCAAGACATCGTCGTCTTCAACACCGAGCACCTCTCGCCCCTGTTCGAGCGCGTGATCATCGCCACGGGCTCGTCCAACCGCCAGACCAAGGCGTTGGCGTCCAGCGTGCGCGTCGCGGTCAAGGCGGCAGGCCTGCAGGTCATGCGCACGGAAGGCGAAGAGAACGGCGAGTGGATCATCGTGGACTGCGCCGCGGTCGTCGTGCACATCATGCAGCCGGCCATCCGCCAGTACTACCAGCTTGAAGAAATCTGGGGCGACAAGCCGGTGGCGATCAAGCTCAAGGCCCAGCGCACCGGCCTGGTCAAGGCGTCCGAGCCTGAAGAGGACGACGAACCCGTCAAGCCGAAGAAGGCCGCCGGCAAGACCACTGCCGCCCGCAAGGCCGCCGTGACCAAGCCGGAAGCCAAGAAGGCCGACGGCAAGAAGGTCGCTGCCAAGAAGGCTGCACCTGCCAAAACTTCCGCCAAAACACCGGCCCGCAAGTCCGCTGCCGTGAAGGATGTTGAAGCCAAGGCTCCGGCCCGCAAGGTCGTGACCCGCAAGGTGGCCAGCAAGACCGTGGCGCCGGTCGCGAAGAAAGCAGCTGCCAAGAAGGTCGCCGTCAAGAAGGTGGCTGCCAAGAAAGCGGCCACCCCGAAGGCCGTGCAGCGCATCGTTGTGAACGCGCCGGACGCCAAGAAGGCCTCGGTCCGCAAGGCTGCAGGCCAGAAGGTGGCGGCCAAGAAGGTCGTGGCCCGTCCCGCCGTGAAGAAGGTTGCCGCCAAGAAAGTGGCTGCCAAGAAGGCGCCGGCCCGCAAGGCTGCGCGCTGAAGCGTGAGGTCCTTGTCTGTCTGCTGAGCCTCGCCTGCGTCCATGAAGTGCACCGTGCTGACCATCGGCCAGCGCCTGCCCGACTGGGCGCAGGAGGCTTGTGACGACTACCTCAAACGCTTCCCGCCCGACTGGAAGGTCGAGGTCAAGGCCGTGAAGGCCGAGCCCCGCGAAGGCAAGCCAGTGGCCGCGATCATGCAGGCCGAAGCTGCGCGCATGGAAGCGGCCTTGCCCAAGGGCACGCGCCGCGTCATCCTCGATGAGCGGGGTTCGCGCCTGACCAGCGTGCAGTTGGCCGAACGCACCGAAGCCTGGGAGCACGATGGCCGCGATGTTGCGCTCGTCATCGGTGGGGCCGACGGCATCGACCCCGCTTTCAAGCAAACAGCGGACGAGGCGATCCGCCTGTCCGACATGACCTTGCCCCACGCCATGGCCCGGGTGATGCTGCTGGAGCAGCTCTACCGCGCCTGGTCTCTGCGGCACAACCATCCTTACCACCGCGCCTGAGCCGTGAGCGCCTGGACGGCGCCGGCACCGGGCCGCACTGCAGCGAACGCCCATGCCCGAACACGACCAGCCCGCATCCGCCAGCCACCAGGCCAAAGAACTGGCTCAGGCCCATGCCCGAGGCGAAGCGCCCTGGCTCTACCTGGCCTCGCAAAGCCCGCGCCGCCGCCAGCTGCTCGACCAGCTCGGTGTGCGCCATGCGCTCCTGCTGGCCGATGCCGATGAAGACGCCGAATCGCTCGAGGCCGAGCGCGCCGGTGAATCGCCCGAAGACTACGTCCAGCGCGTGACCCAGGCCAAATGGCGCGCCGCCATCGAACGCCTGCAGGCCCGCGCCTTCCGCGACCCCGAGGCCTGGCCCATGGGGCCCATCCTGTGTGCCGACACCACCGTGGCCCTGGGCGACACCATCCTGGCCAAGCCTGCCGATGAGGCCGATGCCGAGCGCATGTTGCGCGCGCTGTCGGGCCAGACCCACCGCGTGCTCACGGCGGTCTGCGTGCACGGCCAGTTGCGCCTGAGCACCTCGCACGTGCAGTGGCGCGTGCTGGACGATGTCGAAATCATCCGCTATGTGGCCAGCCGCGAACCCTTCGGCAAGGCCGGGGCTTACGCCATCCAGGGGCGCTCTGGTGCCTGGACGCGGCACATCGATGGCAGCTACAGCGGCATCATGGGCCTGCCTCTGTTCGAGACCGCCGAGCTGCTCAAGCCTTTGGGCTGGGCCTTCTGATGGCCGGCGGCCACGCTTTGGGTCCGATGCGCACCGTGCTGGTGGCAGGTGCCAGCGGCCTGGTGGGACGCGAGCTGCTGCGGTTATGCCTGGCCGACCCCGAAGTGCACGCGGTGAAAGCCCTGCTGCGGCGCGACGTGCCCCTGGACGTGCTGCTCGGCGCTGTCCACCCGGGTGAGGTGCCGCTCTCCGACGCACAACGCCGCAAATTCCAGCCCTGCGTCGTCGGGTTCGACCGCCTGGACCGGCATGCCGAGCATTTCGCTGTGGATGCCGTTTTTTGCGCCTTGGGCACCACCATCCGCCAGGCCGGCTCGCAAGCGAGCTTCCGTCAGGTGGATTTCGATGCGCCGCTGCAGATCGCCCAGTTGGCCCATGCGCAAGGGGCCAGTCGCTTCCTGTTGGTGAGTGCCTTGGGTGCTTCGGCGCGCTCACGCGTGTTCTACAACCGCGTGAAGGGTGAGCTGGAGGATGCCATCGAGGCCATCGGCTTTGCGCAGTTCGCCGTGGCCAGGCCGTCGCTGTTGCGGGGCGATCGCCCCGAGTTCCGCCTCGGTGAACGCCTGGGCCTGTGGCTGTCCTGCATCTTCGCGGGGCTGATCCCTGAAAGCCACCGTCCGGTGCATGTGCGCCAGGTGGCGCAGGGCCTGCTGCACGCCGCGCATGAGGCCGTGCACACGGCCGACGCAGGTGAGGTGCGGCCACGTCGGGTGCTGCCCAATGCCTGGTTGCGGCGCATGCGGTAAATTGCAGCGCATATGCCCCATTCACAAGACATCCTCATCAACTGGACGCCCCAGGAAACCCGCGTGGCCATCATCGAGAGTGGCTCTGTGCAGGAGTTGCACGTCGAGCGCACCCTGGAGCGCGGCCTCGTGGGCAACATCTACGCAGGCAAGGTCGTGCGCGTGCTGCCCGGCATGCAATCGGCCTTCATCGACATCGGCCTGGAGCGCGCGGCCTTCCTGCACGTGGCCGATCTGCACCGCGAAGACGGCAGCGCCCGGCCGCACAACCGCAGCGCCGAAGCGCAAGTGCCCATCGAGAAGCGCGTGCACGAGGGCCAGACGCTGATGGTGCAGGTCATCAAGGACCCGATCGGCACCAAAGGCGCGCGCCTGTCCACCCAGGTCAGCGTGGCGGGGCGCTTGCTGGTGTTCCTGCCGCAAGACGACCACCTCGGCATTTCCCAGAAAATCGGCTCGCCCGAGCTGCGCGAGCAGTTGCGTGAACGCATGCTGCGCCTCATTGGCGAGGCCGATGCGCGCGAAGGTCGCCCACGCTCCGGCGGCTTCATCCTGCGCACCAATGCCGAAGACGCCACCGACGACGAACTCGCCGTGGACATCGCCTACCTGCGCAAGACCTGGGGCACCGTGCGCGAGCATGGCCTGAAGGCGCCGCCCGGCACGCTGCTTTACCAGGAGCTCAACCTGGCCCAGCGCGTCCTGCGCGACCTGGTCAACGAGCAGGTGCAAAGCATCCGCATCGATTCGCTCATCCAGTTCGATGCGCTCAAGGCCTTTGGCGCCGAGTTCACGCCGACGGGCGTGGACAAGCTGCAGCACTACAAGGGCGAGCGTCCGATCTTCGACCTCCACAACATCGACACCGAGGTCGAGCGCGCACTGGCCCGCCGCGTGGACCTCAAGTCCGGCGGCTACCTCATCGTCGACCAGACCGAGGCGTTGACCACCGTGGACGTCAACACCGGTGGCTACGTCGGCGCGCGCAACTTCGACGACACGATCTTCAAGACCAACCTGGAAGCGGCGCAGGCCATCGCGCGGCAACTGCGCCTGCGCAACCTGGGCGGCATCATCATCATCGACTTCATCGACATGCTGCGCGAGGACCACCGCGACAACGTGCTCGCGGAGTTGCGCAAGCAGATGGCGCGCGACCGCACCAAGGGCTCGGTCAGTGGCTTCTCGCCGCTGGGCCTGGTCGAGATGACGCGCAAGCGCACGCGCGAGTCGCTGGCCCACATGCTGTGCGAGCCTTGCCCGACCTGCGAAGGCCGCGGCCAGGTCAAGACCGCGCGCACGGTTTGCTACAACATCCTGCGCGAGATCCTGCGCGAGGCGCGGCAGTTCAACCCCAAGGAGTTCCGCATCGTGGCCAGCGCCGCGGTGGTGGAGATGCTGCTCGACGAGGAAAGCGCCCACTTGGCCGGCCTGAGCGATTTCATCGGCAAGCCCGTGTCCTTGCAGACCGAGCCGTCGATGTCACCCGAGCAATACGACATCGTGCTGCTGTGAGCCCGGCGCGGCGGGCGCGTCGTTTACACAGATTGACATCTGCCGAGCGCAGGGGCGTCACCCGGCGGCGTTATCCTTGCCAACGACACGGCACAATCGGGGTTCACGCTCATGAGCCCCGCCCCTGAACACAGACCTCAGCCTATGTCGTTTTCTGATTCCCGCCGATCGGCTTGCCGCGGGCTGCTGACCGGCCTGGCCCTGACGGCCGGTGGCGTTGCGCTGCCGCTGTCGTCTGCCTTGGCGCAGTTCCGCGTCGAGATTTCGGGCGTCGGTGCCACGCAAATTCCCGTGGCCATCGGCCGCTTCCGCGACGAGTCGCGCTCGCCCGCGGCGCTGTCGGCCATCGTGCAAGCCGACCTGGAGCGCAGCGGCCTGTTCAAGGTGCTCGACGCCAGCGCTGACCGCCTCGACGAAACCAGCCGCCCCGCGCTGCCTGACTGGCGCAGCAAGGGCGCCGATGCGCTGCTGGCCGGTTCCGTCACGCCCCTGGCCGATGGCCGTTTCGACGTGCGCTACCACCTCTGGGACGTGCTCAAGGGCAAGGACCAGGGCGGCTTGAGCCTCGTCGTGCCGGCGGCCGATCTGCGCCAAGCCGCGCACCGCATCGCCGACGACATCTACGAAAAGCTCACCGGTGACCGTGGCGTCTTCGCCACGCGCATCGCTTACGTCAGCAAGTCCGGCGGCAAGCACCATTTGCTCGTGGCCGATTCGGACGGCGAGGGCGCACAAAGTCCGCTGACCAGCCCGCAGCCCATCATCTCGCCCGCCTGGGCGCCGGATGGCCGCCAGCTGGCCTATGTCTCTTTCGAAACGGGCAAGCCCGTGATCGTTGTGCAGGACGTGTCCTCGGGCCGCCGCCGCGTGGTGGCCGGCTTCAAGGGCAGCAACAGCGCACCGGCCTGGTCGCCCGATGGCCGCCAGCTGGCCGTCACGCTGAGCCGCGAAGGTGGCTCGCAGCTCTACCTGATGGGCGCCGATGGCGATGGCGTCAAGCGCCTCACACAAAGTGGCGCCATCGACACCGAGGCCGCATGGTCGCCCGACGGCGCCAGCATCTACTTCGTCAGCGACCGTGGCGGCGGACCCCAGATCTACCGCATCGCGGCCGGTGGCGGCACGCCCCAGCGCGTCACCTTCAGCGGCGCGTACAACATCAGCCCCGCCTTGAGCCCGGACGGCAAGTGGATGGCCTATGTCTCGCAGGTGTCGGGCGGCTACCGCGTGCACCTGATGGACCTGGCCTCGGGCGCCGTGAAGGCCCTGACCGACACCCGCGACGACGAAAGCCCCAGCTTCGCACCCAACAGCCGCCAGGTCATCTACGCCACGCGCACCCAAGGCCGCGAGGTGCTCATGACCACCACACTGGACGGCCGCATCAAGGCGCGCCTGGCCACCAACGTGGCCGACGTGCGCGAGCCCGTCTGGGGCCCCTACCTGCAGCCCCGCCGCTGAGTTCCCGTCTCAGCCGCCCCACGCTTCTCACCGACACCTCTGCCTTCCCTCAACAGGAGCCACGCCATGCAACACCAACTGACCCGTTTCACACCCCGCCTCGCCTTGATGGGCGCCATCGCCGCTGCGGCCCTGCTGTCGGCCTGCGGCTCCAGCGTCAAGCTCGATGAAAACGCTGGCAAGCCCGCGCCCATCTCCGATGCGTCCACCAAGTCCAGCCAGGCCGACGCCAATGCCAACGCTTCGTCCAACGTCAACCAGGTCGTGCTGACGCCCAAGAACGACGACGCCCTGGCCGGCGGCCTGACCCGCGTCATCTACTTCGACTTCGACAGCTTCGTGGTCAAGGACGAGTTCAGCGGCGCCATCGACGGCCACGCCAAGCGCCTGACGGCCAACAAGGGCAAGAAGGTCATCGTTGAAGGTCACACCGACGAGCGCGGCGGCCGCGAATACAACCTCGCCCTGGGCCAAAAGCGCGCCGAGGCTGTGCAGAAGTCCCTGACCCTGCTGGGCGTGTCGGCCGATCAGGTCGAAGCCGTCAGCTTTGGCGAAGAGCGTCCGGCTGTGACCGGCGCCAGCGAAGAAGCGTGGGCCAAGAACCGCCGCGCCGAGATCAAGGACCGCTGATGCAAGCCCCCGCCATGGCCCGCCGCCTCGGCCCGCGCTGGTCTGCTGCCTGGTCGGGCTGGGCTGTGGTGATGGCCGCTGCCCTGAGCCCGATGGTGTGCCCGGTGGCGGCGCACGCCGGCGTCTTCGATGACGACGAGGCCCGCCGCGCCATCCTGGACCTGCGCCAGCAGCGTGTGCAGGACAGCGAATCGACGAACGCCCAGATCAAGGCCCTGAGCGCCCAGGTGGATGTGCTCAAGCGCAGCTTGCTGGAGATGAATAGCGCCATCGAACAGCTGCGCAGTGAGCTGGCCGCCTCCCGCGGTGGCAGCGAGGTGCTGCAGCGCGATGTGGCCGAGCTGCAGCGCAAGCAGAAAGACGTGCAGACCTCTTTCGACGAGCGCGTGCGCAAGCTGGAGCCCCAGGCCATCACCCTGGACGGCAAGACCTTCCAAGCCGATGCCGAGGAGAAGCGCGACTTCGACGAGGCCCTGGCCCGTCTGCGGGCCGCCGATTTCGGCGCAGGTTCTGCGGCCCTCAACGGCTTCCTCAAGCGCTACCCCAACACCGGCTACCGCGAGTCGGCGCAGTACTGGCTGGGCAATGCCTATTACGGTCTGCGCGACTACAAGGACGCCATCGTGGCCTTCAAGGCCCTGGTGGACAGCGCGCCCCAGCATGCGCGCACGCCCGAGGCCTTGCTGTCGATCGCGAATTGCCAGGTCGAGTTGAAAGACAGCGACGCGGCCCGCCGCTCTCTGGAACAGATCGTCAAGCAGTACCCGCAGACCGAAGCCGCTCAGGCTGCACGCGATCGCCTGCTGACGATGTCGCCTGCGCAGGCGGGCAAGTCGTCCCGCAAGGGCAAGTGAGCAACGCGTTTGGCTGACAGCATCGACCTGCTGGCCCAGGCCAGCCTGCCCGACCCCGAGCGCCGCTTCGGCGGCCTGCGGCGCTTGCACGGCGTGGACGGCTACGCCCGCCTGCGCGCCGCCCGCATCGCGGTGGTGGGCGTGGGCGGCGTGGGCTCCTGGACGGCCGAAGCCCTGGCGCGCCATGGCGTGGCCAGGCTGGTGTTGATCGACCTCGACCACATCGCCGAGTCCAACATCAACCGCCAGGTGCATGCTTTGGAGACGACCTTGGGCCAGGCCAAGGTGCAGGCCCTGCGCGAACGCATCGCGCTCATCCACCCCGATGCCGATGTGCAGGCGGTGGAGGCCTTCATCGACGAGGCCAACGTGGCCGAGCTGCTGCAGGCGGATGCCATCGATGGCGTCATCGACTGCTGTGACCAGGTGCGCGCCAAGGCGGCCATCGCGGCCTGGGGCGCACAGCATGGCGTGCCCGTGGTCAGCGTGGGTGCTGCCGGTGGCAAGTGCCGCCCGCAAGATGTGGAAGTGGCCGATCTGGCCGAAGTCACGCACGACCCGCTGCTGGCCAGCTTGCGCCAGCGCCTGCGCCAACGCCATGGCGGTGAGCGCAAGGGCAAGATGGGGTTGGTTTGCGTGTTCTCGCGCGAAGCCGTGCGCCCGCCGCAAGACCGCTGCGACTTGTCCGAAGGGGAGGGCGCTGCGGTGAGCGATGGCTCACTGAACTGCGCAGGTTACGGCTCCAGCGTGGTGGTCACAGCGACCTTCGGCATGGTGGCCGCGGCCGAGATGCTGGGTCGACTGCTGCGTTGAGACCACACTGACCCGTGCGCACTTGTCACGCACTGGTCATGCAGTTCAATTCGGGCTATAATTTAGGGCTTCGCTTGGGGTCGGTAGCTCAGTTGGTTAGAGCAGCGGACTTTTAATCCGTTGGTCGAGGGTTCGAGTCCCTCCCGACCCACCAAGATGGAAAACGACGAGGCTGCGACAAAACCTCAAAAATCTGGACAAGCCCGGGTTTTTCTGTGTAAAATCTATGTCTTCGCTGATTGCAGTCATGCAGTTGGCAACGCTGCTGAAGCGTCAAGCATCAGAGCGGGCTCTTAGCTCAGTTGGTAGAGCAGCGGACTCTTAATCCGTTGGTCGAGTGTTCGAGTCACTCAGGGCCCACCAAAATTTCAAAAGCCACCCGTGAGGGTGGCTTTTTTCATGGGCCTTCCGCTGTGCCTCGCGGCATCAGAGTCAGGCGTGGGTGTTGACTTTCGTTCCCACCAACCCTTCGGTGGCCAGTTTCGGCTGCTGGGGCAGGCCGTCGAGCAGGGGTTGAACGCTGGCGGCTTGGCTGTTGAGGGCTTTCTTGAGCACGGCCATTTGCACTTCGGTGGCGTTGCTGCCTTGCGCGGCCGAGGTTGCGGCTCGCACGGATGCGTCATTGCCAATGTTCATGGTGGGACCTCGTTGTGGGTGGTGAGTGCGGGTGGACGCATTTGCTGACGTCGGCGCCTTGTGCCTGAACTTGAATCCACGCGGCGCACGGGCGTCCGGTGTCGGTCGCATTGCACGCATCTGCCCGGGCTGCGGGATGCCCCGGTATGGGATGCGCCTGCCGCAAGCTAACCTGCGAAGGTATTCAGACGGTTTCGCGCGGCGGGCATTGTCGAAGCCCTGCGAGCCTCACGCACACATCGCCTGCCCATGTCCCGCGGCTTGTCCACCAGGAACCCCACACCGATGCACCTGAGCGCGTCTGCCAACAAGCCCAGGCCGGATCGCGATGCGACGCCATGGGAGGTGTCCGAGGCGCGGTGGCGCGATGTGCCGGAGATGGTGAACATGGTGGTGACTGCCGCGGCCCAAGGATGCTTTTCGCCCGTCTTCCTGGATGTCCGATACCAGATCGGGCTGGCCTTGCAGCTGTTCTCGGCTGTGTTGCTTGGGCGCATGGCAGTGCATGGGCAGCCGGCCACTCGGGTGACAGTCCGGGTCGTCAGGCAGGGGCATCACATGCAAGGCTTTGCCCTGGTGCGGGAGTTTCCTGCGGTGAGTGCCGCGCCCCATCTGGAGCTCCACTTGCTGGCGGTGAGCGCGGACTCACGCCGGATGGGCGTCGGCGAAGCCTTGTTGCAAGACTGCGTGCTGCGACTGACAGGCGGGCAGAACCTGTTGTTGTCCACGCTGACCAAGGCCGATGGCATGAAGCGCCTGGTGCGCAAGATGGGGGGGCGGCCTCTGGGGGCAGTGACCCCGTTGGGGCGCAGCCAGCAAGCACTGGACGCGTTCGTCTTCGGTGCGGGTGATTTGTCAGCATGGCAGCAACGACCCTGGCGCGAGTGGTTGGTGCAGGAGCGCTCGCGCTGAGCCCGTGTGCGTCACTGTGACAGGCGGGCAAGCGCCGGTTTGCTGGCACGGCACCCCGATTGGATCAAGACAAGCGGTCAATCGCCCCGAAACACGCATGAACAAGGGCATTTGCGGGCTCAGACCCCGTGCCAAGGGGCTTGCAACGCGGCACAATACATTGCCCGACATTTGCGGGTGCATCCAGAAACTCATTCATGAACAAGACTGATCTCATCCAGCGTTTGGCTGACCAGCATCAACTGTCCAAGGCCGAGGCTGGCCGCATTCTGGACACGCTGCTCGACACCGTGGTGACCGCCGTCAAGAAGGGTGATTCCGTCACCGTTCCGGGCTTCGGCACCTTCAAGCAACACGCCCGTGCTGCTCGCAACGGCGTGAACCCCAGCACCGGTGAGAAGATCAAGATCGCTGCCGCCAAGCTGCCGAAGTTCACCCCCGGTGCGACTTTCAAGGCTGCTGTGGACCCGAAGGCCGCCGCCCGCAAGGCTGGCGCAGCACCTGCCAAGAAGGCTGCTGCCGCCAAAAAGCCTGTGGCTGCCAAGAAGGCCAAGAAGGGTTGATTTCAACCCGGCTGGGCGGCGCAGGCTGCCCCGAGCGCCTTGGGTGCTCAGCGCGCCCGAAGCGCATCCAGCGCGCGGTGACCTTTGCAGGCGCCGCGCGTTTCTGTTCATGGACGAGCAGTTTGATCAGCGCAGCGCCTCAGGCTGCGACACTCGACTTCTGGCGGCGACGCGACGCCATCTCGCGGCCCATGCCCTGCAGGTCCCACGCGGCAATGCGCGCCTTGGCTTCCGGGTAGGCAAGGGTCTCTTCCAGCGCCATGTGGTCTTGGTAAAGCGACTGGAACACCGGTACAGCCAAGCGCAGCTGCTCCAGGTTGAACCAGTTGTAGCCCGCCGCGATGGATTCGATCTGCGGCGCGAGCTCCAGCCAGTCTTCCTCAATCCAGCCGTGGTCCTGCTGCAGGCGCATCGCTGCTTCCATCAGACTGGCGTCACCGCTGTTGAGCATCGCGGGGAAGACGTGGCGCTCTTCGTCCCGGTGGTGTTCGCGGGCCGTGTTCATGAAGAACAGGAAGATGTCGCGGGCCCAGGCCTGGGCCTGACCATCGACGCCGTTCGCTTCGATGTGATCGATCAGCTCGCTCAGCTTCTGCAGTGTGATCACCACCTGTTGGTGGCAGGTGTCCAGCACATCGAAGGGTTGCAGAGGGTGGACGGGTGGGTTGAGGGTGGCGGTCATGGCGGGCTCCAGTGCAATCGACGTTTCAGCAGTTGGCTGCTTGCCGATTCTGGACGCCCGCACCCGTGTGGCCTTGCGCCACATCAAGATCCCTCAGGGCGCAGCGCTTGGTGCGGCGTTCACGGCGCGACGACGTAGGGGCGGTTGGAGATGGGCTTGCTGCGCAGCTTCACGGCCACGTCGATGGTGATGGTGCCGAAGTCCGTGCTGTCGAGCACGAGGTCGGCAATGTCAGGCAACTCCAACCCGACCTTGAACACCTTTTTCCCCTCCGACGTCAGGAAGAGCTTGTCCAGGATCTGCTTGCCGGTGATGCTCAGGGGAAACTGGTATTTCAGGCCCAGAGGGGTTTGTTCATGGAAGTCGAAGATGGGTGTCTTCTTCACGGTGGCTTGCCCCTGCATCGTGGCATCGGCCATGACTTTCTTGGCATTGAAGTCGATGCTGAAGTTGGCCAGCGTGACGCGGGTGCGCTTGCCGGTGTCGTCGTCGAGGCGATTGAACTCCAGGGCAGATCCTGTGGATGAGCCCCCGGCGATTTTCACGAGCTGCAGCGAGATGCTGGTGACCGGCAGGTTGTAAGCCCCAGGCACGTTGACCATGGCCGTGGCATTGCCCAGCGGGGTGAGCGCGATGCCAACGATGTCGAAGCTGTCCAGCGCATCTTGCGAGAAAGCCTGGACGGCATTGGCCTGCAAGGCGTTGGTCGGGATGGTCAGGCTCAAAGCGGCTTGTGCCGACAGCGGTGCAGCCACGATCGCGGCGCCCAGTGCAAAAGCACGGATGGCGTGGTGTGCAAAGGTCTTTGTCATCTCGCGTCTCCAGGTGGTTGGGAGGGGCGCATCGCCTGGTGGGGCGACGTCTGATGACAGCGTAGGATGAGGCTTTGCTTAACCTGAAGGGGTTAACTCCGGCCGAGGCGGCGCGTGCGGTGCAAAACCAGGGAAAACCTGATCGCGAAACGGGAAAGCCTGGAGAGGGTTAACGCGCGAGGGCCCGTTTCAATGCGATTTCATTGATGCACATCCAGGAGATGCTGCTTGTTGGTGAATTTTTTGACGCTGTTTTTGGATTTTGGCAGGCGTTGACCTGAGTGTCATCCAGCGTTGCTCGCGTGACGCAGGCTGCGTTGACGGCAGCACGCATCAGGGCATCAGAGGAAGCGCTCCAGCAGCTTGCGGGAGTGGCGGTCCAGGTCGGCCACTTGCGGCACGCCGAACTGCATGCCCTGGCCCGAGGCGATGAGCAAGCGGCCACCCCCCAGGCGGCGTATGTCGTCTTCGGTCTTGAGCACGAAGGAGGTGGGGCCGCGGTCGGTGTCCACGACCCAAGTGCTGGGCGTGGCGAAGGTGGAGACGTCGGTGATGCGCAGGATGGTGGGCGTGAACTCGCGCAAGGCCAGCTCCTCGCTGATCAACGCGCGCTGGTCGGCGGGCAGGGCGTCCAGGCGGTCGATCCAGACCAGTTCGTGACCGTCGCCGCTCACCAGGGACAGGCCGTCATCGGGCGCCGAGATGGGGAAGGCGCGCACGGGTACCACGCTGTCGTGCTGGACGCCATCGGCCGTGGTAAGGGTCAGGCGGCCGTGGCTGTCGCGGCCAAGGGTGAAGGTCTGGGGGCTCATGGGTGTGCTCACGGGTGTCCCTCGGTGTCAGGCCTGGGCGGCCTGGCTGCTGGCTTGGGTGGGCGCTTCGGCGTCCAGCAGGGCATCCTGCTCGGCCTTGCGGGCTTGGGCCATGTACAGGCGCCAGTACGCGCCCTGACGCGCCATGAGGTCGTCGTGCGGGCCGACTTCCACGACCTGGCCCTTGTCCATCACGACGAGGCGATCGGCCTTGCGCAGCGTGGACAGGCGGTGCGCGATGGCGATCGTTGTGCGGCCTTGCACCAGGTTGTCCAGCGCCTTCTGGATTTCCTTTTCCGTCTCGGTGTCCACGGCCGAGGTGGCTTCGTCCATGATCAGGATGCGCGGGTTGATGAGCAAGGCGCGCGCGATGCTGATGCGCTGGCGCTCGCCGCCCGACAGGCCCTGGCCGCGCTCGCCCACCAGCGAGTCGTAGCCATGCGGCAGGCGCAGGATGAAGTCGTGCGCATGGGCTGCGCGGGCGGCGGCGATGATTTCCTCGCGCGTGGCCTCGGGCTTGCCATAAGCGATGTTCTCGGCGATGGTGCCAAAGAACAGGAAGGGCTCCTGCAGCACCAAGCCGATGTGGCGGCGGAAGTCCGAGACAGCGATGCGTCGGATGTCCACCCCGTCGACCTTGATGGCGCCGTCGGTGACGTCGTAGAAGCGGCAGATCAGGTTGACCAGCGTGCTCTTGCCCGAGCCCGAATGGCCCACCAGGCCGATCATCTCACCGGGCTGGATGTCCAGGCTCAGGCCGCGGATGACCGAGCGGCTGCCATAGCGGAAGCCGATGCCGTCCATCGTCAGCCGTCCTTGCAGCGTCGGCATGGGCACCGGGTTGACGGGTTCGGGCACGTTGGAGACGTGGTCGAGGATGTCGAAGATGCGCTTGGCGCCGGCCGCGGCCTTCTGCGTGACCGAGACGATGCGGCTCATCGAGTCCAGCCGGCCGTAGAAGCGCCCGATGTAGGCGATGAACGCCGTCAGCACACCCACGGTGATCTGGTGGTGCGCGACCAGCCAGATGCCGAAGGCCCAGACCACCAGCAGGCCGATTTCGGTCAGCAGCGAGACGGTGGGCGAGAACAGCGACCAGGTCTTGTTGAGCTTGTCGTTGACCTGCAGGTTGTACTGGTTGGCCGCACGGAAGCGGCTGGTCTCGCGCTGCTCTTGCGCGAAGGCCTTGACCACGCGGATGCCCGGGATGGTGTCGGCCAGCACGTTGGTGACCTCGCCCCAGACGCGGTCGATTTTCTCGAAACCGGTGCGCAGTCGGTCGCGCACGAGGTGGATCAACCAGGCAATGAAGGGCAGGGGGATGAGCGTGACGGCCGCCAGCCAGGGGTTGATGGACACGAGGATGGCCGCGGTCATGGCGATCATCAGCACGTCGTTGGCGAAGTCGAGCGCGTGCAGCGAGAGGAAGACGTTGATGCGGTCGGTTTCCGAGCCGACGCGGTTCATCAGGTCACCGGTGCGCTTGGAGCCGAAGTAGTCCAGCGACAGGCGCATCAGGTGCTCGAAGGTGGCGGTGCGCAGGTCGGCGCCGATGCGCTCGGAGACGAGCGCCAGCAAGTAGGTGCGGGCCCAGCCCAGAGCCCAGGCGGCCAAGGCTGCGGCGAGCAGGCCGCCCAGCAGCATCATGGCGCGGACGTGGTCGATGTCCCTGCCGTTCTGGAAGGGGATGAGCACCTCGTCCATCAGCGGCATGGTGAGGTAGGGCGGCACCAGCGTGGCGGCGGTGGAGGTCAGCGTCAGCAGGAAGCCGGCCAGCAGCTTGCCCTGGTAGGGCCTGGCGAAGCGCCACAAGCGCAGCAGCACCCAGGTGGACGGCGGCGCCTGCACTTCGCGGTGGCAGACCGGGCACTCGTCTGCATCGGGCGGCAACTGAGCCTTGCAGCTGGCGCAGCGGTGGCTGTCGTCGTCGACCACGGCGGTGCCTGTGTCCAGCGTCTGCAGGCGGCGCTCGAACTGCTCAACCAGGCGCATGACCTGGGCGTGCACGGTCAGGGTGAAGCGCCAGGTGGCCAGTCGCCGTGTCGCATCGTGCAATTCGAGGGTGCCGACACCGGCATGGTCGTGGTGGCGCAGGCTCAAGCTGGCACTCAGGGGCCAAGCTTGCCAGTCGGTGGTTTGCGTGCCGTTGCCGGCGCTTGGTGCGACTTGGCTGTCAGATCGGCTCATCAGCCGTTGGTCGGTCAGCACCAGTGCCGAAGCGTGGAAACAAAGCCGAGCGTCCAGGTCAACCTCCAGGCGACTCAAAACGTTCTCACCAGGGGCCAGGGGCACTTCGGCGTTGGCCTTGTGCGGATCGGCCTGAGGTCGGACGGCTGAGGCGGTGTCGGCGGTGGAATGAGGGTGCATGGCTGCATTTTCGCCCAAGCCTGACGTTGTGTCGGGTCGCATCCGGCGCAAAATGACGGGTTTGGCTTTCACCCCTGCGCCTGCCCGGCTCACACATGTGGGCCCCATGACCGGGGCCAAGGGATCAGGACGCAACACCGGCTGGTGCTTATGAGCAAGAAGAACGAATTGAAATTGCTGCGCACACGCTATCTGCGTGGACCGAACATCTGGACCTACCGTCCCGTGATGGAGGTCTGGCTGGACCTGGGCGAGCTGGAAGACTTCCCATCCAACCTGCTGCCCGGCTTCAACGAGCGCCTGACCACCTTGCTGCCGGCCCTGGTCGAGCACCATTGCGGCGTGGGCGAGCGCGGCGGCTTCATCCAGCGCCTGGAGGAAGGCACCTGGGCGGGCCACATCCTCGAACACATCGTCATCGAGTTGCTCAACCTGGCGGGCATGGCCACCGGTTTTGGCCAGACGCGCAGCACCTCGCAGCGGGGCATCTACCGCATGGTGTTCCGCGCCCGTGACGAGCAGGTCGGCCGTGTGGCGCTGCAGCAGGGGCACGCTTTGCTGATGGCGGCCATCAACGACGAGCCTTTCGATGTCAAGGCCGCGGCAGAGGCCGTGCACACCCAGATCGACGATTGCTACCTCGGCCCGTCGACGGCGGCCATCGTGGGCGCGGCCACCGATCGGGGCATCCCGCACATCCGCCTCAACGAAGGCAACCTGGTGCAGCTGGGCTACGGTGCGGCACAGCGCCGCATCTGGACGGCCGAGACCGACAAGACCAGCGCCATCGCCGAAGGCATCGCCGGCAACAAGGACCTCACCAAGACCCTGCTGAAGGCCTGCGGCGTGCCCGTGCCCGAAGGTGAGGTGGTGGACAGCCCCGAAGCCGCTTGGGACACCGCCCAGGACATCGGCCTGCCGGTGGTGGTCAAGCCGCTGGACGGCAACCACGGCCGCGGTGTGTCGCTGGAGCTGACCGAGCGTGCCGATGTCGAAGCGGCATTCAAGATCGCCGAGACCGAGGGCAGCGAAGTCATCGTCGAGAGCTTCATCCCCGGCGACGAGCACCGCCTGCTGGTGGTGGGCGGCAAGGTCGTGGCCGCAGCCCGTGGCGAGAGCCTGTGCATCGTCGGCAATGGCCGCGACAGCATCGTCCAGCTGATCAATGACCAGCTCAACAGCGACCCCCGCCGTGGCGATGCCGAAGAGTTCCCGCTGGAGACGATCATCCTGGACCGCGAGCCGGCCATGCGCTTGTTGCTGGAGCGCCAGGGCCTGAGCGGTGACTCCGTGCCGGCCGATGGCCAGCGCGTGCTGGTGCAACGCAACGGCAACGTCGCCATTGACTGCACCGACGACGTCCACCCCGATGTGGCCCATGCCGCCAGCCTGGCCGCCCGCGTGGTGGGCCTGGACATCGCGGGCATCGACATGGTGGTGAGCGATGTCTCCCAACCGCTGTTGCCCCAGCGTGGCGCCGTGGTCGAGGTCAATGCCGGCCCGGGCCTGCTGATGCACCTCAAGCCTGCCGAGGGCCTGCCGCGCCCGGTGGGCAAGGCGATCGCCGATCACCTCTTCCACGAAGATGAAACTGGCCGCGTGCCCATCGTGGGCGTGGCCGGTTCGCACGGCACCACGCAAATTGCCCGCCTGGTGGCCTGGCTGCTCCACCTGAGTGGCAAGCACGTGGGCCTGGGCTGCCGCGAAGGTCTGTTCCTGGGCAGCCGTCGCATCGAAGGCGGTGACCGTGCCAACTTCGAAGCCGGCCAGCGCCTGCTGATGAACCGCGAGGTCGATGCCGTGGTGCTGGAGAACGGCGCGGCGAGCATCCTCAACGACGGCCTGGCCTACGACCGCTGCAGCGTGGGCGTGGTGACCGACCTGCACGGCGCCGAAGCTCCGGTAGCACCGGCCCTGGCCGAACACGACATCCACGAGCCTGCCCAGATGTTCAAGGTGCTGCGCACCCAGGTGGACGTGGTGCTGCCCGATGGCGTGGCCGTGCTCAATGCGTCCGATGCGCGGGTGCTGGAGATGGCCGAGCTGTGCGATGGCGAGGTCATCCTCTACGACATCGACCACCAGAGCCCGGCCTTGGTGGCCCACCGTGCCAAGGGTGGCCGCACCGTGTCGGTCGATGGCCACCACGTGCTGCTGACCCACAACGGCCAGGTGCCGCTGCGTTGCGCCGACCTCAACAGCGCGGCCGCGCGCCGCATGACCGCCGGCATCACCGACCAGCCGGTGCCCGGCAGCAGCGTGCGTTGCCTGCTGGCCGCGGCCGGTGTGGCGTGGGCTCTGGGCATCTCGCCCGAGCTGATCTCCGCCGGTCTGGAAACCTTTGCCCCTTCGACCAAGAAGTGAATTGAGCGAGACACCCATGGACGTTTCCCGCATCCGTGCCCTGCGTGGCCCCAACCTCTGGAGCCGCCACACCGCCATCGAGGCCGTCGTGAGCTGCCCCGCGTCTGAGTGCAGCATCGATGGCCTGCCTGGCTTCGAGGGCCGCGTGCGCGAGCTCTTCCCCACCATGGGTCCGCTGCGCCCCGATGGCCGCCCGGGCCAGATCAGCGTGGCGCATGTGCTGGAAACCGTGGCGCTGGCGCTGCAGGCCCAGGCCGGCTGCCCCGTCACCTTCAGCCGCACGGCCCAGACCGTGGAGGCCGGCACCTACCAGGTGGTGGTCGAGTACAGCGAAGAGGCGGTTGGCAAAAAGGCGTTCGACCACGCCATGGCCCTGGTCGAAGCAGCGCTCCAGAAGGGCAGCTTCGATGTCGAGGCCGCGTTGGCCGAACTGCGCGAGCTGGACGAGGACGTGCGCCTGGGCCCCAGCACCGGCTCCATCGTGGACGCCGCCGTGGTCCGTGGCATTCCCTACCGCCGCCTGACGCAGGGCTCGCTGGTGCAGTTCGGTTGGGGCAGCAAGCAGCGCCGCATCTGGGCCGCCGAGGTGGACAACACCTCCGCCGTGGCCGAGTCCATCGCCCAAGACAAAGACCTCACCAAGCGCCTGCTGGCCTCGGCCGGCGTGCCGGTGCCCACGGGCCGCCCGGTCACGGACTTTGCCGATGCCTGCCTGGTGGCCGAAGAGATCGGCTGGCCGGTGGTGGTCAAGCCGCGCGATGGCAACCAGGGCAAGGGTGTGACGGTCAACATCGTCAGCACCGATCACCTGGAAATCGCCTACAAAGTGGCGGCCGAGCATGGCGAGGTCATGGTCGAGCGCTACCTGCCGGGCAACGACTTCCGCCTGCTGGTGGTGGGCGACCGCCTCGTGGCCGCGGCCCGCCGTGACCCGCCGCACGTGATCGGCGATGGCGTGCACACCGTGCGCCAGTTGGTGGACAAGGTCAACGAAGACCCGCGCCGTGGCGAAGGCCATGCCACCTCGCTGACCAAGATCCGCTTCGACGAGATCGCCGTGGCGCGCCTGCAGGTGCAGGGCCTCAAGCCCGACGACGTGCCAGAGAAGGGCCGCCGCGTCATCATGCGCAACAACGCCAACCTGTCCACGGGTGGCACGGCCACCGACGTGACGGACGACGTGCACCCGGAAGTGGCCGCCCGCGCCATTGCCGCGGCCCAGACCATCGGCCTGGAAATCTGCGGTGTGGACGTGCTGGCCGAGAGCGTGCACCTGCCGCTGGAAGACCAAAACGGCGGCATCGTCGAGGTCAACGCCGCGCCGGGCCTGCGCATGCACCTGTCGCCGTCTTACGGCAAGGGCCGCAACGTCGGTGAGGCCGTCATCAACAACCTCTACAAGCAGGGCGACGATGGGCGCATCCCCGTGGTGGCCGTGACCGGCACCAACGGCAAGACGACCACCGCCCGCCTGACCGCGCACCTGCTGGCCACCTCCGGCCTGCGCGTGGGCATGACCAACACCGATGGCGTCTATGTGAATGGCCGCCAGATCGACAGCGGCGACTGCTCCGGCCCCAAGAGCGCGCGCAATGTGCTGATGCACCCGGACGTGGACGCCGCGGTGTTCGAGACCGCACGCGGCGGCATCCTGCGCGAGGGCCTGGGCTTTGACCGCTGCGGCACGGCCGTGGTGACCAACATCGGCGCGGGCGACCACCTGGGCTTGAACTACATCACCACGGTGGAAGACCTGGCCGTGCTGAAGCGCGTCATCGTCGTCAACGTGGCGCCCACCGGCTACGCCGTGCTGAACGCGGCCGACCCCATCGTCGTGGCGATGGCGCCCAAGTGCCCGGGCGGCATCATCTATTTTGCGATGGACGCGCACAACCCGGTGCTGACGACGCACCGCGCGCAGGGCAAGCGTGCCATCTGCGTGGACGGCGATGCCATCGTGGTGTCGGAGGGCAACTGGCGCGAAAGCCTGTTACTGCGCGACATCCCGCTGACGCGCCAGGGCAGCATCGGCTTCCAGGTCGAGAACGTGATGGCGTCCATCGGTGCGGCCTGGAGCGCCGGCATGGACTGGGACGTGATCCGCGCCGGTCTTGCCAGCTTCGTGAGCGACTCGGACAATGCGCCTGGCCGTTTCAACGTGATGAACTTCCGGGGTGCCACGGTGATCGCCGACTATGGCCACAACCCGGACGCCATGCGTGCGCTGGTGGGTGCTGTCAACGGCCTTCCGGCCAAGCGCCGCAGCGTGGTCATCAGCGGTGCGGGTGACCGCCGCGACGAAGACATCCGCGAGCAGACCGCCATCCTGGGCGAGGCCTTCGACGACTTCATCCTCTACCAGGATGCCTGCCAGCGGGGCCGTGAAGACGGCGAGGTGCTGGGCTTGCTGCGCGAAGGCCTGAGCAAGGCCCAGCGTGCGCAGCGCGTCGATGAGATTCGCGGCGAGTTCGCCGCCATCGACACGGCGCTGGAGCGTTTGCAGCCTGGTGACCTGTGCCTGGTGCTGGTGGACCAGGTCGAGGAGGCGCTGGCCCACCTGGCCCAGCGCTGCGCGGAGCCTGTGCCGGCTCAGTAAGCCACGCTGTAGCGGTGGTCCTTGAAGCGGAACACCGCCGACTTCAGCTTGATCTCTTCCAGCACCAGCCCCGGCGCGGGCTGGTCGCCCTCGTGGAAGACGCTGCCATTGAGCACGAGCATGCGGTTGGCCGGCACGTCCGAGTGCATGGCCCCGCCGATGCTCAGGGCCGGCAGCTCGCGGCGCACGTCCTCTGGCAGCTCGGCCACGGGCACCACGCGGCGCGGTGCGTCGCGCAAGGACGCGTCCACGTGCAGGGCCGATGCGCTCCGTGAAGTGCTGGCCTCTGCGCGGTTGGGTGCGGTGCGGCGTGCGGGTTCGGTGGTGGAGCCGCCCGGTGCCTCCGCCACGGCCGCCAAGGCGGCCACCGGGGGCACCGCTTGGGGTGTGGTCGCCACGGGCGCCACCGGTGCCGGTGCTGGTACCGGTGGTGCCTGTATCGGTGCCGATGCCAGCGCCGAGGGCCGCTGGGTCCCGTTGGCCTCGGGGGCCGATGCACCGGGCGATTCGGGCTGATCCTTCAGCCACCACACGCCTGCCAGCAGCACCAAACCGGCGGCCACGCCGCCCACGGCCCACTGCAGGCCCACCGTGGCGCTGACGGGCCGCTGGCCACCGCGATCGGACGTGTCGGCAGCATGGCCGTGCTGCGTGTGCAGGCTGGGCACGCCCTCGCGCTCGCGTTCCGCGTCGGCTTTCTTCAGGGCATCCAGGATGTAGGACATGGTCAGACCTCGGGAATCGGGCAGGTGCGCTCGTCCGCTCAGCGGCGTGGCGTGCTGGGGCGATCGGCCGCGGGGGCGCTTTGCACCAGGCGCGGTTCGGGCACGCCACTGGCGCGGTTGATCAGCATGAAGGTGGTGGCCCCGGCCACGCCATCGGGCTTGAGGCCTTGCGCCAGCTGGAAGGCCTGCAGCCGGGCTTGCAAGGCCGTGTCCAGCCGGGCGGGCGTGGCAGCGGCGGGGCCGTGGTCGATCTGCGCCAGCCGGGTCGCCAGCCAATCGACGGCGGGTCCGCTTTGTCCCTGCGTGAGCTTGTTGCGGAAGCCTTCCGGTGCGCGCCAGAGCGTCGCGAAGTCGCCGCGCCAGATGCTGGACAGGGCGCTCAAGGGCATGCGCACGGTGTCATCGCCCACCTGCAACCAGGCCTGTCGGGCGTCGAGCTGTGTCAGCACGGCATGCCGTGTGCGGCCTTGTTCGTCCTGCAAGGTCAGCAGGGCCGGGCGGTCCAGCTGCACCAGCGCGCCCAGTCCACCGCTGGCGCGGAAGCACACCAGGTCTTGCCTGCGAGCCTGGGTGCAGGGGTCGCCATTGCCCAGCTTGACCTGCCAGCGCTGGGCCAGTTCTCGCCAGCCGGCGGCCTCGTCGGTGCTGGCGCGCTGCATGAGCGCTTGGGGGCTGAGTTCTGCGGTCGGTGCGGTTGCAGATGGCGTGGTAGCCGAAGGCGCCGAGCCAGCCCCGCCCGCCGTGCCGTTGGCCACGCCGCTGCCGCCCCCTGTCCCTGCTGTCGGACCGGTGCGCGATGCTGCGCCCGCGGAGGAGGTGGAGGCTGCAGAGGCCGCCGAAGCCAGTGTTTGTGCGGCATTCGCACTGACACCCGGTCTTTGCACCCAAGCGCCCAGGCCCAGCCCGGCCACACCCAGCACCAAGCCACCACCCAGGCCAGCCCAGGTCCAGCGTGGCCAGTTGGCCCAGGTCCGGCGCGGGTGACCCGTGTTGCCTGGATTCGGTTGCCCACCCGATGCGGTGCCATGGGGCGCAGTGGCTGGCGCCAACGGGTTGCTCACGAAATGCTGCCCTTCGAAGACCTCGGCCGCGGCCTTGTCCACGATGGCCCGGTCCACCCGCGCCTTGCTCTCGGCAAAGGCGCCCAGCAAGGCGCGGTCGCACAGCAGGTTGATGCGGCGGGGCACACCCTTGGTGATCTGGTGGATGCGGCGCACGGCCTTGCCATCGAACAGCGTGCCGCGGCGCAGCCCTGCCGTGGCCAGGCGGTGCTGGATGTACTGAGCGGTCTCGTCTTCCGAGAGGGCGTCCAGGTGGAAGCGCGCGATCACGCGCTGGGCCAGTTGCTCCAGCTCAGGCTGGGCGAGCATCTGGCGGAGCTCCGGCTGGCCGATCAGGATGATCTGCAGCAACTTGCGCTCGCTGGTCTCCAGGTTGGTCAGCAGGCGCAACTGCTCCAGCACCTCGGTGGACAGGTTCTGCGCCTCGTCGATGATGAGGACGTTGTTCTGGCCCACCGCGTGCGTTTTCAGCAGGTACTCGTTGAGCGCATCGACATGCGCCTTCATCGAGGCCTGGCCCGAGGCGTCGGGCGCCACAGGGATGCGGAACTCGTCGCAGATGGCCTGCAGCAACTCCGCGGCATTGAGCTTGGGGTTGAAGATGTAGGCCACGTTGCAGCGGCGCGGGATCTGCTCCAGGAAGCAGCGACAGACCGTGGTCTTGCCGGCCCCGATCTCGCCTGTCAGCAGCACGAAGCCGCCCCCGCCACCCACGCCGTAGAGCAAGTGGGCCAGCGCTTCGCGGTGGCGTTCGCTCATGAAGAGGTAGCGCGGGTCGGGCGCGATGGAGAAGGGCGCCTGCCTGAGTCCGAAATACGAGGCGTACATGGGCACCTAGGATACCCGCGACGCGAGGCAGAATCAGGCCATGAAGCCGTCCGTTGCGCCGCCACCTGCCTTGCCGCCGTTCGCGGAGTTGTGTGTGGTCGACACCAACGTCATCCTGGTTGCCAACGGCCAGCACCCGGCGGTGTCCGAGGCCTGCGTGCACACCTGCCGCGACTGGCTGAGCCAGATCATGGCGCATGGCCGCATCGCGCTGGACGATGGCTTCGAGATCCTGCACGAGTACCGCCACAAGACCGACCCACACACGGGGCAGGGCGCAGGCGATGCCTTCGTGCGCTGGGTGCTGCACCACGTCAACGACGCCGCCCGCTGCGAGCGGGTGCACCTGGAGGCCGACCCCGTGTGGGGCTACCGTCATTTCCCACACGACGAGCGCCTCTGGAGCTTCGATCCGGCCGACCGCAAGTTCGTGGCCGTGGCTTGCAGCCACCCGCAGCGCCCGCCCATCCTGCAGGCGGCCGATTCCAAATGGGTGGACTGGGCGCCCTGCCTGGCCGAGTTTGGTGTGGCCGTGCACTTTCTGTGCGACTGCGAGGTCCACCAATTCCACCTGCACAAGTTCGGCCGCTGAGCCCGGAGCCTTGCCATGAACACCGCCACGAACACCGCTGCAAACGCCCCCGATTTTTTCCGCTTCCCCCACACGCCCCACCTGGCCTGGCTGGCCAGCGGCACACCGCGCGACGACAAGGTGCTGTCGCCCGACGAGGCCAAAGCCTTGCTGCACCATGCCGTGGTCGTCGAGGAAAAGCTCGATGGGGCCAACATGGGCATCTCGTTTTCCAGCGAAGGCGTGCTGCACGTGCAGAACCGCGGCCAGTACCTCAACAAGCCCTATGGCGGCCAGTTCGCGCGCCTGGACGAGTGGCTGAGCGTGCGCGAGGGTGAGCTGTTCGACGCCTTGGGCGACACGCTGATGCTGTTCGGCGAATGGTGTGCCGCCCAGCACTCCCTGGACTACGCCGCCTTGCCGGACTGGTTCCTGGCCTTCGACGTCTATGACCGCGTCGAGCGACGCTTCTGGAGCACCCGTCGCCGCCACGCGTTGGCCACCCAGTTGGCCCTGCGCGAGGTGCCGCGCGTCAGTTCAGGCCAGACCTCGCTGCCCGAGTTGACCGAGTGGGTGCAGACCCACCGCAGCCATTACCGCGAGGGTTCGCTCGAAGGTGTGGTGGTGCGCCACGAGGACGCCGACTGGCTGCTGCAGCGCGCCAAGCTTGTGCGGCCGGACTTCGTGCAAAGCATCGAGGAACACTGGCGCAGCCGCGCCCTGCAGTGGAACCGCATCCATTGGGAGTGAGCCGCCAGGCAGGGCAGGCCGTTCGGGTGATCAGGCCCGCGCCAGCCAGCGCTCGACCAGCTTGACCCACAGCGTCGCCCCCAGGGGGATGAGCGTGTCGTTGAAGTCGTAGCTGGGGTTGTGCAGCATGCAGGGCCCCAGGCCGTGGCCGCCTTCGCGGTGCGAGCCATCGCCATTGCCAATCACGAAATACGCGCCCGGCTTGGCCTGCAGGAAGTAGCTGAAGTCTTCCGCACCCATCGTGGGCTCGAACTCGTGCACCTGCTCGGCGCCCACCACCTCGGCCATCACCTCGCGCACGAAGTTGGCCTCGAAAGCGTGGTTCACGGTCGGCGGGTAATTGCGGCTGAACTCAAAATCGGCCTCGGCGCCAAAAGCTGCGCACAGCTGCCGGGTGATCTCGCGCATGCGGTTCTCGATCAGGTCGAGCACCTCGGTGGTGAAGGTGCGCACGGTGCCCTGCATCACCACCGAGTCGGGGATGACGTTGGTGGCTTCGCCCGCCTGGATCATGGTCACCGAGATGACGCCGGTTTCCACCGGCCGCACGTTGCGCGTCAGGATGGTCTGGTAGGCCTGCACCAGCTGGCATGCCACGGGCACCGGGTCGATGCCCAGGTGCGGCATGGCGCCGTGGCAGCCCTTGCCGCGGATGGTGATGTGGAACTCGTTGCTGGACGCAAAGCACGGTCCGTTGCGCACGGCGAAGCTGCCCACGGGCATGCCCGGCCAGTTGTGCATGCCGAAGATGGCGTCCATCGGGAAGCGCTCGAACAGGCCGTCGCGGACCATCTCGCGTGCGCCACCTCCGCCTTCTTCCGCGGGCTGGAAGACCAGGTACACGGTGCCGGCAAAGTCGCGGTGCTCGGCCAGGTGCTGGGCCGCGGCGAGCAGCATGGCGACGTGGCCGTCGTGGCCGCAGGCGTGCATCTTGCCGTGGTGGCGGCTGGCGTGGGCGAAGGTGTTGTGCTCCGTCATGGGCAAGGCGTCCATGTCGGCGCGCAGGCCGATGGCGCGCGGGCCCGGGCGCATGCCCCGGATGACCCCGACCACGCCGGTCTTGCCCAGGCCGCGGTGCACCTCGATGCCGAAAGACGCCAGCGTGCGCGCCACGATGTCAGCGGTGCGCTCCTCCTCGAAGCACAGTTCGGGGTGGGCGTGGATGTCTCGGCGCAGCACGCGGATGGCCTCGGCCTGCGCCAGCAATTCGGGCAGAACGGTGGGGGGCAATCCGGTGGGCGAACCAGTGGCTGATGCGGTCATGGTGTCTGCGGCAGGGCGAGCGTGGCTGGCGAGCGTGGCGGGCAAAAGCGCGCAAGTGACAGCGCGCGAATGAAAGCACCACTTCATCTTACCTTCCCGTCTTGCTGGCCGCACGGGCGCCGCGGACCGGTTTACAGTGCGGTGCCCGCGGATTCACCCGCGGTGATTCAGCCAGCTTGGCCCATTTGCAAGGAGACCGCCGTGAGCGACGTGACGTTCCAACAATCGCACACCCTGGGCCTGGAGAAGGCCCGTGAACTGGCCCAGAAGTGGGTGGACACCTCGGCGTCCCAGTTGGGCCTGAGTTGCCAGCACCAGCAAGGTGCGGATCAGGACACCATCACCTTCGAGCGCATGGGCGTCAAAGGCACGATGAAAGTGACGGGCACCGAGTTCGACCTGAGCATCAAGCTCGGCATGATGATGTCGGCGCTCAAGCCCATGATCGAGGCCGAAGTGGCCAAGAGCCTGGGCCGCTTGATCGAGAAGTCGCAGAACAGGGCCGAAGGCCAGGCCTGAGGCCGAGCGCCTGCCCGTGCCCCAGCCAGTGCTTCAGCCCGTCAGGGTTCACTGCTTCAGCGATGCGATCAGGTCGATGTAAGCCTGCTTGGCGGCGTCCTGGGTCTTGCCCTTGAGGCCGGCCCAGGCGTCGTACTTGGCGCGGCCCACGAAATCCATCATGCCGGGGCGGTCGCCCTGCACATCGCCCACACTGCCTTGCTTGAACAGCGAGTAGATCTGCAGCAGGGTGTTGTTGTCGGGCTTGGCGGGCAGCAGCTTGGAATCGGCCAGGGCCTGGTCGAAGCGGGCTTGCAGATCGGACATGTTCTTGTCTCCTGTGGGTGTGTCAAGGCCGGGCCATGTTACTACCCGTTCAATGCGCTGCCAGGGGTGGCAGCCCCCTCAAAACAGGGCCTGAAAAACCTGGGGTCAGCGCGCGCAAGGCGTCCTCTCTAGAATGCGCAGCTTCATGAATGCCATCTCCTTCCAGCAGGTCACCAAGACCTTCACCTCCGCCGGCCGCGAGGTCCGTGCCCTGCAAGGCGTGAGCTTCGACATCGCCGAGGGCGAGTTCTTCGGCTTGCTCGGCCCCAACGGTGCGGGCAAAACCACCCTCATCAGCATCCTGGCGGGCCTGAGCCGGGCCACCTCGGGCTGTGTGACGGTGCAGGGGCACGATGTGGTGAGCGACTACGCCGACGCCCGCCGCGCCCTGGGTGTGGTGCCACAGGAGCTGGTGTTCGACCCCTTCTTTTCGGTGCGCGAAACCCTGCGCATCCAGAGCGCCTATTTCGGCCTGCGCCGCAACGATGACTGGATCGACGAACTGCTCGCCCACCTGGGGCTGTCCGACAAGGCCGAGGCCAACATGCGGCAGCTTTCAGGCGGCATGAAGCGGCGCGTGCTGGTCGCCCAGGCCCTGGTGCACCGTCCACCCGTCATCGTGCTCGACGAGCCCACCGCCGGCGTCGATGTGGAGCTGCGCCAGACGCTGTGGCAGTTCATCGCCAAGCTCAACAAGGACGGCCACACCGTGCTGCTGACCACCCATTACCTGGAGGAGGCCGAGGCCCTGTGCCACCGCATCGGCATGCTCAAGCAGGGCCAGCTGGTGGCGCTGGACCGCACCTCGGCCCTGCTGGCCGGCACGGCCTCGACCATGCTGTGCTTCAAGACGGACGCGGCTTTGCCGCCGGACCTGGTTGAGCGCGCGCGCATCACCGGGCGCATCGTGCAGTTGCCGGCACGCGATGCCGCCGAGGTCGAGCACACGCTGGCAGCGCTGCGCGAAGCAGGCTGCGCTATCGAGGACCTGGAGATGGGCCGGGCTGACCTGGAAGATGTCTTCCTGGCCATCATGCAGGGGCGCCTGACCCCGCCGCCGCCGGCCGTGGCCTCATCGGCATCTGCCACGTCCACGTCTGCAGCGCAGGGGATGTCGGCATGAGCTGGCTGTCATCCCTGCAGGGCGCCCGCCCGCTGTTCGTCAAGGAAGTGCTGCGTTTCTGGAAGGTGGCCGCCCAGACGGTCGGCGCGCCCGTGCTGACCGCCGTGCTCTACCTGCTCATCTTTGGCCACGTGCTGGAGAACCACGTGCAGGTGTACCCGGGCGTGGGCTACACGGCCTTCCTGGTGCCGGGCCTGGTGATGATGTCGGTGCTGCAGAACGCCTTCGCCAACAGCTCGTCCTCGCTGATCCAGAGCAAGATCACGGGCAACCTCGTGTTCGTGCTGCTGACGCCGCTGTCCCACCGCGCCTGGTTCCTGGCCTACGTCGGCGCCTCGCTGGTGCGCGGCCTGATGGTGGGCACGGGCGTCTGGCTGGCCACGCTGGTGTTCGCTTCGCCACAGATGGCCCAGCCGCTGTGGGCGCTGACTTTCGCGGTGCTGGGCGGCTGCCTGCTGGGTTCGCTGGGCCTGATCGCCGGGCTGTGGGCCGACAAGTTCGACCAGATGGCGGCCTTCCAGAACTTCGTCATCCTGCCCATGACCTTCCTGTCGGGCGTGTTCTACTCGGTGCATTCCTTGCCCGATTTCTGGCATTGCGTCTCCCGCCTCAATCCCTTCTTCTACCTGATCGACGGATTCCGCCGCGGCTTTTTCGGCCAAAGCGACGTCAGCCCCTGGTTGAGCCTCGCGGTGGTCCTGAGCGTCACGCTCGCGGTGGCCGC
>Ga0265316_10000128_pt1 | contig 82815 bp, 118 predicted proteins | sample 4522metaG_FD_202092 | JGI IMG/M metagenome (GOLD analysis project Ga0265316, IMG submission 202092) | Rhizosphere microbial communities from Carex aquatilis grown in University of Washington, Seatle, WA, United States - 4-5-22 metaG | ecosystem: Host-associated > Plants > Roots > Rhizosphere >... | reverse complement strand
CCAAGTTCGCCCCGGCCAAGTACGCCCTGGCCAAGTTCGCCCTGGCCAAGTACGCCCTGGCCAAGTTCGCCCCGGCCAAGTACGCCCTGTCCAAGTTCGCCCCGGCCAAGTACGCCCCGGCCAAGTTCGCCCCGTCCAAGTTCGCCCCGGCCAAGTACGCCCCGTTGATCACTCCAACGATCCGACCGTTCAGAACTCCTTTGGCCGTCGCCTTCTCGCCGTCGAAAATCCAACATCCACCGACGAGCCATTGCCGCTCATTCGTCACGAACATAGGGCGAATCAGCCGCTCCATGTACGCCCGAGCCTTCTCTTGATCTAACCATACCGGGGTTTCTTTCTCGTCGACGGTCAACGTCCACTTGCTCAGGTCTGACCACAACTTCGTGTCTTCGGGTGGGGTAAATTCACCCTTCGCCAAATTCTCGGCGTAGTAGCTCACGTCATTGTCGCGCAGACCAAACACGGTAGCGATCATCGAATGCGCGTCTGTGTGGTCGGTCAGCGAATAGAAATCGCCGGTTTTTGCGGCGTAGAACGAGAACGTCTTGCACATGTTCGATCCTCCTGCGTCTATCCTTGCGCCCGTTGTTTAGGCTTGTCAAGTATATTTATGCGTTCCCGTTCCGCCGCCTCGCTCGGAATTTCGCAGCAGGCTCTAAGGGTGCCGTCTGGGCCTGTGTAGCCCCGTACCGCGATTGCGGCCAGCGCATCGGCGTACTGCTCGACGTCGGCGAAGTCGGTGAATTGCGGGCTGTTGCGGAAGTAGCGCGGGTTCACAGATTGGCCTTACCATCGCCACCGCAGGGCATAGCTCTGCTTCGGGTAGCGGTCGCGAAGTAGCTGCTTGAAATCTGGCATCGTTGGTCCTTTCTCAGTCGCGCTCGTCCCCCAGAATCCTGCGTATCCGTTCGCGCCTTGCCTCTTGCACGCACTCGGCATAGGAGGCCCGCGCCGCCCCGGGCTCGTACCTGTGCGAGCAAGCGAATTCCCTGCGCTCTTCGCGCTCCAGTTCCTCCCAGCTCGGGAACCGCACGTGGGTGAACCTGGCTAGCATCGCGCGGTCAAGAATGCCGGGCTCGTTGCTCGTCGCCGCCAACATCAGATGCTGGGGAAGATTCTCGATCATCGACAGAGCCGCCGCGATGGCCGAGTTCAATTCCTGTACCGCTCCCCCTCCGGCCCTTTCCTGTACCCGCTGCTGAAAGATACCGTCGACCTCGTCCATCAGGTAGAGCCCCGGCGGCCCGTTGCAGGCTTCCGTAAGCGCCTCGCCGAAGTTCTTGACCGTCTTCCCCATTAGGCTGTCAATCATCGAGCCAATCGAAGCCCGGTAGGTTTCTACCTCGAAGTAACTATGCGCGAGCCAGCAGAGCGTCGACGTCTTCCCACACCGGGTTTCCCCCGAGAGCAACAACGGCATGACCTTCTCGCCCGCTTCCGCCAGCTTGTCCCCGTTCTCGGCCTCGCGAATCCATCCGCGTAGCTCGTCGAGCGTCTCGGGCCTTGCCCACGGGTGCCGCGTATCCTGCACGCGCACCCAGTGGGTTAGGCCGTCCGGTCTGAGTTGCTCCAAGGTTTTGCCTGATAGGATCTGCACGGTCTAGCTCTCGTCGACTGGGTCGCTTTCCTTGAATGGATCGCCGCCTTTGCCCTTGGCTGGTTCACGCGGCGGAATGAATGGCATGACCTCCTGCCGCTCGTCTGCCGACATGATGCGCTCGTCGACCACTTCTCCCGTGTCGCTTCTGACCGTGGTGACGTTGCCATGGACGTAGTCCTTGCGCATCTCGCACTCGACTTCGCGCTCTTCGCTGCCGCTGGAAATGCTGCCAGACAGCTTCGCCGTGACTTCTTCGAGCAACTCGATTTCACTCTTGCGCTTCTTGTTCTCCACCTCGCGCGCTTCTTCGGCCGTCGCCGTCTTGCGCATGTTCTCTACGAGCTGCCGCCCGCGCGCCAGCAGTTCGTCGTCGTTGAGCTTCACGGGGAGCCGCATGCTCGTGATTGTAACCTTGACTTGGTCGTTCTTTTTCTTGCTGTCCTTGGCCATTGGGTCTCCTTTCGTTCGTTGTTGGTTTCGTCAGTCCTTGTCGTGCCAGGATGGCGGGGAGGCGTGGGGATCAAGTGGCTGCTTGATCTGGTAGTCGTCAATTAGCGAGCGCTCTCCACCGAAGTCCGCCGGCCTTCCATGCGCCGTGCGCCCCCAATCGTGCCGATACTCCATCGTCTTTGAAAGCCAGTGAGCCGGTGCTTTACCTGTCTGACCGCCACGGTTTTTTAGGATGATGATGTCCGCGTCGCCGTCTTCGTTCTTCTTGTCTGGATCGTCGGCCGCCTCACCCCTCCATGGACACAGGATGATGCTGGCATCCTGTTCAATGGCGCCTGACTCGCGGATGTCCGACATGACCGGCTCGCCGCCGCGTCTTTCGATCGCGCGGTTGAGCTGCGACAGTTCCATCAGTGGCACCTGCAGCTCCTTGGCCAGCATCTTCAGGGTCTTGGAAATCCTCGCCACCTGTTCTTCCCGACTACGATCGCGGTTTTTGGTTTCTACGGCCACCAGTTGCAGGTAGTCCACGGCGATGAGCCCGAGCGTCTTACCCTTGCCGCGCACGTGGCGGGCGTGCCATCGGCGCGACTCTCCCACGATGCGCCCAAGTGGTAGCGCCCGCGGCTCGATCCACAGCGGCACGTTGTACAACTCCTCGGATGCGGCGGTCAGCTTCGTAAATGCGGCCTTGTCCAACCGCTTGTAGCCTTCGCCACGGCCCGAGCGGAGGTGGCTGGCGGGTATATCACTCCGCAAGGACAGCACGCGCTCGATGAGCTGCTGGAGCGACATCTCCAACGAGAAAAACAGACACGGAACGTCGGCGAGGCCGTTGTAGGTCGCCACGCAGTCAGCAAAAGCGGTCTTACCTTGTCCAGGTCTACCGGCTACCACCACAACCTCCTCGGGTGCCATGCCGCCGATCTCATAGTCAAGCGTTTCGATCCCCGTCAGCACCATATGCTCGCTTACCTTGCCGGCGGCTCGCGATTGGATGACCTCAATGACGCCGCTCAGGGCCGTCCCGATCTTGACTGGGCCGCCCTCATGTCCGTCGACTTCTAGCGCCGCTACTCCCTCCCGAGCCTGTCCCAGCACCTCGTCCGCCGACTCGCTCTGGTAGCAGCGGCAAACCACTTCCGTGCAGATGGTTAAGAGCTTCCGCAATGTTGCCTTCTCACGCACGATCGTTGCATGGTGACCTACATTCTGCCAAGTCGACACCCCGCCGGCCGTCGCAACCGCCCAGGTCTGCCAACCACCCTCGAAACGCCCCGCCACTCCCCGTGCCTTGATCTCATCGCCCAGGCTCACGATGTCCACCGGCACGCCGCGCTCGACCAGGGCGCCGATGCCTGCCCACGCCTCACGGTGCTCCGGAAGGAAGAAGTCATCGGCGCGCAGGTCAGACACCAGCGCGAGGGCCCTGTCGGCCCCCAACAGAACGCAGCCAAGCACACTGGCCTCAGCCACTAAGTCGTGCGGGGGGACACGGGAAAGGCCGTCGAGTTCCATCAGCGGCCCCCTAAGCGCGGATGGTGCACGGCCCGCGGCTGGGCCGCCCGCCCTGGCTTATCGTGCCCGATGCCGTTGTACTGGTCGCAGAACTTCTTGACCGTCCATGGCTGCATCTCAGGGTCCGCGGCGAACAGCCCGATCTTGCGCTCAAGCTCTGGCATGGCCTTCGCCGCATCCCCCAGCCCCACCAGCAGGCGCGAGGCGTTCTCCTGGGCGAACGTATCGGGCGCCCACATGCCGTTCTTGGGCTGCGCCGCCTCAACCGCCGTCTTGATTGCCCAGACCAAGCTGTAGGCCGTGTCTGGCTTGATTGGCCCGCCAGTTGCTACGCGCGCTCCGGATCCGGAAGCACTGAAAGACAGGGGGGATCCGGAGGGGACGGGAGGGGATGACTGAATAGTTATCGGTATATTTACTGGTAAGTTACCAATGTCCTGCAACACCATTCCAGCTTCTTCTAGCGTCTTGTCACGCTTCTTTGAGTTGCAGGCCCTACACGCGACGACGACGTTTCCGTAGGTACTCGGACCTCCCTTCGACATCGGAATCACGTGATCGTAGGTCCCACCGAGTTCTCCGCGTCTATCTTTCCAGTTGACCTGCCTCCCACAGTACCTACACGCAGAATTGTCCCTTGCTCTTATGCGTCCCATCAGGGATGCGTCAGCTCGCATTTCGGATCGTTCGTTGGCCACTCTCCTCTTCTCGATTAGCTCAGCGTGGCTTGGATTGTATTCAAGGAAATCGTGGACGTTGTAACCGCCTGGCTCAACATCCCATAGACCTACCTGCACCAACTCCTTGACGTATTTCGCCGGTGACCTAACTCGGACCATTGCGGCGATCATCTGGACGTCTCCGGTTAGGACATGCCCGTCGTTTTCCGACTGGGCACAGAAGCAAAAGGAAGCGATATCAAAAAGCGCTGCCGTTGCGCTCACGCTACGAACCTTGCGGTTAGAGAAAAAACCGTCATCGAGCTTCACCCAGGACAAGGTCAGACTCCTCGTACCCTCAAGGGTGCCGTCGCTGCAACCGCATCCGACCAGGTGCTAGCCATGATGGACGTGGCGGGAACGGCGGCACTCTTCAGAGTACGAAAATGGTTCATCATGGCTAGCGTCGCTACTCTACGCCGACTCCGCTGGAAAAGTCAAGCCAATCTTCCGTGCGCACTCCGGGTGCAGCTCGACCCCGCGCTGCTCTCCTGGACTGTCCGTGGCCCTGCACCCCATCTCGGCCGCGCACGACCAGCACGCACCGGCAGCCGTGGCCTTGCGCTGGGCCGCCATGTGCACCTTCCACCATGCCAGCGACTCGATCGAGGTGTTCACCACCTAACCTGCATCATAACTCCGACCGCTGGCTCATCGTCGTCGGTCGTGACAATCATGGGCTCGCATTCGTCGGAGACGGTTGGATCCTTCTTGGATACTGCCATTGTTACACGAACAAACTTCGACGAATGGTCGATCGCATTTGCGATGTTCAAAAGCAAAGCCGGGTCAAGCGCAAAGGTAATTGTACCGGCGTCCTTGGCCTTGAATGACGGCTTGACGTTCTCCCACTCCGGATACCTATGGTCAGTCGGGCGACGAAACAGCATCCTTCCGACGTCCAATAACTTGTGCAACGCTCGCACGTGGAGCCAGGTTACCTCCTTCTTCATGGACGCTCTTTGCACCTTCCGAGCCTCGGCCATTGCCTCAATAAACACCGGACCGTCAACATCTTTGTTGTCGACATCGACAGGAACGGTCACCATGCCTCGTCCGTTCGTCGCGACGAGAACCTTGGCCTTCGTGTCCAGATGCAGGCAGACTAACTGCGGCCTGGTTGCGTCCTTCGACACGAGCAATTCGGGACGGTATTTACGATGCATCTTCATTGGTCTCTCCTCTCTCGCGCCCTCAAACCCATCGCCGCTTCAACCGCGTCGGTCCAGGTACCACCCATGAACGACGTAGCGGGAACGGCGAGGGATTTCAAGGCGCGATCATGTTCGTTCATGGGTGGTCCAAATACCATTGCGCATTCTCTGCGCGCTGTCAATCTCCTTCGTCGCTCATCGCGCGCGGGCGGCGTGGGGCTACTTCGGATCAAAATAGTTGCCCCTGCCGAGCACCCGCACACGGTGGCGAGAACCACAGCGCTTCCTTGTCGGTCGTGTTGCTGCCCGAGTAGGTGAGCCGCGGGCGTTTCCACGGTACGACCACCCACCCGTCGCCCATCTCGTAGTCTCCGACGTGACCGCACAGGCAGACGCGCAGGTCTGCGTGTTCACGCGCCCATGCCGCCACTTCGTCAGCCACGGCTTCGGCGCCGTACAGGGCACCATACTCTCGGTAGGGCGGGTCCAGGAAGACGGCGGTGTCTGTGTCGCCGTAGTGGTTATTGAGACAGCGCGACCACTCGCCATGCACGACCCGCACGCGTTCGAGGCGCTCCGCCAGCTCATGCAGCCACTTCCAGGCGACACGGCCGGCGCTCGTGAGGAGTCCCATCCCCGCGTCGCTCACGTGTGGAACTTGGCCCAGCGCCTGTACACCCCTCCCCGCGTTGCTCACGTGCGGGATTTTGCCCAGCGCCTGCACGCCCATCCCCGCGTTGCTCACGTGCGGGATTTGGCGATCCCATTCGCACCAGCCAGATCCAATCCATGAGCACTGTCCCCACAGCCACCAGCCGGCCACCTGCGGGTCGCCGGGCCAGTGCGGGTCCTGCATCTCAGCGCCGATACGATCACGCTGTTGCATCAGCCACACATGGCGGGCGCCCAGGTCAATGTGCGAGACGGGATAGTCAGCTTCGGCGGCGACGGCACCCGGTTGGTGTTTCACTGCGCGCCAGAAATTCGCGATGAATCCATTCAGGTCGTTGACGACTTCGAGCGAGGCGGGCGAGGGAGCTGCCAACAGGACAGCCGCCGAACCACAGAACGGCTCGATGTACTGCCTCGGCGAACCCAGGCGCGCCCAGATGATGTCGGTAATCTCGCGCTTACCGCCAAAGAATGGGAAAGGCGCGTTCATGTTTCCCCCGGCTCGAACAGTTCCCGCTGGGCGCTCGCCCGGCGCATCGCCTCCCACAACACCTCCACCGGCTGCCCGCATGGCGCGCACGTCTCGCAGACCGCAACCGCCGGCCCGAGCCCAGGGCCATCGCGATTGACAGTCAGGTGGTCGGTGCATGCGGCGCCGCAGGCCGCGCAGGTAGTGCGATGGAACCTCATAGCTTCCTTCGGTCGGTCTGGACCACCGGCGTCTTGTCGTCGAGCCCGCGGACCCTGTCGAGGGCGACGATGGCCGCGCGGGCAACGCCTCCCCAGTGGTCATCGAGATTGGCACACTCCTGGATCGCCGTGATGATGGCTGGCTTGACGGCGTCTATTTCATCCTGTGTTGGATTGCTCATTTTGGCACCTCCACAGTGCGGACACGCTACGGTCGGCACCGGGCGCTTCGCCATCCTGTCGGCGTCGGTCTTGAGCCACTCGGCGAGCAAAACAGCCGAGACACCTGGATCCACTTCGACGACGCTCATAAATTCGTTGGGATCCGCGCTGAATCCGTTGTGAGTGTCGATCCCGAAAATGATGTAGCTATCATCCTCTCCCCAATCCCGAAACTCGATGGTGTTGGCGAACGGCTCTCCCTTGTTGAGCCCCTCAACCGAACACCACAAGGCATGGTTGTGAGGGGTAACGTCAATGGCTCGCTTCTGAATTACCGTAGGCTCGCTCATGTGCTTGTCTCCTAGTGTCGGTTGCCACAGCGCGGGCAAGCCTTGTCGGGCGCGGTACAGTCGGCCGCGATGATGGCTTCAAGGGCAGCCGCCGCGTATTGTGCCGGGTTTGGCGGAAACTGTGACTGTGGGTCGCGCAACCACTCCGCCCGCGCGGTGGCGAGTGATACATCAGCGACTCTTAGCTCCCTGATAGCGGAATCACGCGCCAACTGCCTCTCGACCGCTTGACGCTTCTGGCATCCCTCGCAGTAGAATTGCGTCTTGGCTATGGCTGACTTACAGCTCTCGCATTTTCGGTGCGTGGCCCCGTCGTTGCGAGCGGTCTCTTCGGAATCGAACAGCGCGCCGGTTCTGGATTTCCAGCACGTGACCGTCACCTGTTGGGCCGCCTCGGGTGAATCGTAGAAGACTTCGTTGCTCATGTTCGTTCCCTTTCTTGCCACCAGTGCCGCCCGTCCGGTTCTGGCGCCGCTACTCCGGCGGGCAGTTCAAACACGAGACGCGGCGAGTTGTTGGTTGCTCCTCTGAAAAGTTGGCGCCGACACCATGCCGGCGCCTTCCCGGATTGCTGCCGCCAAGGCTAGCGCCGCCGGGACGGCTTCAAAGTCAGCCGGCCGAGCCGGGTTCAGGCTTGCCCTCGCGCTTGGCCTTCGATGCTGCCGCCGCGTCTCCAAGTGTCTGCGGTTTCGCGCCAGTCTTGACCTCTGGCGCTGGCGTCTTCTCGGCCGGCTTGTTCCCTTTCGCTTCGATGGCCTGCGCCCACGTGGTCTCGCCGTCCTTGAGGGCGTTGAATAGCCCGCGCAGCGTCTTCATCTCGGCCGCAGTCGTCAGTTCGATGGTGTGCCCGAGGTATTCGACGAGCGCTGCGACTGGGACGCCCATGTCTGCGAACGCATCACACATCCCCTTGCGTGCCGCCGCTGGGTCGGCTGCGTCTTTGTTCTCCATGGTGGCGTAGCAGGCCGCGATTGCCTCCTCAAGGATGTCGCCCGGCACGAGGCGCAGCAGGCAAGTCCGCATCGCCTTGGACGCTAGTGCGTTCTCGCGGTCGAGGATTTCGTCGTCGGTCGCCTCGAATGTGTAGGTGGTGTCGCCCTTGGAGTTGATCCGCTGGCTAAGTATCTTGCGGCCTTCCAACTGCGCCCGGCGTTCGATGGTCTTGTTGACCGTGACGTCCTTGGTGTACGTGACATTCGCCTCCAGGTCGCTGGCACACACGCGCACGATGCGCTTGCTTGAATCGTCGTAGATGGCAAACACGTCGGTGAACACGTTGGTCATGGCCCGACTGGCGGCTTCTGCCATGCGGATGGACGGCCCCTCGACGCCCTTGCCGATGGGCTTGTTGTAGATCGCCTTCTCGGCGAACAATGGGCGCTTGCAGTCGGCCAGCAGCTTCTCGCGCACCTGGAATAGGTCGCGCGGGCGCTGCAGCGCCATGACGTAGCGGGCCTGCACTGCCGCCTTTGCCTGTTCGGCGAGGGCCGTGCTGGCGGTCTCTGCCCGGTGTTCGAGCCCTGAAGCTCCGAATTCCTGCCTTGCAATCTCGCCCGCGTTCGGGACGCGCACCATTTCGGTCTTGTCGGTCATGTCTTCTTTCCTTTCGGTTCGATGATCTTGAGGGTTCTGAATTTTGTGGGCTCCACTACCGACGTGTAGCCCTTGCGCTCGGTGGTCTTGAGACTGACGATCCGCCCGTCTGGAAGCTTGCCAAACGTTGCCTTCCCGAGCATGGCCCGAAGCTTGTTGTCGGCTTCCAGTGCGTGCGCCTTGGCAGTCTTCTCATCCTCCTTCGCTTCCTCCCACCCGTCGGCAAGGCTGCGGGCATCCTCGTCCAGGTCGACCGTCTCGCCCGAATCGTCCATGTGGAGAACTTTGACGGCGTTATTACTAGCCACGCTGCCATCAATTGCCGGCGCTTCCTTCCGCTGTACCCGGTCCCAGAATTCAACCGCCTTGGCTTCCAATTCGTCGATGAACTCCTGATTGCGCGCGACCTCGATTGTCTTGAGGCTATTCCCGCCGATGAGCGCCGCTACGACCGCCCAGCCGAAACCCGTGACAGCGAGCTGGTGCTGAACTTGGGCTTGTACGTACAAGGGAAGCGAGACGTCCTTGCCGTCGCGCCAGTCTGAATTGAAGGCGCCGACGTTCTTGATCTCCAGGTCGCCGCGGTCTTCGTGACCAGTTGCCTCGATGATCCAGCGGTCGACCGTCGCAGTCAGGAAGGGGAAACGCGGATGGACCGCCACACACCATGGGGTAGGCGGCGTCCAGAGCACGTTGCCCGTGCGCTTCGCGTACCGCTGGGCAATAGGATCTTCGAGGATCTGGCCCCATTCCAGCCATTCGCCGTCGAGTTCCTCGGGAGGCACAAGCCCGGTCTTCTTTGTCCACAATGAGAACTCGGACTCGCGGCCATCGGGGGCCAGCCCCAGCAGCGCCGCAGATTCAGACGCGCCGATAGTTGAGGTGCGCGACGCCAGCCACTCTTCGCGGGAATCGTATTTTGTGAGCCGAACATCCATTGGTCATTCCCCTCCCTTGTTGTCGTCTGGCTTCACTTCGCCGTCTTCGAGGATGACGGCGCCCTGGTCTTTCGTCCCAACTCTTTCAATCCAGACCATCGCATCTTTCTCCCCTGCCATCCGGCACACCTCCGCCATGCTGTCGTCATCGAGCTGGCAGCCCTCTTTGATGAGCATGACTTTCAGCTCCGGGTTCTGCGCGCACCCAATGGACACGCTGACCCGCACGCGCTCCGACTCGCTCGCCTGCTCAAAGGGCAGACCCCTGTAGGTCACGCCGTTGGGCGAGAAGCCGAGCCCCTCGATTGGCCACTTGGCAGACGTGAGCTTGCTTTCCTTCTCGGCGTCGATGGCCTCGATTGCCTTGGTGGCGCTGGCGTATTGGGTCCGAAGCGCATCATACTGCGTGGCCTCGCGAGCCCGTGCAGCCTTCTCCTGGATGGCTCGGTTGACGGTCGCGGCACCCTTGATCTTCTCGACGAGGGGAGCGGTGTCGATGTCATCATCAAGAGCATCCACAACCTTCTGAGCAGTGGCTTCAACGGCTTTCGCAAACGCTAAGTGGTCCTCGGCTTCGGTCAGTTCCTGACGTTTTCGCTCCACAATTCTAGCCTTTGCTTCAACTGTCTCCGCGTCTCTCTCGTGTTGCCGCCGTACCTGTGCGTGGACCAAATTGATCTGGTCACCCTTTTCCTTCTCGGCCATCAGATCCGCGACGCTGACCTCTTCTGCTGGAACGTCCGCCGCCGGTTCCGGCATGGCGGCAAGCCGCGCCTTCGCCTGCGTCCCCAACCTTCCGCACGCTTCGCGCTCCTGGTAGATACGCGCCCGCTCTGCATCCAGCGCGGAAAAATCCAGGCCCACGATCCGACGCAACGTAGCCGCCTGTTCGGCCGGCTTCGCCCGTGCGAATTCCAAGGGGTCGAACGCCACCGACGAGTATAGCTTGTCCAGCACGGTCTGAGGGCTCGCAATGCGCTTGCCGTCCGCTCCCGTGACGATGAGCTGCGTCCCGGTTGCGGTAGAGAATCGACGTTCGATCTTCAGCTCGCCGGTGTCGACGATGATCTTGGCGGCAGTCTGGCCGGTTCGCACCGGGACCGCGTCCACGCCTTTGGCTCCGCTGAATGCCATGCGGATGCAGTCCAGCACCGTGGACTTGCCGGCGCCATTCTTGCCGCCCACGATGACGACATTGCTCTTTGGCGTGATGTCGACAACTCGCAACCGTTTGACGTTTTCTGCGTGCAATTCAACGATCTTCATCGGTCGGTCTCCTTGTTTGGTTCAGTCGTGGGCTTGGGCTCGCGCCGAACGAAGCAATCGCAACCATCTGCCTGTTCGTTGTCGCTGGCGCACCAGCGGAAACTACTGGTGTAGTGGTTGTCGGCCCACGCTGGCGCGTTTGCTCCGCAATACATGGGCCGCCACTTACCCCAGTTTTTGCACTGCCCGCAGGTCTTCATTGTTTAACCAGCCCGCCCGTCTTCGCCGCCTCTTCGGCCTGCTCTCGCCAGGTCTCCTTGGCCTCCTCGCTGGCGTCGTAATAGTTGCCCAGCGGCACTTCCCCGCGACAGGCATAGACATACTGCCGATACGTGGCCGCCATGCGCTCAATCGTCTCGGCTTCGAGCTTCTTGGCCCGAGCGGCTGCGGCGGCTTGTTTGGCGGTCATGGCTTCCCCCCCCCTGCCTTACGTGAAATTCCAAAGCGATCAGGGTCAAACCCGGTAAGACCCTTCGCTTTTGCGCACGCTATTCTAGCCGCTAAGCTATCAGCCTCTTCTTCTGAGCGGAGAACGGCCTCCAGCATAGCGTTGACTCTGTTGCGTTCATTGGCCAGGCTCAAGCGACGCTTCCTAAGCCGCTCCTCGTGCCACGCTATCGTCATTTTGCGGTTCATGGCCGCCCTCCACCCCCAGCCCTACGCCCATGGGCCAACATCTGCACCGCGACCTTGCACACAAACCACGATTTGCCAAGGCGCCTCACGTCCGGCAATCCGAGTATATGCTCAGCCCAGTAGTAGACAGTCCATTTCGACCGCCGCACAATCCTGGCTGCCTCCACTATGGTCACGAATCCCTTGGCGCGCATCTCGTAAATCAGTCCCTTGTTCACCTTGCCCATGTCGTCCTTTCTACAATTCCCACAAAATGAAATCAAGAGAATTCGTCCGCCCGTCGCGCGGCTACCCGAGCCAGCACCACGCCATCGCTACAATCTCCCCCAGCAGGATGGCAGCGATTGTCACGCCGGGCCAAGAATCAACAAAAGCGCGTCTGTCGCACCGTCCGCAGCCATCGCAGTCACCGCCGCGATTGCCTGATTTACATTCACAACGATGGCCACAGCGGAAGCATTCGTGTGCGCGGATCATCGTGTGTCCCTTTCGTATTGCATCCATTCGTCCCGCTGGCGCTGGGTGTCTTCGCTATCGTGTTCGCAATCTTCGCACGAGCAGTCTCGGCACATTCCATTGGCCCACCAACGCGGGATGATTTCCGGGCAGCCTGGGCAAGTGCACGCCTGCGTCGAGCCTCGATACCACAAGCGTCGAAGGTAAGCGGATAGGTAGCAACGCCACACCCAGGCGCTCATTGCCCATCCTCGACTTTCGCCTTCCGCTCTCTCCACACCTGCGCCACTTCCTTCCAGCCCGACAGCAGCACGTTTGCCGCCTTTGTTTCCTGGTGTGCGATTTGATGTTCCAGGTCGCGCACGTGGTCCTCGGCCTCGTAGATTAGCACACGCAGTCTGACGAGAAGGCGGTTGCGGTCGGCGGTGGTCATTGTGGTCAAGCTCTTATCGACAGCAACGCTGGGTTAAGAACGCCGCCGGTCTCGTTGGCCTTGTCGCCTTCAGTCCCTATCTGCGTTTTCTTGTTGTGCCATCGCCGTAGAATTTCGCCATGAAGCCAAACTTGCGCCAGGATGGAAACCGCGCATCCGTACATGAACCCCGTGATCCCGTCCGTGTCGGCAAGGTGGCTGCATTCGTCGGCACAGTCCTCGATGGTCTTCCCGGCCGCGATGTTGGCTTCCATGAGACGCGCCCACAACTTCGCAAACACAATGACGCCGTTGCTGTAACTGTCGGTCTTGTTCACCTCTACGTATTTCTTCCATGCAGCCTCATTCTTGAGGCTCATGTGCTCCGGGGCCGTGTCCAGGAGAGCGGCCAAGTCGGCGGCCCGCTTGCGCGCCTTCTCCTCGGCCAGACGGGAGATTTCCTCTTTGGTCCAGGTCTCGTTCAGTGGCTTGTCCAGTACGTATACAATGTGTTTCATTGTGGTCATTCCTCCATTTCGTCTTGCACCATTCGCTCGTCTGCCAAATTGCACCCATGAGCCGGGCACCACGGCACCAGCACATTAGGCACGCACCAGCAGACGCCAGCCGCGACGAGCGCAGGCAAATCCGCCACGTCGACAAACGGCCGCGATGGCTCGCAGTCGTCCATCCCGTCGACATGCACGCAGTACGCGCCCTCGTTCGCCGCGCACTCGGAGCACAGGAGCAGGACGCGCGCCACGTTCCAATCCTCGTCGCGGGGCAGCCGCCACATGCCGGCCACGTGGTTGCCGCACAAGACGCAAAAGCGCGGGATGGTGTGCATGACTACCTTTGCCATTCCACGAGTGTCGCCACCGCATAGGTCGCCAACAACACCGCGAGCACCGGCCACATGGGTGGGACGACGAACCAGGGCCAGAAGCGCTTGGTATCCATCAAGGCGTCTCCGTCAGTCGCGTGGCCGCTCGCACCTGGGTGGCCAGCCCGTTATCAGTCGCGCACTCGGCCGGCGCGTAGATTGACAGGCACTGTAGCAGTGCCACCACCGCCGCATCGTCGCAGGCCAGCGGCGCCAGACCCATCGACAACCCCAGCCGGGCCCGCTGTTCGCGCGCGGCCGCAATCCGCATCTGGCGGGACACGTAGCCGCGTTCGCCCCCGCGCGCCAGTAGGTCGGCTAGGTCGTCCTGAGTCTGCCGGGCCTCGCAGAGCAGTGTGGACAGTACGAGCGCTTGGCCCTGTGGTGTGGCCAGTACAGCGTCAGCCGCCGTCTCGACCTCAAAATCTGCCTCAAGCGCGCCGGCCATCGTCGCCGCGTGGTCGAGCCGTTCGGCCGATTCGAGGAAATCTGCAGTGGTCAAGCGGCCAGCGTCCTGGGCCAGGATTGCGGCGAGTAGGATTTGGGGCAGCATGGTCAATCCTCCTAGGCGATTATCTCGCGCGCTTCGAGCACTAGGGCCTCGGCGCGTATCAGAGCACGACTGCAGAGCAGCGCGGAGGCATGCGCGTTGATTGCGTTCTCGCCGCGTTTGTCGCAGGCTGCACGAGCGTCGGCCAATTTTCCGTTGCGGGCTATCTTCAGCCAACTGGCTGCCTGAAACAAAAACTCCTCGGCCTTTCGCAGCGCCTCGTATGTGTTAGTCGTCATGGTCAGGTCTCCTCGTCTACGTGGTTGCAATCCGCGGAATGATAGCCGCGTCCGCCGCAATCCGGGCACGGGTCGCCGTGGTAGGCGCCACAGACTGTGCAGGTGCTGGTCTCGTCGATGGTGTCGGCGCAGTCAGCGTCGCATGCGTGCTCACGGGCGGCTCGGGTATCGATCATAGGTTAGCTCCTCCGTGTAGTTGCGCCAAAAACCGCAGTCACGAGCACTCGGTGTAGGCCAGTCATTTCGCCGTCGACGGTCTGCGCGTTGGGCAGCTCGGCCGGGTAGTACAACTCGTCCAGCGTGTCGGGATCGTCATCCTCGATTGCCGGCAGCGCCGGGATGCCTTTTTTGCCATGTGTCGTGGCCAGCCACGCTCGTGTCTGCTGGCGTGGCAGAGCGAGCGCGGCCTCGGTCGCGCGTCCTAGACGGATGGCCGAGATTCGCATTGCCTCGTCGGCCAGGTACTCGGCGATTGTCTGGTGGGCAGCCGCCGCGTGAGCGGCAATCGTCGTGGAGAGTCGAGTCGTGGTCTTTGTTGAAGTCGTCATGGGCATTGGTAAAGCATTTGGCGTGCCGCAATTCGCGGCGCAATCGATGGCGCGTTTTCGTGGTGCGTATGCATACAGCGCATAAAAAGCGCGCATTTTGCTTCGCAGTTGCGCGCAGTCCGCTACGCAGTTTCCGCGTCAAAGTGCGCGCCAGATTGCGCACCTACCAGACCGCAGTCAGTCTCTAACACGGCGCGCACGTAGTCCGAAACGCGTAGCTTGCGGGACTTGGCGCGGGCCTCGATAGCCGTGGAAAGCTCGGTGGAAATGCGAATTCCGGCTAGCTGCTCTGGGTAACGGGACCAGTGATTGACTTTCTCGGGCTTGCCTTGCGTTTTGCTCATGCCGCTAAGTGGCTTGCAAATTGCTAGCCACGATTCTGGCATGCCGAACGAACTGACGCCGAAGCTGCTTGAGGGACTTCGCGCCGCACAGAGAAACGCTCCGACGATTGGCGGCCAGCAGATCAACCTCGTCACGTCGAAGACGCTGGGCCTCCTGCTCGACGCGGCCGAGGCGCTGTTGCAGATCCGCACCATCGCGCGCGAGGAAACCGACCTGGGCGATTTCGCCAAGCGGGTCGATGCGGTGCTGGCGGGATTGGAGCGCGGACGATGACCCGCCCCAAGCGACTCACCGTTACTCAGCTCGCGATGGAGTTGGCCAGTGCTGGCGGTAGGTACCCTCGCGCTGGCATAGCCGTGCGCTGGACGCTATGCGGGGAAGCCACGAAAGCATACTGGCTCCGGGTCGCCAGGCGGGCGATGCGATTGGAGCGCGGGACATGAGCGCGCCGGTCGACCGCCTCCTCATCCACAAAGTGGCGGATGCCCTCCGGGCCTGCCCATGGACTGCCAACGTGGAGACTCTGGCCGCTGCCTGCATCGAAGCCATCTTCGATCAGGAGCGCTGCTGCGTCTGCCACGAGCCGATGCAGGGGCCTACGATTTGCGACGTCTGCGCGGCTAGCGAGACGCCGGTGATGCGGCTCGTGCCGGAGGGGATTGCGTGAAACCCTACTATGACCATGCGGGAATCCAGATTTTCCACGGCGATTGCCGCGAGATTCTGCCGACGATTGAACGCGCTGACGCCGTCATAACCGATCCTCCATATGGTCTCGATTTCAAGGGTGCGCTGTGGGACGCAGACATCCCGTCAGGCTGGCTGGAGCTTGCCCGCCACGTTGCCCCGGTGGTGTGTTTCACAACTGGCCCAACGACAATGTGGGACTATCCTAGGGCAGACTGGGTTCTTTGCTGCCATCGAGAGGCGGCCAATTCTCGCGCTACCAGTGGAGGGTTTAGTCACTGGACTCCGATCCTCGTGTACGGAAAGGCTAAGTGGCCTACGGACGTTCTGACAATTCACGCTATCCAGCAGTCGGCGCCGAAGTGGATCGAGCATCCATCTCCAAAACAACCGCGTCTGTGCAGTTGGCTGGTCAGACATGCATCGCCGGATCAGGGGTTGATCGTAGATCCGTTTACTGGGAGCGGATCCTTTCTTGTTGCAGCCAAGGAACTCGGTCGCCGCGCGGTGGGTATCGAAATCGAAGAGCGCTACTGCGAGATTGCAGCCAAGCGTCTGAGCCAAGAAGTCTTCGACTTTGGAGAGGTCCGCTAATGCCTCCGCTGCTCTGCCAGCGCTGCGGTCACTCGCTGTGCCGGCATCGGCGCGGGAAGTGCGAATTGTGCCCGTGCTGTGTGGGCAACGAAGCGACGCCGGTGCCCTCGCGACCAGTGGCGACGCCACAGGACCAACGCAGGACCGACCTGGCCGAGATGATCGAGAAACTCATTCGAGAAGGCCACGCCGCGGTAGTGCCGTACCTGTACGCCGCGTGGGATGCGGGATTCACCGCAGAGCAACGGAAGGGCAAGCATGCCTGAGAGAATCCACATCCCAGCCGCACGTGTGGCCGACGTAGCGAGCGCGGCCCTGGTCAGCGAGTTGACCGTTCTGCGCTATCGTCAGGCAAACGGCGACGGGACGCCACGGCGTAGGCTACTGCGCGCGACTGAGGCGGCCATCACCAAGGCGGCGCGAGAACTGCCGGCCGATGCGCAACTTGAGATTCCGAGCGTGGCGGGTCAACAGCCGCCCAAACGCCTGTTGGGGGCATCGCCGACCATGGGGCAGCCCGGCGAGGTTCGATCCTGCCCAGTGGGTCTAGACGACTGTACGTCGCCGACCCCCACCAGGCCGACTGGGAGGCCGGCCACCATTCCCAGGCGCTGCCGCGTGACCGTGCTGGTGGTCGACGAAAAGGGGAACGAGGTGCAACCATGAGAACAGTGACGCTACAATTCAACGACGACTATGAGCTGCTCGGTAACTCCTCGGGAGTGGCCCACCTGTACCTCAATGGAAACCGCTTTTCCATCTGTGGGCGATGCGACGGTGAAGACGACGGTTCCGCGCTGCCTACTGACCGCATCTGCGGATATTGCCTCGCGCGCGCGCAGGTGAACTGGATACCTGCGCCGAGGACGCCATGAAGCGAGTTTCAACGAGAACAGGCAGAGAAATCACGCCCCACGATGACCACGTGAACGGCGTCCGCAAGGGCTACGAAGACTGCGCCATCTTCGTGGACGGCATTGGGGCCGATGTGGCGAAGCAGATTCGCTTGCTCAAGGAGAGCATCTAGCCCATGACTCGCGACGAACGCATTCACGCAGTCGCCTGCGCCGTCGTACGGGCGCTGTACCCGTCGATCAAAAAGCTCCGCCATGTCGAGACTGAGGCCCGGGATAATCCAACCATAGGACGCATGGCAGCCGCAGCCCTGGACGCAGCAGACGCGACCCGCGAGCCTGGCGACTGCCGGCGGCCTGTCCCAACCCGAGAGCAACAGATTAGGAAGATGGAGCCATGAACGAACGCCTGCCGACGATGCCCATGCCGTCCGGTGGATTGTCGGAACACCTGGCAATCTGTGCCTCGGTCGGCATCGGCCCGATATCTGCCATGCGCCTGCTTGAGCCTGGACACTACGTCCTGATCAAGAACCTAACGTCACCAGAAGACGACTACCGGCTCGCGAATGGGGGCGGGCTCGACGACGATTGATTGGCAGGCAGCAAAGGCCGGCTGAGCGAGGCGCGGCGGCGCGCCTTGCCACCCCTGGGAGCAGCCCTAGTCAGACCGGCAACATCTCGGCTTCGGCCTGCATCGTCGCGACGGGAACGGGAGAACAACACATGAAAGAACGACCCATCATATTTACGGCCGAGAGTGTCCGCGCGCTGCTGAGTGGAGCAAAAACGCAGACCAGGAGGCTGGTCAAGCCGCAGCCAAGCGCGGGCGTGCGGCGAAGCCCATTTGTGCCGAGCGGTCTCGAAGATGGCCATGGGCGCGGCATTCGCATTCCATGGTACGTCGGCGACCGGCTCTGGGTGCGTGAGACTTGGGCGCAAATCTACGACGTTGCACCGTTTGACGATGGTGACCCTTCGCACATCGAATTCCGCGCCGATGGAGACCCGGAGCGCTTGCCTGGTGAATGGCCCAGCGAAGAACGTGACGACCCAGAATGTCCGCGCTGGCGGTCCCCATGGTTTCTCAAGCGCAAGGATTCACGCATCGACCTGGAAATCACAGATGTGCGCGTGCAGCGGCTCCAGAACATCACCGAGGAGGATGCGCGGGCAGAGGGCACACCGGGAGACCACTCCGTGCATTGGCCAGATGGAGACCCTGGAACGATTTACGACGCGCACAAGCGTTGCTTTGCGAACGCCTGGGACCGCATCAACGGCAAGCGCGCCTCGTGGGCGTCAAACCCCTGGGCCTGGACGCTGACGTTTCGCCGGGTCAGGCCCTAGACCGGCCGCGCCTCGGCCTGGACCGTGCGGGTCACGCCCTGGCGGTCTGTCACCGTGAGCTGCACCGGGATGGCCCCGTGGCCGTCTACGCTCGCGCCAGGCAGGTCACCGGGCGCAAGGTCGATGTCCAGGCAGGCCTCGGCGTCCTCGTCCAGCACGACGAAGCTCAGGCGGAAGCGCTTTGATACCTGGCCCATGGCCATATGTTACCATACTCACGCTAGCCGTCAAGCACAATTGACAGACCGCTCTTCCTGACCCAAGAGAGTCTGGGTCTGCTCTGCCTCTTGCTCCGTGTCCTCTGCTGCTACTGACGCCGGCGGGTCTTTTTGCGTCGGGTCAGCTCTATGTCGCGCGCTCGCCCCATACACGCGCTGTCACGTGTCCCGTACGCCGGCGAGCCGTCACTCTTCGTGCGGGCTGGCTTGGTACGCATCCACGTGTGAGCCGTTGCGGTGGTTCGCGCCGGCGCCAAGGACAGCGGTAGCGTCCCTGTGGCCCGAGGATCCTGAGCCGGCGTTTCGAGTGCTCGCCCGATTGGGCGCGGAGTATTTCGGCTGCCGCCGTTGACCTGACGAGACCGGACGATGCTTGCGCAACAACAGCGCCCTTCGAGGCGCCTTTCAACCCGCTTGACAGCGGGATAACTACGTGGGACTTTACCCTTGTAGTTCTCATCAAGCGACAGTTTGAACGGCCCGGCGGCGCAAGTCAAGAACTTGTACCTCGGGCCGTTCGGCTGTCTGCCCCTTGGAGCGTGGGCCTATCCCAATCGCCACCGCGCGCGCCGAGGTCAGACCGGCTCGACCGTGACCCACACGCCGAGCCGGTCACCAACCTCGAACGAATCTGACCAGCCTGCCACCTGCTTCCAGCCGTCGTTCGCCAGCACCTTGGCGGTAACCAGACCGTCCAGGATGTACTTGTGCGCTGCTGCGATGTTGTCGGGGTTGCGCTGGCGGGTGCGCTCTATCCAGTGGAATTCTAGCTGCACACGGGCCATGGGCTTGAGCTCGGCAGCCAGGGCATGGAGCGCGCAGGTCTGCGTCCACTGGTCCTTGATTCGCGCGTACCGGGCACCGCGGCCACCGCAGCCCTTGGCCTGGTCGATCATTTCGTTGAGGCCGGGAAGCGGGCCGGGGATGAAGAACTTAGGCATGTTCGCGGAGCTTGTCGGCGTCCATTGCGGCAGTGTCGCCCGTCGCGCGGTGGCTGTCAAGCGGTCAGCGGTGGGGGAAGTAGTGTGTCGTCAACGACGAGCACAACCAGAACAGCCCGACGAATACCGCCATCTTGCCGAACTCGCTGACCTTGGGCTTGGCCGCTGCCACCCAGATGACAAGACCCATGATGATGAAAATGACAGGAATCGAAAAGAACAACCACATGACGAAGGCCCTCCTCTGTTTGGATGCTCGCCTCTATGACATCATCTCGACGTCTGGCGTTTTGACCAGCGCTTGCACTACGGGCAGGTATTGATCCCACGGCCACGTGGAGCCGTCGACGTGCCCGCCCGGCACGTTGAAGGCGTGGGTCGCGTCGATATGGGCAATGATGCCCCGCTGGCCCGCCTGAATCTGCTCGACCGTCAAGCGCACCACCGGCACGTTGTAGCGGCTGCAGATGTCCGCCACGAGCTGAGCGCTCAGGTCCATCATGCCCTGCGCGTGTGGGTCGTGCGGCCAGTCGGTTGGAGTGCCGAGCGTGTATCCCGCGTGCTCGACGCCGATACTCAGACGGTTGACCGTGCCTGTCGCATCGCTGCGGCAGTGCCATGCAATGTCCTGCTCGCGCACCATCTGGATCACGTTGGCAGGGTCGCAGGCATAGTGGGCGCTATCGATGCGTCCGCCACCCGTCATGCTGTGCGCGCACCGCTGGGCCATGCCGGTCACGCAGGGGGCCTCCATGGTGTGGAGAACAACCCAACTGATTGCGCTACGGCTCGCCGCCTGGTAGTGCAGGGCCTGGACAAACTGAGGAATCAGCAAGTCTCACCTCCACTCAGAACGGCCTCGGCAGTACGAGCGAGCCACGCGACTCGCCGGCGCGCCCGACGAAGTCCGCCGCACGCATCGGCCCGGTACAGGTACAAGGCGCTAGCATTGGGCACCACTGGCAGGTCGGCAGGCCCGCGCGCGTGTCCTGGTCGGACATCAGGTGCCGCTTCTTGCGCCGGTTGGTCGTCAGTCCGTTCCGATCGCGAATCGCGTATACCGACGCAGGCGAGATGTGCAGCTCATCGGCGATGGCTCTTGTCGTGCGCCTGTCATTGAGCAGCGCCACGCAGGCCGCCTCGGTAGCGGCCGGGATGGGCGCACGGGCCTCACGTGTGCTGGCGGGCTTGTACTTGAGGTTGCGCGCGCTGTCGAGTCCAAGGTGCATGATGCCCGCAACTTCCCGCGCGGTCTTGCCCTCGGCATAGAGCTGGTGGGCCTGGCCGGTGCGAGTCACGGCCGCACCTCCTGGTTTCGTCGCTCGAAGTCGAACAGCAGCTCCCAGCAAGCCCGCGTGACCTCGTCGAGTTCTTCTAGCGGACACGGTAGCGGCGCGCCGGGTAGTCGTGCGAAGATCCGCAGCCGGTGGGTCCGGAGCGCGTTTTCGAGTAGGAGGGAGCGGATCATTCGCCCCTCGCGCTCACATCCGCAAGCAGATCCCCCCATGCAAACCCGTTTGGCGCCCGGCCCGAGCGCAGCACCCACATGCTGAGTAGCGGCGCCCAAAGCTCCTCGCAGTGCCGTCTCCGCCACGGTGGCGTCGCGCTTGTGTCCTCACCCCAAGATGTGCCGTTGTCGAGCCCTGGCGATGTCCCATGCCAGAACACGCAATGGCCCCCGATGATTGTCTCATCGTCTGGCGTGAGTGGGTCGGGCACGTACCAATCTGGATTTTGTGCCCAAACCGACTTGGGCAAGTTGTATCCGCCGATGAGCCCACCGCAGAGCCAGGTTGCGATCGTGACCTCGTCGGCGTCGTTCCGGTCTACCGCGCAGTAGACCGCGAGGGTCGTGCCGTACAGGCCCCGCTTCCGCCAGCGGTTTAGCATGTCGCGGATGTTGGCGCCGTTGTCGTTGGCGCCGGTGACCGGGTCGTATCCGGTGTCTTCCGAGTAGGCTCCAATCGCCATAGCGGTCGTGACCCTCACGGGTGCCCCGGTGAGCTGGGCCACAAGATTGACCATGTGTCCAGGGGCCGCGTACACGCAATCACCGGCCTTGTCGTTGCCAAGCGGGTCAGTGTCGGGCGCTGGATCCGAACCGTCCGGCGTCGGGAAGACGCCCCAGTCCACGGCGCCGGGAACCTGCGCAGCCTCGATCAACTTGGCCTTGTCGATGTACTTGGCCAGCTTCAGGTCGCGGTGGTCAGGCTGAAACGGTAGCTTGCCGAGAAAGCGCATCTTGTTCATGGTCAATCCTTGTACCCGATGCCGTGGCTCGTGATCCAAAGTCGCGACGCATGCGCCACGGCCTGGTCAGTGTTGGTCCCAGCGTCGGTGTGCCCGCGGGCAAACGCCTGCATGCCCTCGGCCCGCACGGCGCACGCCAGTGGGCCAGGGCCCCACGTGGACAGTAGGTCTACCATGCAGCCGTCGGCCGGTAGCGCATTGTCCACCGCTGCGGGAACAGGTGGGATGGTTGCGACAGGTGGTTGTGTCGCCAGACAGGTCTGTACCGCTGGGCGAGCGGCTACGACCTGGGCTCGCACTTCACCGCAGTTGACAATGAGGCCAGTAAACGGAGGAGGTGGCGCGGCATCAACCACCTGCGGCGGCGTAGGGATGGGCTGCGGCTGCGCACACTGAGCGCCCGCAAGCCCGAGCAGCATCACCACGCCAAGACAGCCACGAGCGAAGCCAGAAGCAAGATCACCAATCATGTCGTTCCTCCTGTGTTCGGTCCCGCCGCTGGCCCGAAGACCTCGAAGATTTTTCGCACGGCACGTACGCGCTCGTCGCGATCTTCGATCGCGCGAATTGCGGCGAACAGCACGTCCAGTCTCCGGCCCTCTTCGAGCTTGCGAATGCCGTCGGCGATGCCCTGCCGGATGCGAGTTTGGATCTCCTCCTCGTTCACTTGCCTGCCTCCGCGCTGGCCCGCTCTGCTGCCAGTTGTCGAATGGCTTCCTTCTTTGCGTACCCCGGCGTGATACTGGTGATGGTCGAACCGAATCCGAGCAACAGCGACCACCCTGTCCCGTAGCTGCTCACGGTATCGGTTGGAGCGATGATGTCCAGGCCCAAGCCCAGGAACAGGTAGTTCATCGCATGGAGCATGATTGCGGGTGAGACACGGCTTGCAACACCAGAAGTTCCGCTCAGGTTGACATTCAAAAACAGGTCCAGCCCGGTCGCGTAGAACTTGTCAGGGGCGAAGGTCGCACCGTAACCCACGCCTGTCGAGAAGCCGCCCGAGATTCCCTTGTTGTCGCCCGACAATCCTATCTTGGTCAGCACCACGTCGGCAGCGGTTCCAAAACACATCTCGCCGTTAGCGATGCATCCACCAAGCTGGGGGCTAGTCGGTTGTGTCTGCGCCCTCGCGGTAGAGCCCCACAGCAGCGAGCCAGCCAGGACCAGCAGTGCCAGCGGGCCGGGCCCGTAGGGGCCACGTCGCGGAGTACCGGCAGGAGGAGTTGGGTTGCCAGGGAGAGCCACGACGTTCGTCGTGGTGGTCGCGCGAGGGGCAGCGCCCGGTCCCGCGTCTCGTGTCGGGTCCCATGGGGCCACCGCCCCGGGAGGAGTCGCCAGGCCAAGCAGCGCCAGGAACGAGCGCAACCGAGGAACCACCAGGGGCGCGGCGCTACAGAACGCCGCGAGCAGGCCTAGCCCTTTCACGACGGTCCCCAGCCACGCGACGTTCATGGACGCGAGCCACGCGGCCACCGAGGCAATGTCGGGGGAAAATACGCCCAACCCAGCGAGCACGATCAGGATTGTGTTCAGATTTATGCGCATGTGTGTGGTCCCTTTCACAGTGTCAGTTCATGCCCTGCAAAGTTGCTACGTGCCTGTAGCTCGGGGTGTGCGGCGATGTAGAACTCGCGAGCAAGGGCGGCTTCGGATTCGGTGCGATAATAGCCTAGGCTGACGCGCTTTCTGGCAACTCCAACTCGCGGCGTCCACTTTGCAAAATGCTTGTGCCAGCACACTCCTAGATATCGGCTAGTTACCGTGTGCATGAACCGATGACAGTTTCGTTGATTCTGCGCTGTTGTAGCCATCTGCAGGTTCTCGCGTCGGTTGTCGAGGCCATCGCCATTGACGTGGTCACTCTGTTCGTCCTTGGCAAGCGAATGGCCTAGCTTACGCATGAGAATCACTCGGTGCATTTTCTCCGTTGTCCACCCTCCGCTCGGCCTACGTACACGCCGCATGACGTAGAAGGTTCGTTTATCTCGTCCCGCGCACCACTTGAACGCGTTCAGCACCTCGAAGTCCTCGTCATCGACGAGCGCGACCTTGCCCTGCGTGAGGGGGATTTCTTTCATGTTTTTCGCTTTGGATTTTCGCAGCCCGTTACCGGCGTGTCCATTCGTTGAGATGGTATCCCCGCGCGCCATTCGTTGTCAAGCCTAGCCATCGGGACCGCTCCCGGCGTGGGCGCGGGCGTAGGGCGCCGCTCATGCGAGCCGTTGGGGTATTGCTTCTTCAGGCCAGCGATCCACATGGCAAGCCACTGGGGGCGCCACCGCGGACAGCTCGGAGTCGCTTGCTGGCAGTACCATGCCGAGGCCCGCCAGCCCAGCGCGAACGCGCCGACGACGATTGCCAGGACGACGAGGGCGAGGGCGAGCCATATCATTTCGTCGACGCCACGCTTTCACGAACCTGGGAACCCACTCCGAGCACCGGGGGCGAGTCGCCCTGCGTAGACAATGTCAGCATCGTGTTGTTGATTTGATCAAGCTTCTCAATGAGTCTATCTGTCTCGCGCCCGCCGTCCTTATGCAACTCGTACAGACAGGCTCGAGTGTCGTCGTGCTCGACACGGATGTCCATGAGGACCCGCTCTACCTGCTCCCCCATCACAGTCTTGATCACGACGAGGACGCTTTGTTGGCACGTGGTGCAGGACTCACGAATATCTCTCATGGTGTCGGTTGCGGCCAACATGGAGGCGCGTGTAATCTGGCCATCCTCAGAAGCGCGCAAGTGGAATTTTTCCAACATCCCTTTGAGCAGCGCACCGAAGATGCCCACGATAGCCGCGAGCCCGACGAGTAACACGATCACCATGGCCCAGCCGGGGCCTGATGCGACTTGGATGATGGACGGGGTCATTGTGATGTTCCTTGGTTTACTTGTTGCTCCACCACCAACACACGATGCACAGCACGCCGAAGGCCACGAGCACGCCGAAGATTCGCAGGAACGTCCAGATCATTTTCGGTTCCTTGGCGTCACCGTCGGCAGTGCGATGTCGGCGGCTTGCTTGTCGAGCATCTGTTTGAACAGCCCCATATCGTCGAGGCTCTTTGCCGTTGCCATCGCAGCGCTTTTCTGGACGGCCTGCTCCACATCGGCACGCTTCACGGCGCGGTCATCGCTGTCCTTGAGCCTATAGCTGAGCCAGACTCCCAGGACGACAGGGGCGAGCAGCCCAACCACCGCCGCCCCACCGCTGATGTACCACAGGCGCTTGTTGATAGCCGTGATGTCCTTGCGCGATTCCTTGGCTACACCGTCAATCTGCTGGCTCATGTTGTTCTTCACCTGGTCAACGTGCAATCGCAATCGTGCACCCGGCCCTGCGCCTTCCCAGCACCACACAACGTGTTCCGAGTCGTCCACCGCCCTCGGCGTGGCAACCTCTCGTGTGGGACGGCGGTACTCCATGGGTGCTACTTCTTCTTACTCAGCCTGTGCACTCCGTACGTGTGGCCCTGGCAATGCTCTGCCGCCTCACAGGTCGCGACCTTACTCATACATGCCACGTCATACCCCCAAGTGTCGCGCCAGTCCACGCACTGAGAAGCGCAGTTGCCGACGTCGGGATTCCACCGTGCCCAGTCGCAGTCGAGTACAGTGCCGCGAGCGCAGGCCGTGGCACAGGTGTAGGCAGGCGCAGGAGTCGGCGGGACGGTTGCGCAGGACAGGGATAGAAGAATGCAAGCCGTGAGTATTGTCCGCATGGTTAGGTGCCCGAGAACGCTGCGGACAGAACTCCCGCAGATACAATAGCCGCCTCAAGGGCCGCCAGCCGCTTAGCTCTAGTTCCTGTACCCGAGCAATTGCCGTTCCAGATTGCCGAAAGAGCCGTGTATTGGTTGCCGGTAAGCACCGCCGACCCGTAGAGAAACTGGTCGCTGATTCCCTGTGGCGTAGGATTCACGGTGAGGGTCGTGCTGGCCAAGGTATCGAAGATTGCCAGATTGTACGACCCGAAGATGACAGCGCCAGGGCCGATCAGGTTGAGAGCAAGAGTCAGGCACGGCGGCGTCTGGTTCGCGCAATCGTGCGCGTCCGCTACCTGCCATTTGACAATGCGGGGAATGTCGTTCGTGATGGTGATGTTCGTAGTCAAGTTGATCATGGAAGAGCCCTCAGTTGATTTGTTTCGGTCGCCAATTCAATTGTGATTTGTTTCTTGCCGTTGACTTCGTTGATGACCAGTGCGGCCTTGATCATCCGCAGGGCATCCTGGTTGCCGGGCGTCACGTAGCCGAACGCCGCAATGTCTTGGATGGCGTGCATGCACAGACGTTGACGGTGTTCCTCAGGTTGTGCAGCTTGCAACTCCTCGTAGGTGAACTTTGAAGGGAATTGCCCGAAGATGTCGCATAGACACGCTAACTCTCGCTCGGCTCCCAGCATGGCGTGCATGGTCTGTTCTTTTTCTATCTGCTTCTTTTCGCGTTCAATTTCGCCGAGCCGGCCCGGCGTTGTGATGGCTGCAATTTCAAGATCAATACGCTCCATTTCCAATCGACCTAGACGGATGTTGACCCACTTGATCTGTGCTTCCAGCACGCATTGAGCATACTGCGCCTCTGGCGTAAACTTCTGCCCAACCACCAGTTTGTCTAGTGCATACCGACTGCGCGGTTGCTGGATTTCCGCAAATGCCGCCAGCAGTTCAGGGGGCGGGTTAAACATTGTAGTCACTCACGGATGACACATACCTTCGCGCGTTCCCTGCCGACAGATTCGCGCTTGCCAGGGCAGCGGTGATCTGTGTGGAGAATGTTGTACAGTCCGCAGTAGCTAGATTCCCTCCAGAATTGGCTCCACCTAAGACATAACCAAATTGAAGTCCGTCGATCATGCCGGAAACGCCATAACGAGCCTGCGACAGATTCGCGCTTGTCAAGGCAGCGGTGACCTGTGTGGAGAATGTTGTACAGTCCGCAGTAGCTAGATCGTTCCCATTGGAACCGCCTATCGTATAGCCAACGTACCTTACAGGGTCGCCCATTGAGCAAGCGTACCTACGAGCCTGTGATAAGTTGGCGCTTGCTAGGGCGGCTAGTGATTGGGTACTGAACGTCAAACACCCACCCGTGGCCACGTAGGTGGAGGTGTATCCTCCAAGCGCGTAGCCGTATCTCACGGCGTCACTCAGACCGCTTAGACCATAACGAGCCTCTGACAGATTCGCGCTTGCCAAGGCAGCGGTGACCTGCGTGGAGAATGTTGTACAGTCGGCAGTAGCGACAGGGGCGCCATTCGTCCCCCCTAAGACATAACCAAATTGAAATCCGTCGCTTAGCGACCCAGCGCGATACCTGGATTGCGATAGATTGCAGGTAGCGAGCAAGGCGGTGACCTGTGTGGAGAGAGTGATTTGATCAGTTGAAATGAGGTAAATCGCGTTGTATCCTCCAAGCGCGTAGCCGTATCTCACGGCGTCACTCAAAGAGCACGCGTTATAGTTATTCTGCGACAGATTCGCGCTTGCCAGGGCAGCGGTGATCTGTGTGGAGAATGTTGTACAGTCCGCAGTAGCGACAGGGGATGCAGCAAACCCTCCAAGGATATAGCCGAATCGTCCTACCTTCCACGTGCTTGCATGTATGCCGATGGACAACATGCATCACCCTACGAACGGCCCGATGAGTTCCCACGTATTCGCCGCGGACTTGTAGACCTCGCCCCATGGGTTTTGCGGAATTAGCGATGCACATCCGGTGCGAGCCACCACTAGCGTCGCTCCTGAGCCGGCCGCAAACGTGATCTTGCCTGCGGCGTTCGCGCACTTGAAAGAAATTGAGCTGCCAATGGGGAACGCCAGGTCAGAATCCTGCGGAAGCGTGACGGCGCTTGCGCCAGCATAGGTCATCCATTTGGGTAGAAAGGCGTCGGTCAACACCGGGGTGTATGTGTTCGTGTTCACAGTGGAGGGAGGCGCAACGGTCCCAGCGACTGCATTGGCCTGAGCGCTACCGAGTAGTGCCGTAGGAGTGGCCGCCAGTTGCGCCATGCTGCCCACGTTCTTGGTCCAGTTGGTGTGGACTAGGTCGCAGGTGACAATGATCTCCCCGCCGTTTGCCGCTAGCGTGATGTCTGCTGCGACATTCGCGATCGTCTCTGCCCCGTTGTGGACGAGGGTGATCACGTTCGTCGCCGAGAGGTACCCGGTATCGACGAATATGTATTGCTTGCCGTCACCGGCGGCAGTGCACGTCGGGAGAAGCAGCCAGACGGGGTCAGTAGCGGTGCAGGATAGACGCAAGCGGCGGTCGGTCGTGAGGAGCGTGTAGACACCGTGTGCGCGGGCCGTAACGACTCCCTTGCTGGAGTTGCAGGACAAGAAGCGCGAACCACCGGCCGCGCCGCTGATGTCCGTCCCCGACCCGGTGGCGCTCGTAACCGTGACGGCGCTGGTATTGGCCGTGCTCGCCGAAGTCAGGACGAAGTGGTCAGTCGACCAAGTGAAGGTTTCCAGCGCACTCGTAGCCACGCGAATCGCTGCTTGAATACGACTCGCTACGAGCGCCATTGTGGTATCGGTTGAGAAGTTGAGCCCTGAAATGGTGCGGGCCGTGCCGTCAATCGTGACCGCGAAACTTCCAGCAGTCACAGCCTGCCAGGTCGCCACCACTGATGTTGCATCGGTCGCCCCGGTCAAGTATGCCGGCGTGAACGTCAGCGCCGTGACGGGGATGTCCTTGATAGATGCGTTGCCCGCGAGCAAGGCGACCCACTGCAAAGCCGTGAGGGACTGCCCAATCGCCAGCTTGATCCGACACGCCCCGGTGCCGCCCGCATGGAGAATGCCGAGAGACTGCACGCGGTCGGTCGTCACGTAGGCCGAGACATCCAGTGTGTAGTGACCGACGGTCTTGCTCAGGTAGACCGGCTTGCCCGCGTCGGACGTAGCGGGTAGGGAGTCCCAGAGGGCATCGGCAATCACGCCGGTGATGCCAACACTTTGAACCTTGAGCGCCAGGTCAGTTGCACCCACGGCCGCCACCGCTACGCCGCCGCAGATACCAGGGGAGCTGGCTGACGCTGCACTGGCCGCGCTCCACTTCTGCGTAGTGGGAGCCGGGCCTACTGCTGCACCTGCCACGACGAGAGCGCCAGACGTCACCGTGTCGGAGGAGACAACGTCGGTTGAGGTGCCGCCTGTCATGGCGACGGCGGTGGGGACGAACTGCTTGGCCGTCGTGCCGTCGGGGATGTCGTCCTGGGTGAGTCCACCGAGTGACTGCTTGCTGCGAGCGTGAGTATCGGCCATGGCGTCACGCTCCCACGGCGCCGGTCGCGACCGCGCCACTGCCGCCACTCGACGGCGTGTAGACGACCGCGAAATAGGTCGAGGCGATCGAAAGCGGGTCGATGACCAGCCGGCCGGACGTGCCCGCAGGCTGTCCCGCCGTCAGGCCGGGGATGTCGGCTGGCGGGATAGCAATCCCCGTCGCCTCGGAACTGTCGTTCGTCACTTCGATGGACCATGTCCCGGTAGGAGCGGTCACGCCTGCGCTGGTGCCTGGCCATTTCAGCCACAGCGACAGCTCATGGGACGACTTGCAGATCCAGCTGGTGCGCATGGCGGCGCTCATGTCGGTCGCCGGGGTCGCGGTGCCCGACAGGTAGAAAGCTAACGAAAAATTCAGCGAGGTGCTGACGTCGTACTTTGTTGCGGGGGTAATCGGCATGGTGGGATCCTTTCGTTCAGTCTATCACATTCTTCGTGGGTGGGTTCTTCGCTTCTTCGATTAGCCGCAGTATCCCCTCCGCCAGTAGCCGCGCGTCGGCCAGGTTGAGGACCGGGTTGGCCGGCGTGCGCAGCAAGATGCTCTTGCGGTCGCGCGCGAGTTGCGACGTGGTGGCGCCCCAGCCGGTCGCGTAGATGGTTCGAGGGTTGCGTTTGGGCATGGTGGTCCTAGTTCGTGTATTCGGTGGCTACGAGGACAGCAGAGCCGCCCGTGATCTGATCGTTTCCCTGGACGACGCAGCTAGTGGTGTCGGTGTACGCTTGCAGACCTACCGTGTGTGCTCCCGCCGAAAATGGCGCGTAGCTGTTGGCGCTTAACGTCGCGTATCCGTAGTACCCGTATGCAGCGGCTGGCACGGTCGCCAAATACTGCCCATCGAGTTGGGCGGCACCCATCGCAAGCCTCACATAAGCGATTGCGCTACTACCCCCGCCATTACACTTGACCGTCACCGTGGCGTGAACAACAATGGCTCCAGCAGTTCCGCCTGTGTTAAATGTCAGAATGGTGTGCCAGGTAGGATAGTCTCCGATCGCTACGGTGGTGGCCAGCGAAGTGTCGTGAAAGATGCTGGCGTGATTTGTCACCCACGCATTGAGTGTCCCGCTACCATCGGCCTTGGGAATCGCATTCGCCGTTGGTGTGGCCGTGATGTTGCTGCCCGCAATCCCTGTTGACGAAATCGTCGCCTGTGTCACCCACGAAATCGCCGCATTCTGCGTCCCGCTCGGCGCCGTCAAAGCGTAGATAATCCCGTCTTGCATCCCCAGCCCTGCCGCTGGTCCCGTGTAGCGGTAAGCCTGCGTCCCGTCTGACTTCTCGTAAGCGTTGCTGACCAGGTACGCCTGATTGGATGCATTGGTGTTGCTGAATAGCAGCTCGCCTCGTGGCAATTCCATCGCGCTGTATTGCGCGGGTCCCACATAGTCAATCGAGGTCGTGCCCGCCGAGAAGCTGCCATTCATTTGAGGCTGGGCGGCGTCTTCGGTGATGAAGGCGTTGCCAAGCTGACTGCCAGCAGTCCACTTGGAGTAATGGCTGGTCGACCCACTGCCGCCCACCGCGCCGTTGACGTCCGTGACTTGCAATGGGCAGAAATTGATCGCGGTTGTGGTGTTGGTCCCCGTGGCGGTGTTGCTGCAGGTCCCGCCGATGAGCGCTTGCCGCGGCGTGGGCGAGTTGCCGCCCAGCTTGGGTTTGTTGCCTGAATCAGCCGCAAGCCCACGCGAGCCCGTGGTGGCCGGGCCGCCGTCGAGGGCAGGGGGTGCGTTGGGGTCGAGCCGCACCATGCCGCTCACCGAGGAGGAGCCCGCGCGCGCACCGAGCATCAGATACTTCACACCACCGCCTTCGTCGTCTATACTCAAGGCGATCGGAGCCCCACCGACCGCGGGACTCGCCGCCGCTATGACGGCGTCCCCCAGGTAGTACGGGGTCGACCCAGACGCCACGCTGACCCGGTGATCACCGTTGGCCGTCGCATCTGCCGGCATGCAGGTGGCACCCGCCGTCGACGACGCCGTGCCTGTATTGGTCGAGCTGGCGATAGCGGCATTGCTGGCAACCTTGGAGATGCCCTGCGTGGTCGCGTTGGCCACAGGCAGCACCACCTGTGAGTCAGACCCGTACATCGTGGTAGCCGTTGACACGGCAGTCGTGCTAGCAGTCGCGGTGGAGATGTTGCGGCTGCTGGCGATGTTGGCCGAAATTGTGAGGCCCGTGACCGGGTTGGTGCCACTCACCGAGATGCCATTGCCAGCATTCACGCTGGGAGTTTTGGCTACGATATTGGTTCCGGTCCCCGTGCCCGTCACAGAGTAGGCCAGCACCTGGTTGTTTGTCCCAGGTGGTAGCGCCGGTTGATAGCTGCCCACCGGCTGATAGGGCGAATTCTGGCAAGTGCGGCTCGTAACCGTCCCTGTGGCCGTCCCGGTCTGTGTAACTGTGCCAAAGATTTCGATCTGTCCAGGCGCGCACGCGGGAAGCTGACTCTGCAGGCCCGCGCAGGTAGCACCGCTGCAGACCTGAGCCGCGCCGGTGCCGAAGTTCGCGGCGAACGTCACGTAGTCGCCGGTCTGGCCAATGGTGATACTGCTGTCGGTGGATTCGCAGACGGCACCGAGATAGCCTGGCGTTGAGCCCGAAGCAGCCTTGACGGTGAAGGCATCAACGGTTGCGCCGGCTGAGATGCCGTCGAGCTTGGTCTTGTCAGCCGCGCTCATGGTGCCGGCGTGCGATTCGGTGCTGGGGTACAGATTCGCCAGCGGAACCATGGTATTCGGGTCGAGAGGACAGACACCGCTGGCCACGTTCCATTCGGAACCCTGCAGCGCTGTATGAATCGCATGGCCGTAGACCACGTCCTCGGTCGTCAGGCCACCACCTGCGCCGATGTTGATGGTTCCAAGCGGTGACGTGAGCGCGATGGTACCTCCTCCACCTCCCCCACCCGTGCCAAACTGCGTCCATTGGGTATCACCACTGCCCGATTTCCACCAAATCGCGTAGCTACATCCACCGTCGTTGCAATGGACCGTCTGGTAGTACAGGCACATGCTAAGCGGAGACCCAGAGGCCAGTAGGCAAGGCACGCCTGCCCCAGCCGTTGGATCTGCCGTACCACTGCCCGCGTAGCGCACGAGATCCAAGGCGTGATCCCATCCGATGCTGGTATTCGTGGCGCTATCGGTTCCTACGGGCGAGCGGAAGAAGTCGCCCTTGTTGGGGTTGGTCGCGGAGAGCCCTTGCTGGCTATCAGACCGCTGGGCGCTTGTTCCCGTGCCGGCCACACCGGGGCCTGCGGCGACGAGTGGAGGCACCGACGAGGATAGCGGCGTGTTGGTCCAAGGTGGCGACGTCATCACTCGATTGCCCGTCCCTGTATTCGCCACGGCGACAAACGTGCCGTTGCCGTAGGTGACGCTGTGCCAACTGTTGTCCGCAGCGCTGCTGCGGATCGTCCATGCGATTCCATCGGGCGACGTCATCACTCGATTGCCCGTCCCCGTGTATGCCACGGCGACAAACGTACCGTTGCCGTAGGTGACGCTGATCCAGCCGTTGTCCGCGGCGCTACTGCGAATCGTCCATGCGATTCCATCGGGCGACGTCATCACTCGATTGCCCGTCCCCGAGTATGCCACGGCGACAAACGTACCGTTGCCGTAGGTGACGCTGTACCAGTTGTTGTCCGCAGCGCTACTGCGGATCGTCCATGCGATTCCATCGGGCGACGTCATCACTCGATTGCCCGTCCCCGTAGGCGCCACGGCGACAAACGTACCGTTGCCGTAGGTGACGCTGAACCAACTGTTGTCCGCAGCGCTGCTGCGGATCGTCCATGTGATCCCATCGGGTGATGTCATCACTCGATTGCCCGTCCCTGTAGTCGCCACGGCGACAAACGTGCCGTTGCCGTAGGTGACGCTGGACCAACTGTTGTCCGCAGCGCTGCTGCGGATCGTCCATGCGATTCCATCGGGCGACGTCATCACTCGATTGCCCGTCCCCGTAGGCGCCACGGCGACAAACGTACCGTTGCCGTAGGTGACGCTGTACCAACTGTTGTCCGCAGCGCTACTGCGAATCGTCCAGATCATATCTGCATTTGCGCCGGGGATGGTTGCCCAATTGGCACTCGCGGAAGGGCCAATAGATTTTGCGAGCAGCGCCTGCCCAACTGCCGTGGGCGCGGGGCTGTTCATGACGTTGACTCCAGCGTCGCCATGTGCGGCGGCGAGGGTGCCGGTGACGGTTGTGAGCGGGTTGGTACACCCATAGCCTGAGCAGTTGTTACCGTAGAGGTAGCTGTAGCCAACCGAGGCGCCATAGACGAGTGTACTCCCGCCGATGGCGATGCCAAGAGTCGCGAGGAGCACTGCAAATGGGTTTTTCATTCGATATTTCCAAACGCAGGTGGTGTGGCGGCTACCCATAGGGTGCCGTTGCAGACAAAGCACATCACGGAGCCAGTCCCCACTCTCACAGTAGGCGAGCTACCTGATGGGTCGGAGGGGTCGGGGGGAACATTGAACCAGAGCGCTCCGCAACCGCTCGGCACAGTTCGCATCGCCACCACGTTGCGAGCACTAGCGTAGTGAACCCAGAGACGGTCGCCGGGTAACCATGGATCACTTCCCGTGGCTTCTAGGTCAATGCCAATGAAATCCTCGTTGCCATCAATCTGAACAGAATTGCTTCTGGGCGCCGTGAAAACCCCGCCCACCGTCGTCACCAGGTCGCCGTATGGCGAATGCACACGGCCCGGCTCGATGTAGCTCTGGGGATGCCCATACTTGGTTTCATTGCCAGCGACGAGGAACACGCCGCGCTTGATGAGGTCTTGGTGGTTGTCAGTTCCCGAGAACCCCAGCACCATCGGGACTTCGATGTAGCACTGATGCGTCGGATCGTTGTAGGTCCACGCCACAGTCACGCCGTCCGTCGAGTCCGTCGACGCCGTGAATTGCATCTGCAGTGGCTCGGCGCCGCCCATTGAGTAGCCGGCGCCGCCAAAGGCGCCTACCGCGATGAAGACTCCGGGGCCTGCGCTGTGGAGTGCCGACGTTGTACCGACAAGGTGCCAAGTCCCATCGAGTGCGCCCTTTGCGTAGGCTTTCACGACCGTGTTGGCCGCGAGGTCGCCACCCAAACTCAGTGGTAGGTGGGAGCGCCACACTCCGGTCGCGGGGATCGTAGTACCGGCCAGGTCGGCGGTGCGCTCATCGAAAGTCAGCGACCCAATCACGACCTCGCCCGTGGTCGACGAAACCGCCGCCGATGCTTGCCCGGTGTTGGGGCTGGTGAAGCCAAGCTGTGCAGCCGTAAGAAGCTGGTAGAGAGGCGTGGAAGTTGGCGGGCTGATCTGCGTCCAGGACTGGGATGAGACGTCCAGCTCGAAGGGGCTAGGCAGTGTCGCTCCCCACGTCTGGCCCGCATGGGTAGAGCCGCCGTTGACCAGCACGTACATCCCATTGCTGAAGTCGGCGGTAGCGTTGGCATCGGAAGAGCGTTGCAGGACTGCAAAGTGATAGAACGTCGTCGTGAACAGCGTGGTGATAGCACCGGACTGTGAAGGGTCGTAGCCGATGTGCAGAACGGCGCCATCATTGCCATGAGCGGTAAGCGCCAACATGAGCCAGTCCGTTAGGTTAGCACTCGACGTTCCGGTGACCGGCACGTTGAACGTGAATTGCTGGGGTGTGCTCGTAATGGCCTGAGTCGAGGGCAGGTGCGCGTGGTCGGAGTAGGAGTAGGCGCTGCCTCCTCCGCCAGCGTAGCCTCGATCTAAAGCAATGGATTCTCCTACGATGAAACCAAACGTGTAGTCGCCGGAACCGCCGGTTATCCATGCGGTTACGGTTACGGGAACTGTGCCGCCAGGCCAAGTCGTGAGACCAATCGCAGACGACTGCATCTCGATGGTCGCCGCTTGACCCGAGACAGTGGCCGTCAGATTTCCCGATGTCGTGGGCGGTGTGAGTGCGAGCGAGCCGTCGGCCTGGATATAGTATGGCGTATTGGCCGTGACGACATCTTGCCCAGTATCGGTCAGGACGTAGATACCAGCTTCGACACCATCGACGGCGTCCAATACCCGCATACCGACAAAGGGGATTGCCGAGTCGAGCGCGATGGGGGGTATCCCGCCGTAACCATTCGACTGCCAGACGCCCGTCCCTCTCTGGCTCCAGCCGCTGTTACCGCCCAAGCCGCCCGAGAACACGCAGTCAACTGCTGCAAGCTCCCCGAGGGCTGGGATGAGGCCTGTCCAGAGCTTGCTGCCGTTGGTGGAGGCGGGGACGAGGGAGTGGACATGCTTTATGCTGGCGGGTCGATCGTTGGGGTCGCCCGCCGACGCCACAGGGTCGTCTGGCAGCGGCAAGTCGGAACTGCACACCACCTGAATGTCAATTGAGTCGGACTCGGGATCGTTGACAAGCGAGAGGCTTCCATTCGGACTGACGAGTAACTGATCCCCATATACGGGCGTGGCATCGACGTCGCGCTTGACCTTGTAGGTGTCGCCGCCGGTGCCACCATCTGAGGGAGGGAAAAGCGTATCGAGGTAGCTGTCACTGAGATGGATCTCAAATTGCTCGTCTGTGATGGTACCGCCGGTGGGGTTGCAGCGGAACCAAGCCCTTAGCCGGTCGCCCGCGCTACCATCCAAGCTTTGCACGTAGAGCGGAACCACGAACGTCTGGTAATCCGATGTCAGCAGCGGCTGATCTGGCCAGGGCGCCGTCTGGTATGCCAAGCCGCCGCGGCCGCCTGAAACGCGCCCCAGAATTGCGGCGCCTTCCCCTGACGTGCCGAAACTCATGGGATAGGACATTCCCCCGCCATGGGCATTTAGCACCCGCGCCACAATGTGGGCCATCACGACGCCCGCTGGCCACGTCGCGATCCCCGGATCGCCGACGGGGGAATCTTGAATGATCGGGTAGGTCGACCCGCTAGGCGGCTGCAGATCTGCAGGCGCTGGCTGAATCGTCGAAAACAGATAGTCGCCCGAAGTATCGGAGGGGTTGCCGGTCAAATAGTACCGCGTGGTCAGGACCGGCACCGGCTTGAGTGGGTGGACGTGATCCCATCGCGTCGCCTCGTTGCCAGTGCCGGAAGCGCCAACTCCATTGGGCAGCGGAATGCGATCGCTCAGGAACAAAGCTGCTTGGCTCACGAAGGCTCGCAGAACCTTCAGCCAGCGGTTCAGCATCTTGATCCAGCCCTGAGCTATCTGCGGGTCCGCATTGTCCTCGCTGGTTTCGCCTGGACCCAGGAGGCGCAATAGCAGCCCAAGCGGGTTGGTGAATGTTTCGAGATACGCCACGCCGCCGACGATGATGATCGCGTCTGGCGCCCCACCGTTCACCAGACACTCGACCACGTAGGTGCCCTGAATATCGATCGTGAAAGCCGCAACGGCGGCGGTCCCGAGTGACAACGGCTCTGGCCCGGTGCCGGCGGTCGTGGAGCCCTCGGGTCTGCCGATGAGGCGCCAGCGGTACGTGTTGGCGCCGATGTTGTCGGACAGCGCGACCGTGACGACCGAACCCGCCACGCAGTCCTGCCGCCACTGGGCGACGGGGGTGTCGCCATTGACGGAAATCAGAATGCTGGCGGAGGCGAACCCCATCGAACTACTTGCCGACGCGCGGGATGTTCATGTTGTAGGCGGTGGGACGGATGTGTAGTGCGATACCCGTCGTCGGGCTGTTTCCAAACCCTTGATAGCCGACCGTTGCCGCACCGGCGGAACAGGGGATGCGCGCCGGGGGACTGACGACCTCACCTATACTATCGATCCCGCCGTTGAGTCCCTGCATGGTCGGGCGGAGTATTACCGGGCCCGATGACGGGTAGGTGATGCGAACGCCTACCTGGTAGGCGCCGGCTGCGCCGGGATTGTAGTCGGCCTGTAACTCCAGGGCTGTCGATACGGCCGGAATGCCTCCGCCTCCACCGCTCAGATCCAGGGTTGTCACAGGGTATCCATCAGCGATCGTCGTGATGGTAGCCAGATAGAACCCCAAAAAAGCGGGGCCACTTGTGCTGTCCTGCGGTCGCACCCAGTCGCCGTCGTAGAACACGGACTTCGTCAAACTGGTGTTGGCAATTCTGAACGCGCAGCCGATGAACAGCGCCGCCGCTCGCGGGATTGCGGATCCGGCCCAAGCCAGAGCCGCGCTGGGGTGACCCATGGCGTCCGGTGCCGTGAGGCTTTCAACCAGCACGACCGGGACGGCCGACAGGCCGCCGTTGGTCAGTAGGGCATACGGCCAATTCCGGCCTCCACACAGGTAGAGGTACGTCGCCATGTCGTTCCCCGCCGGCGCGCTCGTGGGACCGTTGACCGTATCGGTGACGGGCGTGATGTAGCCGGTTCCCGAGAACGTCAGCAGCTCGCCGTCGATGATGGCCCGGTGTACCCGACTGGCGGTAACGAGCTTGGTGGTTGACCCTGCGGACTCCGCTCCGTAGGCCCACGTGGGCACGCAGTCCTTCAGGATTCCATGCTGCGAACTGCCCGGAAATTCAATGCGCCGCCAGCAGCGGCGAGTAATGCAAAATGACAATGATTGCGTGTCACCGGCATGCATCAGCACATCGAACAGCGCGACGGCGCCAGATGGCACCGCAGGCGGGAACGGCGTAGTGGCGGCGGTGCCGGCGACGACCGAGATGGTGCCCGTTGGATCGCTGGTTTTCGGCACGTTCTGCGGCTCGAACTGGCGCGTCGTGGGATTGAGTAGAATGTTTCGACTGGCGACGTCGAAGCCGTCATCACCCGGGGTCACGCAGATAGTTGCGATCTTGGGATAGTTCGCGTCGGGGTTGGCGGCCGTCGGCCACGTGACGATTTGACCCGTCCACCGCGTCGTCTGGTATGCCGACACGTCGGGTACAGATGTATCGCTCGACGCGAACTCGACTTCGCCTGCTCCTATGAGCATGTTGAGCGTGCCCGGGCTCCCGGTGAGCGACGGCGCCACCAGCGCGCCAGAGATCGGCGTCGCCGCAGTGGCCCGATTGGCGGGGCCAAAGTCGTCAATGGTGCCCGATGCAGACGTGTAAAAGTCCGCGCGAACGCTCTTGGCCTGGTCGGCGTCCTGCTGTTCGCGGACTGCCAGTTTGCCAATGCGAGTGAGGTCGGTCGACACGATCATCTCGCGGGGATTCTGAATGAAATGTGACTTAGAACCGGCTGCCATGGGGATCTCCTATGTCGTCAGATTGTGCACGTACTCACTAGAAAATTTCCAACTAGGTTCAAGAACGCGGGCACATCGGCCCTCACCAGGCCCTCGATTTTAGCGACGCGCTGGCTGTGATACCCAAGGGCTTTCAGCTCGAACATCCGCAACGGGAGGCAGCCGACGCGCCACCCGGTATCGATGACGGTGCTGTCCGCCAGGGTGAGCCGCACCTTGATCCCTTGTGTTGCGGGATTCATCATTTCGCCAGCGTCTCCGGTCGCGAGCCCTTCGCGTAGATACCATGCGGTGTCAGACTCCGGCGTGAGCGTCCAGACGACGGCCCCGGTCGGGTCGGTGGTGCCGTTGTGGTAGTTCTGCGCCTGCAGAATTGTTGCGTCTTCGAGGTAGATGTCAAACTGCACTCCCCCGGCCTTCTTGGTCTGCGCCTCATGCAGAAGGGCCTGGCTGGCGGCGCCTATGACGGGATGCACTCCAATCGAAGAGCCCGGCAGGCAGCCGATGTCGGGGAACCCCCATTCGGTGTCGTCGGTATATCCGACGTCCGCATAGAGGAGCAGGCCATCGGGGTCGCACAACGGGCCGACCAGGTCGATGCGGAAATAGGCGCGGCTCTCCCGCATGCCGGGGGTTTCGACAGTCGCGACGGGGTTTTTTGCCGCAAGTGTCGCGCCAAGCCAATCGTCGCAGTAGCTGAGCGGCCAGCCGTTAGTCCCAATGTCGCAGAACGGAGCGTCGAAGAATCCCAGGCTCATGGCCAGCCGGACGTCTACATCGGCGCCGTCGTTGAACGGTTCGGCGAGCCAGCGCGGCGGCAAGGCCGTCGACGGGGCATCGACGGCGGCCGCAATAGCTCTGGGGCTCACGGCATCGGGAATCATGCGGACTCGTGCCCTGTAGGCTTCGCCGTCCTCGCCGTCCTGACGGTAGCAGCCGCGCTCGGCGCCAAGAGCACTCAGCCAGTCTTCGGCGGCGCCGGTGATAGCAGTCGACGAAACATAGGTGAGCGTCCCGGACGTGTGTGGGGCATCGAAGAACACACATGCCCCGTTGGTGCCCAGGGCGGCGTCGACGTATCCGCCGGGCGTGAGAAGGTCGTCGAATGCGGGCCCAGGAGTGTTGACCAAATCGATCATCCTGACGGTTTCAAGCGGGACCGCCACGGTGCTCTGCGACGTCGCCACGATGGTGTCGGTCGCGACCGTTAGGGCGACGCCAAGGTTGGTCACGAACGAGTACCCCTTCGGGATTGTGTCGGCCACGCTGGTATTGCTACGGCTGAGCGTCAGCGTGCACACTCCCGAGCGCCCAGTCGGCGCTGTTGAAATCATGGTGGCATCGGCTTGGGCCATGACGGCTTCGCTGGTCGCCTCGAAAACCGCGAGCTTGCTGGCGATGATGGCAGCGCCATCGGGCTGGTCGAGCATGGCCTGCAGCCAAGCGCTATCCGTCGTCCGGCGCAGAAACGCCAGTAGGTCAGCCTGCGAGAGAGGACCGCCCTGACTCATTGGAAGGTGACCGCCTGGCTTGCGACACGGATCATTTGCTGAACCGACGTAGGCTCGACGTCTCCGAGCGGGTAGACGAGTGACGAATCCGAGATAATGACGCCAGGCACTTTTCGGGCCGCGCTGATAAGAGTCGACCTGTAGAGCGTGGCGCCCGGCGCCAGGAATTGCGCGCACGCCACCGTAACGGCCCGCACGCGCGACACCGCCAGCGCTTCGTTGACTCCGGTTTGGAACGCGAGCGACCACGCGACGGCCTGCTGGAATACGACGCCGCTCAGTACCTGCACGTAGATACCGAGTGCCCGGTAGGTCAGCATCATATTGGCCACGGCCTTCACCATGTCGAAGGTCGCGTTTCCCGAGACATCACCGATCACCAACTGGACGATAGCCGCAGGGTAGCCCGTCCCTGGGTTCACCACCTCGGTGGCGGTCGCGACGGCAACGCCAGGCACCTGCGTGGCCCCATATTCGATGGCCCCCAGCGTGCCCCTGCTGAGCGTCGGGAAGTAGCCGCGATAGCGCCCCAGGAACGCAATGGCATCCTCGGCATCGGTTCCGCCGGCCGCGCTCGTGGGGTTGGTCACCGTCAAAGTCGTGTCGAACGGCTGAGTTGAGAACCCTGTCACGGTCCCGGCTGCCACGTTGGTATCGGCGCCCGACGTTGTAGATGTCGCGGACGCCGTGGTCGTGAGAAGCGCATCGCCAAAAACCACCGCGTAATCCAGCCCGAACTGCGTGCCAGCGGCCGTTTGGACCACTGAGCCAGCGTCAAGGGTCCCGGCGCCCCCGGTTGCGGTTGGCCTGCTCAGCACGAGATCTACGCTGGCCGGCGTGGCGCCGAACCGCAGGAGGCCCGATCGGTCATAGATCACTCGGTCGAGCTGCGAGCCGCGCGCTAACTCCGCGAACGCCCCCCGCATCGCATAGGCAGAACGCATCGATATTTCTTCGCCCAACACGGCGTCTACCCCGACCGTGAGGTTTAGATCGCTGCCCGGAACATCGATCATCGTTGGGTTGATGCGGATTCCAGGCGTGGCGACAATGGCGGCGCGGCCAACCGCGAAGAGGTCTTGGCGCGAAACGAAGGAAGAGGGCATTACGTTGTCACCATTCCGCTGGGGGTTGCCTGCATGGTATCGGAAAGATTCTCACCCGTGCTGGTCTGGGTGTTGATCGTGATAGCCAAAAAGCCACGCGAGTCCATCGCCACCGACGAGCTGGCGTTCTTGATGTCGGGCTGCTGCAGAAGCTGCTGTTTCAGTTCGGTGCGCAAGTTGCCCAGGATGCTGAGCGTGCCGGGCTTCTTGATGTCGTACTTCAGACCGAAATTCTGCAGAAACGAAAATGCGCCGAATGGCGTGAGGGCAGTCCGCCAAACGCGCTTGCGAGTGCCGGACAAACCTTCCTCGCTCGCCCAGTCGCCCGATTGGTCGACTTTAATGCCGCCCGTGAAGGGATCGCTCGCGAAGTCTACTAGCCCGATTTGCCGGCGTTGCTGGCGTCGACGAATCGGCCGCGCCGAGCCGTTGAAGGTCCACGAGTAGGGGGAGCCGATCGGAGTGCCGTCAGCCGCCACCAGTGCATGCGACACCGCGACCGTGTAGCTCATGCCGACGATGAGGGGGCGGTCCACTTGCAAATCGACGTACGCCTCGCCGTCAGCGTGCAGCCCGAAGGCTGGCCAGAACCCAACGGTTAGCAGGGTCGCGATGGACTCCGGATCATTGCCGGTCCCGGTCGTGACTGAAACCTGGTAGTTCGCCGCGTTCAGGGCATCATCTGGCGCACCCGAACTTTTGTGCTTGGGCTCGCCGCTGAACACTATTCGGACGATCTGTCCGCCCACGCTGATGGCCCGCGCGACGTAGAACGAGCTGCCCTCGCCGAGCATCTGTCCGGCTTGTTCAAATCCTGCGCGGGCGAATGGGTTCAAAATAGAATATCCTCGTCTGTGGCCACGCTAGCGAGGTGCAGCCATTTGTGTTTCCACGGCTCGTGATACAGCTCGGCCATGAATGCCAGTGCGTCCCGGTGCTCGGGGTTGAGGATCAACGCTTCCATGCAGCTCCGCCGCGCTTCATCGCCACGTCCCGAGCCATCCTCCCAGTAGCAATGAGCCGCGTACAACCGTGCCTGTGCAATCTCTGGGATGTGTCCGGTGGCGTTCTTGAGGTACAGATCCAAGAGAACGAGCGCCCTGTCGTAGTGACGATAGAAGTAATATTCGCGCCCGAGATAAAACCGACTTCGTTGATCGTCGTCCGTCAGCACGCTGTACTCCATCGTTGGCAGCACGTGCGGCTGGTCGTGGGGTTTTTGGTAGTGGTCAATGCGAAGCAGGTTCGTCTGGAGGATCCTCCCCGCCGGCAGCATGCAAGTGTGCGTGCGCCCTCCAAACCCGGTCATGGATTTGCGAAATAGTTTTGAGATAGTGCTTACTCGGTGAGGCTTCCCTTCAGCGTCGTGTGAGTGGACGAACTCGTGCACGATCTGATCACAGACCGGAAGCAATTCCCGCAACGCTGGTAAGTTCCAGGTGACACGCTCGTCCGCATCTGGACTAATGATCCAGTCCCCCTGGGCGAACCCCACGGCCTCACGGGCCTTGTCGGCGCCGTTGCAAATGCGGTCGCCAGCGTGGAATGATGGCGCCCAGCCGAAGCGCTCGTGGAAGTCGTTGACATGCGTCTCCGTGATGATGTCACCGCCGAGCCGTGAACCACCGCCTTCCTTGCTGCGCAACAATACCTTGGCGCCGAGGCGTTCGGCAATCTCCCTTGTCGAGTCCTCCGAATAGTCGTCACTCACCACGACCTCGTCGACGCCTGCAACCGACTCGATGCAGGCCGCGATGTTGTCCTCTTCGTTGTAGGTGCAGATGACTGCACTGATCTTTTCGGTCATGGTCCCACCAAACTGGCTTGCTGTATCTGGTTCGTACCAACAAAACTAGTCCCGCCATTGAACGACAGACCAAGCTTACTCGGGGTGGTCGAGTCGAATCCCGACGACGTGACGAGGATGATAGCTGTCCCGGATGCGCCGGTGTTGGTCAACCCGGTGGCGGCAAGGTGATGGCAGCAGCGAGCCACGGCTTCGATGATAGCAGAGGTGCCAGAACCGACCGTGCGAAAATTCACCCGCACGTCATAGACGCCGGTATCTACGGCGGCCGTGCCAGCGCCAAATGTTATGGTTGCGATCGTGGCGTCGCTGGTTGTGCCGCCCGTCCCCATGTGCACCTTGATGGCTGCGGCGGCAGCTCCCGAGGCAGTTTTGGTCATGTCGAACGTCGCCTGATACTGTTGGCCCGCTGCCCACGCGCCCGTGGCGAGCGTGACGACAGTGCCGGTCAGCATCGTGTCGCTGGCAAAACCCGTCGCGCCGGTCAGCGACGCCTTGAAGGCTCCAGTGGCTCCGCCAGTCGCGCCTGTGCTGCCGGTCGAACCGCTCGCTCCTGTGCCTCCGGTGGCTCCCGTAGCCCCGGTAGCAGCCGACCCGGTCGGCCCGGTCGCACCCGTAGCACCAGATGCCCCGCCTGCGCCTGTTGGACCTGTGCTACCCGTGGCGCCCGTGGGTGCAGCCCCCGTTGGACCAGTAGCGCCCGAAGTACCAGTCGCACCTGTAGAGGCGATCCCAGTCGGTCCGGTAGCTCCCGTGGACGCTGCGCCGGTGGCTCCCGTGGAACCCGTGCTACCCGTCCCGCCCGCCGCTCCCGTTGCCCCGGTGGCCCCGCCTGCCCCTGTGGAACCCGTGCTGCCCGTGCTGCCAGTCGAGCCCGTGGCTCCCGTTTTCCCGGTGGCACCTGTTGACCCGGGGGCCCCCGTTGCACCAGTCGATCCACTGCCCCCGGTCGCACCGCTTGCCCCGCTTGCGCCAGTGGCTCCCGTTGCTCCCGTAGAACCGCTACCTGTAGGACCAGTCACCCCGGTTGCCATCGCACCAGTAGCTCCGGTCGATCCAGTTGCACCGCTTGCACCAGTTGCACCCGTCGCGCCGCTTGCGCCGGTAGCACCGCTTGCACCGGTGCTGCCTGCCCCTGTGGGTCCCGTGCTGCCAGGAGCACCGCTTGCACCAGTTGAACCTGCTCCAGTGGGACCCGTGCCTCCAACTCCGGTCCCGCCCGTTGCACCGCTTGCACCGGTAGCGCCACTTGCACCGGTGCTGCCTGCCCCTGTGGGACCGGTCGCCCCTGTTGGACCAGGGACGGTGCTGCTCGCTCCCGTGGGTCCTTGCGGGCCAGATAGCCCATAGGGCAAGCTGTTCCACGGATTGCTACCATCACCGACTTTGACTTTTCGAGTGTCAATTTCTACGCCCAACTCCCCGACAGCCAGCACAGGATTGGCCGCCGCCCAGTTCGCTGCGGTGTCATGACGGATCTGGATCTGCACAGCCATTAGACGTTGCCCCCATTGATCGAAGGCATGCCGCCGTAATTGGTGTTTGCCTGCCCACCGTCCCAGTTGGACGCCCCGCTGCCGCCCTGCGAAGACGGCAGATTGTCCACAATGGCGTTGCCGTCGGCTTGATTCCGGATCAATTGCAGTTGAACCAACTCGGCCGCCGAATAGGGCCCTGGCTTGCGCGCAGCCACGAACGCAGCTAACGCCGTTTTCTCGTAGGCTACGATGGCCGTCCCGATGGCATTCCCCGCGGCGCTCATGTGGCGGTCACTTTCGTCGCGAGATAGGTGCCGGACGCGATACCGGTGAGCACCTGTGTGACGGGATCCGTGGACGTTGGCCCCGGCGGAGTTAGCCCCAGCATCGTAAACGCCAGAACTAGGTCCGCCAGAATCGCGGTGAGAGCGGCAGACAAGTCGGTCGTGAACAATTCGCCGTGCATCACGTGCTGTGAAGCATTCTCATCGCCCAGCTTGGTCTCGGCCTTGGTGGTGAACGTCGTGGCGGTGGTGGTGACGGTGGATGCCGTGACGTTCACATTGCCATCTTGATCAAGCAGCATCCGCACACCGCCGGCCGTGCGAATGTCAATCGGAACGTTCTTGGCATAGATGAGCAGGCGGTTGTTGTCGAAGATGGGTTTCCCGTCCTCTGTCGGCTGGCGCTTCGCTCGGCTGTGCACGATGTGCGTGATGACGGGCGTGTACAGGTCGCCGTCCGGGCACTCCACCAATACGATGTCACCGGGCCGAATGGGCGCGCAAATCGTCACGTCGCCGGCCTGGATGCCGGCGTACTTGCACGTACAGGGCTGGCCAAGCGGCTGCAACTCCACGTCGACGTCCACGCCTGCGCTGTCGTTGTAGATGGCGAGCTTGTCGGTCAGGTCCTTTTCGCCCGTCTCGGGATCGTGGGTGCAGACCACGGCAAGACTGCACCAGTACCGCAGGTCGAGGCCCGGCGCCGAGATGGCCTTGCCGAGCGCCTTGGCGTCGATGTTGCGCCGGATCTCGGTGCCGAATGCGTGGCCCATCAGACACCCCCCGAAGACTGGCGCGCAGCTCGGTTCGTGATGTCGTCTGACTGTTTGGCTTGTGCTGCCGCCCGCCTGGCGGCCGACGACGTTGGCTTCATCCTGCGCTCGTCGTTTAGGGCATGCGTGTCGGCATCCATGTTGGCCGGGTCATTCGTCGGCATGTAGTTCGCCAGCTCCATCGAACAGTGAAAGAACTCATCGTCCGCCTTGAACTGCAAGCGAACGGCCTTGCAGTAGTAGACGCTCGGGAGCTTGGCCGCCCGGTACGCCGCCTGAATCTTCTGCGCCGTGGCTTCGATGCCTTGCTGGTCGAGTGTCCCGTCGGTGTGGAAGGCACCCCAGCGGTCGTTTTGTTTGGTCAGCAGCTCTACGATCTGGTCGCCCTTCAGGTCGTAGAATTCTGAGAGGCTGCAGATCGTGAGGTTGTTGGGATCTTTCGACTTCTTCGCCACCACGACATGTACGGGCGTGCCGGCACAAAGTCGCAGGATGTCGGGGTTGTCGTTGTGGTTCTCGACCAGCGTACCCGCCTGCATGGACGCTGCGGGGTCGATGTAGCTGGCCAGTTCGTCGGTCTCCAAGCTCATGGTCAGCTCGGGCCGGCAGAGTTGGTGATAGATGGACTTGGCGGCGTCCATGAGCATCTGCGGACTGCGAATGCCCTTCAAGACGAACGTGCGGATCGCATCGATTTTCCCGCCGCCCTTCTCGGTCATCTTGTGCGCCGAGCGTCCCTTGCCCTTGGGCTTCCTGGGATTGTGGGCTGGGAAGCGCGCCACCATCTCGCCGCCTTTGTCGCTGGCGTCGATGTTGTAGCCGCGCACCTCGACGGCGGTTGGACGTACCTTCCCCATCTGACGGGCTAGCTTCATCTTGCTGAGGTTCTGTCCCCACACCATGAAGCGGACGTCCGAGGTAAACGCGCCGCCTGTCTCAAGGCTGAAGTCGCGTGTGAAGCCGTCCCGCGCACCGCCAGCGATCTGCACGGCGCTCGAAATATCATCGAAGAACGCTTCCGGCGGGGTGACGAGCAGGCAGTTGACGGGATCGATGTCTTTCCCATCTGGCCCCTTGAACGGCGGCAGGCTCGGCTTGTACATCGGGAGCACACCGCACAGCTCGCACGCCTGCGTGATGAGATCCCAGATCGAAATTCCTTCTTCGCTCACGGCCTTGGGAGGCATCGCCGGTGCGCCACCGCTGGCAGCGTCACCCAGCCCGGCTGGATCGGGGGCTTCGCCCGCGGGGTCCGGCTGCGCACTGCTGTCGCTGCCGGGTGATTGCCCGGCCGCTTGGTTGCGGCTCTTCGCGCTCTGAAGCGACCGCAACAGGGTCTTGCGGCTCAGCGTCGGCTCTTTCTCGGACGGGCTCGCGTACCAGTAGGCGCGGAAAGGGTCGCCGCCAGTGTCGCCCGATGTCGGCGGGTACAGCGACAGGATGCGGTTGATGTAGGCGGTCAGCAGTTCTTCTTTCCCTTGGATCCGGTACGCCTTGGCGTGCGGATTGATCTTGCCGTCGATGAGCACCGAGATGTAGCTGCGGGCCTTGATGTGCACCGTGTTGGCGTTCTCGTCGGCTTCCATCTCGGGCAAGTCCACGTACCCGTTGAACCGCAGCACGCTGGTCTTCGACATCCGCGGCTCCAGGTGCCAGTTCTGCGGGGTCGCAAAGTCGGCGGCCTTCACGGTCCCGACCCAGCCCTCGACGCGAATCTCGCGAACGATTAGCGGGTTGAGCGGCATGTCGATGAAGGGGAAGCTGGCCTCCAGAACGTCCGCCTCGCGGAAGCCCTTGTCTTCGATCGACAGCTCCATGGGGGCCGTGACGAACTCCACCGAGAACGGATCGGCCTTGCCACCATCGCCCGCCGATGACTTGGCGCCGACCCTGGCGGCGTCCCGACGCAGCCCGCTCGATAGTTTCAGCAGGCCGATCTGACTTGACTTTCTGTACCCGCCAGCCGCCGCCTGCTGGGCCAGCAGAGTCTCGGTGTCGCTCGATAGCTGGAGTTGCGTCGCTTTGGCGTCCGTGTAGGGCTTCGAGCCGTCCTGGGCGTCGGACTCGTCGGTCTGGCCGAAGTCCTCTAGACGCACATGGAAACGCAGAAACCACGCTGGCCGGTAAAGGCGGGGCTGTGACTGGCTCATGGCGAGGCCCCCGTAGCGCCGCCGCTGCCCCATAGTTCATTTAGCATCGCGACAAATGCTGTCTGTCGCGGGATATAGATCGGCGGCGCGCCGTTGTCGCTCACGCCGGCTGGCGTCGCCGGTACCTCCGAGCTGTCAAGGTCGTTGTAGTCGGCAATCAAGATCCACAGATCTGCATTGCCGTAGTATTTGACGGCGAGGTCCCGCAGGTCAGTGCCGGCTGGCGGTCGCACGGTCGCGATAATGTCTGGGACCTGCTGACTCGCAAGCGTCGCGGAGGCCACCGCCGCCTGCTGGGCCAGCAGGTCCCAAGACCGGATCAGGTCGTATTGAGCCGTTTGGCCGTCGAGGTGCTCCATGGGGTTGTCATGCGGGAACATCGCGAGCTTCGCCATACCGGCCTGCCGGCGGATGAACATGCCGGCCTCCGTGATGTCCACCCCAATCGCGATGCCCTCGACGCCGGGCCAGAGCCCGCAGAAATCCCCTACGGCCGCGCGACCATTGGCACACGCAATCACCACGCGAGCGCAGACACCGCGCATGCGGTCGGCAATGTCACTTGGCAGACTGGCGACCTGCGACAACATGTCGCTCGCCCCGTCCACCACGTCGATGGCCGCGGCGATGGAACTCTGTACATCGTCCAGCGCATCCGAGACGGTCAACATGGCGTTGGCGCCAGTGCCCAGGATGTCCCACGCAACGTCTCTCCAGGACGTCGTTTCGTCCTGTGTTTCGGCCAGTTGCTCCCGCAGCGCCGAGAAGTCTTGGCTGGTCGCGAAGGCATCTGACGCGAACGTCGGCGGCTTGGTCTGCAGGGTTTCGCCCCGCCATTCCCACTCACAGGACCATTCGATGTCTTGGAGGCGGTTGTACTTCGGCGTGAATTTTTTGATGAGCCCGCGACGAACCACCGCGGGGTCTTCGCCGGCCGCGAGATTTCGGCCGCCCCACCGCACCTCCACCGGGATCCCGAGGTCGCGCAGGTTCTCGAACTGCAGCACCAACGCACGGGCCCCGCCTTCGCCCAGGTCGACGTCCATCCAATGCCCCATCCATGTACTGGGGGTCTTGATGGGACCGCCGATCTGCTGTGTCGCCACCGGGTTGCCAACGTAGTATTTCGTCGAGATCCGCTGCTCGCCCGCGAACTCCATGCCTTTGAACGGCATGGCGTCGGCCCATAGGTCGATGGTCGGCAGGGTGCCTTCGAGCGGGATGATCTGGATATGGCCCTGCGCCGTCGAGTCCTTGTCGGCGGCGTCGCCCTGCGCATTCAGTTCGGCGAAGGTCGTCATCCTGACACCGCCCCGATGTTGCTGCCGCGCGGGTTGCGGACCATGTCGGCGATGTCTCGCGGGACGTTGTGGAAGACGCGGTCAGGATCGGCTTGCTTGAAGTCCTGGGTGATTTCGAGGTGCTGGACGTTGATGTTCGTCACGGGTGCGGCCGTGGTCTTCCGCTGTGAGACTCCCTTGGCCAGATCGGGATTCGCCGCCAACAACTGCGCGGCATAGTTGTTCAGGAGCGTCGTGATCCTGCCGGCGGCCTCGTCCAACATGCCAGGGGCCTGGACGCTCTTGGCGGAAGCGCCCTTGATGCCGTACATGGCGATCTGCTTGGCCGCGAGACCAGGCTCCATCGCTCGCAATTCGGCGGACAGCGTCGCCCGGTCGAGCATCTGCCCAGGCTTCAGGCCGTAGGCTTCAAAGGCCGACTTTAGGTGGCCGAATGTCTTCTCGACCGATTCCTCATGCAGTGCGGACGACATGGCCTTAGCACCAGCGGTGAGCGATGACATAGCCCGCGGAGCCGCCGCGCTCCTGGCCATGCCCTCGTCTTGCTTCGACAGTGCCCACTTGGCGAGAGCGTCCAGACCAATGTAGAGCCCCCCAAGGGCCTCTGTGACTATTCCGACCCTGGCCGCCATGTTACTGAATTTGGTGACGGTCTCCGACAAGCTGGGTTTGAGTTTCGCCCCAATCTCGGAAGCCGTGGTGGCCCCCAGTGCCGCCGCTGCGCCTCCCTGGACGTTCACGGTACCGGCCTTCACGTTCATCACGCCGGCCAGCCCGGCACCCGCCGCCGCTCCCCCGGCCGCCCCCGCTACGCCCCCAGCCCCGAAGCGCCCCGCCAGCCCCTGCATGGTACCCGCAAACTTGGTGGCCACGAAGATGCCGGCAATGGCCTTCCAATGATCGGCGATGAATGCCGTCGCGTCCTTCAGGTAGCCGAAATCCGTCACGAGCTTCTCGCCCCAAACCTTCGCGACGCTCTGGCCGCTCTCCCGCACGTCTGTCAGCTTGTGCGCCCAGTCGGCGAAGTCCTTCGTGACTTGCTTGAAGACGCCTCCCGTCAGATCCCGCGTGAGATCCTCTACGGCTTTGCGCACGTCGAACATGGAACCCGCCAGTCCCTTCCCCATCCCTTCGGCCGCCGGCATCATGTCGCCCAGCGCCTTCTTGAGCTTCTCGAACCGCACCGCCTCGGAGGCGTGCTTGAACTTCTTCAGATCCCCGATGCTGCTGGCGAGTTGGCGTCCAAGATGGCTGCGCAGTGGAATGGCGCCCGTCATGGCGGCGCGGCCGATCATGTCGCCCGCCGCCTCCGCGCTGATGCCCAGCACCTTCTGCGTAGCGCCAAGCTTCTCGGTCAGATCGATCTGCTGCGCCTGCGTCTGGTGGTAGCGCTCCGACATCATCGCCTGAGACGAGTAAACCTCGGCCAACTCGGCCCGTTTCATCTTCAGCTTGCCCTCGGACGCCTCCAACTTGCCGACGATCTCATTCCCCTCCGTCAGCGACTCGTTCCACTTCTCCTGTGCCGTCGTGCCGGCCTTCCAGTGGCCGAACGTGAACTGAACGCCCGCGATCCTCTTGACCGCGTTCTCAAGCTCCAGGTTGGCGTCGCCCGCGAACTTCGCCACCTCGCGGAACCCGAACCCAAGTCCCACCATGGCGAGGCCCGACATGGCGGCGCTGTGGGTCATCTGACTGAACTTCTGGGTCGTAGCCGAGGCCGCGTGGTGGACGTGCTCGAACGCCTTCGCCATGTGCTCGGCGGCCGGCGTCGCGTGGTCCTTGACCGTAAAGTCTAGGCCCTCAACCTGTGTCGTATTCTCGCTCATGGCGGCTTAGGTGGGTTTCTTGTTGTTCTCTTGGTCCACCAGCCGCCCGAGGGCTTCTTTGATCTTGATGATTTCAGAACGCGGTCGGCTGAGTATCTTGTCGAAGTCCTGGTGTGCGTATCGAGCTATATAGACGACGTCGTCCCATAGGGCGTCTAGGAGTTGTTCGCTGAGTCCGTGGCGCTCGCGCTGGCTAAAAAATCGTCCGCCTCTTTCTGGCTCGGCAGGCAGACGAGGGAGAAGCCACGGATCACCATGTCGCGCACCTTGTTCGACAGGCCCATGAAGACGTTCTCGATCTGGTTGTCGGTCCACGTGATGGGCTGGCCGTCAATGGCACAGAGCGCCCGCTTGGCGCCCTCGTACTCGAACGAGTGGCCGCCGTGCCCCTTGGCCTCCAGAGCCGCCTTCTCTTCGGCGAACGTCAGTTGGCGAATCGTGACGGTCTTGGGGTCCGTGGCGGTGCGAGCGGTTTCGGGGACCGTGAAGGTCGTGCGGGGCAAGGCTGCGATCGCTGCCGCAGCTTGCATCCCTAGGTTCAGTGGATCGGACATGGTGGCCTCCTATGTCGGGTTGGGGGATCAGGTGAAGTTGGGAATGTAGCGGTCGGTCTTGGCCGCGAAGGACTGCGAGAGGAACGACTCGCGGCCCGCGTTCGCGAGCTTGCCGGGGTCGCTGAACCGCAGGTCCGGCAGGGTCATGCGGAAGATGGTCCCGGACGGGAATTGAATCCTGTACCCCAGGTTGATCTGCAGATCGTTCGCCTGGCCGCTTCGCGCCCGCTGGTAGATCGCATACTGCAGTTGGAAGATTGACTCGCCTTCGGGTTCGACGACAAAGTTGACGTCCACCGACTTGAAGACTTCCCGGTGGCGCTCGGCAGACTCGCCCAGGAAGCCCTCGGACAGCAAAGTCAACTCGGGCCCGAAGTCCAGATTCTTGATGGCCGTGATCTCGGTCAGCAGGATACCGCTCTGGGTGATCCGGATGTTCGTGTCTCGGCCGAGAACTCGATAGTCAGTCGCCATGGTAGCTCCTTACGTGCCGGCCTGAGAGGTGGCCTGGCTGATGATGACGTTGGGACCGATCATGGTCTTGATGACGATGGCGTTCATGTCGCCGTACATCGCCACGTCGGTCTCGAACAGATAGACGCCGTGGGCGTTGAGATATTGACTGTTGCCCGCCGCCGCGCCGTCGAGCACAGTGGCCGCCATGGCACGGCTGTCACCGATCGGAGGCTTCACCAGCATGTCCACATATGCCGTGATGTCCTGCATGTAGGAGTCGGCTCGCTGTGGCGTACCGGGCTTCTTCGAGTACGGCGTCCCGAGCCCGAAGATCATGTCCTGGATCTCGTCCGCAAAGCTGCGGCGGTTGTCGGACACGCGGTTCTGGTAGGTGATGCGATTCGCGCCCGTCACGCCGCTGTAGAACCACCAGCCGGCCGTACGATCCTTCACGAACCACGCGACCCCCGCGGCCTTCATGGCGGTGAAGTCCGCCTCGACCATCGGGTTGGCGGCGAAGCAGGGCTCCTGGGCGTCGACGGCCTGGATGCTGTCGTTCTCCGGGCTCCCCACGCTCGTCTGGTATTCGGACTTGCCGGCGTTCGCCAGATTGACCTTCATGCAGGCCCGGGTGCCACAGACGCTGATGACGATGTCGGCGTTCAGCTCGCTGCTGAAGACCTGGATGTAGGGACCGCTGAGCCAGTAGCGGTCTGCGTCGGCGCCCGTGATGGTGTCGGTGGTGCCGATGATTGCCTCGTAGAGGCCCTTGGCGGTCGTCTGGTCGCTCGCGGTGATTCCCACCACTGGAGCACCCGTCACACAGGCGGCGCGCCCACGGCCTGTGGTACTCGCTGCGATGGCGTTGGCCCAAAGGTTCGCCCGCATGGTCTTGCCGGTGTCTGCCGTGCTGGACTGGTAGTTGCGAGCCGACCAGATGGCCACGATGTCGTTCGTGGCCGCCACACCCGGCAGCGTCTTCGTGATGGCTGCGGGGTAGTTCAGGATGATGCGGTTGGACAGGGTGTCGCCGCTCGGAGCCGCCCCGCCGCCCGTCGGGGCGAAGATGGCGGTGGCGGCGGGTGTGATGTTGATGGTCGACACACCAGAAGCCGCAATCACCGTGCCGGCGTTCACGCCTGGCAACACGACGTCGACTGCCGTATTGATGCCGGCGATGGCCTTCGTGGTGCCCTTGACGAAAAAACAGGTGGCGCCAGTCGTTGCACCCGAGGCAACGTACGTCAGAGCGCCCGACGCTGCGTTCTGCGTGAAGCTGATGGCAAGCGCCAGCGCGCCAGTCGTGATGATGGTTCCAGTTGGGATCGTGATCTGCTGAGAGGTTGCGATCACGACGTTGGCCGCATCGGAGAACCGAGTTCCCGACGGAATCACGATGTCCTTGTTGGTATACTGGACGTTGCTGACCGTCGTGTAGTCGGCGGAGTTCACCGTGAGCGTGAAGGCGACGAACGCCTTGGTCGTGACCGACGCCGTCGCCGTCACCATGTCGCAGTCGACCCGCTGAATCACAAGCCCGCTGAACGTCTTGCCCTTCAGTTCGGCCCAGACGTTGCCGTCGAACGTCACGCCGGATCCGTCTTGCACGGCCGTCGCGGGGTCGAACCCGCTCTGGCTGAGCAGAGCGAACCGGGTGCGGTCGCCAACGAAGTAGTTCTCGATGTCGCTGGGGGCGTTGACCACCGTAGGAACGAACGGCCCCTGCAGGCACTCGCCCACCGCGCAAGCGCGGACGGTTCCGCCGCTCACTGGTTGGTTGGGACCTGCGCCGTCGACGGCGACGATGCGCTCCAGTTCCGTGAGCTTCGCCAGGGTCGGCATCGTGGTTGTGCGGTAAATGAACATGGGTTAGCTCCTGGTCATGGTTGGCGGATCGTCGCTGGGCTTGATGGTGGCGCTATTGATGAGCCGCCCATCGCCCGTGAAGGTCTTCTCGGTAACGGTGATGCTCATCGGCCAGATGGCCATGAGCTGCACCTTGGGGGCCTGCATGGAAATCACGAACGAAGCCTCGCGCTGATTTCGCATGGCCGCGTCCTCGGAATCGGTGTTGCTGCCCTTGAGCAGCGATGCGCGTGCGGTCAGTCCCCAATACTCAGGTAGATCCAACTGCAGGCCGTACCGCTGTCTCAGGGGGTACATGGCGGCTTCGCGAAGCTGAAAGGCGTCCTCGACGGCCAGCTTCAGCATGGACCGCATGGCGGCGCTTCCTGCCCGAATCTGCAGCCCGAACTGGTCCAGCATTTCGGCCGTCTTGTAGAGTCCGTAGGACGGCGGGTCATCCGCGCCCGTAGTGAAGCTTTGAACCGTGTCCTCCAACAGCTTCGGCTCGCCGCTGTCCGAGTATTCCCACTCGGGAGGTGCGATCACGCAGGCGGCCGGTGGGTCGTACTTGTCGTCCTGAGTCGGCCACTCATCGAACACGTGGTTGAACTTGATGCGCTGGCCGCCAATCGTAGTGTCAATGGCCTCGATGACCCGACTGAGAGCCAACGCGCAGGCGTCCCGCACGTCGCAGATGGCCAAGGGAAAGAATTGGGAGGCGTACATCAGTTGCCCCCCTCAGCGCCCGCGATAGCCCGCCGAACGGCCGTTCGGCACTCCTCGACGATGCGCTTGCTGGCGCGAGCGAATACCTGCAGACCCTTGGGCATCCACAGACCGCGCTTCTTGATGGCGGCCGCGATGGCGTACGCGATGGAACGGGCAGCCGCTCCCACCTGTTCGCTCTTGGCGGCTCTGAGGGTCATCACGCGCTGACCGAGTGCCCGCTGCAACATCTGCCGCTGAGAAACTCGCTGGGCTGCCGGGTGGCTCACGGTATCCATGCCGTGCCGGTGGACCCAGCCCATCAGGGCCTCGATGCCGGCCCGGCCGATTCCGAAGCCAGGACGTCGGCCGCGGTCGATGACGGACGCCTTGGGATCTGTCGAATAGATGCGGCAGCCATCGTCGATCGCTAGCGTCTCCCAGGAGTTCGCGTAGGTGCGGCGGTCGACGGGCGGCCGTGGCTTCGTCGCATTGATCTCCTCGTTGACGATGACTCGCCCGCGGCTGCGCATGCACCTGCGGACGGCCCGCACGGCCGCCGCGTGGCGCTCCTTGGGCATCTTCGACACGTACCCGCCCAGGTCGCGGATGTGGACCGTGCGAATCACGACGCCACCTCGGGCTCGACTTCGCAGGATGTGTCCTGCTTGGTCAGGTTGACGCGCCAGTGGAGGCCCGTCTTGTTGAGCATTGGAACGCCGCTCACGGCGTAGCGGCGGGGCTTCGTCGGCGGCGTCGTTCGGCGCGTCTCCCGCACCTCCCAGAAGAACTCTGCGTTGCTGGCGCTGGTCTGCGGGCGCGCTGGGTCCATCAGGTCAGGCGTGCGGCCCGTCAGGTCCGCCTCGCTGAATCGTGCGCTGATGCGGTCGACAAACAGCCCACCGCCCTCCGTCAGGCCGAACGCCGAGACGCCGAAGGACGTGCTGAGCATGTCCTGGACACGAGGGGTCGGCTGAATTTCGATCCGGGCGGTTTCGACCGGGCGCCCGATGCCGCGCTTGCCGGGCCAGCGCCAGTGGACCAAGAAGACGCGATATGGCGAAAAGCCGAGGTCCGTTTTGATCTGACGGATCCGGTCAATGGCGGGCACCAGGGAATCGGCCAGGCTGCGCCTGACGGTGGGCTCGGGATGCACCTGCCCCGACAGGGACGGCACTTCGGCCTTCACGTCGCTCGGGCTGGTACGATCCTGCAGCATCAGGCGAGGTCTCCCGCGACGAAGTAGCTGACGGTGGCGCCGTTGCCGACGATTTCAATCGCCGTGAACTCGTCGCCCAGGGTCGGCTGGTGGAAAATCATGATCCCCCCGCTGCTGAGCGGAATCTTCTGCAAGGTGCCCGACGCGCTGGTGAGTAGCAACGTCACGCTGTTCCCGCTCACGCTGATGATGAGCACCCGAACACCCGCCACGTTCTCCAGGGGCAGCACGAGGGGGGCCCCCAAGGTCGCGCTCACCACATCGTCCTGGCCACTCTTCTGCGCCGCATAGGTCGCGTTGAAGCTGGTGTCGAACGGGCCGCAGCCGAACGAGCCGCCCGAGCTGGTCCCGACCGCGACTCCTGCGTGGTTGACGATGATGGGCGTTGACATCAGTGCCTCGCGACCATTCCGGTTTGGGGCGCGCTCGTCACCCCGCCCCTGCCCTGGAATCGAGCCGAGAACGGGTACAGCGGCGTGTGCAGCATGTCAGCCAGGCGCGTGGCCTGCCCGTAGTAGGCGTTTTCAAGCGCATCCATTTCGTCGGCCCGCAGTTCGATTCCGTCGACCTTGCTGACCTGCATTCGGAGCTGGCATTGGAAGATCGCATCGTCAGTCTGGTCGAGCCGTCCGATCAGCATCCGCACGGTCTCTTCCGCTTCCGGCAGAATCAGGTTCATCGCCCGGTCCAGCAAAAACATGAACTGCGTGTCCAGCGGGATCCCAATCGACAGAGAAGCATTCATCGACGTATTCGGATAGCCGAAGTGGTAGCGGACACGGGCCTTCTCTGAAAGCGTGAGGGCCATCGTCAGTTCTCGATCGGCTCCGTCTTGAGGGCCTTCAGGAGTTGGCCGAACACGTGGTTATCGTACTGATTGGCGTCCAGAACGTTGCCTGCGCGGAATCTGTGCATGCAAGCACCCAGCAACACCTTGCCGTCCGCCAGCACGCGCACGCGACGGGTAGGAGCAAGCGCGACCTTCGGGGCTAGCGCCTCCGGCGGAGGCACCACGATGTCGAGCGCTTCGATGGGCGCATCCTTGGCAGAGAACTCCTCGGCCGTCACGGCGAAGGCTGCCACCGGATCTACGGGTGGCGGAGGAGAGACTACCGGAGCGGCCGGCGGTTCCTGAGCTTTCACTGACGCCGGCTTGGCATCCTTTTGCTTCGCTGCTGCTCTGTCGCTCATCAGGCTCATCGGATTCTCCTGTTGGTCAAAAAGAGGCGGGGCACCGGACTCAGGCACTAGCAGTGACAGCGTTTAACCCACGCTGATGGGATCTGCTTGAGCGCGAGTCCAGAGTCATGGCCGAAGCCACCGACCACTCTCTAGAAGTGGGGCCGCCAGAGGGCGACGCGGTTCCATGGCCAAGGGCCAGGGTTGGCGTCTCCCGATAGCCGCGCAACAACTCATCCAGAGCACAAAGCTCGGTTGAGTTCGCCGTCATAGATGGGCGCGAATGTCCACTGACCAAAGCGGGCAAGCGCAATCCCGTCACAATCGGGCGACCAGCGCGGACATGAACCGGCACGTTCGTATGGGCAAGCACCGAAGCGCCGCCACCATGCCGGCGGGCCAGAACACAGCGACACGACCGCGTGTGTTTACGAGCCGAAGCTCCAGGCCCTTTAATTGCCCCGAAGGGCAAAACTGAGGCGCGACTATCCCGTGGCGCCGGTGCGCTCGTCGTGTCGGGATAGTCGCGGGAAAAGCACATTTCCTTCTCAGGCTGTGACGCGCGTTTCGCTAGATATGTTCCACCACGACGCACCGCTTAAACCTGGCGCTGTCGCCGGTGAGCACGTCGGTTCGGCAGGGCCAATCCATCACGCTCTTCCACACCGACGTCACGATGTCGCCCGTCACGTTCACGGGCGCTCGCAGGTAGACCTGCACGCGATCCACATTCACCTCGATGCCGTTGTTGGTCAGGCCGGTGAACTCACCCACCTGCCCGTTGACGCCGGCCTCAGTCACGAGACCGCCGAGGGGCCGGTAGTATTCGTAGACCGCTTCGGCGCCGATGAAGATCGGGCGTTGGATGAGGTCGCTGGTGTAGTTGTACATCTCGCCGCCGAACGCTTCGCCGGTGTCGGAGCCGTCGTACACGTTGGAGGTGCCACCTTGGACGTTCGACGCCTGCGGGGTCTCGGTGTCCTCGAACACCAGGCCACCCAGCACCTCGCCGATCGTGAACTCCTTGTACCAGTAGTAGTCCGGCAAGCTGGTCAAGAGCCGCTGGCTCTCGTCGCTGCTGAACAGTTGGCCCTTGGAGTAGTTGTTGAAGTGCGCGTGGTAGAAGCCGTCAGACATCTTCGGCACGTTGTTGTCCGCCATGTGGCCCACCGAACTGCGGTACAGGTCGAACGTGAAGCCGTGGCCCGTGCTCGTGACGGCATCGACGCTCAGGCCAGCGCCCGCGCGGTTGATGAAGCTGGCGTCAGCGGTCCAGATCGGATCCCGCGCCGTGACGTTGCTCCCGCTCAAGGTTTCGGCAACCGTCAGGGTGCCTGGCCCGGTTTCGTCGCCCGTGTAGGTCGGGGTGAAGCCCGTGATGGTGAGGGTCAGCGTGGCGCCGGAGGCGTGCTTGGTGTAGGCGATCAGCGGGTTGTTGCTCGACACGGTGTCGAACTTGACCGTCGATCCAGTCGACAGGTCGGGGCGCCGCGCGGTCGTGAAACCGTTCAAGCGCGCCACCGTGATGGTGTGGCCCGAAGTCGCGGTCACTGTCGCGACCGTCTGGCCGCTCAGCGCGGCGTTGTACAACCGATCGCGTACGATGCGGTTGAGCGACATGCCAGCATCCAACCCGAGGGCCTGGACGTTGCTCACGAACAGTCGCGCGATCGACACGAGGTCGGTCACAGTCGAGATGTCCGGGGCGCGGCCGACCCACTGATGGAGCTGGGCGGACCACTGTTCATACTCGACGCTCTTCGCCCGCGGCTCGTCACCGGGCTTCAAGGGCTTGGTCGACGGCTTCATCAGGCCGCGGCCGGTGAACACCATGCTGTCGCCGATGTTGGCGGGCCATTCCACCGGCTCGGCTTCGCCGCGGAACAGATTGCGGGGGTACAGGGCGTCCTTGAACTCCCGCTGCAGCACGTTCTGCTGCACCAGTTCTCGGACCTGGGGCGACTGTTGGATGACTGAGAAGTCCATGGATTTCCTCTTTCGTTGGTGTTCGTCGGCTGTTGGCCGTCAGTTTCAGCTTGCTCTGCCTGTCAGGAGCGGTCGGTCGTAGCCGCGATTCCGCCTATACTCGCGGTACTGTTCCTTGTTCATCTTCGTAACGTCGATGGTTCCGGCCTGCCCGGCAGCGGCTGCGGTTCCCGCGGCCGATGGCGGTACATGAGAGCCGGGGGGCGCTCCCACGGTCCCGGTCGTCGCGGGCACGACCGTTTCCCCAAAGATGTAGGGGTGTCCTTGCCGCAACTCCTTGAAGAATTTATCTTCGTCCATCTTGCTCAGCTCGTCCTCGGATTTCCCTTGGCAGTGCTGGGTGTACAGATGGATCGCGTAGTCGACGTCCTTGACGCCACACCGGCCGGCAATGCGTTCGAGGTTGGACCGGGCTTCGATGGCATCGCGTTCTCGCTCGGCCCTGCGGCGTCGCTTCTGCTCGTCTGCCAATCGTCGTTCGGACTGTTCTCGCTCGCGCTGCGCCCTCGCCTTGTCTCGCTCGAATTGCTGCATGGCCTGGCGGTCATTGCGGTTCTTGGGCGGGACCGGGGGAGGAGGTGATCCGCTGGCCTGGCCCTGCGGCTGGGCCTGCGGTGACTTCGGCGCGGCGGCTCGTCGAGTGAGCAACCCATCGACGTGGGCCATCAGTGCGGTGTGGTTCGCGTATCCCTTGGCCACGGCAGCCGCGTCGAGTTCGGCTTGGTAGGCGGTTCGACCGCTTCTCTTCGCCTGCTCGACTCGCTTGTCAAATGCGGCTTGGGGGATCATGACGTTCTTGCCCTGGGGGGCGGGAGGTGCGGCTCCGACGGGCGGAGTGCTTACTGGCGGTGTTCCTGGGGCTGGCGGTTGATTCGGATCGGGTTGGTTTTCGTTCGGCATGACTCGCTCCTCGGAGCTACTCGTTTACGTCGCGGTCACCGGCTGTATCGTCGCCGTCGTCACGAGTGACGACTTCAACGGGCGGGCACGCAAGGTATCGAGCCACGTTGCGCGGGACAGAGGCGCCCTGAGTGAATCTCAGGTTGGCGTGTGTCCCGCTGAAAGGTTTCATGTGGCGCTACTGACTCCGTCGGTTAGACGATGTCCGCAATCGAGGCCATGAGGCAACTCACCTTCTGCGAGCTGTCGGCCTTGGCGTAGATGGCGTCGTAGGTGGTCAGGAGGTCGGCGGCGCAGAACTTCAGACCGCGATAGCCATCCCAAAAAACTTCACCAGTCGAGAGCGTGTGGTTCGGATCGCGGATGAGCTTCAGGACGCCCGGGGTCGTGCCGTAGCCGTGGATGCTGATGATCGATGACGGCGTGTAGGTCAGCGTCCCGGTGAGGTAGCTCGTCACGGTGAGGCTCGGCTCGGTGCAGCCGCCCATTGTGCCGTTGGCGGCGGTGGCCGCCATACAGGCTCGCAGCGACTTGATGTCGACGAGCGCGGCATTGACCTGCGCAGCCAGTGCGGTGTTGTCGACCTTGGCGGCGCTGAGGTCCACCAGAACCGCACTCAGCTTGGCATCGGTCGCGCTGATGTCCACCACTGCGGCGTTGACCTTGGTGATCAGAGCCTTGATGTCGGTCACGCACTGGTTCACCGAGACGTAGTTGGCGTTTGCCAGGTTCGCCAGAATCGTCTGATCGGGCGATGCGTAGGCAACGGCGGCCGTCGAAACCGCCGTCGCAACTGAAACCGACGAAGCGGAGACCGTAACTACGGCAGTTGCCGTGGGGATGATCCCAGTCGCCCCGGACGTTGCCGTCGGCGTGAGCGTAGGGGTGACGGCGGTTCCGACGGTGACGGCCGAAACCGAGACGGCCGTGTTGGCGACGTCGAGCAACACCGAGAGGATGTCGCCCAGAGGCGCCTTCTGGCTGGCGTCGGACTCTTTGCCCAGAATGCCGGTGTTGTAGGCGTCGCGAACTGTGCTGGAGTGGGTCGTGGTGTCGTTGATGGCCATGGAATGTCTCTCCTCAAATCAGTGACTGATGCCGCCGATCACTTGTCGGCGTTCGTGTTGCCAACCGTCGACTTGAACGGCAGCGGCTTATCTTTCGCCGGAAGCACCGAAGAAGCCGTGTTGACTTCCAGTCCGCTGGGCTTGTAGGAACCGTGCTTTGCGTCGTACTCTTTGACAGGGGTGCTCTCGTCGCTCATCTGGTTCTCCTTACCCCCGTCGAAACGGGAGCGGTTTTTCGACGGCGGGCTTCACGCTCGCGCCTTCGAGTAGTGGTTTCTCAGCCTTCGCCATCTCGGAGGCTCCCCGCCCGCCGGTCAGACCGTCAGGGGCGGTGCGAGGCTTGTCTTCGCGAATCGTCCCGAACTTGCGGCCAAGCTCAAGCGCGCGCCGTCGACCTGGTGAAAGAGCTTCGCTCATGTTCGCTTCCTCGGGGTTGCCTCGAACAAATTCGGGTTCCTGGCCGGTGGCAAATTGGGCAGCTTCTGGCTTGCCGGTAGTGCGATGCGAGCATTGGGTGACTTCCCAGTGACGGTCAGGCCCGGAGCGTCCATCGCGGAATCAGATTCCGGGGGCGCCTGCTCGGGCATAAACCGCGGGTCAGCCTTGGGCGTCGTTCTCGTCAGATCCACATTGACGGTCCCGCCAGCGGGCTCTGCGCGCAAGGCGTTTTTGAGGTTGCCCGGCATCACTCGGCCTCGGGTTCCTCTTCGCCTTCGGGCTCGCCACCTTCGGGCTCTTCTTCGGTCGCCCCTTCCTCGCCGCCGCTCTCCCCGCCCTCGCCGTCTTCCTCCTCCATCTTGCGGACGGCCCGGCACCAGCCGACGAAGCCATCGACGTCTTCCACGTCGAGCGCTTCGCCCAGCTTGCGAAAGTCCTTCTTGCCCGCTTCCTCGGTCCAGCCACAGAACCCGTGCACCGCCTCGGCATCGAGTTCTTCTTCGAGTTGTTCGACGCCGGCCTTCGGCTGCGCGTCGCTGCCCGTGCGGAACTCGTCGATGATCTCGTTGATCGTTGGAACGGCTTCCTTCAGCGACGCCGTCAGCGACTCGACCGTCTGCTCTTCCTCTTCGCCGCCCTCTTCCTCGTCGTCGTCGGAGCCGTCGTCCGAGGCCGCTCCAGTGTCGGCGGGATCCCCACCTCCACCCTCGTCCTCTGGCGGATCGAGTTCGGTCTGTGACTTGTTCAGCAGCGACTTGAGCTTCTTCGGGTCAACTTGGCTGGTCATGGTCGTGTACTTCCGAGGTAACACAATTCGTGCCTCACGAAAATGTAAGCTTGACTTTTGGCCCAACTTCGTTGCTATGATGGTGCAAGCACCATGAAGCAAAAGAACGACACCGAGATGAGCCCAGAGCATCAGACCCGCCTGAAGGCCCTCATCGAAGCACAGGGCACATGCCAAGCCGCGCGGCACTTGGGTCTGAGCAGGCCGGCCCTCGAACGCGCAGCGGGCGGATTGCGAATCCACCGAGGGACCGCGCTGCTACTTGCCCATCAGATCGCGGCGAGAGACCAACAGGGGAAGACACCTTGATCTCTTTGGCCAATCCGAGGGGCAGAGTATGATTATCCACACGCCCGGCATCATCCCCGGTCTTCCGGGCGAACGCTCGATCGCAGTTCTGAAGGACGACACGCACCTGTCGCGATGGATCGAACAGCACCACTGTCTCGGCGCAGATCTGTCGTGCCCACCGATCAAACTGATTCCGCTGGTGCTCGACCTGATACCGGAAGGATCGACCGTCATCGACGCAGGCGCCAGCCTTGGAGACCACGCCTCGTCCTATGCGACGAAGGCCGGCACCGTGCATGCCTTCGAGCCGCAAGTTGAGCCCTTCGAGTGCCTCCGGCAGAACTGTGCGGACCTGCCGAACGTCGTGCTCCACAACTGCGGCCTGTCAGATCGCGTGGCTTCGCTCAAGATCAAGCGTGAGGAAAACGCCGGGGCCAGCCACATCGACGCAGACGGTGACGTGCCGGTCGAGGTGGTGACACTCGACAGCTTCGGTCTGTCGCCAGCGCTCATCAAGTGGGACATCGAAGGCCACGAGGTGTTGGCCCTGCGAGGCGCGCGTGGGACAATTCTGCGCTGCCGGCCCATCATGGTCGTCGAAGTCAATTCCTGGGGACTAGGTCTCTCAGGCTTCACGATCCGCGACTTGGAGACGGAGCTGCGCTGGCTTGGCTACTCGGCGGAATGCAAGGACATCCGCACGGGACAGCCGTTCAACCCGAGCGACGGGAGAGACGGCTACGACATTGTGTGCAGACCATGAAAACCATCTTCATCGTCCGCAACGTTCTGCACCTCGACTCGGCATGGGAGGACCCGGCGCGCGCGCAGCAGCGAGCGGTCGAACTGGACTACAACGTGGTCGAGGTGCGGATGATGGAGCCGGGCGAGAAGCTACCAGAGCCAATGTTCCCGCCCGCACCGCCATGGCAGGGGCGTCCGCCGGGCTACGACGGCAGCCATTGAATGGAGCTAACCATGCGCATCTTCGTACTCGACCGACTTAAGCAGCGATTCCTCGCGAAGGCCAAGCTTGCCGATTTCATCAGACCGGGCATGACAACGCCTTGCCTAGAATGGCAGGCCGCGCTGGATTATCATGGGTACGGTAGGCTCAGCAGCCGTCTGGGACGCGCTGGCAGTGGGGAAAGTGCCCACCGCGTAGCATGGGAGTTGGCTCACGGCCCAATCCCCGATGGCCTGCACGTCCCCCATAAGTGCGACAATCCGCCCTGTGTTGCCGATGAGCACTTGTTTCTCGGAACGATGAAGGACAATACCAGGGACATGATGGCGAAGGGCAGACAAAGTGATCCGCCACATTCTTATGGCGACGAGCACTGGTCACATAGGCACCCGGAACGTGTAGCGCGCGGCGATGCGCATTGGTCCCACTTGCACCCAGAGCGAATGGCGCGTGGTGAACACAGCGGCTCACGCTTGCATCCGGAATCTCGCCCACGTGGAGAAGGGCACAGTAGATCCAAACTGACTGATGAGAAGGTGCGCTCCGTCTTTCAGCTTCGCGCCCAAGGATGGACCGTGCCTCAACTTGCCGCCGACTTCGGCGTGTGTGTTAGAAATATCTACGACATCCTCGCTCGCAAGACGTGGAAACACGTGGAATTGGAGGTGCAATCTTGAGGATCATCTGTGTGGGTTTCCCACATACTCAGACCACGGACCCACGCGACGAGGACCTGGTCAACCTGTGTCCATTCACTGAGCAGGTTTGGTACTTCGCCAAGATGATGGCCGACCGCCGCGACGCCGACGGCAAGCCGTCCCATGAGGTTATCCACATCGGTATGCCCGGCAGCCGGCCGCCCGAAGGCGTCGAACACGTCGACGCCATGACGGAGGACTGGTGGCGGATCCTCTATGGCTGGAAGAAACCCGAAGCGCCCTTCATCCTGTGCCGCGAGCACGCCTACTCCCAGCAGTGGGACCTGTACGAAGCAAACGTCCGCAAAATTCTGCTCGAACGCGGTGGCGCGCCATACTCGTCCATCGTGTCTTGCCTGTGGGGCCACCAGGGCTGTACCAAGGACGTGCCTCAAATCGTCGTCGAATGCGGCATCGGTTCGCCGTACGCGTATGCGCCTTTCCGGGTGTACCTATCGCACGCTTGGCGGCATTTCCACGAAGGGTTTGACAAGAACTTCGGAGGAGACAAGTGGTGGCACCAAGTGATACCGCTACCGCTCAACTTCGACCTGTTCGGCCCAGCGCTGCCGACGGCCGAGAAGCTGAACTACTTTCTGGTTCAGACCCGCATGCTGGAGCCCAAGGGCGTCCGCTGGGCGATCCAAGTTGCTCGCGAACTCAAGACCCCCATCTTCCTCACAGGACGCGGTGACGCCAGCAGCTTCGTCGCTGAGTGGCCAGCGGGCGCGAGGTACATCGGCATGACGTCGGCGAAGGTCCGCCGCGAACTCATGCAGAAAGCGAAGGGCCTGTTCAGCCTAAGCCGCTACGTCGAACCGCTTGGCGCGGTCGCGCTTGAGGCCGCGGCGTCTGGCTGCCCCGTCATCTCGACAGACTTTGGTGGCTACACCGACACCGTGGCTCACGGCTACACCGGCTGGCGGGTCAGTACGTTTGAGGAGTCGGTTTGGGCGGCGCGAAACCTGTTGGGACAGACGGACGGCGTGCCACCGATCGATCCGTTTGTCTGCCGCCAGTGGGTCGAGAAGAACAACAGCTTCGAGCGCGTCGGCGCTGCCTACGAGGATTACTTCACATCCCTGCTACACCTCAATTCGGGCAAGGGCTTCCTGGACGCGGAGCCGGCGCTCACCCGCAAGATGCTGGGGCGGGCGTTCCGGGACTACTCGATGTTCTCGGCGACGAAGGCGGGAGCAGTGACGATTCGGCAAGACTTCCCGCCCGGCGAGACGCCTGAGAACGGGATCTATTACCACCTGCGGGGCTAGGCGGGAACACGTCGGCCGCCCTTGTAGCGCCAGCCGGGCGAGCCCCAGTCCTTGCGCCAGGGCAGTACTGTCTCGCGCCCATTCGGCCGGCACGGCGGCACGGCCCACGACTTGCCCACCAGGGACTCGTCAACCTTCGTGCGGCCTTTGGCGTCCGGAAAGGGCGCGGTCGCTGGCATCGTGAATTCGCCGCCAGGGTCCGTCACCTGGCCGTGCATTGCGATGCTGTCCACTGCCACGCGATCGTCGAGCGGATGCCCGTCTGGCGCGCAAAATTCGCACCACTGCTGCAGGATCGCGGGGTCTTCCTTGGCGATTTCCTTGATGCCGTCGGAATGGGCGACGTTCGCGCCATAGCAGGTTTCCGTTCGCGCGATCCGTTCCGCCGCGAAGAACTGCCCGCCGATGACCTTGTGGACACGCCCGATAGTGCCGTCAAGCGTTTCTCCGCTTGCCAGCGACACGCCCATCGCCTCCTGGGTCTGGTCGATGACGGCCGCGCCGTAGCGCTTGATGCTCGTCGCGTGCTGGCGCAGGAGCGAGCTGCGGCTCTTGTCGATGACCCCGGCGAACCGCGCCGCCTCCTCGATGGGCAAGACTGGCGCGTGGCCGGTGAAGTGCTTTCCAAGGCGCTTGTAGTCGCGTACCAACATGTGCAGGCTTTCGACCTGGGCCTCGCGTGTGGCAGCATTCAGCTCGCCGATCATCGCATCGTCAATGTAGAGCTGGCCGGCCTTCAACTGCGCGAGCGCCATGCGGAGGTGATGCGCCGTGAAGCTGGTAGACCCGCGGCCCAACCGTTCGAGCTTCGCCAGGACCTCGGCGGACGCTTTCTCGTAGACGTTGCGCAAGCGCTCGACTGAGCCTTTTTCGATCAGTCTGTCTAGTGTGCGCCGATGGGCGCTCACCACCTGCTCATATAGCGACTCGGCCACGGCACTCCACCATATAGGGCGATCCGCCGTCGTCGAACAGCACCTCGATGTCGTCGCAGGTGCCCATCTTCTCGCCGTCTACTACTACGCGCGCACTCTTGATGGCCCGAATGCCGATCGGAAGGTCAGCCACCGGGACATTCAAGAACCACGCCCCGTTAGCCCGGCGAAGTGTACCGTCCTTTGTCCAAAACTCTACCTCGGCGCTGCCCCCGAGCTTGTCGAAGGTGACGAAAATCTTGACCTTCACGCGGCCAGCCTTTCTCGCATTGCCTTGCGCATACTCTTGATCTGGGATTCGCCCATGAGTACGAGCGGCAGATCGAGAATGCCCTCAGCAGCGATCCGTCTGAGCTTGGCTACCTTCTTCTCATCACCCGGTCGCACTTTCTCTATTCGGTGCGCCTCGACATAGCAAGCGCCGAACATGGTCTGTACGTGAAAGTCTGGCGTGTAGACGCCTAGGTGTTGTGGGCCGAGATCGAACCGCTTGGGTTCGTACTTCCATTCGAGCCCCAGGCAATCAAACCACTTGGCCCAGTCGGCTTCCCACGAAGAACGAAATCTGTGCTCGACGCCCTTCGTATCGACGTAAGCGGTCCACTTGGGCCAATCGGGGGCCTTTCTACGCAGCATGGCTTCGTGCGTGTTGCATGTCTTGCCCAACACGCGCATCCGTTCCATCGAAGCCGGTCGTGATGCGATCTCAGATCTGACCTTGCGGTACTCCACGGTGCGCACCGCTGCCTCGTGCGTCGCGCGCTTGGACGGATCTTTCCAAGACTCCCGCGTGCGCGCCGACTGCGCCGCTCGATAGGCCGGATCGGCTCGCAGTTTCGATCCCACTGCAGATAGGTGTCTCGCCGCTCCAACATTTCCGCATTCCTTCGAGCAATACTTCACGACTCCGACTCGTGAGGGGAACACCTCGAATGCCTTCTGGCATACCTCGCAAGCGACCGTCACCTTGCCCTTGAGTGAGATGCCCTTGCGCCCCTTGTCCCGACACTCATAGGAGCAGTACTTGTAGACGTGCCCCACGCCCCTCGTCTGCACCAGTGGGCCACCACACGTCGGGCACTTGCCGACGCGACAGCCATCGCAAAGCATCCTCGTTCCCTCGTAGGAGGATCCGCACTTCGCGCAAATCCTCGGCATGAATGTGGTGTCGTGAGGACCGACGGTGATCGTCATGGCGGGATTTTACTCTTTGCCTCGCATGGGTTGCGGTTTCTCGCCGGCGTCTATCTCACGCTCGCGGTCGTGGCAACGATCATGGCATTGTGCGCAAATAGTTCTCAGGGCTTCCATCTTGGCCACGTGCCCGAGTTTGATTCCACGCTTCAGGTCTTTCCTGTGACGGGCTTCCGGATCCGCCGCAATCTCCTGCGGGTGGCCACTGATGTGGTCAAGGGACAAATTCTTCTTGGGAGTGGGACAGTCCTCGTTCACGCAACGAAAATGGTCCCGGCGCATGATCCCAAGCACAAGTGACGGTGCGAGTCCTCCCTCACCGTTGTTCTGCAGCGTGGCCCCCGCCGCCTTGGCTTCTCGGCGCATCTTCTTGAGGGCCAGGCGTTCCTGTGCGTTCAGCTTGGGCTTGTCGGGCTGGGGCTGCTGTGGCTTCTGCTGGGTCTTGGCGAACTGGACGGAGGCGAGAGACATGGTGGCTATTGTACACCAAGTGGGGTCAAATCGGCCAAGGTAGTCGGCATGGCAGACCCAGCCCCGCAAGTCTCAGTAGTCGGTCAGGATCCACCGGGCGGAACGTGTCCGAACATGAGACACAGTCACCACTCCAAACAATCCGCCAACAGACTGGATTGCGGCTTCGATAGATGGCGTACCCGAGAATAATGGCTTCGATGATCATCGCTTCACCTCGTGCATGCGCAGCTCGGCCCACCCGCCGAGCACAGAACTCCGGGCGTCGTTAGCCCCGATGAGTTTTCCGCGCACGACGCCACTTGGCAATTCATATTCCACGGGCAAAACACCAGCGGTGGCGTCTGGCCGAGAAACACTGCGCACGCCGTGACCTTGCCGTACATGTCGACCGTGCAGGCGTCGGGGGGCAAGTCGATCTTCGCCAGGGAGTCCCGTGCCACACCGGCATCGCGTGGTGGGCTCGTCGTTGTCCCGCCCGTTGCGGCCGCGCCTCCCGTAGTCATCACACCGCCGGCCGCCGCCGTTCCCCCTGCCCCCTCAGCGGTGGAAGATGCGCGCGCCCCGCCTGTGGCGGCTGGGAACGTCGCCCCGATAGATGCCCCGCCAGTTGCCCCCGCGTCGGGCGGTGGCTCGATGCCGGTCGCGCAAGATGCCAGCAGGGCAGCAAGACAAGCGAGATTTTTCACGACACCTGCACCTGCGGTTTCTCCGGCCCGGGCCCGCGGCGGAATTCCACCACCACGTAACTTGGGGCGTGCGCCAGCATCTTCTCGAGCTCGGCCGAGCACCCGTCGCAGGCGTACAGGGTCGGCATGTGGACGAAGTCGCGCCGTCCACCACCGGACGATTTGAACGATACGAACGGGATCCCGCCGTGGTGATCGCTCGCGATCTTGACCGCCAGGAACGGCTGGTCGCGCTCGAAGTCCTCCACCGGCCAGAACACGTGGGCCTCCATCGTCGCCTGAGCCTGGCACTTGTTGCAAGTGTGCCGCCTGATCACAGCCTGGCGCCACACGTCCTGGGCGGTGGTCTGGCCGTCGAAGAGCTTCTTCAGGTAGCCGCGTTCAGCCTTTGCTTTCGCTTCACGTCCCATGGTTAGCCCCCGAAGATGAGGTCGATGATGTTCTTAGCCAGCCTGTCTCGCATCGTCGGCCCATCGTCGTCGCCCAGCAACCCAGCGACGTTGGCCTCTAAGATTTCCCGGAGTCCGGGATACTGCTCGATGAGTGGCAGCTGCTCAAGGGGGCCCGCGCGGGCCCCCTTGAGCAGCGGTATGTGCCCCGCCGGCGCTTCTCCACCGGAATCCACCCGCATCCACGTCTCGCCGTAGTCCGCTGGCACGAACAGGCCCGCGTGATCGAAGAGACGGAAACCTGGCTGAGTGAGCACACCACCAGGAATCGGCTCGACAACTTCCTTGACCTGCGCCTTGACCCAGACCTTATCGCCGATTGCGGGCAGTGGTTCGGGCCGCTTCTTGCCGCAGAGTGGGCAGAAGGAAAACTCGATGGGGTTCGGGTAATTCTTGCAGTCGCAGTTCCAGAAGTCCCCCGAGATATTGGTGTGCATGATCGGCATCGTTCAGCCCTCTCCCTTCTTCTCTGCCGTCAGCTCGGCCACCATGTCGCTCACCTGTGCGATAGCCATGCCAAGCACGGCGGCCAGGGTCGCCGGCTCGGCACTCTTCACGCCGACCACCTGCCAGCCCCGCGACGCGACAACTTCCTGCAGTGCGAGGAGTTGTTCGTATGCTGCGTCACTCAGCCGAACGACGTGGCCTGGGTTACGCGCTTCTGGTGCCATATCGTGACAGTAGCGGACTGTTACGGCGGTGTCAAGGCCCGTTTTCTGCGGTTGGTATCGCCAGGGCCTGCGCGACGGTCTGCCCCCTGAAAGCTTCCCGCCAAGCCCGCGGCGTCCCCAGGTTGTAGTTGCTAGGCCAGCCGCAGAGCACGTCCCGGGCGATGATGACCACGTATTCCAGCTTACGACGAGCACCCGCCATGTAGCGTCGCCGCCAATCTGACGCCTGGTCCAGCCAGCAGGCGAAAGACTCGGCCCAGTCTTCATCGGGGTGCCGCTGGCTGTACCCTGGCCCGCTGTCCCGCACGTACTCAACGAAGTCCGGGCTGTCGGGCGCCACAGGCCAGGGCCGATCCGGGTAGGGCGCCGTGAAGTCGCCGAAGGTACGCCGCCAATCCTCGCGCTTCCACAGCTCAAAGGCGTAGTTCAAGGCGTGCCCGACTTCGTGCCGGACGCCCCGGAGCACGTCGCTCCACTGCATCGGGTAGCGGGCCTGGGCGAGCTGGTGCAGCTCCTCGGTGGCGAGAAACCATGGGATATTGACCGTCAGGGCGCGGTCGGCACACCAGAAGCCCGAATCCCCCAAGGCGAAGTGCGGCTCGAAGTGCACGATGCCGGCGGCCTTCAGTTCGCCCCGCACGCTGTCGAGAATGTCCTTCAGGGGCCCGGCAGGCACTAAGTTCAGGCTCGCGACCGGGCGGGCCAGCAGGCCAGTCGCCGCGGGCTCGTCGAACAGGGGCTGCTCTTCGCCGTACTGGCGAGCAATCCGCGCCCACGTGGCAGGGCCGCGCATCGCCATGCACTTGTCGTCAATGAAGAGATCCACGCTGGGTTTACCCGCCAGGCCGTCGTCGATGGCATCGAACACGCCGGGCAATTCACGCTCGACGAACTCGATCATCTGGTCATAACGCGCCTGATGAAGCCAGCGCGACTCTTGCCAATGTCGGCGGTCCACCTCGACGACGCCGGCGCGCACGAAGGGGTCAAGCTCGGGGTCTACCAGCAAAGCGCGGCTCGCGCGGCCGCTCCAAAGCAGAAGCAAATGGCCAGCGGCTTTCAGCGCCAGCAGCCCTTCCTTGGCCCCAGGCACGAACTCCATGGGCGTCGTGACATCGGCATACGATCGGTCTCGGCTGACCACCGTGCCATCCCAGTCGATCGCGATCTTCAAACCTCGCCCCCATCGTCGTTCAAGTGGCGTCCGCAATCCGCACAGAAGAGTTGCCCCTCATCGTTGCGTAGCTTCTGCCCACCATGCTGGCAATCGCGCACGGTTCGGCGAAGATCAGCTAACCGATGCTGCCAGCATGGGATGATGTCGGGCCGGTCCACTCGCTACTTCCTCTTAGGCTTGGCTCTCTCCAATTCGTTCCAGAGTCTCGCCTCTTTGGTCGCCTGGTTTCTCGTCATCCCGTGCTTGATCCACCGGGGACGTCCAATCAACTTCATCCCACGAACCGTCAGCACCGGCTCAAAGAGCGTGCCGACCCACTTGACGCCCTTCGGTCCGATCTCCACTTCAGCCACGCACCAACCTGGTACGGAGTCATCGCATGGGCGTGCGTATCTCGTCGGTCGGATAATTGGCTTCCGTTTCATCCTGCTTACCTCCCTTGGTTCAACTCGCTCAGCGACTGCGCACCCAAGTCCGGCATCACGGGCTTTTCCTTCGCGGCCTGCGCGACTTCAGCGTCAATGTCCTCAATGTTGTAGTGCGAGGCCACCTTTCGCGTAGCGGTCTTCTTCGTGACGATGCCACTCCCCACAAGCAAGACAGTCGCCTGCGCGGTCGACAGCGTGTCGCCTGGCGTGGGCTCGGCGAACGGCGGCCATTCCAACTTGAGCTGCGCGTTGTCGCTGGGGTCGAGCTGGTACGCGCCCATTTGCTGCTCGTCCATCTTGGGCGGCAGCTTGATGGGGCGCCTAACGATGGCATCGCCGACAACGGTGGCGGTACTGAGTTTCTGCGCCACCTTCACCAGCGCGGTCATCATCGGGACGAGTCCCTTGCTGCCGTACTGCTGGCGCATGCGGGCCGCCTTCGCGTACATGGCGGCGGTCTTCTTGTGCATCTCGGTCGCGGTGACGGGTCCGCCCTCGCGGTCTTCCTGGTCGGGCATCACGCACTCCGCGATTTCCAGCGCCTTCGAGCGCAAGCGGTCGGATTCGTCGGACGCGGCCTTCACGGCGGTCCCCTGGCTTTCGAGGTAGCCGGCGGTCGCACCTTTCTCCATCTTGAGCACCTGGTCGCTGCCCATCTGGACCGTCGAGTAGTTCCCGTCGCTGGCAATCGTGGCGGTTGGGTCTGCGTTCCTGACCGCGCCCTTGTGGGACTGCGAGTCCAGCTCACCAATGCGGTCGAAATAGTCGTAGCAGCCGTGGCAGTCCGGATCGCCGTCAATGTCCCCGGTGACTTCGATATTCTGGATCCACCAGACCGGCACGAAGCCAAACTCGTGGTCGACTATTGAGGCGGCCGTCGCGGGGTCCTTCCAATTCGGCTCCTGCGTGCCGTCGCCGACGAGCTGCGGCTTCCAAAGACAGTCGCTCTTCGTGTCGATGATCCTGCGATACCAGAACTTGTCCTCGCGCCACTTCCCGGTCTGCGGGTCCATGGTTTCCTGCGGGAACATGTACCGAATCTCCAGCATCGAGAGCAGGCCGGGCCGCCGCGGGTCGAACGTCGGGAACGCCCAGCGGGCATCGAACTCCTCAAACACCACTTCGCCGTCGATGATCTTGAAACCGATGATGGCCGTTCCCATGCCGCCGCCCATGTCTCGCACCAGCGTCATCTTCGACCAGAGGTCATAGGAGTGGCTCACGGCCTCGATCCATGCCTCGGTGTTGGGGAGGCCAGGCACTTTCCATTGCGGGTGCGTGCCTTCCCCGAAGAGGAGCGCCGTGAAGCGCGCCGGGATCACCTTGCCAAGGTGGCAGGGCACCGACGGCCGGCGATACCGCAGGGGCAGGGGGTCCAGATTCCCGCCTGGGTCCTTCCATCCCTGCGGCAGGAAGTTCGACGAGACGATGGCCTGCCGGTCGATGGCCGTGGGATGCGGGCTGCCGTCCCAGTCAAGCGCGCACGTGTCGTGCTGCTGCGCGCGGGCATAGGAATACAACTGGTTCAGCTCGACTTGCCGCTGCGACAGGCCCACCCGCCGCATCTGCTCGGCGACAAGGTCTTGCTGGGCCACTGCGTTCACGAGTCGTTCTCCTGCTGCCGGATCCCTGTGGATTGCACTTGCCATGGGCTACACCTTAACACTTTCTCAGGTCACCAGCGATTCAAACGGAGCGGCATGATCCCGGTGGGCGGAGCGGGCGCGACGGCCCCGAGGCGCTCGCCTTCCTTGGCGAACCACGAACTCATCAACCTGTCGCCCGAGTGTGCCGACGGGCTGTAGCTGAGCATTTCGTCGACCCATGCCTGGATCTCGGGCTCACAGACGCCGCCATGGTTCGGGATTATCCACTTGCCGGCTGCGAACTCGGCGCTCATCGCTTCGAGCCCGAATGTCGGGTCAGCTTTGTTCTTGCCCGTAGCGAAGGGAATGATCGGAATCGACGTGCTTCCCTGGAGGAGCTGCACTAGGTAGTCCTGCGCCGCCACGTTCTCGATCACGAAGATGGGGTGAAAGCGATCCCGCAACTCCCGCACCTTGCCCATGATGTCGGTCGCGAGGAGGCGCGCACCTTCGACCCACAGTACCTCGCGGTCGCCATTCGGGTGAACAGCCAGGACGAAGAACGCCGTCAGATCGTGGCTCTTCTTCAGCCCCACCGCCAAGTCGACGCCGCAGAAGACCCGCAGGCCCGTCGGCATGCCTCGCAGGGCGTAGACGGGCGACTTGCCCTCGCCACGCCGCAGGCAAGCCTCGATCCACTCCCGCTTGAACCGCGCCATGGCGTCGTCGATGGGCTGGCACATCAATTGGCTCATGGATTCGAGCGGGCCCAACTCCTGGCGGCGCCGTTCGATGCGGTCGAGCGGCCAGACTTCGGGCCACGCGCTGCTGCCGTCGGGCTTCAGGATGGGGAACTTGTAGCCCTTCCAGCGCGGGTTTTTCACCAGCCGGTGGTAGAGGTCGTCCGGGTTCCAAGCGTTGCCGACTCCGAGGATGCGGCCACGTTCCGTCATGCGGCCCGGGATGGTCTTCAGGTACCAGTCCTGCGACTCGTCCCGCATGTACTGGGTGCGCGTGTTTTCGCGGTTCAGCACGTCGTCCAGGATGGCCCGATCGATGCGGGCGCCCTGTGTGTTACTGCCGATTCCGAGAGTGTTGACCGACGGGTCCTTGGACAACGTCGGCCGCTTGACCGTGAGCTGCTCGCTGTTCCACGGCATGCTGGGGTCAGGCTCCAGGTGTGGAAACACCCGGTGCAGTTCCGCCGACTGCGTGATGTACTTTCCGATCTGATTCGCGATCTTGACCGCCATGCCGCTGGTGTTGCTGACGATGGCGAAGCGCAACGTCGGGTCGCGCCCCAACTCCCAGAGCGTGCGGGCGACGCTAAGGCTGAAGGTTTTGCCTGACTCCATGAAGCTCCACAGCATCAGCCGGTCGTACTGGTCGGCCAGCCGGTGCCAGTCTTCATGTATCGGCGCGAACTCGACGGGTGCGCCGGTCTCCTCGTCCCGCATCACGTAGCTGAAAAACGCCTTCATCGACCGGCGGGCCAGCCGCACCAGCGTCTCATCAGCGGTGCGGTAGGCGCCTTCGAGGTCGTGGAGTTCGGCGGAAGCTAGCATCTCGTGCCACGACTATGGTAACATACTTCGCGTCACGTGACGGCCCCGGTCTACAGGGGCAGTAAGTAGGAGAACACCATGGCAAAGAAAGCAGCGAAGGGCAAGAAGGGCAAAGGCGGCGGCGGTTCGGGCCGCGTCTAGCAATGCCATCGAAGCTGGCGACAGCTTCAGAGCGAGCCGCCCGTGCATCTCAGATGTCGGGCGGCTCGCTTCTTGTTGGGCTATCGGGCGGCAAGGACAGCCTGGTCACGTTGGATATTTGCTGCCGTGCCTTCTCTCATGTCGAAGCCTACTTCATGTATTTGTGTCGGGGTCTCCGCTGCGTAGAGGACCAAGTCGAGCAAGCGGCCAAACGCGCGAATGTTCCGCTGCACTTCGTCCCGCACTGGGATCTCGCTCGCATCGCCAAGTATGCCGTGCTCCGGCCACATGTAGATGCGGCCGAGAAGTTACCCGAGCTGAAGCTGCGGGACGTGGAGCACTACCTGACCAAGAAGACGGGCATCTCCTGGTTCGCCTACGGCGAACGTGCAACCGACTCCATGACGAGGCGGCTGCATCATCGCAAGGTCGACGGCATCCATGACCGCGGAGCCGAGGGGGGAAAAGTGGCGCCCATCTGGGACTGGGTCGATGCCGATGTGTTCGGCTACATGCGGGCACGCAAGATTCCTACGCCAATCCGCTTTGGCGACGAGAACTCACGCATGGGAGGATTCGCCCTCATCACCCCGTGTCTGCGTTGGCTGAAATGCAACCACTCCGAGGACTGGCAAACCCTTCTTCGCTCGTTCCCCTTTGCGGAGGCCATGATCCATGAGCGACCTGACCAAGTTTCAGAAGTTCAAGGTTGAGAGAGTCTCGCGCGATTCCATCGTGGGCCTTCCGGTCAACCCGCGCAAGATTTCCCCTCACGCAAAGAAAAAGCTCCAGGCCAACCTCAAGCGCGTTGGGATGCTTGAGCCGGTCATCTTCAACCAGAAGACGGGCCACCTTGTCGGTGGCCACCAACGCCTTGCGTGCCTCGACGCACTGGAGGGATCGACGGACTACATGCTAGATGTTTCGGTGGTCAACCTAACCGAGAAGCAAGAGAAAGAGCAGGGGCTCTTTCTGAACAACGCCGCAGCCATGGGAGAGTGGGATCTCGCCTTGTTGGCCCCCATGCTGCCAGAACTTAACCTAGATCAGACAGGCTTCGACGTGACGGAACTGGAGATCATGTTCGACGGGACAGGACTCTTTTCCCTGGAATCGCAGGCTCCCGAAATGCAAAACGCCATCGGGGAGTTGCAAGACATCGCCGCCACTCGAAAGAAGCCAGAGCCAACGCCTGAAGAACGAGCCGTCGCGGAAGCGAAGGCGAAAGAGGCTCGCCAACAGATGCGCGCCAAGGGCCATGCCGACGCGACCGCCGAAGATACGGAACGCTACTTGGTTGTAATCTGCGAAAGTCGCGAGGCGCGCGAGCGGCTAGCCGAAAGTCTCGGCTGCGCCCGCGATGACCGCTACGTTGGGGAAGAGAAGCTCCGTGGTTACCTCAAACAGCCCTAGATGACCACGCGTGACTGCGGGGTTGCACGCCCGCGCATTGGTGAGCATCCACCAGCAGTAGCCGTCCTGTGCCCAGTCGTTTTCGGTCTCTCCGCTGGTTACGCAGTCGTTCATCTCCACCATGCCGACCACACAACCGCGCGGCAACTCGGACAGCGGCGGCGGACGCCTGCCAGTGATCCGCTCTATCTCGACGGCGGCGGCGTCATATTCGGCGCGCGTGCAGCCCTTGCCGGCGTGAATCGCCAGCAACCCGCGATAGCTAGTCGCCCATGTGCGATTTTCCACATCCTTGCCCGCGTGGATGATGGCCCAGGCCCACGGCTGCCGCACGCTTAGGCACTTCATGGTTACAGCCATCCACGGTCGGCCAAACTGTCGGATTGTTGTTTCCATTTGCTTCCTATTCCATCGCACGTCTTGTGCCTAATCCGTCTCACTCTGCCGGCGTGGCAGGGGTCAGCCGTGCCTCAGCACCTCCAGGTTATGCGCGTCGGCGTCGGCTTGGGTCAGGTCGCCGCGGCACACTTCGCAGGGACAGCTTGACGTGGTCCGCGTGGTATCGCGCATAAGGCGCAGCATGGTGTGACCACACGAGCACTTGACAGGGACGATTGAGCACCGGCTCACAAAGCCAGCCTCAACCGCAAGGCGAAGCGCTGGCGTGATTGACGGCGTGACCACTGGCGCGCTTGCCTTGGCTGCCTCGACTTCGGTCTTGCGCTGAGCGGCACGCTGCCAGTCAGTCAGGATAACCGCCGGCGCGGTAGCGCTGATGACCGTACACATGCTGTAGTGTCCGTCAGGGTAGATCTGCTCAGCGTCGTCATAGACCGAAATGCCGAGGCGCTTGCCGTCGGTCGTGGTCAGAAATTTCGCAGTGCGTTTCGCAACCGTAATTGACACAATGCAATTGTGGTCACAGATCATGCTGGCGCTGTAGGTCTGTCCGGGGTTGAATGTGGTGGTCATGATCCTAAGTCCTTGCAGGTTGCGTGCCTACAGGCTGGTGTAGAGTCCGGTCACGGTTTCAATCGCCTGGCACAGTTGCTCGGCGTAGATGTCCGAGGTGCTGGCGATGACCTTGCGGGTTAGCTCGGGGATACCGTTGTGCCGCACGTGCCGGCAGGCGATGCTTTCAACCGTGTACGTGTCGTCGGGCTCCAGAACCACGCGCACGTGCGTAGCGCCGCGCGGGCCGCGTCCGACGTGCATGCTGAGGTAGTTGTCACCGGCAAGCAGGTCCTTGGCGCCGATCATCACCATGGCGCGGCGTCCGATCTGGTCTGCAATGGTCTGGGCGATTTGATTTGACATACCTGGACCTATTGCAGGCGCCATGCCAGGCCATGCGCGCCGCTTGGCCGTGGACTGGCGCCAATTGCCGCACCGTCCACTCTCAGATTTCTGAGGTTAGCGCGTTGCTCATCCTCAGATTTCTGAGACTGCTAACTGCGCGCAAGTGTTAGCCTTTCTCGATTTCATTGCGCGGTGTAGCCAGAAACCGCCTCAGATTCCTGAGACTGGCCTGCGTCATGACCTTTGGCCGCGTGGTCGTCCGCCTGGCACGCGCGTTGCTTTAGCTATAGTCATGGCAACTTCGACGACGGGACGGCAGACGCAAACCAGGGAACGCAGCTCGGGCCGCTATAGCTATGACGGGCAGTGGGACCGCGTTTGCGCGCGCTGCGGGCTCACGCTCGGGCAGCACACCGCAGAGGCGCCGCACATTGTGGACGACATGATCGAGGGAGTGCAGCGCGAATGCAAGGGATTCCGGCCGACGAAGTAGGCACGCAGTTGTCGCTGAGACTGCCAGCCTAGCCGCTGCACTGCTGACTCAGCAGGGATACAAGCTTACGCATGAGACGCGGTCCTGTCCGGGCCTGACGATGGCCGAAGTTGTCGGGTAGCTGGCACCGAACCTGCAAAGGAAATGACCATGAATAACGCAAGCGCAGCAGAAAAGCAGACCAGGGAGCAGGCGGCCGAATTGAAGGCCATTTTTCGCGTACTCGAAAAGCTACTGAAGCGCGTCGGAGCGGTCTACCAGGATCGCCGCGTCGATGAAATCGCGAATCCGCTCCATGAATCCATGCGATACCTCGCCATGGCAGGAGCCAGAATCCTACTGGCGCAGGCGGAATGCGAAGACGCCACGTTCGAGGAGGTGCGCGCGTGACCGTCGTTTCCATGTACCGCCTGCGCTGTGGGCAAATGGTGCTCGCCAAAGACGGCGACGATTGGCCTCTTAGCTACGCCAACGCAACTCAGGCCGAACGCAAAGCCGCATCCATGGGGCCAGGCTGGCGCGTGTTCAAGCGAGCGCGTGACCGCTGCTGGTATGTCGCGCGGGAGGCAGTGCCGACATGCGAGGCAAACTAAAACCACCGCACGACCTCGCCGCCATGACCGCCTGGTCGGCCGGCCCCTGGGCCGAAGTCACGTGGCCGGGCCTGCTGCTGTACGTCGTCCACGTGGGACCGCGCGGGATGGCCGTGTTTCACTTCACGCCACACGAGCCGCCCGAACCGCCAAAGACGCAGCCAGCGTGAGGACAAGCGCCGACGCTACTTCCTCGGAATCGCGCCCGTCTGGACGAACGCCGGGTGCTGCACCGCTGGCATCGGAACACTGGACAGCACGGGCGCCGGCATGGCCTCGATCGCGACTTGCCCGGGCTGCGGCACAACGGCCACCGCGGGCTGCGCGCCGACTTCCACCGCCTCGATGGCCTTCGGCGGCGCCGCCTCGGCCGCCATGATCTCCTGGGCGATGCGGGCCGCCCGTACGAATCGCGCCGCCATCTCTTCGGGGGTCAGCGACTCGGCTTCGACCACCGACCGAATGGGCCCGCCGTTCTCGCCCGTCAACGCGATGGACTCGCGTGGCTTGTCGCGTAGGTACTGAAAAATCATCTGCGCGAACTCGAACTGCTTCGGGTGCGCCGGGTTCACGGCCGCCGCGACTGCCGCGTAGGTGACCTGGTCCTCCATCACCATCGTCGAGACTTGGCCATTCTTGTCCTTTAGCGGATTGCCAAAGATGTCCTTGAGCGACTCGGTCGCCATCACCATGCGGAACAGCCGCACGGATGGCCGGCCCATGACCCCAGGGTCTTTCTCGATTTCCTCGCGCTTCGCCTTCGCGCGCTCCTGCTCCAGTGTGAGGGTCGCGCCCTCCGGCTCGTCTTCGGGGGGCAACGGCGGCGGGGCCGCTACCGCCCGCTCGGCCGCCTCATCCGCGATAGCCTGTGTCTTGGAGTCGCGCAGGCAGTCCGGCGCACCCTTCCTTCTCGACCGCTGGGCTCGCGTGACCAATGTAGCCACGGCCTCACGCCTTCCCACTGCGCCGCTCCGCGAGTGCAGCGAGAGCCCGCCGGTCAATCAACTCGATCAACCCATCGTCCATTTTCTTGCACAAGTAGCGGCTCGGGAACCGCCGGCCCGCTTCGTAGTTGTTCAGCGCCATAGTGGTGATGCCCAGCTCCTTGGCCACGGTCTCCTGGCTAATGCCGAGAATGAGCCGCAGAAGTCGAAAGCATTTCAAGACGGGTCTGTTTATAAATTACACAACCCATCACAACTGTCAAGAGCCCGCTCACGTAATGGACTTCTAACGCGCGACGTTTCCGGTGTGGTCTCACACGGTTCGCACAGCGTATTGACAGGCTTTTGAAAACGTGCGATCCGGTCTTCACGCGCGCCCGTAGAGATCCGGTCGGGTCATCCCCGTGGTGTGAACCCAGACGTTGGGCGATGATGGCTGGGTTCATGGCAAGGCTCACGACTTCTTTCCCAGCCCCTCGCAAAGCTGCGCGTGAGCAAGCGCCCACGTGACCTCGCGAATCACGGCGGCATCTCGTTCCCGCAAGGCACAGTCGCGCTGATGGATCAGCCCGCGCACCATCTCCTTGAGCCTCTGTTCAGACGCGCGAAGCTTGATGCACTCATCGCGACGTTTTCGTTCGTAGTCGGTCATGGATTCCCTTCCGCGGACACCGCCGCTTTCGTTGGGGTTTCATCCAACTCGGCCAGCGCTTTTTGCAGCTCCTTGCGGACCAACTTCAGCAAAGCAGCCTTAGCCTTCGCGATGGCGTCGTAATCGCCTGTCATGCAAACGCCTGGACAATTTCCAGCCCACACCTTCCCTTCGCGCCCCACCGTGAGCACGCGCAGTGCAAACCTCCCGAGGATTGCGCGCTCTTCCTTCACTATCCACCCGGCCGGGCACGTGGTGTCTGGCTGTTTTACCCACTCGATCATGGTGCCACCGCTTTCTCGCGCACCCACTTGGCCGCCTCATACAAGTCGTGCGCATCGAGAGACTTCGCGATTTCCTCGGCGAATTCTAGGCGGCCAACACGGCGCCCCTCACGAAAAGCCTTCCCTGCGACCACTTTCATCTCATCCATAGGCAACTGCATGATGGGAACGTCTTTGCTCACGATTCGTCCTCCCGTTCTGCCTGTTCGGTCCACCTCAGCACACGTCGTGCGTAGTCCCTCCCGTACTTGTCCGCGCCGTAATCCCTGCACTTCTTCCGCCCCGCGTACACGTACAGCGCAAACAGCAGATTACCGTTGCAGAGCCGCAGCCTGTCCGCAAGGTGTGCCGCTCCGAGATGTAGGTTCAGCCGTGGCCGTTTGAGTTCTTCGGCTGTGTGGCCGCGAGCCGCCCGTGTACCCACACGAATCTGTAACAGGCCGTAGTCACCGCGACCGTCCTCTGCGCTGGGGTCACAAGTCGACTCTACCCTCGCCATTGCCACCAAGACGGCGGGCCGGTGGGGCTCGTACCTGGCAGCCTCGCGCGCCACCAGTGGCGCCAGAGCGGCATGGCCGGGACCGCACAAGCTGAGGAGCATAAGGGCGACGTCCATCACGGCGCGCACCTCACCGGGCACGCCGCCACCATAACCAGCGCGAACAACAGCAGCGCGGCCGCGTGGTCGTGGATGAATTCGCGGAGAAGAGAACGGCTCACTTGTTAGCCTCCGCTGCAAGAAACTCAACGATGGAGACATGCGCAACGGTGGAAGATCCGCCACCGCGGGCTAAAGCCTCCCGTGCCAGTTCTCGCCGGCCCACGGCCCTAGCATCTCTGCACACATCCTTCGCGGCGCGAACGAAAATTTCACATGCATCCGACAGATAGCTCGCCACGCTGAATTCTCCCTTTTCGATCCTGCCCCTTAGTTTGACGGCCAGCTCCCGCCGCCCCTGCGCTATGCCTTCGGCGCTGGCTTCCTCTATCGCGTCTGCTGCCGCCTCGACTGATACTTGCTCGGTCATCCCGGCCATCAACTCACGCTCGCGGGCGCGGAGAACGAGAAGTTCATTTGTTGCTCGCTCGTGCTCGTAGAACATCAGCTCCCGGCGTTCACTGCCGTGATTAGCTACTCGTAAAGCACCCTCGACCCTGCACACCCGGTCGATGTTCTCGCGCACGTCGCGGAGTTCTTCTGAAAGGGTCATTTGCCTGCCGCTTTCTCGCGGAGCCACGCCGCAGTGAATCGCCCATTGAAATTTTGGTTATTCCACTTGTCCAACGCAGCCGTAAACGCCTCCATTCGTCCCTCGTCCTTAGCTGATTCGAGCTTGCGGGCCAGCTCGTCGCGCTCCTTGGTCAGACGCTCGACCACGGCGCTGGCTTCGTCGCGCTGTCGCTGCGCCTCTGCCCACCCCACCAGATCAGCATGATGGTTATCCCATACACGCGCCAGTTCGTCCAGCGTCTCTCTGCATCGTTCGTCGGCACTCCTCGTCGAGGTGTCCGCCAAATACATCTCCCACGCGCCCCGCTCTCGCTCGGTCATGCCGTCGATCCTCGTCTCGCACTTGCCGGCGCCGTCGCTTGCCACGGTGTACGTCACGGACGGCTGCTTCGTCCCGTCAGTCACCTTGGGCGCCCCTTGCGCCTGACAGTAATCGTAGTCGCAATCCGTACCATCGCACTGATCGGCATGTTCGGGCGCCGGGGCTGGGATGGTGTTACGCCGAATGGTTGCGTCACGTGTGGATTTCGTCGTCGGCTCGTCGGCGAAGTCCCACAGGCCGAATTGCTCATTGAGGTAATATGGCCCCCAGGTCCCTAGGTCCTTTACCGAGGCATAGAAGCATTTAGGCACAAACCCAACGTCGTAGGTGCTTACGACTACGCCTCTCTTGGGCGACCAGTCGCCGGGGCCAGCCTTGACCTTGACCTGCTCCCCGATTTTTACCCATCGCTCCGCCGTTGCAGGCTTAGCGCACTCTGGGTCTTGGCAGTGTCTTGCGTGAGACGTCATCGCACGGCCCCCTTCTTCGTACACGTCCGAATGTTGTGCCCCCAACCAAGACACCCATGGCACTGCCGCGTCTTCGCGTTCGGGTTCTTTGCGCGAAACGCTGCTCTGGCGAGAGCAAGAGCAGCGTCCCGATGTTTCGCGCAGTGGGACTTGTTGATAGCCCTGCGTGGGCAGAGAGTGCAAAGACCAAGCGCCTTGTGTTTGAGTTGATAGGTCCGTTGGGTGCTCATGGCTTTCTCGTGATGATTCCTGAATCGCCGCGAACCCATCCGGCTGGCAGCGAAGCGCCCTCGTGGATCGTCGCCCTGGCCAAGTTCGCCCCGGCCAAGTACGCCCTGTCCAAGTTCGCCCCGGCCAAGTTCGCCCCGTCCAAGTTCGCCCCGGCCAAGTACGCCCCGGCCAAGTACGCCCCGGCCAAGTACGCCCCGTCCAAGTTCGCCCCGTCCAAGTACGCCCTGGCCAAGTTCGCCCCGGCCAAGTACGCCCTGGCCAAGTTCGCCCCGTCCAAGTTCGCCCCGGCCAAGTTCGCCCCGGCCAAGTTCGCCCCGGCCAAGTTCGCCCTGGCCAAGTTCGCCCCGTCCAAGTTCGCCCCGGCCAAGTTCGCCCCGGCCAAGTTCGCCCCGGCCAAGTTCGCCCTGGCCAAGTTCGCCCCGTCCAAGT